>ENA-OUQH01001976-OUQH01001976.1-human-gut-metagenome-genome-assembly--contig:-NODE-1976-length-13072-cov-27.432358_pt1 | contig 13072 bp, 8 predicted proteins | sample MGYA00237948_ERZ548828 | MGnify/ENA primary metagenome ERZ548828 (study PRJEB26490, sample SAMN05194711) | human gut metagenome | biome: terrestrial biome; feature: human-associated habitat; material...
GTCGTGGCTCTAATCTCGTAATGCGCTCAATATCAGAATTTTACTGCGAATGTGTTCGGAATCACGCCTGCCAAGAAGGTCGATATTTTGCGCCTGTCGTAAGCTTCACAGGAGTTGCGTCTTGAAGCGCTGTCAATGGTACGCCCTGCCTGATAAGCTCGGTAAGCGTCTACGTTTTGTACCGCCTGAAACGTTTTCTCGGAACAAAACCACATGAAATACCCATTTCGTTCCGCTAAACCGATTTATCAGGAACGAAATCTTGCTCCATAAAAAAGGGATAATAGCAACAAAACTCGAAGAGGTCCGAATCGACGAGCTCCTGCGCTTTCCCAAAAAGCAGTAATAAATACAACAAAACCCAGCCTGACTCATCAGACTGGGTTTTGTATTTGATTCGGCAGAAATTATTTCTGTCTGCTCTTGTATCTCTGGTAGAACTTATCGACACGACCTGCAGTATCCACGAGCTTAACCTTACCGGTGTAGAATGGATGTGAGGTGTTAGAGATCTCGACTTTCACTACTGGGTACTCAACTCCGTCGACCATCAGAGTTTCCTTTGTGGTGGCGCAAGAACGTGTAATGAACACTGTGTCGTTAGACATATCCTTGAAAGCTACAAGGCGGTAGTTTTCGGGATGAATTCCTTTTTTCATTTTCTTAAAAATTTAGTTGATTCAAAATTGGACTGCAAATTTAGGGACTTTTCTTCGGATATCCAAGCATTGTCGCAGTTATTTTGCGCTAAGTAACATGAAAAAATAAGTTGCCTCAGATTAGGAGAAGGTCATCGAGGATGGATATGTTCTCGGATAAGTAACATGCAGGTGGCACATGCCTGATAAGGAAAGTATCCAGGCCGAAATGCTTCCTTAAGATGATACAGGTTATTTTTTCAAGTATTTCCCGACTTTGTGACCTTCGAGAATCACCTGCAAAATCTTCCTCGAAAACCAACCCGACGAAACATATCAGAACCTCAGTTCCAGACCTATGGTAGCCACGAAGCAATTAGGCGACTTCCGCATGACACCATCTGCCCCCTCGATCTCCCTGTGAGTCAGCCTCCAGAACGCATCCACGCGCAACAGCCTGAGAATGTTGGAAATACCCACACCCATCTCGACATACGGCTTGTTCAGCGACGTCATGCCCTTAGGGAAAAGCAGCGGAGCCTCAGACGAATGCTCACTTCCCAGAATACCGTTGTTCTTCTTCGACAACGTACCGTAAACCGCCTTCAAAGTCACCACCTCACGCCAATGCAACTTCTTGATAAGCGGAATCTTACCCAAGAAGAAACCTCCGAAATTATGTTCCCAGAGCAGCGACATCCACGTATCGGAAGCAAATTCATAAAACTCCATGCATGAGAACGAACTCTGGTCCAGAATATATGTACCATTACCCTCATGAAGCTTGAGCATAGGATATGGCACGATGCCGACAATCTTGCCCGCCGTCAGCTTGATTCTGGACGCCCCGACCGGAGGCAGCTTAAGTTTGTAATCCATGCTGACCTCGGACCTGAAATAACTGTACTCATTCTTGCCGATTCCCTTCAGTGAACCCAGCAGGTCAATGGTAACGACAGGGTAGTCCGAATGCAGATAGGACTTCTCGAAAATGCCCCGGGTAACAGTCTCATCCTTGGAAAACCTGGCAGTAATATGCATGTCATTGGCCCCGACAGAATTCACGAAAGCAGTGTCCTTCTCGGAAACCACACGCCTCATCGGCACAAAGACATTGGAATATATCCTCCTGAATTCCAATGCGGTAGAAGTGTTGAGCCACGGCTTGATCTCCCAGTCGAACCTCGTCGCATATTCATTGACAAGACTCCTTTTCTCACTGCCCCTTTTCGTCAGGATCGACGTGAGCAGTGAAGTCTCATTGAAAGCCGCGGTACCCTTGCCGAGCTGCATCATGTCCTTCTTTCCCGAAAACGTCAGCTTCATGGTCGGCTGCCTGCTGAGCATCCATTCCAGCGAACCGCCGCCATTGAATTTCTTGTCCTTGAATCCGTAAGCCAGAAATCCCGACAACCTGAACTTCCTGCTGACCCCAGGCGTGGTACGGCCTCCGATCTGCACACGGTTCCCCTCTATCTTATTGAAACTGTAAATCCTCGAATATGGTCCGAAAGCAAAATACTTCGTCTCCAGATATCCGGACACTACAGTGTTCACCACATTGTAGATGTTGTTGAAGAGCGGAACCTGCTTTATGGAATCCACCATATTATATATATTCTGCTCCTTCGTGGACAACGCATAAGGCCTGGCATTGTCCCACCACTCATCATCACGCCTCGCCGCCTCCTTCTCGATATGCACAGAAGTATTGACCTTGTTTACTTGCGGCTTGGCCTCCTGTCCGAGAATCGGGTTCATGTACTCTATCTGCCTGTTACCCAGAAAAGAAGCCAGCTTCGACGAGTCGCGCATCGTCACGGAAAAATCCACGTAGAGCCGGTCCTGTTTGTAGAACCACACCGAATCGCCCACACGCTGATCGCTCCTGTCAATGACAAGGTCACGTATCCAGTTTATGTTGGCCCCGCGGAAAAGCTTCACATGAATCTCCCTAAGTCCGAAATCCTGCGCATCAATGTTCATCTCCCCGTCGAAGACTGACGAAGAAATGCCCTTGGCCGGGTGGAATCTGATCTTCCACGTCTTCCTGCCTTCAACATTCAGACTGTCAACCAGATAGTAATTGTAGTATATGTTCCCGGATGCCGACAGCGGCGAAGGAATCTGCACATTGAAGGCATTGATGAAATTGTTGTAGAAGTTGGTCTTCAGGTGCATGCTTCCCGTAAACTGGGAAACCGCATTGTCCTCATTCAGACCTGAAATCCTGGTCGCCTCGATGACTTCCTTGTTCACTTCCGGCGATATCCCGTGATACCGCTTCGCCCTCGTCTCCGAAATCATGACCGGCAGATATGGCTTTCCCGAAACCGACGACGTGTCCATATAATCGAAAATGAAGCCGAAATTACGCCTCAGCATCTTGTTTCTGATCTGCTCCTCCGCATTGGTAAGGTCAAGCTCCATCTTCGTGTAAGTATCACATACATAATGACTTCTGCGCTCAGGGTCATTGATTTCCCTATGATTGTCGATTTGCTTCAGAATCCATTTCATATACCGGTTGTCCGGCTTGACGACGGCCGCGGTGAGCGAAGTATTGACCTCCTTCAGCCTGAAATTGACCTCATTATAAGCTCCCCGGCTGATTCTTATAATCTGGTTTTCGTAGCCGAGAATGGACGCGCAGAGCAGACTCGCCGTCGAGTCCCTCGTCTCCATTGAATAGTTGCCGTCCAGGTCGGTAGAAACACCGATAGTCGTGTTCAGAAAATAAACGGCTACGAAAGGAAGTCCAATGCCCGATTCGTCAGTCACGCGTCCCTTGACTTTCGTCGTCTGGGCGAGAGCAGAACCGCACAATAACGCCGCCATCGCAAAAACGCCAGCAGCTGCCGCCAGAATCTGATATATCTTTTTCCTTCTCATTTTTATCAATGTCAATGTCAATGCCGGTGCAGGCGCGGGGTTCAGGCCAATGTCTTCTCCGTATCCACTGTCAATGTCATCCGATGCCGGCCAGCGACCACACCTAAAAATTTCAAATATAGCAAATTCTTGCATACATTGTCACAATAGTTGCCCGGGAACTTCTCACCGGAAATCTGCTTCTAATCTGAAGCAGGTTATTTTTCTCACGTTACTTGGGAACATCAGCCAAAGAAAAGTTTCATAATAATATCAAAAGCCGTATCTTCGCGGAAAATTTTTGAAAACGCACTTCACATGACAAACGTTGCAATCTTCGTATCCGGAAGCGGAACAAACTGCGAGGCCATCATCCGTCACTTCGCAGGATCTACTGACTACAAAATGGCATTGGTATTAAGCAATAAACCAGACGCTTACGCCCTTGTACGCGCGAAAAATCTCGGCGTGCCGACTGCAGTCATGACGAAGAAAGAGTTCAATGACGAGAACCGGCTCATGTCGCTGATGAAAGAATATGACATTGACTTCATCGTTCTGGCAGGCTTCCTCCTCGTCGTTCCTGAGTTCCTCATCAATGCTTATGAACGTCGGATGATAAACCTGCATCCAGCGCTCCTCCCGAAATTCGGTGGAATCGGAATGTACGGCCATCATGTCCATGAGGCTGTCAAGGCGGCAGGGGAGACTGAGACCGGCATGACGGTGCATTATGTGAGCACGAAAGTGGACGGAGGAGAGATTATTGCCCAGTATTCCACACCTATCAGCGTGGACGATACGCCTGACCAGATAGCAGAAAAGGAGCATGTCCTGGAAATGCGTTATTTCCCTCAGGTGGTTCAAAATGTTTTAGATGCCACTTTCGGTCAGGATACGCATAAATTATAATTTTTTAAAAGAAATTTATTCATAAGAAAAAGCGAAAAATAGGACATTTCTTGCCTGCGTCATATCTTGGCGCGGCTTCTTTTTTTTCGGGGGGGGTGGTTGATTTTCAGCAAAATAGATTACTGCGTACAAACAACGCAATGGGTAAAATCGACAATTATTCGCTGTGTACCAGCTTTCTTATTAACGTTTTAGCATATTTTCTGTGAAAAGGAAAACTCTTGGATATCTGAAAGTTCTGCTATAACTTCGCGCTCCCTTTTTTAGAAAAAGATGGCCGCCGGGGGATGAGGCGGCACCTGAAATACTTGAGAATTAAAACTTGTAAAAGTAGTGAGAACTCCTTCAAAGATACAGCTTCTCGCTGTAGCTCTTTTGATGTCGATTTCCTTACGACTCCAGGCTGGTGATTGCATGCAATTCTGCAATATCACCATGACACCGGATAGTTCCGACAACGTCAAAACTGCCAATCAGATAGAAGAAGATAATGACGAACCGCTGATGAGGTCAGTCGCAAGAAATTTTGCGATTTACTATTGTCTCAACGGCGTAGATATTGACGGGCAATATCTCGACAATGTCTGGCAACTTGGTCAGATCCGCAAGTTCTTGTCCATTTCCCCGGAAATCGATAGTATTACCATACGCTCCTATGCATCTCCTGAAGGCCCTTACTCCCGAAATGTATGGCTTTCGCGTAAACGTGCGGAGTCGGCAAAAGCCTTCCTTCTCAAGATGGTGCCTGAAGGCTCATCACTCACCGCAGACAAAATCAAACTGGATCCTGTTCCTGAAAACTGGGACGGACTTACCGAAGAAATCGAGAAAAACTATCATGAGGAAGACAGGGAACTGGTCCTCGGGATACTGCGCTCTGACATTGATACTGAATCCAAAAAGTTGAGTCTCAAGTCATTGGACGGAGGTCGTTCATGGCGTCATATCATTGATGAAAACATGCCTCGGCTGCGTTATGCCACATGGATTTGCGTGTGGGTGGATCCGGGAATCGACCACGTGGAGAAGCATTTTACGGACTATCCTTCCACCCCCCCCCGTCTGGCATTGATACCTCAGACGGAACCGGTTTCTCCTGTGCTTCCGGAGTACGAGCGCCAGATGATTCTTGCAGGCAGGACCAATCTGCTTGTTCCCGGGCTTAACTTCGGCGTGGAAATTCCTGTCGGACGTCATTTCTCTATCGGTGCCGATTACTGGTATCCCTGGTGGCTGGCCAAGAGTAACAAATACTGTGGTGAGATGCTGGGTTGGTTTATAGACGGAAAGTATTGGTTTACAGGTAGAAACGGTAAATATGAGTGGACTCGTGACGATAAGCTGAAAGGTCATGCTCTCGGTCTTTATGCCGGTGGCGGCTACTATGACTATCAGAAGCGTAAGAGTGGCTATCAGGGTGAGTACATTGACTTTGGTGTCGATTATACTTTCGGTATGCCGATAGGCAGGAAGAAATGGATGAGGATGGAGTTCAATATCGGTGTGGGCTGCATCCTTACACAGGCCCGCCATTATACCCCGACATCCGACTGGGCCGACCTCATCAAGGACCCAGGCGTAAAGCAGAATTATTATACATTCTTCGGCCCGACAAGGGTGGGAATCTCCTTCGTGCTTCCGCTCATCGTGAAACGTCAGATAAAAGGAGGTGCGCGATGAAAAGAACTGGCATTCTGATACTTATGATGCTGGCTGTCTTTGCTGCCTCATGCAGGAGACGTCCGCTTCTTGAGGCTGACTACACTGTCAATGTCGTGATGAATCTCGACCGTGACATCGTGAACTATACCGTCTCCAAAGACCCGTCCGTGATGAGGGTCGCTTTCTTCGACCATTCCGACGGACACCTTGTGACCCAGGCCTATCTGCCGCTTTCCGGAGGCCAGGTCAATGTCCTTCCGGGAAGAATCTATGATGTGTTGGCCTATAACTTTGATACTCAGGTGACTCTGGTGAAGGAAGCCGACAATTTCAACAGGATTTTTGCTGCCACGAACTCTATTTCGGAAGAATTCAAGAGCAAACTGAAGAGTCGTGGCACCAAGAGCGCTAAAGGAGACGAGGACGAGCATATCGTCTATGACCCGGACCATCTCTTTGTGGGGAGACTGAACAAGGTCGATCTTCCGGCAAGGTCTGTCGATTCTCCTGAAGTAACATTGACAATAGACTGCGAAACTGTCGTCCAATCGTGGATTCTGGAGGTCGATAAGGTCAATGGCATTGAAAATGTCTCGTCAATTTCAGCGGTGATTACCGGTGTGTCGGAGTTCAACCGGATTTCGACGGGGGAACGCTCGGACGATGTCGCGACTGTCTATTTCGACGTGAAGGGCATCAATGCCGACGGGACGCTGAAGACCGGTTTCAATACCTTCGGCCAGAACCCTAATCCCGCTGAAAGACAGATACTTTCGCTCGTGATTACCGATACCGCCGGCAAAGGGTATATTTTCAATGTCGATGTGTCGGCCCAGTTCCCGGGAAACAAAGAACAGATAATCCGCGTGAAGACGGGTGACATCGTGATTCCTAAGCCTGACAAGCCCGGTTCGGGAGGCGGTCTTGCCCCTGACGTGGACGAATGGAAAGATATCGTTTCTGAAATTATCATTTAACAACATTTTATATTTTTTAAGATGAAAAAACTTTTTATTGTAATGCTTGGCGTTAGCGCCGTTGTTGCCTGCACCAAGTCTTCAGTAAGCTATGAGCCTGCTGGAGAGATTGCATTGGCTCCTGTCAATGAAATCAACAAGACCAAGACAACTGTAACCGATGCGGCCTTCCCTGCTGATCGGATTATGGGTGTGTACGCTTACTACCAGGCTGATTGCCCGGGTGGTTCTGCTGCTTCTGCGTTCAAGTTTGCGTCAACCTATCTTGACAATGTCCAGTTCAAGAAGAACGGAACTGACTGGGCAGGATGGAAGGATGGTGCCGCTTACCCATATTATTGGCCGAAGAACGGTTCCCTCGTGTTCGCTGCCTATTCGCCTCTTACAGATGCTGAGGGCGCTGCGGCTGTCGATTCACATGAATTCACGGCTGACGGAACTGCTGTGGTGTCTGACATTTTCAAAAACGAAACTTTTACCCAGTCACGTCTTACCGACAAGACAGTTGACTTCATGTGGAGTCCGGTAACTTCATCGTCACACACTTCAGCCTCCAACCATGTGGCCATGACTTTCTATCATGCCATGTCCTGGATTACTTTCAAGGCTAAGTTTACGAAACCTGAGGGTATGGCCACGACTACCGAGCCGGTCATCACTATCAAGAGCCTGACTCTTGAAAATGTTGCGACCAGAGGTAAATTCGAGACACATGTGTCCGCAATCAAATGGACTCCGGATGATACTCATAAAGAGTCTATTTCGATTCTCAGGGATGCAAAACAGGCTCTAACAGCGACATCTGCCAATGTGGAAGCCATAGCAAACGGTACTCTTGTAATCCCGCAGCAAATTTCAAGCGACATTGTCGCCACTATCGTTTATGACCAGCATGTCCCTGGAACTGCCGTTGTGGAGCAGACTGCGAAACTTCATCTCAATCAGTGTAAAGTGGGGAACCAGCCTCTTCTCGAATGGACGAATGCAAAGCATTATATCTATGATATCAACTTTACATTCGGTACTGATGACCAGATTTACATCGCACCTTCAGTTCAGCCATGGAAAGAAGAGAATGTCACCACAGAAGGTGGTGCTATAGAGCATAAGTAATTTGCCCGCGTTGTGGGCATCCGTCTTCGGTTTTGACAATGATAACTGATATGAAATATATGTTTGTTTTGGGCGTTGCCTCCGCATTGGCCTTTACCTCCTGCACCAGTGTGCGGGTAGAGAGGGAAGATGTGAATTCTGGCAGTCCCATATGCGTGACTGCCCGGGGTGACGGGCAGAATACCAAGGCTATGCTTGACGGTGACTCTTTCTGTCACTTCGCCAATGCGTTGCAGATTTGGGATGTGTATATGGGAGGCAGTCCTGTGGCATATATTGACGGGAAGTATGTCGTGTCTGACGGCGGAGAGGCCGGCGCAGTCTGGCCGTTCCGCAAAGGCATTGACATTGATTCTGACATTGAAAATTATTATTGGACGAAGGCGGGTGCCCATCGTTTTTATGGTGTTCTTGTCAATGACAATTCCGTGAAGCCGGCATTGTCCCCTGCGACTTTGTGGGGCGACGGCTGCGGATTCGGTAAGGCAGGGGCGCCTCATGTTTTTGCGGTTCCGCAGACGGAGATGAATCTGGATTCTCCACAGTTCGATTTCGTTTATTCCAATGTCGTGGAGCGTAATCTGGACACGTCTGCAGGAACTGATATCTCTGATGGAACTGATGTGAAGAGGCCTGTTGGCTTGACTTTTAAGCATTTGTTTTCGGCATTTGCGTTTACTCTCAAGAATGAGAGTGCAGGGGACTTGAAACTGAAGGATGTTTCCCTGCAGATTCAGTCCGGCGGCGAGGCCGGCATTGACTATTCCGGTGCATGGACGAGGGATGCGGATATTTCTGGCTGTCCTTCCGTAACTTATACATTGTCAGATGTTTCTGATATAAAAGGTGTTGCTGACGGGGTGACTGTGAAGATTCTTCCTGCCAATGCTAAGGTGGATTTGTTCAATCATGTCGGCTCCGTAGTGGGGACTGCTTCGGACAAGGGGGAGTTCAAGTTGGCGTGGCCGCAGAGTCTGGAGGGCAAGACATTGAAGTTCAGTTATACGGTGACGGAAAGTGTCGGTCATATCGGATATGTGTATAACGGAAGGGGAAGCGGTTATCGTGTGGACAGTTCCACGAGCAATCCCGGGAAGGGGGAGTATGATAAGTTATCTGATGACCTCTACATATATAATAAGGATCATAAGGGTGATTTTGATGTGACTTTCAAGGAGGACCCTTATGGCTATTATTCCAAGACCACTTATTATAAGGATGTGGAGCGTGACATTGACAAATCTTTCAGTCTTGACGCCATTACGCCTGATTTTCGCTGGGAGGCCGGCAAGCGTTATCTCTATAATCTGTCTTACAGCAATACTGTCATTGACCTGAAAGTCACTGTCATGCAGTGGAATGGCGGTCATGGCGGAGGTGTGGAATTCAATTGATGAAGCTATGAAAAGAATATTTGCATTGGCATTGACCTTAATCATTTTCGCCGCTTGCGCGAAGGAGACGGTTCCTTCCGCCGCGGGTGACGGGGAGGCTGTAACGTTGTCTCTCAATGTGTTGTCGGGGCAGCTTGACCGTGTGGTGGTCAAGGGCTGGGACCCGAATGATGCCAATGAGGTTGCTGTCCATGACCTCCGTGTGTACGTGTTCGACAAGATCGGTGTGCTTGTGGGTTTCAAGACTTTTTCGGAGAGTGACTTGAAGTTCAATGCTGACCGTAATTCTTCTACCGGTTATGACAAGTCTGCGGATATTTCTGGTATTCAGGCGGTTACGGGAGATGTGTATATTTATGGCATTGCCAATGCGGTGACGTCCCAGTACAGCATTACGGATGAGCGGATTCTGAATGCGACGAATTCGGACCTGACCAGGAAGGATTTTCTCGCGGCTGTATATTCGCGTCAGAAGGAGTCTGTAAATCCGATGGACAATTGTTTCCTCATGACGGGTTATGTCAATGATGGTGAGCCTGTTCATGTGTCGAAGTCCGGTACGGGTACCGGTAGGATTGATAATCCTGTTTCTGCTGATGCTCAGCGTCTTAAGTTGTTTAAGGCGGTTTCCAAGAATAAGATTACGGTGAAGACCGGGGCGGGGATTAGTTTCGATCCTGATTATTATGTGATTTGCAATGTCCCTCGACGGGTTCCTGTCATTGACAAGAATACGACTGCATCTTATTCAGATTTCGAGAATTTGCCGCGTACGGTCATGAATGAGCTGGAGGTCAATTTTTATCTTCCGGAGAATATCCAGACGTCGTCTTCTGCCATTTCGAAGTGGAATGACCGCGAGAGGAATGTCTATTCTGATGGTGTGAAGTCTTTTGTCAATGCTCCTGTGAATTCTACATATATTGTCATTTATGGCAAGTACAAGAAGGGGGATGTTTCTGGTAATGTGCACTATACCATCCATTTGGGTGATTTCGGGAAGTCGCTTTCGGATTTCAGTGTGGTGAGGAACTACAAGTATGAATATACCGTTACTGTCAATGGGGTGGATGATATTGTCGCTGAGGCGAAGGCTGATGGAAACACTATCATTGACAAGGATAATCCCGGGGCTGAGGGGGTGATCATCAGGACTGACAATGGAGAGGTTTTCGATGTGGACTGTCATTATGAGTCTCGTGTCTTTTCGTTTACGCAGGAGGAGATTCAGGGACTCAGGGATTTCGGATACATTGTGAAGTTCAAGACGGCTTTCGGGGAGACGGAGAGTCTTCTGGTACGGCCGGATGGCTTGTATGACCCTTCTGCGTATAAGGCTGCCGAGACTGATGCGGACAGGAATGCGGCGAAGGTCGGGACTTTCGATGGTGATTTCAATGCTGTTCCGGTTGCCGGGAAGGAGGCTTATTTTGCTGATCCTCAGGGCGGAAAGACGGAGCATGACTATTATTGGGTGCATTTCGTGAAGAATACCGGCGCGACTTCAGGTGTCGGTCAGAAGACTTATTCGGCCCGTACCGTGGCGGATGTCTGTCGTTTTCCGGGCCTGTCCCATACGATGAATGTCTTCAGGATGTTTGTCGATCTTATGGCAAATGCGGACAATGATTCGTATTTCAATGCTAAGGTCAATGGTAAGCGCGGAGTCTATTATACGTGTTTCATTGATGAGAATTATTATAGTGACAGGGATTGGACTGAGTATGCGAACCGGACTGAGGAACGTGTTGTGTATCTGGCGAATACTTATGAGACGAGTCCTGACAAGATGAGTTCTTATGCGGAGGCCAAGTATGTGATTTCGCAGGAGCCTGTCTGGACTTTCTATAAGATGGACCCGTCGCTTGTACCTTATGGGGTGGAGAGTGTTTCGGAGGAGGAGAAGGTCAAGGGTTTTGCTCTGAAGTATTCCAATTATTCTGGAACCGGTGAGACTTGGGACGGCCTTGCCACGACCAGGAAGAATGTTTCTGTTTTTTACCCGACATCCGGGATGCAGAAGCGTAGTGACAATGCCCAGGATTTGTACACGGATGTTTTTATGGCCTGTATGAGCCGTAATCGTGATGAGAATGGCGATGGAAAGATAGAGGCTTCCGAGATCAAATGGTACCTTCCTTCTGTGGGCCAGTACATCGGTCTTTGGAGTGGTGAGGAGATTCTGCCTACTGATGCGCGTCTATTTAATCCGAATGACTGGGATGCGCTGAAGACGGCTTATCAGCAGGGAATCTATGATATGAATGGAAACAAGCTTACCAGAGATCAGGCTCTGAAGTTCTGGCATTATTTTACTTCTTCTGATATGGCTGTGCTCTGGGCTGAGGAGGGTGTTTCTACTTCTCGCAAGGGTGTCATCAATTCTTGGGGTCAGGCGTCCAAGGTTCGTTGCGTTAGGAATCTGCAGTCCAATGGTACTGGTGTGGGTGTGAAGGCTGACAAATATTATAAGACCAGGTCTGTGGATGACGGTACAGAGGTTACCATGCTTCTTGCTGAAGATGCTCTCCGCGGTTATCAATCGACGGCCATGAGTCCTTCTCTTGAGCGTGGCGAGAATACGACAAACAAACTTTACGGGAAGTTTGTTGTAGCAACTGACAATTTGCCAGGCACGTTTGCGCGTGGCTCGATTATCAGTGCTGGCTACACTCAGCCGTTCATATCTGCCACGGCCGATGTGTGCAAGGCCGCCAAGGGCGGTGCCTGGCGCGTGCCGAACCAAAGGGAATTGTCAATTATGACGATGTTTCTTTTCAGGCCACCCAAATTCATGTGGAGTAATACGTTCTTTACGGGTGCCTGTGCCGGCTATTATAAGCAGGGCAAAAGTCAGGGTCTTATCTGGCAGAGTGACACCGGCCAGCTTTCCCTGGAAAGTTTCGGCAGCGGCACTGTCCGCTGTGTCCGGGATGAGGAATAGGTGAGTTATTTCTGATTGTTTGAGTTGATATTACTTAATGTGGTTTTGAGGTTGCATATCTGAGTCTGGTGATGGCAGAAAAATGTCAAAAAAAGTGTTTCTGGACAATTCCCTGAGGGATAATGAGTTATTGTATATGCGTGAAAAAACTTTGAAAAAATATTGAAAAAAGTGCAAGAAAAATTTGGAGTGTAAGAAAAAATGCCTACCTTTGTAATCCCAAACGAAAAGAACGGTACTTCACCGAACTTCAAGTAAGGAAAATACTTGGTGCCATAGCTCAGTTGGTAGAGCAAAGGACTGAAAATCCTTGTGTCCCTAGTTCGATTCTCGGTGGCACCACAGAAAACCCTCGTAGATGCATTCTACGGGGGTTTAACTTTTTAATTTTACTGCATCTGCGCTTCGTTCGGCCCGGGTCAGGTGGAACCCGTCTTTTTCCCATTTTCCGAACGACACTGGAGTTAAGTAAGCATTAAAAAAAAGTTGGTAAAGATTTGTGAAGAATTTTCGAGAATAGATTTCTTTTCGAAGAAGGAGTGTACTGGACGTACACGACTG
>ENA-OUQH01001983-OUQH01001983.1-human-gut-metagenome-genome-assembly--contig:-NODE-1983-length-13054-cov-5.547273_pt1 | contig 13054 bp, 9 predicted proteins | sample MGYA00237948_ERZ548828 | MGnify/ENA primary metagenome ERZ548828 (study PRJEB26490, sample SAMN05194711) | human gut metagenome | biome: terrestrial biome; feature: human-associated habitat; material...
GTATTTGCAAAACTATAATATAGAAAACTCAACTTTCGCGCGTGCGGGAAGTTAACTCCTGAACCTGCGAAAGTTCAACAGAAAGTATTAAAGATGCCTGAAATATCAGTACGTGGACTTGAAATGCCAGAGTCGCCTATCAGAAAGTTGGCGCCTCTTGCTGCCGCAGCAAAAAAACGAGGAGTCAAGGTGTATCACCTCAACATCGGTCAGCCCGACCTCCCTACTCCTCAGTGTGGTCTTGATGCACTGAAGCATATTGACCGCACCATCCTGGAGTATTCTCCCAGCCAGGGCTATCTCAGCTATCGCGAGAAACTGGTGGATTACTACAAGAAGTTCAACATCAACATTACTGCCGACGATATCATCATCACAGCAGGAGGTTCAGAGGCTGTGCTCTTTTCATTCATGAGTTGCCTCAATCCTGGCGACGAGATCATCGTGCCCGAACCTGCCTATGCCAACTATATGGCATTCGCCATCTCGGCAGGTGCCAAGATACGTACCATTGCCACTACGATAGAGGAAGGCTTCTCCTTGCCTAAGGTCGAGAAGTTCGAAGAGCTTATCAACGAGCGCACACGCGCCATCCTGATCTGCAACCCCAACAACCCTACCGGATATCTCTATACCCGCAGGGAGATGAACCAGATTCGCGACCTCGTCAAGAAATACGACCTCTACCTCTTCTCTGATGAGGTATACCGTGAGTACATCTATACCGGAAGCCCCTATATCAGCGCCATGCACCTCGAAGGCATCGAACAGAACACCGTGCTTATCGACTCAGTATCGAAGCGTTACAGCGAGTGCGGTATCCGTGTGGGTGCCCTCATCACCAAGAATGCCGAGATACGCAAGGCGGTGATGAAGTTCTGCCAGGCCCGTCTTTCTCCACCCCTTATCGGACAGATTGTAGCCGAGGCCTCTCTCGATGCGCCAGAAGAGTACTATCGCGATGTGTACGATGAGTACGTAGAGCGACGCAAGTGCCTCATCGACGGACTCAACCGCATACCCGGTGTCTACTCTCCTATTCCTATGGGAGCCTTCTACACCGTGGCCAAACTGCCTATCGACGATTCCGACAAGTTCTGCCGTTGGTGCCTTGAAGAGTTCGAATACGAGGGCGAGACCATCATGATGGCTCCTGCCTCCGGCTTCTATACCACTCCCGGTGCAGGCAAGAACCAGGTGCGTATGGCTTACGTACTGAAAAAAGACGATCTGGATCGTGCACTCATAGTACTTGCCAAGGCTTTGGAGGCTTATCCAGGACGCGTTGAGGACGAAGGAATATAATATGCATTTTCCAATATTATATGCATTTTCCATTACAACATGCATTTTCCACTTTTCATAGCTAAAAGATTATACAGCGAGCAGGGCGACAAACGAAAAGTTTCTCGCCCTGCCATACATATTGCCACTGCCGGAGTAGCCATCGGACTTGCCGTCATGATTATCTCCGTCTGTGTGGTGCTGGGATTCAAACACACCATCCGCGACAAGGTCATCGGCTTCGGAAGCCATATACAGGTGGCCGACTTCCTCACCCTACAGCAGATGGAACAATACCCCATCGTCATCGACGACTCCATGATCGACGTCTTGAAACATATTCCCGATGTGGCTCACGTTCAGCGCTTTGCCATGAAGGAAGGAATCCTCAAGACCGACAGCGATTTCCTGGGCGTGGCATTCAAGGGAGTGGGTCCTGAGTTCGACTCTACCTTCATCCACAACAACATGGTGGAGGGAAGCATTCCTCCTTTCTCCGACAGCGTGAGTCACAACAAAATTCTTGTCTCTCAGTTGATGGCGGACAAACTGCACCTGAAGTCAGGACAGCGCATCTTTGCCTATTTCTTCGACAACAACGGTGTACGCACGCGAAGGTTTACCATTGCGGGCATCTACCAGACCAACCTGAAGAAATACGACGAGACCATCGTCTTCACCGACCTCTATACGGCCGTCAAACTCAACGGATGGGAAAGCGACCAGGCAAGCGGAGCCGAGCTTTCTGTCAACAACTTCGACAACCTTGACATGGTAGAGAGTCGGGTAATCAGCAAGGTGAAAGGCACAGTAGACCATTATGGCGAGACCTACAGCAGCGCCACCATCAAGGAGCTGAACCCACAGATTTTCCAATGGCTCGACCTCATGGACCTCAACGTATGGATCATCCTCGCCCTGATGCTCATCGTGGCAGGCGTGACGATGATCAGCGGCTTGCTCATCATCATCCTGGAACGCACCTCGATGATAGGCATCCTGAAGGCTTTGGGCGCACGCAATAAGACCATCCGCCACACCTTCATGTGGTTTGCCGTCTTCATCATCGGCAAGGGAATGCTCATCGGCAATGTCCTGTCTTTAGGACTCTTAGCGCTTCAGCAAGCCTTCGGCATCATCAAGTTGGACGCACAGACCTATTATGTGAGCACCGTTCCCGTAGAGATCAATGCCTTGTATATCGTGGCGCTCAATGTGGCAACACTCCTCATCAGCGTCTTCATGCTGGTGGCACCCAGCTACCTCATCTCACATATCCATCCTGCCAAATCGATGCGATATGAATAATCACAACAGCATTATAGCCCACATTCATGGGCTATAATGCAAGAAAAACCACTTTTTTTCCCTTTTTATTCATTTTGTGCACATATTTTTTTGTTGTGTGCAGAAATTAATGTATCTTTGCACAAAATTTTGTAAACTGTGCAATGAATTCAATACCAAGTTTCAACTCGTATATTGAGCAAAGCATCATCAATAATTGGCATTTGGATGCTCTTACCGATTACAAAGGAGCAACACTGCAATATCATGATGTAGCCAGAAAGATAGAAAAGCTCCACATCCTGTTCGAGAACAGCGGTGTGATAAAGGGCGACAAGATAGCTGTTTGCGGACGAAATAGCAGCCAGTGGGCAGTAGCCTTCCTGGCCATTGTTACCTATGGTGCCATCGTGGTTCCTATACAGAATGAGTTCAAGCCCGAACAGATTCACAACATCGTAAACCACAGCGAGAGCAAGATGCTCTTCGTGGGCGATGTAGTAGCCACAGAAATCAATGCCGAAGAGATGCCCTCGCTCGAAGGTATCGTCTATCTTCCCGATTTCTCGCTCAACCTTTCCCGTTCTGAGAAACTCACTTATGCCCGCGAACATCTCAATGAAATCTTCGGACACAAGTATCCCAAATATTTCCGCAAAGAACATATCAAGTATCATGTTGACGACCCTGAGGAGTTGGCAATGATCAACTATACCAGCGGTACTACAGGTTTCTCTAAGGGAGTGATGCTGCCCTATCGTGCCCTCTGGGGCAACTTAGACTATCTCATGGACACCGTAAAACCCAAGATAGGCAAGAACTGCAACATCCTCTCCACCCTGCCCATGGCTCACATGTACGGGTTGATGACCGAGTTTATCTTCAATATCGTATTGGGCAACCACATCTTCTTCCTCACCCGCCAGCCCAGCCCTACACTGATTTCCGAGGCTCTCAACGAGACGAAGCCCGACATCATCTTCGCCGTGCCATTGGTGATCGACAAGATCGTAAGAAAGCATGTGTTCCCACGCGTGCAGACCAACTGGGTCAGACTGCTTATCAGCATGCCTGTACTGAGCAAGCGCATCAAGGAGAAGATACGCGAGTTTGTGCTGGGCGAGTTTGGCGAGCATCCTTACGAGGTCGTAGTAGGCGGTGCGCCTCTCAACAAGGAGATAGAGAACTTCTTTGTCAGCATCGGCTTCCCCATCGCTATGGGTTACGGAACCACCGAGACAGCTCCCCTCATCACCTTTGCCCATCAGGACGACTACGTGGCAGGAAGCTGTGGCGTGGCTGTGAAGCACATGGAGGTAAAGGTGCTGAGCGACGACCCACAGAACGTGCCTGGCGAGTTGGTTTGCCGTGGCATCAATGTGATGAAAGGATACTACAAGAATCCCGAGGCTACCCATGCCGTCATCGACAAGGACGGTTGGTTCCATACTGGCGACCTGGCCACCATGAGCGCCGACGGACATTTCTTTATCAAGGGACGCAGCAAGAATATGCTCTTAGGTGCCAACGGCCAGAACATCTACCCCGAAGAGATAGAAGACAGACTCAACTCGATGGCATTGGTCAGCGAGAGCATCATTGTTCAGCGAAACAACAAACTCGTGGCGCTGATCCACCCCGACTATGACGAGGCTTCATCCATGGGCTTTACCGCTGAGGACCTGGAGCACATCATGGATCAGAACCGTGTGGAGCTCAACTCCCAGATGCCATCGTTTGCCAAGATTTCCAGCATTCAGATACACGAGAACGAGTTTGAGAAGACTGCCAAGAAATCCATCAAGCGCTACCTGTATCAAGAGGCAGCCTCATAAACCACTTAGACAATTCTATTAGAATACAAGCATATGGAGATACCAAGCTTTAATGCACTTATCCAAAAGAGCATCATCGACCATTGGGACATGGATGCTCTTACCGACTACAAGGGAGCTACCTTGCAGTTTCACGATGTAGCACGCAAAATAGAGAAATTGCACATCATGTTCGAGAATTCTGGCGTAGTAAAAGGTGACAAGATTGCCCTTTGCGGTAGAAACAGTGCCAACTGGGCAGTGGCCTTCCTGGCAACTCTTACCTATGGAGCTGTCGCCGTGCCTATCCTGCACGAGTTTATGCCAGAGCAAATCCATAACATCGTCAACCATAGCGATGCCAAACTGCTGTTTGTGGGCGATGTCGTTGCCACACAGATTGACGCAACCAAGATGCCCGGATTAGAGGGAATCATCTATATACCCGACTATTCTCTGGTGGTATCACGTACCGACAAACTCACCTATGCACGCGAGCATCTCAACGAGATGTTCGGTATCAAGTTCCCTAAGTATTTCCGCAAGGAACACGTACATTATTATATAGAGGAGAACCCTGACCAGATAGCGCTCATCAACTACACCAGCGGTACTACAGGCTTCTCCAAGGGTGTCATGGTGCCTTACCGTGCACTCTGGAGCAACTTCGACTTTGCTATGAGTGTATTGCCCAAGGAGATCAAGGCTGGCGACCCTATCATCAGCATTCTTCCACTGGCTCACATGTATGGCATGGCGTTCGAGTTCCTCTTCGAGGTTCTTTCCGGTTGCCACATCTTCTTTCTTACCCGCATACCAAGTCCGGCTATCATCGCCGAGGCTTTCAGCCGCATCAAGCCAGCCATCATCATTGCTGTGCCACTCATCATCGAGAAGATTATCCGCAAGAAGGTGTTCCCCAAGATTCAGAACAACCGCATGCGTATGCTTCTCCACATGCCTGTCATCAGCAAGAAGGTGCGCGAGAAGATATGCGAACAGGTGACACAGGCCTTCGGAGGCAACTTCTACGAGATTATCATCGGTGGTGCTGCCTTCAACAAGGAGGTGGAGAGCTTCCTGCATGGCATTGGTTTCAAATACACCGTGGGCTATGGTGCCACAGAGTGTGCGCCTATCATCTGCTATGAGGACTACAAATATTTCGTACCGGGTTCTTGCGGCAAGGCTGCCAAGAACATGATGGTGAAGATCGACAGTCCTGACCCCGAGAATGTTCCTGGTGAGATCCTGGCAAAGGGTCCTAACGTGATGTTGGGATACTACAAGAACGAGGAAGCCACACGCAACACTATCGACAAGGACGGATGGTACCACACCGGCGACCTTGGCACAATGGATGGCGACGGCAATGTCTACATCAAGGGCCGCAGCAAAAACATGCTCTTGGGTGCCAGCGGTCAGAACATCTATCCTGAGGAGATCGAGGACAAGCTCAACTCTTTAGCACTCGTGAGCGAGAGTGTGGTGATACAGAAGGGCAACAAGCTCATTGGCTTGGTACATCCCGACTACGACGAGGCTCAGACACTCAACTTAGGCGAGAAAGAGCTGATGGATATCATGGAGCAGAACCGCCAGGAGCTCAACACCATGGTTCCTGCCTACTGCAAGGTGTCAGAGATAAGAATCCACAAAGAGGAATTCGAGAAAACTCCTAAGAAGAGTATCAAGCGATTCCTGTATACTGAATAAAGGAGGTAAGGAGTGAAGGAGTTAAAGGAGTGAAGACAATAGTCTTCTCGCTAAAAAGTACGACCTATACTTATCTTACAAAGCAGCACGCCCTGAAAGGGCAGAAGCTCTTAGCCCAGGGCAACGCCCTGGGTTGTTATGTTCGCAAACATGTCGCCCTGTAAGGGCAAAAGCTTTATTATTGCCTGAAGTTTTAAAGCTTTTGCCCTTACAGGGCGCATTGCTGAATGCCTTAATACCCAGGGCAACGCCCTGGGCTAAGAGCTTCTGCCCTTTCAGGGCGTGCTGCTTCTGTGAACTTTGATCATTCTGTTCAGGGCGTGCTGCTTTTATGAGCTTCGATCATTCTGTTCAGGGCGTGCTGCTTCTGTAAGCTTCTATCATTCTGTTCAGGGCGTGCTGCTTCTGTGAGCTTCGATCATTCTGTTCAGGGCGTGTAGGACAAATATACGAAATTTCAATAACCAAAAAGTCCTGCTTCACAATGATGAAGCAGGACTTTTTGGTTATAACATCTTTATAGCAACACACCCGAACGGATGCGGGACAATGTCTCGGGAGTCATTTGCAGATAGCTGGCAATGTAAGTCAATGGAGCACGCAACACCACCTGAGGACACAGTTCGCACAGACGCTTGTATTTGTTGGGCGCAGTCTCGAAACGCATCAGGTCGGCATGAACCTGCGACTGGATAAGACTCTCCTCCAGAATCTTACGATACAACATCTGAATGTTGACATTGCGGATGGCGGCAGCCTCCAGTTTCGACTTAGGCAAGATATAAACCAGGGTAGCCTCAAGAGCCTCCACCTGAAGACGAGAAGGCTCCTCCTTGAAAAGACTCTCGATACACATAAAGATGGTATGGTCGACGCCCAGATGCTCGGTCACCTCCTTGCCATTCTTATTATAGAACTGGCGCACAAGACCCTTCTCGATATAAGAGATACCACGACACACCTCACCTTCCGCAAGGATCATCTCGCCCTTGCCGTATTTCACTGGCTCCAGGATGCCCTCCAGGATGTCGAGCTCGTCGTGAGTCATCGTACTGTACTTACGCGCCAACTCCCTGGCAATATCACGCTTGGGAGTAATCGTCCTTAAATCATTCATTATTCTGCCTCCTTGATTTATGTTGCTTGATAGCTTTTATCTTACTTGAAATGATTAGTCGAGTTTCAATACGGCAAGGAATGCCTTCTGTGGCACCTCCACATTACCGATCTGCTTCATACGCTTCTTACCCTTCTTCTGCTTCTCCAACAGTTTGCGCTTACGGCTTACGTCACCACCATAACACTTGGCTGTAACGTCCTTACGCACCTGCTTGATGGTTTCGCGTGCCACAATCTTGGCTCCGATGGCAGCCTGGATAGCGATGTCAAACTGCTGACGGGGTATCAGGTCTTTCAACTTCTCACACATTCTGCGACCAAAGGCAACTGCATTCTCACGGTGGGTCAGGGTACTCAGGGCATCCACAGGCTCACCGTTGAGCAGAATGTCGAGCTTCACCAGGTCGGAAGGACGGAAGCTGTCTATGTGATAATCGAAGGAAGCATATCCCTTGGAGATGCTCTTCAGCTTATCATAGAAATCGATAACGATTTCGCCAAGAGGCAGCATGAAGTGCAGCTCCACACGGTTGCCACTCACATACTCCTGCTTGATGAGCTCGCCTCGCTTGTCGAGACAAAGTTTCATGATAGGACCAATATAGTCGCACGATGTGATGATGGTGGCGCGGATATAGGGTTCCTCGATATGGTCGATCATCGTTGGGTCGGGCAGTCCCGAAGGATTGTGCACCTCTTTCTCGCCGCCCTGCTTGTCGTACACCATATAGGATACGTTGGGCACGGTGGTGATGACGTCCATGTTGAACTCGCGGTCGAGTCGTTCCTGTATGATCTCCATGTGGAGCAGACCCAAGAAGCCACAACGGAAACCGAAGCCTAAAGCCACAGAGCTCTCCGGCATAAAGGTGAGACTGGCATCATTGAGCTGCAGCTTCTCCAACGAGGCACGCAGGTTCTCGTAGTCGCTGGGGTCTATGGGATAGACACCGGCAAAGACCATAGGCTTCACCTCCTGGAAACCGGCAATGGCTTTCTCGCAGGGACGTGCAACATGGGTAATGGTATCACCCACCTTTACCTCAGTGGCGTTCTTGATACCCGAGATGATATATCCCACCTCGCCTGTTCCCAGTTCGTTGCGGGCTATCATGTCCATCTTCAGCACGCCGATCTCGTCGGCATCATATTCCATTCCTGTGTTGAAGAACTTCACCTTGTCACCCTTGCGGATGGTTCCGTTCTCTATCTTGAAGTAGGCGATGATGCCACGGAAGGAGTTGAACACAGAGTCGAAGATCAATGCCTGCAAAGGTGCCTTGTTGTCACCCTCGGGATGAGGCACACGGTTCACCACAGCCTCGAGCACATCCTCTACGCCCTCACCTGTCTTTCCTGAGGCACGCAGAATCTCCTCGCGCTTGCATCCGATGAGTTCTACGATCTCGTCCTCCACCTCCTCGGGCATGGCCGAAGGCATGTCTATCTTGTTGATGACAGGAATGATTTCCAAGTCGTGCTCTATAGCCATATAAAGGTTGGAGATGGTCTGCGCCTGCACACCCTGTGTGGCGTCAACTACCAGGAGCGCTCCCTCGCAGGCAGCGATGGAACGTGAAACCTCGTAAGAGAAATCCACGTGTCCCGGAGTATCAATGAGGTTGAGGATATAGGTTTGTCCGTCATTTGCCTTGTACTCCATCTGGATGGCATGGCTCTTGATGGTGATACCTCTCTCTCGCTCCAAATCCATGTCATCGAGCATCTGACCCTCAGTGATCTTGATGGTCTGTGTCTTCTCCAACAATCGGTCTGCCAGGGTACTTTTACCATGGTCTATATGTGCAATAATACAGAAATTTCGTATTTTGTTGATATTCTCCATAAAATATTTATACTTTAGGATGCAAAATTACCTTATTTTTAGGAGAAAACCAATTTTTTCGCGCTTTTTTTTCGCATTTACTCAACTTTAGCAAGTTCAGAAGTTAGAGAAGTTAGAGCTTCTGACAGAAAAATCAGGATCAAATGTTGCAGGATTACGAATTTTGCAGTAACTTTGTGACAAAATTCAAAAACGAAGAAAAAAAGATGAAAAAGATTTTATTCGGTATCATGACTCTTGCCCTCATGGCATCATGCACTGAGAGCATGGAAGACAGGGCTGTACGCGAAGCCCGCGAATACACAGAGAAGGTATGTCCCACACCTTACATCAACGACAGCCGTACCGACAGCGCTGTGTTTGACAAAGACTCACGCACTTATATTTATTATCTCAGCTTGCGCAACAAGGCTGACAATGCCGAGGCGATAGCCCTGAACCGTAACAAACTGCACAATCTGCAGAAACAGGCACTCGACAACAACCCGGCGCTCAAGAGCTATAAGGAAGCCCACTTCTCCTTCCGTTTCATCTACCGTTCGGCTTCCAATCCCCAGAAAATTTTGTTGGACGATACGTTCAAGTACTAAAGCTTGAACATATCGCCATGCTAAATTAATATCCCATTTGCTGAAGGGCAGTAGCCAACTGGTCTGGACAACTGGTTGGCTTGTTGCCGCAGGTGATGCCTTTCAGTCGGGCTATCACGTCCTTGGCCTTCATGTTTCTTATCAGAGCGCATACGCCCTTGGTGTTGCCGTCACAACCGCCGATAAACTCAGCATCCCTTACTATTCCGTCCTCATCCACACTGATACAGATGTACTTTGAACAGGTGCCGTGTGTCTGATAGGTGACCTTCTTCAATGTCTTGTTCTGATTGTCTTGTAATTCCATATTTGTTTTTGTATAAAAAGGGGGAAGCCTTCACTGAATGAACAACTTCCCCCGGTATTTTCTATAGATAAAGTCTTATTCTGCCTCCTCAGAAACCTCTGGCTTCATGTTGGTATAGACGGTCTGAACATCGTCAAACTCCTCCAGCTTCTCCACCATCTTGTCGATAGTCTCACGCTCCTCAGGAGTAACGTCCTTCAGGTCGTTAGGGATATAGGTGAACTCAGCACCGGTCACCTCGAAGCCCTCAGCCTCCAAGTGCTTCTGGATGTCGCCGAAGCTTGTAGGAGCACCGTAGATAGTGATCTCGTTGTTCTCCTCATCCTCGTCGAACTCATCCTCTACACCATAGTCGATCAGGTCGAGAATCATCTCGTCCATATCCATGCCTTCCTTCTTCTTGAAGGTGAACACAGCCTTGTGGTCGAAGAGGAAAGAAAGAGAACCTGTGGTACCCATGTTGCCATTGAACTTATTGAACACTGAGCGCACGTCACCTACGGTACGTGTGGTGTTGTCTGTCAATGTGTCAACGAAGATGGCAACACCGTGAGGACCATATCCCTCGTAAGTCACCTCCTTGTAATCGCTTGTATCCTTGCCACAAGCGTTCTTGATGGCACGTTCGATGTTATCCTTAGGCATGTTCTCACGCTTACAGTTGGCGATGATAGCACGCAAGGTAGGGTTGTTCTCTGGCTCTGGACCGCCAGCCTTTACTGCAATTGCAATCTGCTTACCTAACTTAGTAAATGTCTTGGCCATGTGGCCCCATCTTTTCAGCTTTGTAGCCTTACGATATTCAAATGCTCTTCCCATTGGAATAAAATTTAATATGTTTTGTTGTTATACTTATTATATGATGTGAAGGAGTTAACTCCAAAATTATCTCAATTCAGCATTCAACTTGCCTGTGAGGTTGGCAATAAGTTTCTTCATGATGGCATCGATCTGCTTGTCGTTGAGAGTTTTCTCCTCGTCCTGCAGGATGAAGTTCACTGCGTAGCTCTTCTTGCCCTCTGGCAGGTTCTTGCCCTCATACACGTCGAAGAGAACCACACTCTTGAGGAGCTTCTTCTCTGTCTGACGGGCGATCATCTCTATCTGCTCAAACTCCACACTCTTGTCGACCAAGAGTGCCAGATCGCGGCTTACAGAAGGATACTTGCTGATATCGGTATAGGTGAGGCTCACCTTCTTGATGGCCTTCATCAGGTTGTCCCAGTGCACATCGGCATAGAACACGTCCTGCTCGATATCGAAAGTCTTCTTCAGCTTCAGGCTCAGGATACCCATCTCTACCAATACCTTTCCGGCACGGGTCTCATACTGCACACCCTTTGAGAAGATATTGTTGTCGCTGTGCTTCAGCACCACATTGTTCTGTGGCATACCCACACGGCGCAGGATGTTCTCCACCACAGCTTTCAACTCGTAGATGTTGCTCTGCTCGTCGGCATGAGCCCAGTTGCCTTCTACGCGCTTACCGGTGATGAAGAGCGAGATATGACCTTCCTGGCTGTAGCCCTTGATAGGATTCTCGGCATCCCATTTCTCCTTATTATATAAATAGGTGTTGCCCACCTCGAAGAACTTCAGGTTTTGGCTCTTGTGGTTGATGTTGCGCGACACACTCTCCAGTCCACCGAAGAGCATGGTCTGGCGCATCACTCCCAGGTCGGCACTCAGAGGGTTCATCACCTTCACGGTGTGCTCGTCGGGATATGCGTTGAGCTCGAAGTCGGTATAATAGCTTGCCTTGGTGAGCGAGTTGTTCAGTATCTCCATGAAGCCCTCGCCTACCAGCTGCTCTGCCACGATGTTCTGGGTGTGGTAGTGCTTGTCTTCCTCGCCCTGTACGGTGAGCGAGCTCTTCAGCTGGGTAGGAATCTCCACGTTGTTGTATCCGTAGATACGCAGGATGTCCTCCACCACGTCGCAAGGACGCTGCACGTCAACACGGAAGGCTGGGACGAGGAGGTCGAGGCCCTCGGCGTCTTCCTTCACAATCTTCATCTCCAATGAGGTGGCGATATTCTTGATGGTCTCTGCACCGATCTCCTTACCGATGAGACGGTGTGCATACTCATAGTTCAGGCGCACAGGGAAATCCTGCATAGGCTCTGGATATACGTCCTTGATCTGCATACTGATCTTTCCGCCTGCCAACTGCTTGCAGAGGATGGCAGCCTGCTTGAGGGCATAAATCTGTCCGTTGGGGTCTACACCGCGCTCAAAACGATAGCTGGCATCGGTGCTCAGTCCGTGACGGCGGGCACTCTTGCGAATCCATGTTGGATGGAAGTAGGCACTCTCCAACACCACATTCTTGGTGGTGTCGTAGGTTCCCGAACCCTTACCGCCAAAGATACCTGCGATACACATAGGCTCCTCGGCGTTGCAGATACTCAGGTCGTGCTCGCCCAGGGTATGCTCCTCACCGTCGAGGGTCACAAACTTGGTTCCCTCTGGCTGGGTGCGTACCACGATCTTATGTCCTGTCACCATGTCGGCATCAAAGCAGTGCAGTGGCTGTCCGTAAGCCATCATGATATAGTTGGTGATGTCCACGATGTTGTTGATAGGACGCAAGCCGATGATGTTCAGCTTGTCCTGCAGCCACTTAGGGCTCTCCTTCACCTCGCAGTCGGTGATGCTCACACAGGCATAGCGCTTGCAGGCTTCGGTGTTCTGAATCTCCACCTCGATAGGCAGGTCCTCGTTGTCGACAACGAACTCATCGCACGAAGGACGATGCATACTGGTCTGATATCCGTTCTGCTTCAGCCACGCATAGAGGTCGCGTGCCACTCCCCAGTGACCCAGGGCATCAGCTCGGTTGGCTGTGATGTCTATCTCGATGAGCCAGTCGCTCTCCAAGTGATAATACTCTGCTGCTGGCTGACCTATGGGAGCTTCCTCTGGCAGCACGATGATGCCGTCGTGAGAGGTTCCTACTCCTATCTCGTCCTCTGCACAGATCATGCCGAGACTCTCCACACCGCGAAGCTTGCTGCGCTTGATGGTGAAACTCTTGTCGCCGTCGTAGAGCACGCAGCCCAGGTCGGCAACGATTACTTTCTGACCGGCA
>ENA-OUQH01001989-OUQH01001989.1-human-gut-metagenome-genome-assembly--contig:-NODE-1989-length-13033-cov-3.654955_pt1 | contig 13033 bp, 13 predicted proteins | sample MGYA00237948_ERZ548828 | MGnify/ENA primary metagenome ERZ548828 (study PRJEB26490, sample SAMN05194711) | human gut metagenome | biome: terrestrial biome; feature: human-associated habitat; material...
CCTTCCCTTTGGGAAGGTTAGGATGGGTTTGAGGCCAGGTGGGGGCTGATGTCGGCAGAAAAATTATCCAACTTGGGGTTACCTTGGTTCTTGTCTAAATCTGCGGACCAAAACAACTAAAAGCGGTTGAACAACGACATGGAAGTCGCCATTCAACCGCTCCGGTTACACCCTCTCATACGAGCGGGTATACAAATAAACTGATTCTCTCTAATCCTTTCTAAAATTCAAATACTTCAGAAAATTTACTTGTAGAGCTTCATGCCGATGTTCATTCCAACACTTGCCAATACTGCAAAAGCTACTACACATGCTGTTACTAACATAAATGTCAACATAATCAATTTCCTTTCTCTTTTTAGTTATCGTTAAACAATCTTTTTACCTGCTGCTCTCATTGCAGCTTTTATCTATATCTTTATCTTTTCAGTTGCAAAGTTAATACCTTTTGTGTTCGCACACAACAAATAGAGGGGATATAGTCGTTTCATACGCTTTTTATTGATATCAATCAAAGAAAGCATATATTTGCTGTTAGTAAATTGACATAAAACAAGCGGAAATATATACAAATATATGACAAACGCATGACATTATGTACATAATATTTACAAAAACAATGCCTTTTTGTCAGATTTTATTATCCTGCTGTCAGACAATTCCTGTAGCATCCGGAGCTTCTCTTCAGAGAGTTTGCCCAGCTTGGCCAGTTTCTTGTTGTATTTCCACCAGTTGAGCAGTCCCCGGTTCTCCACCTTCTTCTTGTCGGGCAGCTGATGATGCTGCTCCACATAGTCCTTTAGCTGCTGATACTTGGCCAGCCATTTGGTTTCATTCACTGTTGCCATACACCTTATATTATATATTCCGCAAGTTTTCAACTTGCTCTGCTAGTTGAAAAGTATTCAAGATACGAGTAAACAAGGAGACCGCAAAAGTACAACAATAAACTAACACTTCAAAAAAAGAGAAAACACTTATAGGGATTTTCCCTCCCACTTTAGGGAAAAACCCTTTGGCAGCACCGGGAATTGTTGTTTCTTTGCACCAGAGAAAAGAACATTACGAACATAAAACACAATGATCATGAAAAGGTTTATATTATCAATGGCATTGCTTCTCACCGTGGCACTATCCACAATGGCGATGAGCTACGAGCAGGCAAGGGACAGAGCACTCTTCCTGACCGACAAGATGGCTTACGAGCTGAACCTGAACGATGAGCAGTATGAGGCAGCATACGAGGTGAACCTCGACTATCTGATGAGCATAAGCACCTATGATGACCTCTACGGCACATACTGGACGAGAAGAAACATGGATCTCAGCTATATCCTCTTCGACTGGCAGTATGACGCCTTCTGCTCAGCGGCATATTTCTACCGTCCGCTTATATGGACCGACGGCGTGTGGCGATTCAGCATCTATGCACGCTACCCGAACCGCACATACTTCTATTTCGGCAGACCGGCATTCTATGCCACATACTACGGCGGACACAGCTGGCACAGAAACGGCGGACGCAGCTGGTATCACGGACGCACCATCGGACCTCGCCCAGGAGAGAGCCGCTTTGGAATGAGAGACAGATATGACCGTGGCGATTTCCGCGGACAAAGAGGCCATGACCGCAGACATGACAACGGACGCTATGACCGCTATGACAGACGCGACGACAACAACAGCGGACGCTATGACCGCTACAACAGACGTGACGACAACAACAGCGGACGCTATGACCGAAACAACAGACGCGACGACAACAACAGCGGACGCTATGACCGCAACAACAGACGCGACGACAACAACAGCGGACGCTATGACCGCGGCAACAGCAGACGCGACAACAACAGCGGCTACAGAGGCACTACACCGAGGAGAGGCACCGGCAACGGCACAACGAATCTGAGCAGCTCTCGCACGACAGTGAGCCAAGAGATAGGCAGATCATCAAGGGGCAACAGCTTCAACAACAGCCCGACGAGGATATATCGTCCGGCAGGCGGTTCTACACGCCCTGCCAACACCTTCACACCGAGCCGCAGCAGTTCGTCGAACAACAGGTCGGCAGGCGGCAACAGTTCATCAAGAGGCGGCGGACGTTCCGGTGGCGGTGGAAGATTCGGAAGATAAAAGGATAAAAGAAAGAAGACTTATATCATATATACAACACAAGGCTGACTGGAAAGAAGGATTAAACATACTATATTAAAGAAACGATAGGTAAAAGGATTTTGAAGCATAAAAGACATCAGGATATATTAAGGTAATGCAGACCTAAGAAAGGAGTGAGGAATCTGATTCTTCGCTCCTTTTGCTTTATTCTTATAATCCATGACAGAAGGACATAAAAATAGGAGGAAAAATATTTCATCTTCCTCCTACCCTATTGCAAGCCCACCATTACGGGCTGCATATTCACGAAACTCTCAAAGAGAGAATTACTTGTTCAAGAGATATCTCTCTGCCTCAAGCGCAGCCTTGCAACCGCTTGCTGCAGCCGTGATGGCCTGACGGTATACTGGGTCGGCAACGTCGCCGGCAACGAACACTCCTGGAATCTTGGTGCGTGGTGTGCCGTCGATGGTCTTGATATAACCCACCTCGTCGGTCTCGAGCCACTCCTTGAATACGTCAGAGTTTGGCTTATGGCCGATAGCGAGGAAGAATCCGTCGATCTGGATGTCAACCTTCTCCTCGTCTGCCTCGCCGCGACGCTTCACGAGATGTGCGCCTTCTACACCGTTCTCACCGTAGAGTCCGATAGTGTTGTGCTCAAAGAGCACCTCGATGTTCTCAGCGTTCATCACTCTCTCCTGCATCACCTTAGAGGCTCTGAGGAATGGCTTGCGCACGATGAGATATACCTTCTTTGCCAGACCGGCGAGATAGAGGGCATCCTCACAGGCTGTGTCGCCACCGCCCACAACGGCAACAGTCTTCTTGCGATAGAAGAATCCGTCGCATGTGGCACATGCTGACACTCCCATACCGTTGTATTTCTTCTCGTCGTCAAGTCCGAGATACTTTGCAGACGCTCCAGTGGCGATGATCACGGTGTCCGCCTCAATCTCAACGCCCTCTTCGGTTGTCACCTTGTAGGGAGCCTTGCTGAAGTCCACCTTAGTGATGATGCCGTCGCGGATGTCAGCGCCGAAGCGTTCTGCCTGCTCACGGATGTCGTTCATCATCTGTCCGCCGAGCACTCCTTGAGGATAACCGGGGAAGTTCTCCACCATAGTGGTCTGTGTGAGCTGGCCACCGGTGAGCAGACCACAATATTCAACTGGCTTCAAGTTTGCTCTTGAAGCATAAATAGCAGCAGTGTATCCTGCAGGACCACTACCGATAATCAAGCATTTTACGTGTTCCATATTATAATTTAGTATTTAAAGTCGTTATTCTGTTTTACAACAGTTCTTCTATCTTCTTCTCGACGTTCTCCATATTCTCTGTAGGTTCGAAGCGCTCTACCACCATTCCGTATTTGTTTACGAGGAATTTGGTGAAGTTCCACTTGATGTCTGCCTTTGCCTTGTAGTCGGGATCGGCCTGTGAGAGCATCTCGTCGAGAACCTTTGTCAACGGATGGCTTTCGTCCCATCCGGCGAAGCCCTTCTGCGAAGTGAGGAATTTATATAGAGGATCGGCATCAGGACCGTTCACCTTCACCTTCTTGAAGCGTGGGAACTCTGTACCGAAATTCAATTTGCAGAACTCATGGATAGACTCATCGGTTCCTGGTGCCTGCTGTCCGAACTGGTTGCAGGGGAAGTCGAGGATTTCAAAACCCTGGCTGTGATATTTCTCGTAGAGCTTCTCCAGCTCTTCATACTGTGGAGTGAATCCGCATTTAGTGGCTGTGTTGACAATCAGTAATACCTCGTTGGCATACTCCTTGAGAGCTACCATCTTTCCTTTTCTGTCCTTAACCGAAAAGTCAAATACTGTATTCATTTCTATTCTTGTTTTTTGTTTTAAAATATATTTCCGATTTAATAACCTGTTCTCTTGCAGAATGACGCTTCTTGCCACGGAACCATCTGCGCCAAGGATATATCCTGCGCATTACAGGTTGAGGAATCCATACCCCTACAGGCTGATAATCCTCTTACCACAGATTGATAATCCACGATTACAGACTTATAATATCTCCATTGCAGAGGCCTCAGAAGAAGCATTCTCGCCAATCTATTTGCAAAAATAGGCATTTCTGATGAAAAGGCACCAAATAAATGCGGAATATTTGCGATTTTTTATAAACCGAAGTCCATTGTCGCAGCCACTTTCTCTACCTGCGCCTCTGTCTTGTCCGGCAGATTGCAGAAGAAGTCTATCTTGTTGCCAAGTTTGTTCTGCAGTTCGGAGATGGAAACTACATATCCCTTCAGCGCATCGTCGCCATGATATACGTTGGTGTGCTCAAACCAGAAAGCGAGGCCGGAATACACGTTGAGTTTGGCACGCTTCCACACCACGGCAGCATAGAAATACTTCGGAACTATCATCTTGCCGCCGATACGCTGCAGGATATGGTTCTCGCTGTCTATCGTACCGCCCTTGCACACGAAGAGGGAGTCGCCGGAGGAGAACTTTGTTCCTGACACGAAATTATACAGGAACTGCTCCATGTTTATCCACAGACCCTTGTACTTATAGTGCTTGTCGCTTCCGTTGAACACCTTGTACTGCGGCTGCATATTGGTGAGATAGAACGTCTGCTTGTTTATGGCGAGGCTGTACAGACGGTCGTTCGACGGACAGAGATGTCCATGGTCGAATCCTGATCCGTATATCAAATCCTGTCCGTTGCTCTTAGTGTAATAATCGTCAGTAGTCAGGCTTGCCACGTCGAAAGGATACTGCATCTCGCCTTCGGCGGCATACCAACGCTGCACGTTCTTCTTTATGTTCTGCTTGGTCATCACATAGCATGTCCAGCGGTTTGACTTCAGAGTGCGGTCCCACTCCACACAGTAGTTCACTCCGTCTTTGTCGAACGTCTTGTCGCTCATCCTATAGGCTATGAACTGGCTGTTGCCTCCATGCAGATGCGGCACTTCGGTTCTTGTCGCGGCAGCATCGGAATAGTCGGTGTTTCTGTTTACGTTGGGTTCTTTTGCCGGTGAAGAACCGCCACCATCATTATCGCTGCCGCATGCCGTGAAGAAAAGGGCAACTGCCACAGCATACATAGCACGAATAAGAAATCTGTTCTTCATAATGAATTTCATAATGATTTGAATTGTCTTAGTTTTCTTTTCCTCTGGCTGACTGTCGGCAGCAAGAGGATTATTCCCCAAAATGGGTTTAACCCAAATATCTCATAAAACAGCGTAACGCCCGTTTCGGGGGCAAGACAGATTGGGATACAAACAAAAAGTGCGTTCATGCGCATATGCAACTACGCTTGAACACACTTTAATATCTTCCTGAATAATTATATATCTTAGTATATATTATTTGCGGGCTTTTCCATAGCGGCTCATGAACTTGTCCACACGACCTGCGGAGTCAACGAGCTTGCTCTTACCAGTATAGAACGGGTGAGATGTGCTTGAAATTTCGACCTTTACCACTGGGTAAGTCTCTCCTTCAAATTCTACTGTATCGTTAGTCTTGCATGTAGAACGTGTAAGGAACATATCGCCGTTGGACATATCCTTGAATACGACGGGGCGATAGTTTTCTGGATGGATACCTTTTTTCATTTTAATCTAAAATTGTTTGTTTATTTGTTTATTATTTTCGATGCTTTTCAGCATTTGGCTGCAAAGGTAAGGCTTTTTTGTGGAATGGACAAGAAATTTTGGAAAAATGTTGAACCAGCAGGCTAAATGAGGGGGCTACGCCTTTTTTAAGACAAATAGGACGTTTTAGGACTTATAGGACTTATAGGACAAATAGGACAAATACAGCCTTGCTATTAATCCTATAAGTCCTATCTGTCCTATTTCTCCTATAATTTCCCTCACTTTCTCACTTCTTCCATCCATTCTGTTGCCGATAAGCAATTCTGCCCCTCGTCATTTCCTCCCTGATTCCACCGTTTTTCAGGAAATCCGCCTTTTGCCTCTCTATCAACAGTCTGAGGAGAGTGTCTGCTTGATGAATCAGTATTATTGCAATATTTGCGATGGTTTCAGCCGAACGGCTCGGAATCTGTTTCATATAAAATTCCGTATCGTTATGTCTTTTACAAATATCCCTCGTCTTTACAGTTCTTACATCTGATATTCCCCACTGTACCAGTCCGTTTTGCCTGAGATAGTCCTCATAATCCAGCAATAGTTCTTGCAGACTTGCTTTCGCCACATTGGTCAGTTTCAGCTCCGTTTCTCGTGAGGTGGTTGCCGCCGCACTGCCCTCGGCAATATTCTGTCTGCCGCTGCGCGCAGCCTGTATCATTTGGTCTACGGTACGGTCAGTCCTGTCCAAGAATTTGTGTGCGAAATAATATGTGATGTCATATATGCAAGTTGCCTTCTGAAATGCTATCAAATCACGATAGCCTCCTTTCTGCGGAATAAACTCCTTGTCGTTTTCCATTTTAAGTATTTTGTAGATTTAGGAGAACTTAGAAAAATCCCATCATCTGGAGGGATGATGGGATTCTGAATATATAAGGTCAATGTTTTATTTAATGATAACGGTAGAGCCCTTTGTCAAAGTGTAATCGTCAATCAACACATCTCCGCCTGGCTTTTTGGCATTCATTACAAGAAGACTGTAAGTACCTTCTGTTTCGATTGTGAATGTATATGTGACTTTCACCCATTTCGTGGCTGTTATGTCGTTTACATAGTCACCATATTTATAATCGCTTCCGGTTGGGTTTGCTCCATCTTTCACCGGAACATATCCAGGACGAACAGAGGCACCTGTAGATGTAGCAGCTTTTGCATAGAACGTAACAGTATATTCACCTGGCTTCAGAGTTATCTCCTTGTAACCAAGGCGCTTGTTGGCAGAACTTGATCCACCTACCTTTACAGAATACTTTCCGCTGTGAGCATCTGTACTCTGGCTGAGTGTTGCATTTCCTGCAGAAGAAGCTGTCTTCCAGTTATTTGGCAAACCGTTTGTCCAGTTCTCAAAGTCGCCATTCGAAGCGCTCGCATCACCGGTAGTGCCGCCTTCAGAACCGCTGCCGCCGTTGCTCTTGAGCGAAACGAGATAAGCCTTGCCCTGAACGGTCTCTGGGGTGTTGCCCATATAGTTGACAACCTTGCCGCATACTACCACTTCGTCACCGACATTGAGAGTTGCACCTGAGGTGTATTTCTCATTGTTCAGATAAAGAGCACGGAACACATAGAACTGATTGTCTGCCTTGCCATCGTCGGAGATGTAGAATGTGGCATTGCCAAACTGGGTGCCATACTGCTCCTTGACTGAAACCACCTTTCCCTTGATATATACGTCCTTGTCTGACTCCACGCCGGCAGCGAGAGACGATGCATACTGGTTTGCAGCCACGCTGTTGAATGGGTTTGCCTTTGTACCGTCGCCGGTTGGCTGACCTGCTGCCGGCTGGTCTGAACCGCCGCCATCGTTGCCATTGATTGAAACGATATAGTTTCCGGTAGTGAATTCCTTTGTACCGTTGTAGTTCACGAGCTTACCGCATATCACTACCTCATCGCCTGGCTTGAGAGCGTCCTCGCCAGAGAACTTGGTTCGGTTTGGCCCTGCATATCCGTTGAAAACGAGGAACTGGTTTGGTGCTGTACCATCGTCGGAGATGTAGTATTTGAGACTGCCGTAGCTCGGGTCGAAACTGCCAGACTGTACTGACACTACCTTACCCTTTACATAGACTTCCTTGTCCTCGGCACCACCATTGTCAATATACTTGATGGCAGCAGCCACGTTGTACGGATCTGCCTGTGTACCGGTACCTGCCGGTTCCACATCCGGACTTGAAGGTTCATCAGGTGTTACGTCCGGCATTTCATACGGTGCAGGAACGTCTTCACAGCTTGTCAGCGATGCGAATGAAAATGTCAGGGCAGCCATCGCCATTACTGAATATAATATCTTTTTCATTGTATTTCTTTTTTATAGTTTTGTTACTTTTTATTGAATTCTCAGCCTTGCTTATTTCACCTCCTCGATGTCGCTGTCTGAGCGAAGGAGAATCTGCCAGGTATAGCCGTATTTTGAAGGATTTGTGGCGTATACGGTGAAGATACCGGTGAGGTTCACCTTTCCCGTAGGCATTGCCTTGGCGGCGAAGTCGGCGTATGTGCTGCTGCGCACCACCATCAGCTTCTGCGCCTTGCCGTTGATTTTCACCGTGCGGCTCACTCCGTTTCCGGCGTCCTTGTCAGCCTCCGGCGCCCATGCCAGTTTGCCGTCAGCGCCATCCATCTCCACATTTTCCAGTGTCATCAGCTTTCCACGATGAGATTTCACGTATGCCACGTCTTTCAGCTTTGACACATCGAATTTCTCAGGCACCACCTTTGAAGCGTCTGCCGCACCGAGAATCTTGAAGTGCTCGTTCCACACGTTGATGTTCATACGGCTTGGGAATGTCCTGCCGCTGGTATTCGTATATGGCACACCAATCTGCACGTTGTTGCCATAGATGCCGATATAGAGTCCCTTGAGGTTTACGAGAATTTCCTGTCCTACAGGCAGGAATCCGAAGAGTCCGCCCTTCTGTATGCAGATGAAGAGTCCCTCTCCGCTCTCGTCCTGCACGGCAATCTGGTTGTAGATGTTTCCCTGAATGTCGTTTCCGGTCACACGCACCTTCAACTGCCAGTCTTCCGTGATGCGCACGGTGTCGTTTGCCTGTGATGAGGGGATGAGGTCTACTGTCTTTGCCTTCAGTTCTTTTATGGATATCATCTTGGCATCGTCCTCCACGATGTCGTTGTTGCCATATGGAGCCACCTCACCGGTCGGGTCGTTCCAGTCGTCGTCCATGCAAGAAGTGGCAAGTCCGCCGAGGAGCATTGCCGCAACGAGGAATTTTATATATTTCGTCTTTTTCATTGTCATGAGAGTTTTTTAGAATTTATACGCGATATTGAGGAGTCCGTTGGTGCCATAGGCATAGAACTTCATTGGATTCTTAGAGAACTTGTATGCACGTGTCGTTGCCGTTCCGTCGGCCTTCGGTGTGCTGTAGTCGCTTCTGCTCTGTTCGTATCCTCCGGTCACGATGTTGGTATTGTTCAGAATGTTCGTCACGGTGAGGTTGATTGAGAGCGATCCGCGCTTCAGGTATATGCTTCTTCCGATAGTACCGTCTATCATGAATCCGCCGTGTCCCTTAGCCTGTGAGAGTTCGCTGCGCACCGGCTAGTTGTTGAGAATGTCACCACGCACTTTGCATGCTGACTCATATCTGTAGTTAGGAGAGTATGAGAGATAGATGCGGTCGTAGTAGTTGGCATTGAGGTCGATGAACCATCCGCCGCTGTGATAGCTGAGTCCGAGGCTTGCTGCCGTGAGCGGTGTGCCGTTGTCGCGCATACCTTTATTATATATATGGTCTTCAACGAGACCGTCTGCCACATCACCATATACCACGGCATTCTGCGAGCGCATATACTCGAGATTGGCGTCGTTGAGAATCTTGGCATCACTTATCTGTCCGACGAGTTTCACGTCGAAGGCGCTTGTAACACGGAATTTCAATCCTGCCTCAACGCCATAGTATGCCTTCTTCATGTTTGTGAGCGACACGTATGTGAATGAGTTCACGTCGTCCATATAGAAGTTCTGCCAGTCGCTCACGTTGGTGAGGTAGCTGTAGTATGCGTTGATGTTGGCGTGCAGCCAAGAGGTCTGGAACTGGTATCCGATTTCTGAACTGAACACGCGCTCGTTCTTGAGGTTGCGCACGAAGTCGTTGTTTATCTCCGGTGATATGAAAGCAGCCTTTGCCTGAGGAGCACGGTGCTCATATCCGAGTCCGAGGGTAAAGGTGTTGCCACGGCCCAGATTAACATTGGCTCCGAATTTCATTCCGCCGTCAATGAACTGTGCAGTGTGGCTCTTGCCGTAAGAGTTGTCCTTGGCGAGACCGTTGCGCATCTTTCCATCGCGCTGCATGGATGTATATCCCAGTTTACCAGCGATTACATAGTGCAGGTTGCCGAAGTTCTCCGAGTAGCTCGTCCACAGTTTGCCGTTGTTCACGAGCAGGTTGTAGTTGTAACCGAACTTGTCGTCTTTTCCCACGAGGCCGTTGCGGTTGTTGAGGTCATACTGCACCTCATCGGCATCTGGCGAATAGGTGCCGATGGCATAGGTGTTCACGTTGTGGAATGTCGTTGCTCCGAGCATATCCTCCATCGTCTGGTAGTGCATGCCCTTGTTGGTAGCTCCCACAATGCCGATGTTCCATGCCTTGTCTTTGTCTATCTGCTTGTTGAAAGTTGAAGCCAATGCGATTGTCAGCGCATCATTGTGCTTTGCCTGCAGATAATACATGGCATCCTGTCCCTGTGCCGATGCCTGTTTGTTGGCATAATACAGCTGGTCCCAGTTTATCTGGCGGTTTGCCTTAGGTCCGCTCCAGAAATCGTATGCCGACTGCCAGTTGGCGAGCGCATCGCTGTTCCGGTATGAGGTATTGGTGTCGTCCCAGATATCGAAATAGCTGCTCGGCATGTTCTTCCAATAGTTTGGATGAGGGTTGTCGGTGTTGTTGTAGTTCAGCTTCGTGCTCTTATACATGCTGTACTTGCCCATGAGCGAAGTCGTCAGCTTGTCATTGTCGGAGATTTTCCAGTCCCATGTGAGCAGAGCTGTCGGCGCAAAGTCGTTGACTACTCGTGAGTTGCGCTTCTTGCCGTTCTGGTATCCCCAGTATGGGTTGTAGTATCTGTCGTTTGCCATCCAGTACATCTCGTCAGTACCGGCTCCCTGAGAGGCGCGCTCCGTAGGGTTGCCCCATGTGGTGAGCGAGAGAGAGTGGCTTCCGTCACCGAACACCTTCTGCACTCCGAGGAAGTAAGAGAGGGAGTTATAGAACGTTCCCTCCACGTATCCTTCGTTCGCCCAGCGGTATGTGAGGTTTCCTGAGAATGCCCAACCACGGTTGCTGAGTCCGGTATTGAAGGTGTACATGCCTCTGAGCGTATAACTGCGGTTGGCTCCGGAGAGCGTTATCCTGTGGCCTGCCGGCATGCTTGCCGGACGGAAGTTATAGTTGTTTGAACCTGCCATCCCCGTCATGGCAAAATTGTTGGTTTCAAACGGAAGGGCGAACTCCTGGTTCTTTGTCTGCTGGTTGAGTCCGCCAACGAGGGAATAGCGGAACTGCCCCGTCTCCATGTCGTTCATCGGCAGTCCGTTGATATAAACATCGTTATACTTCTGGTCGAACGCACGATAACGGAAACGCACCGGCGAGAAGAGGAATCCAACCTCACTCGCATACATGTTGGAGTTGGAATTGACGATGGTAACGTTCTGCGACATATCATCGTCTTCTCCGAGCTGTGCCTCCGTAAACGTGAAAGCCGACTCGCTGAGAGCGGCGCCACGCTGTCCTATGGAGTCAGTACCTACTGTCTGGGCCTGGGCCATAGAAGCGGAGCACAATGCCATCACGGCTAATTTCAGATTCTTCTGCTTCATAAATAAGTGTTATGTTTGTATGCCACAAAGTTAACGTTTTTTTGACTAAGCGACAAACATTACAAGATAAAAACACGGGCTGTTACAAACATTTAATATCGCAATGCCAAAATAATGGAAAATAATTCATACCTTTGTCTTTGATTACAATTACGTGGATAATTGTCAGACAGGCAGTATAGAAAAACAAAATATTTATAACAATATGAAAAGAATCAGTTTCTTGCTGATATTAGCGCTGTGCATGGTGTCTATCGGCGCAATGTCGCAAAATGAGAAAAAGTATTTGTGCTACGGAGTGGGATTCTACAACCAGGAGAATCTCTTCGATACTTGCCACGACGAGGGCAAAAGAGACTACGACTTCCTTCCTACGGGGTCTTACCGTTGGAACGGACTGAAATATTCTCACAAGCTGAAGAACATGGCGAGGGCTCTTGCCGACATGGGCACCGACGTGCTGCCTAAGAACGTGGGATGCGCCGTGATTGGACTGAGCGAGGTGGAGAACAGCAAGGCGCTCGACGACCTCACGGCACAGGAACCGCTGAAGGCACGTGGCTATAAATACGTACATATAGAGGGTCCGGACCACCGCGGCATCGACTGTGCGCTGCTCTACAATCCGCAGCTCTTCAAGGTTTGGAACACGAAGCTCGTGCCATACGTGCAGGAGCTGGAGAAGGACAGTGCGTTTCTGACACGCGGATTCCTGACCGTGAGCGGAGAGATGGCCGGCGAGCATGTGGCATTCGTGGTGTGTCACTGGCCGAGCCGGGCGGCTAAATCTTTCTATCGTGAGTCGGGCGGCCGACAGGTGAGAGCACTGAAGGATTCGCTGCTCAGAGACGACCCGAAGGTGAAGGTGTTTGTGATGGGCGATATGAACGACGACCCCACAAACGCCAGCATGACGGAGGCTCTGGGATGCAAACCGGAAATCGACAAGGTGGGCAAGGACGAGATGTATAACCCATGGTACAACATACTGGTGAAAGAGGGATTGGGAACACTGACCTATGGCGGTTCGTGGAATCTCTTCGACCAGATTGTAATGACTCCTAACCTGCTGAACAAAAAGGGAGCAAAGGATTTCTCTACACTGAAATTCTTCAAGAACCAGATTTTCCGCCGCGACTACCTGTTCCAGACAGATGGAAAATACAAGGGTGCTCCAAAGCGTACTCATGCCGGCGGCGTATGGCTCGACGGATACAGCGACCACCTGCCGGTAGTGGTGTATCTGGTGAAGGAGCAGAAGTAGGGATATGGAATAGATCTTATTTGAGGGAACCATGGCAAAATGGGTAATACCGAGGTTCAAGACTATATCACAGTAAGTCTTTATGAAATCAAACGAAGAAACTGAAAGCAAAACAAGCCTGTCCACTACCATGGGGAAGAACGGAGGGACTGGCGGATTGGCGGG
>ENA-OUQH01001993-OUQH01001993.1-human-gut-metagenome-genome-assembly--contig:-NODE-1993-length-13002-cov-5.551479_pt1 | contig 13002 bp, 9 predicted proteins | sample MGYA00237948_ERZ548828 | MGnify/ENA primary metagenome ERZ548828 (study PRJEB26490, sample SAMN05194711) | human gut metagenome | biome: terrestrial biome; feature: human-associated habitat; material...
TAAAATAAGTGCCTTGTATTTTAAAATATATGCCTTATATTTTTTGCCTTTTCAAACATCTGAAAAACAACGACTTATGCGCACCTTCCAAAATCCTTATTATCGTCTGATTTTCAGTTATTTGCGAATTTTTATGTCCGACTGCGTAATTTCGGTAAAACGTTGCAGCATTGCCATAACTAAATTCCGTTTCCGCACATCGGCATGAGCCTCATTGTTTGGGCTACATCCGCGTACCCTATAGCCGTCATGCCGTAACCATATAAAGAAACCGTTGCACACCACGCCCGTTCGCATCGCCAAAGCATGTGGTTTTACGCCGCCGTCGCTTTTTTAACAGTGCAAAAAAGCGGAATTGGCTTTTTATTCGTAACTTTACGCTTGTAAATTCGGGTAATTGGCACCATAAAGCAACTGTGTGCCCCCGCAATGTTTTATAAATCAAGAATAAAAAATGACACTATATAATGAATTACAAATGGAAATACACTCCTCCCTCACCCGAGGAAGAAGAAGCGGCGCGCAAGCTTGCAGAGGAGCTGGGCATTCACCCGATATTGGGACGGTTGCTGTTGAATCGCTGCATAACGACGCCGGCTGAAGCAAAGAAATTTTTCCACCCGCAACTTTCCGACCTCCACGACCCGTTTCTCATGAACGATATGCGTGAAGCCGTTGATGCTGTCAACCATGCCGTGGGACACAACGACCGTATTCTCGTTTTCGGCGATTACGATGTGGACGGTTGCACGGCTGTTACGGTGGTATACAAGTTTCTTAAAGCCTATTGCTCAAACATTGATTACTACATCCCCGACCGCTACGACGAAGGCTACGGACTGTCGAAACGCTGTATAGACTACGCTTTCGAAACGGGGGTGAAGCTGATGATAGTTCTCGATTGCGGCATAAAAGCAATCGAAGAAGTGGCTTATGCAAACTCGCGCGGGATAGGCGTAATAATTTGCGATCACCACGTTCCCGATGCCGAGCTGCCCGATGCCGTAGCCATACTCAATCCCAAGCGGAAGGATTCCACTTATCCCTATGCCCACCTGTGCGGATGCGGCGTGGGATTCAAACTCATGCAGGCTTTTGCACGCGACAACGGCATTGAGTTCAACAAACTCATATCCCTGCTTGACCTCTGTGCCATAAGCATTGCCAGCGATATAGTACCCGTTACGGGAGAAAACAGAATTCTTGCCTATCACGGGCTGCGCCGTTTGAACAGCAACCCTTCAATGGGCGTGGAAGCCATAATTGAGTTGTGCGGTCTCGAAGGCAAAGAGCTTACAATGAACGATATTGTGTTCAAAATCGGTCCGCGCATAAACGCCTCGGGACGTATGATGAACGGAAAAGAAACAGTGGCTCTGCTTACGGAACGCGAACACGACGCAGCCATGGAAAGGGCTAACAGAATAAACCTTTACAACGAGGCACGCAAGGACATTGACAAACAAATGACCGAAGAGGCAAACAAGATTGTGGACGGGATAGACAATCTTGACAATCTGCGCTCTCTCGTGGTATACGACCCCTCGTGGCACAAAGGCGTAGTGGGCATTGTGGCTTCACGACTCACCGAAGTCTACTATCGTCCCGCCGTGGTGCTGACCCTCTCCGACGGATTCGCCACAGGCAGTGCACGCTCCGTGGTTGGTTTCGACATATATAAGGCAGTGGAAAGCTGTCGCGACTTGTTGGAAAACTTCGGTGGGCATACCTATGCCGTGGGATTGACTTTGAAACCCGAAAACGTGAGTGCTTTCAAACATCGCTTCGAACAATACGTGGAAAACAACATAAGCGAGGAACAAACCGAAGCAAGTCTTGACATATCAGCCATAATAGACTTCCGGGATATAACACAGAAATTCCGCAACGACATGAAGCGTTTCAATCCTTTCGGTCCCGGAAATCCCAAGCCCCTGTTTTGCACAAAACGTGTATACGACTATGGCACGAGTAAGGTGGTGGGACGCGAGCAGGAGCACATCAAGCTGGAACTTGTGGACAACAAGTCAAACAACATAGTAAACGGAATAGCTTTCGGACAGAGTTCGCAGGCAAGATACATAAAAACAAAACGCGCATTCGACATCTGCTATTCCATAGAAGAGAATGTACGCCGCCACGGCGAGTTGCAACTGCAAATAGAAGACATTCGTCCGGCAGCAGAATAGCACCGGACAATGCCGCAACAGAAAATGGGCGACATATTCAGCGAAACTCTCAAAGAATATTGGGGCTATGACGATTTTCGCGGCATTCAGCGCGAAATAATCGAAAGCATTGCCTTGGGACGAGACACGCTCGGACTCATGCCTACGGGAGGAGGAAAGTCCATAACCTTTCAAGTGCCCACCCTCGCAGGTTCCGGTCTTTGTCTTGTGGTAACTCCGCTCGTGGCTCTCATGAAAGACCAGGTAATGGCTCTGAGAAGACGCGGCATAAAAGCCACCGCCGTTTACAACGGAATGAAACAGGACGAAATAATCGCCGCTCTCGAAAACTGTATTCTCGGCGATTACAAATTCTTATACGTCTCGCCCGAACGACTTGCCTCGGAATATTTTTTGTGGAAGGCAAAGAAAATGCCCGTAAGCCTCATAACCGTGGACGAAGCCCACTGTATATCGCAATGGGGCTATGATTTCCGCCCGTCATACCTCAAGATAAACGAAATTCGCAAGATATTCCCCCAAGCACCGGTTCTTGCCCTCACCGCAACAGCCACAAATGACGTGGTGGAGGACATTCAGAAAAAACTGAACTTCAAAGAACCGAATGTGTTCCGCATGAGTTTCGAGCGAAAGAACCTCACATACGTTGTAAGGAACACCGAGGACAAACCGGGGGAACTGCTTCACATTCTAAAAAGCTACGGAGGCTCGGCAATAGTCTACACGCGAAACCGCCGCATGACCACGGAAGTGGCAAAGTATCTGAAAGAAAACAATATCACAGCCCTTAATTATCACGCAGGTCTGACACGGATTGACAAAGACCTGCGCCAAAAAAGCTGGAACGAGGGAGAAACAAGAGTTATGGTGGCAACCAATGCTTTCGGTATGGGCATTGACAAAGCCGATGTAAGGCTTGTGATACATATAGAGTGTCCCGATTCGCCCGAAGCATATTTTCAAGAAGCAGGGAGAGCCGGAAGAGACGGACTGCAAGCGTATGCCGTACTTCTGTACAACAAAAACGATCGAGTCAAGTTGCTTAGAAGAGTGTCGCAGACCTTTCCTCCCGTGTCCGTCATAAGAAAAGTTTACGACTACATGGCATACTTTTTTGAACTTGCCGTGGGAGACGGATACTATGTTTCATATAATTTCAACCTCACGCAATTCTGCACACAATATCACATGTTTCCCGAAGTAGTGGAAAGTTCGCTGCACATACTGACACGCGCGGGATATATACTGTACTCCGAAGAAGAAGACATAAAACCGCGAGTAGTATTCATGCTAAATCGCGACGAACTGTACAGAATAAACAACACTTCTCCTGAAAGCGAAAGCGTTATTCAGGCATTGCTTAGAAACTATGGCGGAATCTTTACCGATTACACTTTTATCGATGAGCAGGTATTGGCTGACTATTGTGGCATGTCGCGAGAACATATTGTTGAAATACTCAAAGGTCTGTCGCATCAGAGAATCATACATTTCATTCCCCATAAGCGCACTCCGCGTGTTACTTATCTGCAACGCCGCGTGCTATCTGAAGAACTCGTGATAAGCAATGAAGTTTACGAGCAAAGAAAAGAGGAATACATCACCCGAATAAAAACCATGATAGACTATTGTGAGGACGATGTATGCCATAGTCGTTTCCTGCTGAATTATTTTGACGAAAAAGACGCACGGGACTGCGGGAAATGCGAAATATGTCTGTTGCACAAACATCGCATTCCCGCAGCAAAAGCAACGGAACAAGCCTTCGCCGCAATAAGAACAATCTTAAGCAAACCGCACTTCGCCGCCGAAATAACCGTTCCCGGCATTCCGGCATCGGTCATTTCGGAAGTTTTGCAAAGAATGGTGCAAAACGGAGAAGTTACGATAGATAACGGACGTTACACCCTCCGCAATTAAGCTATTGCGCGAGCTGCTCCGCCTTGAATTTCATTTTATATTCCCCGGCTTTCAAGATTTCTTCCTTGTTTGCACCGCTCTTCATAGGCACATAAAGAGTAGCCGTTGTATTTGCCGGAACACTAACAGAGTATTCCACAACACTGCGTCTCTTGTTCCATGTCCACTTTGAGACAATTTCGCCGTAAGGAGTATTATGGCGTGCCTCAAACAAATCAAGTTTCTTTACAAAATTGGGACGCAATATAATATTCTTGAATCCCGGATTGTTTTCATCAGGGAAAATTCCTCCAAGAGCCTTATATGGCCATGCACCAATCTCTCCAAACATAATATGATTGTCGGAAATGTCCCGAGTAGCTTTCAAATCCCAATTCTCAAGTAGGGAAGTCGCACCGTTTACTACCCACCAGCCCCAAGAAGGATAGGTATCTTGAACAGCAACATTGTAAGCAATGTCGGCATAACCGTTTTCGCTCAAAGCATTAAGCACCGCTTTTGCGCCAAGTACCCCACAGTCTATATGACATCCCGCAGCTTTTACGCTTTCTGCGAGAGCGGAGGCTGCTTTTGCCCTAATATCTTCGGGAACTACGTTCCACATTAAAGGCATACTCTGTTCGGTTTGTGAACCTCCCGCATAAACGCCCGTATCTCGGTTAAGAAACTTATTGTTTATGGCATCGCGAATCTGTTGTGCCAATTTGGAGTAATGATCATGATCTTCCGCTTTGCCAAACAGTTTTGCAGCTTTGGCAAGTATCGTGGCATCGACATAAAAATAGATTGACGAAGATAGTTCTTTGTCGGAGCGCGTTTTTACTGGCACCCAATCGCCGCGTCCCCAGGAAGAAAGATGCGAAGGACTGTTGCGGTCAACATAATCCACGTATCGTTTTATATTATCATAACAATCGCGCAACGGACGTTCGTCGCCATAGAAAAGATAAAGATTCCACGGGATAATAGCTATGGTACTTGTCCAATCCAAACCGTTGTCCGTGCCATAGCCCCAACCATCGGTAGGAATAATATCGGGTAAAACACCATTAGGTTGCTGTTCGTCGCGATGATCTGCGAGCCATTTGTCATAAACCGTGAAACCGTCGTAATTATATAGCCCGGTTTCTATAGCCAAATGCCCGTCGCCCGTCCAACCGTTCTTTTCGCGCTGCGGACAATCGGTGGGATAGCCCATGAAATTGGAAATATAAGCCTGACGTGTGGCTGCAACTATTTTGTCAAGCAACGGATTCGAAGACTTAATGCTTCCCGCCGATGCCACATCGCTATGAGTGAAATGCGCAACCATATCGTTCTGCTCCATGTTTATCGGACGTGAGGCGGAAACCTGCACATATCGAAATCCCTTGTAACTGAACGAAGCCGTAAAGCAATCGTCGCCACCGCTAAGCGTCAGAATATCGGTTTGAAATGGTTCCGTGTTTTTGTCGCCGCGATAGTAAACGTCAATATTGCTCAAGTCCAGACTTCCGTCCTTATGCAGACGTTCTCCATGCGATATTCTCACCACCGTACCGCTGTCGCCGCGAAGTTTAACAGTTGTAACGCCCGCCATATTCTTTCCGAAGTCATATATATATGTCGAATCGTTCAACTTCTTCATTCCTTTTGCCGCTATGTCCTCCACAAAACGAATCGGTTCCATAGCCTGTGCGCTGACAATAGGTGCAGGAGCCTGACGAAGTCTTACACCGCCCCATTTCGAATCGTTATATTCCGGTGTATCCCAGCCTTGCAGTAAGTTTTTATTGAAATCGTAATGCTCGCCCGTATATATATTATTGTATACAAGCGGTCCGTCCGAAGACGAACGCCAGCTCAAATCCGTGGGAACGGTTGCCACACTGCCGTCATCGTATGTAATTCTCAAATCCATGCACATTGCAGGACGCTGTCGCCACGGGGCACGTTCAAAGTCCCATACGGCAAATGCCTGATGGTTATACCAGCCGTTTCCCAACACTACTCCCACAACGTTTATGCCTTCGTGAAGCAAAGATGTTACGTCAAAAGTTACATATTTGCAACGCCGGTCATAGCGGGTGTACACAGGGTCGAGAAAATGGTCGCCAACTTTTTTGCCGTTCACCGAAAGCGTGAAAAGCCCTCCCGCCGAAATATACGCCCGTGCCGTTTTCACATGTTTCTCCACGTTGAAAGTTTTTCTGAAATACGGTGCCGGCTTGTAATCACGGCTGTTATTGTCGCTTATCCACGACCCCTGCCAGTTTTTAACGCTCATCATACCGGTTTCAAACCGTGCCACGGGCGACACATTGGTTTTGCCGTCTTTCCCCACGGTTTCCACGCGCCAGAAATACGTTGTGAACGGTTTCAAAGGCTTTCCGGCGTAAATGACGTTCTGTATATCGGAGTTCACAACGCCGGTATTCCACGCGCTTCCCTTTCCCGCAGCTGCCGCCACGCTGTCGGTGTCCACCACAAGCGCATAACTTTTCTGACTTTCGCCTAAAGTCTGCCACGAAAGTCTCGGAGCGTTGTTGTCAATGCCGAGCGGCGAAACAAGATGTTCGGTCTTTAAGTTTTTTTGCGCCGTCAAACTCATTGCAGAAGCGCAAACCATCAATGCGTAAATTCTTATCTTCATGATATTTTACTTTCTAAAAACACAGATTTCCCAAACAGTTGCCCCTGTTTGATTTCTTTTCAAATTCTTTATTGGCAAAAATAACATTTCCACGGCAATTGACACGGCTGCACGCCATACAAATTGCTTGTATTTTAGTATTTTTGCAAACATCAGAAACATATTTTCCACTAAAAACCGAATTATGAACCTACCCCGCCTTTTAACTATTGTTACAACCGTTTTCGGAATACTCATGTTCGCATCCTGCCAGGATTCAGAGAATTGTGAAAAACCGCCCACGGATTCCGCTTTCAAAAATAACACTTATTACGCCGTACAGGATACTGCAAACGGATGGGAAGAGGGAATCTACTACAACGGTACTTTTCTTATGGCGCATGCCAACAAGAAAAAAGGCACGATTCTTTATTATCTTGACGATTCGCAGTACAATTCGGACAAGGGTATCGTATTTGAGGTTGATCCCGAGGACAATCACATCCTAAAATTCGGAAGTTGGAGCAACATGGCGGACATTTGCGAATCGGGCAACAAACTTACGCTTTTCGAAGCCGCTCGCGACGGCAAAAACGAGATAGACGCACGAACCGTTACCCTTACCACCGAGGATACCAAGACACTTGCCACCAAAGGCAATGCTTTGCCTGCTAAAGGCGTAGTGGAAGATTGGGCAACATCGATGATTAAAAAATTTCTTACCAAACAAATTCCACATCTTGACGACATTCTTACGGCTTACGAGTTCTCGAAACAAGTTCACGATGAGAAATGGGTGAAAGCTTCGCTCACTACTTTGACAACAGGTATCAGTATGATTGGCGGTCCTTCGGCTTCGGCGGCGACTTTACCCTTGTCAATGACGATAAACGAGTATGAAGCACAGGTAAGCGAGGTTCAAAGATTCCTTTACGGGTATGCCGACATAAGGATAACGGACATAAAAAAGCGCGAAGACAGCGGATACAATGTTACGGTGGAAATAACGGGCACTTCGTCCATTCCTGACAAAATTGTTCAGAATCACACAGAGCTTGGAGCCTGTGTCCAGAAAACCTACACCAATAATGTTTATTGCGGAGTGCTTGCGCGCGATGTTTTAGACCCTTGGTACAATCGCACCGACGTTCGTTCGGGCGAAATTCTCGTTCAAAAAACCGACGATTACCGAACAGAATACACTCTTGTGGTCTATCCTACGGGCAACAACATAAAGCTGCGCCCCTACCTCATTTCCGATTTGGATTTTCTCGGAAAAGAAAGATTCAAGCTCAGTTGCGATTTCGTGAAACACGGTGAAACCGTGCCCCTGATTACTTCGGACGTGGATTTCACCTTTCGTCAGACACAGGCTACCTGTGATGCGGACTGGGATATGGACAACGGATGCTACAAAGACAAGAAAATGAAATTCCAATTCGAGTTCACCGCCACGTGCAATGCCTATTCAAACCAAAACATAACCGCCGTGCGCGACTGGGGACTTGTTATCTATCGTTCGGGAAGGCAATATCACAAGTTTTCTATGATTTCGGAGAGCAACAATCCCTCTTCGGGAAACGTAACATCGGCTACGTCAACCCAAAACATCTATTTTGACGAAAACGAAATGTTTGTGGACTACAACAAGCTCACTGCCGTTACCAACGGAGACTATACGATAGGTTCCTACATTGATTATTACACGGACTTTAACCTTGACGAATCGAAAACAACCTATGGCGAAGCCGTACCCATAGAGTTTAAGTATGACCAAAAGCCTTCGCTCCGTTTTATAAACACCAAATATTATGGCACATCCAATTCCGACGATCCCATAAGCCCGAGCGGTTTTTGGTATAAAGGATCAGGAAAGCAATTTATAAGTAATAACGCTGTAGAATGCGAGCTCCACGGCTTGCTGTTCCTAAAAACCTGCATACTGACAAAGAGAGGAAGCGGATGGAACAAGGAATGCGATTCATGGTATCCCTACGGAGGTATCACGCCATGGCAAACCGCACCATGGTATTTTGAAGAAGGAATATATGAATCACATTGCTATTTCGCTTTTTCGGGAAGCTTCCTTATAGGAAGCGGTTCTCTCGATACCGAAGTGGAACTTGTGGTGGACGAAACGGGAAGAAAGATTAAAGCCGCCAATAAGATTTCGTTCACTCCCTTTTACAGCACAACTTCAAATGGAGAAACATATATCAGCGGCTACAAAGCCGTGCTTAAATAGCATGCGGCGCGGACAACGCCCCGCAGTTTTCGCACACTGAGGCTCTTTAGCATAAACATGTGCATACAGAATACGCCCCTGCAACGGCAGCGCGGAATTTACTCCCGAGACTTCAGCCTGTTGCAGGGGCGTATTCTGTATTCTATGCTTTGTTTCTGCATCAAGCCCCCAAGAACCAGCGGCTGCCGGGGACATACGACAACAGTTTTGCGGTGATTGTGCAGCACACGAATGTCAGCAACGCTATGCAGGGTATTGCCAAATAAACGGGAACAATGGGATTTGCCTGATTTCCGTTTACAAAGAACGCCGCAATGGGAGCAAGGAAAAACATGTGCATGAGATATATGCCGAAGGAGAGTTTGGAAATTCCCGTGATCAGCTTGCACGATTTGTTTGCTCCTATGCAGGTGAAAATCAAAAAGAGTCCGAAAGTGGCGCAAAGCACGTTGGGCGTGCAAAACTCCCAAGCCCACTCGAGAACAGGCGTATCGATAAGCACTCCCGGCACACCTTTCCACCAAAACGACCATGCCGTGAAACCGGCTCCCGCAAGGAAGCACACAGTTCCCACAGTCAGACGTTTCTTCACCGTCCAGCGTATGTGGAAACGCACGAAATGAGCCATGACAAGGAAACCTATGAAACCCGAACAGTACCAAAGCATGTGATAGCAGTTCCAGAAACATTCACCCCACAATTCGGGAGCCACAAACTTGTGAAGCCACGGCATGAACGTGGAAAAAGCAAAAATCCCAAGGAATATGAGCTCGTCCTTTGCCGAAGCCTTTTCAAGCCATGGCGAAATGACCGGCATAATAAGGTAAAGACTGATGAGAGGATACATAAACCACAAATGCCCTGCCATTGAAGGGAAATTGAGAGGCAGGTTTTTCAGGTCGGCAACCGACTGTTCCCACGTCATACCGCCCCATGCCAGCGGCAAAAGGCAATAGAGCACCGCAAAAAACACGAACGGCGGAAGTATGCGCAGGAAACGATGTTTATAGAACCCCGCCATTGTTGCGCCCGGCTTCATGGGCACAAGCAGAAAAGCCGAAACCATCATGAAAAGCGGCACACAGGTTCGCGCCACACCGCCGTCGTAAAACGCAACCCAGAAACGGTTGGCATCGTTAGCCAGCATGGAAACATTGCCGGCAAGTCCCGAAGCATCGGCAGCATAAAAATTTTCGCTCGAATGCACGAGCATCACCAAAAAGCACGCCACAACGCGCAAATAGTCCACAAATACCAGTCTTTCTTTATTCTCCATTAATTTTCATGTTAAATTGTTAGTTTCAAAGATGCACAAAAACGTTTTTGGTATGCAAAAAATATTTTTGGCTAAATTATTCATAAAAAACGAGAAACCGGGGCGGGGCGGAGCAAAAAAGAAATTTTTCATGACATTTTAACCAAAACTCCCCGAGAGCGGCAAAATCCACGCCCGAAAACGCATATTTTTCCATTCTTGTAAGTCATTGAAAATCAGACACCATTTTTCGTCAAAAATATAAGGCATATATTTTGAAATAAGTGCCTTGTATTTTTCACAACAAGCCATGTGTGTTTTTCCGGATGCATTCACACCCCGAAATATGCAGGTTTTGCCGACTTGCATATTATAATATAAGCACAAAACTTCGGATGCATTTTCGTCAAAACAAAGACTGCTTTTTATTGTTATGTTTTTGGGTGTTTCAAAAACGTTTTGTAACTTTGGCGTGTGTTTCCCTCTCGAAGTTCAACCGGGGGAGGATATTTTGATTTCTTATAATGCCCCGGCATACACGAATCATGAAAACAAGTTCAACCCTAATTAATAAAAAAGCATGAAGCAACTTAGACTTTGGACAGCGAGGATTTTCTCCGCTGTGCTGCTGCTTGCGCTCGGAAGTGCATGGCAGCCGGTTGTTGCGCAGGACGACGGTCCGGCAGAAGGCTACTACTTTATCTCAAGTGCAGCCCATCCGTCAGACGCACTGCTCTACAACAACACGGGAACAGATCAGGCTTTGCGTGTGCACTACGCAAACCACGTGATTCCCACAAAACTCACCAAAGATGACAAACCTTTCATCTTTGAAATCAAAAAATTCGGCGACGGTTACACCGTAAGAAACTACGAAGCCAACATGTACATAGGTCGTATCTCGGGCATGGGCTACGGCGAGGGTGCAGGATTCGTGGAAGAGCCTACCGAAATTCAGCTTCCGCCCTCTGCGGCAGTTGACGGCAGCTATCTCATAGCCAATGTAAAAGCCGGTCTGACTCACGGTCCTCTTCTCGGACATCAGGGCGTATACCAGGGCGAACAAATCACGGGCTACTGGGGCGAATTGGCTTCACCCAACAGCAGCCACTCGTGGTATTTCGACAAAATAGACCCCGCACTCCTTGACGACATTGAAGAAATCACGGAAGTGGAAGGTTCGCTCGACGACGGCTATTATTTCATCAACTTCTCCAACTACAGCGACCCCTCAACCTGCATGGTTCCCGTGCAGGACGGAGACCTTTGGAGACTTGGCGCATACCCCCGCGAAAATTCGGAATTCGACAACTCGTTCATCTGGCACGTTACAAAAAATGCCGACGGCAAGACTTACTCGTTCAAGAACTGCGGCGCACAAAACCTGACATACATTGAAAACATAACCAAAGGACCGAAAGAAAGTCCCTATGTTGTGATGACAGGTACAAACCCCGCAAGTTTCAGACTACAATTCCTCAGCAACGGATGCGCATATATCTACTCCACCGACAATGATTACAACTACGCAATCAACGGCGAGAGCGGCAACATCCAGACAAGTTCGAGCAGCAACGCGGCATCGATGGTGAAATTCATAAAAGTTCCCGATGCAAGCGTAACAAATCAACTCAAACTCAACGAAGCCATCACAACTGCCAAAGGAAGACAGTTTACGGTGGGAACAAATCCCGGACAGGTATCTCAGGAAAACTACGATGTGTTCAGCAGCGTTTTGAAAGAAGCCGAAGATGCCGCTTCAAATGAGGGCGACAACACGGAACTGATAGACAAACTGAACAACGCAACGGCTACGCTCGTGGGACAAATAATCCAAGTTGAAGAAGGTTACTATACCTTCAAAAACTGCTACCCCGGAAGCGAAGACTATCTGAAACCTTATTTCAAGAACAACGAATGGTATCTTGGCCATGACGCAGTTGACCCCACCATGGACGCATCGGCTGTATGGCATGTGATAAAGAATGCCGACGGCAACCTTGTAATGAAAAACTGCGGCACACAGGATTCAACCTACATAGTATCGGCTTATCACGAATACAATTGGGGACTTGCACGCATGGCAGGCACAAGCAAAACCTACCAGATTTTCAAGAACAACTACAACAACCGTTTCAGACTTTACGCAAGCGATTGCGGCAACTTCTGGAATGCCGACGGCGGAAACGTAGTTTCCTCGAACAACGACTGGCATCCCAACGACGGCGAATGGTATGTGGAGAAATTGGCTGTAGAGGATATTCCTTTCCTCACCACTCTTAACGAAGCCATTACCGACGCAGCGGGCGTTGTAAAGGACTCGAAAGTTGGTCCGAACCCCGGCGACAACAACGGAGACGTTACGGAAATAAACAATACTATTGAAGAAGCACGCTTAATGTATGACGAAGCTTCTGCATCCGACGACGAAGCCAATGCTATGATTGCAAAACTCGCCGAAGCAGTTAAGAACTTCAACGAGCAGGATCACTCAATGCGTCAGATAGAAGACGGCTATTATTATATCGTAAGCACCCAAGACGGTTTCCAGGAAAAAGGAAAAATTGCAATGTATCTCCCCAACACAGGTTACATGAGCTGGAGAGTTCTTCGCAGAAACAACGGTCAGTATCTCTTTAACATCAAAAATCTCGGCGACGGCACATTCTCAATCCAGAATGTGGAATACGCACTCTACGTTGGCAGCAACACCGCAAACGGTGTGGGAACAACTTCCGAACAGACCGTTCCTCAAAAATTTGCTTACAGCAACGGTGTATGG
>ENA-OUQH01001999-OUQH01001999.1-human-gut-metagenome-genome-assembly--contig:-NODE-1999-length-12971-cov-35.350883_pt1 | contig 12971 bp, 10 predicted proteins | sample MGYA00237948_ERZ548828 | MGnify/ENA primary metagenome ERZ548828 (study PRJEB26490, sample SAMN05194711) | human gut metagenome | biome: terrestrial biome; feature: human-associated habitat...
GCATCCGGTTGATGGTCTCCACCATGTGCACCGGGATGCGGATGGTGCGGGCCTGATCCGCGATGGCGCGGGTGATGGCCTGACGGATCCACCAGGTAGCATAGGTGGAGAAGCGGAAGCCGCGGTCGCAGTCGAACTTCTCGGCGGCCTTGATCAGGCCGATGTTGCCCTCCTGAATGAGGTCAAGGAAGGCCAGATTATGGCCGACATGCTTCTTGGCGATGGACACCACCAGACGCAGGTTCGCCTCGCTCAGGCTGCGGCGGGCGTTCAGGCCATCGCGGCGGGTCTTGAGCAGCTCCTGACGGCGTTCCTCGCTCAGGGGGCCGTTCTCCACGGCCTCCATGGCCTTTTCCTCGTCTGCCTTTTCCTCGGCATCCTCGGCGGACTTTTCGCCGTCCTCGTCCAGATCCTCGGTGTAGCTGCGGCTGTTCTCGTCCTCCTCAAAGGAGAAGCGGGCGCTGTTCTTCTTGATGTACTCCGGTGCGCCGTACTTCTGGCGGTCTGCCTGCAAAATGTGTGCAGCCTCGGCACCGGCATGGATGCGGCGGCTCAGCTCCACCTCCTGCTCGGCGCTCAGCAGCGGGATCTGACCGATCTGCTTGAGGTAGTTCTTCACCGGGTCGTCCAGCAGCTCATCCATGGCAGCCTTCAGGTCTGCCGGGTTCTCCTCGGCATCCTCTTCGTTTTCATCGGCAAGGCCCATGTCATCGTTGTTGTTCTCGGCATTCTCCACCTCAGCAATGATGCTGTCCACGTCCAGACTCGGCTCGTTCTCTTCCTCCAGGACCTTAATGCCGCGCTCCTCCAGCAGGGTGTAGAGGGTGTCTACATCCATGCGGCATTGTGCCGCCAACGCCTTGGCCTCCTGTGCAGAGAGGGTGCCCTCGCCCTTAGTCAACAGTTCCTTCAAAGTCATGCCCATTTTTTCTCTCCTTCCCACTCCGGGGAATTTCCTGTAATATTGCCCTGTGCATCAGATCACAAGGCCGCCGTTCACCCCGAACACCTGTCCGGTGATGTATCCGGCATCCTCGCTGGCCAAAAAGACCAGCAGCTTTGCAACTTCTTCCGGGGTGCCCAGCCGCCCCACAGGGGTCTCCTCGGCCAGCGCCGCCTTGTCCTCGGCGGTAAAAGCCGCCATCATATCAGTCTCGATGACCCCCGGCGCTACGCAGTTCACCGTAATGCCGCTGGGGCCCTCTTCCTTGGCCAGTGCCTTGGTCAGGCCGATGAGCCCGGCTTTCGCGGCAGAATAGTGCACCTCGCAGCTGCCGCCGGTCTGGCCCCACATACTGCTCACGGTCAGAATGCGGCCCTGCTTGCGGCGGATCATGCCGGGCAATGCCAGCTGGCACAGGTGGAACGCACCGCTCAGGTTCACGTCCAGCATCCGCTGCCACTCCTCCGGGGTGATATCGGTAAACAGCTTCTGCTGCGCGATGCCGGCGTTGCACACCAGCACATCCACCCTGCCCATGGCCTGCTCCACTGCATGGAACGCCAGCTCACAGCTGGCGCGGCTGGCTACATCGCACTGGATGGCGATGCACCCGGGCAGCTGCTGCTCCAGCGCAGCGGCTGCGGCGGCGTTCTGGTGGTAGAGCACCGCCACCTGATACCCTGCTGCCGCAAAGGCGCGGGCAGCGGCAGCACCGATGCCCCGGTCACCGCCGGAGATCAGCACCCGGCGCGCCGCAGCGGGTGCGGCAGGGGCAGGCCGTTCTTTTACAGGCTCCGGCACAGGCTCTGCGGGCTGCTCCGGCGCAGGCGGCTCTGCAGGCTTTTCCAGCGTGATCACCCGGGTGGGCTCGTCCACCACAGGCGCTGCCGGTTTTTCCAGCGTCATAATGCGGGTGGGTTCATCCACCACCGGTTCCACCGGCGCTGCCGGCTTTGCGGCCGGTGCGGCAAGGGGCTCCGGTGCGCTCTCTTCCTCCGGCACCTGAAAGGTCAGTTCAAACTCGTCCTCGTACAAGAGTGTATCCCTCCTGTTCGGTATTCTCGGCCGGGCGCAGTGCCCCAGCCGGAAAAACCCTGTGCCCATCCCCAGACAGTGCAGCGTTCCGTTTATGTGTCCGGCAAAGGTCCGGTGCTTTGGCGTGCCTGCCTGCAGTTGCGATGGGTTTCGACAAGATTCCATTGAATAATATACCACAATCCAGCCCAAAAAGAAAGTGGGAACTGCAATTTTTTACGCAGTTCCCACTATTTTTCCTTATTTTCCCCTGTTTTCGGGCACCGGGGGCTTCCAGCGGGGTCTGCCCGCCCGCTTTTCCCGCAGGGAAACAAAAAACGCCTGCAAAAGCTGCTGCGCCTCGGCCTCCCGCAGCCCCTTTTCCACCACCGGATGGTGGTTGAAGGGCAGCGCGAACAGGTCGGTCACCGAGCCGCAGCACCCGGCTTTGGTGTCGGCAGCACCGTACACCACCCGGCGCAGACGGCTGTTGATGATGCCGCCCGCACACATGGGGCAGGGCTCTAAGGTGACGAACAGCTCGCACTCCCACAGCCGCCAGCCGCCCAGCGCCTTGCAGGCGGCATCAATGGCCAGCAGCTCCGCGTGGTGCAGGGCGTTTTTCTCGGTCTCCCGGGTGTTGTGCGCCGTAGCCACCACCTCGCCGTGTCGCGCCACCACCGCGCCCACCGGCACCTCGCCCAAGGCGGCGGCTTTGGCAGCTTCTTCCAGCGCAAGACCCATCAGTTCAAAATCGGTCATGTATCCCATCCTCTCATCCCATCGCCAGTACCAGCAGATTGTTTGCACTGTGCAGCAGCATCCCCGGCCAGAGATGTCCGGTGCGGTCTGCCAGCCACCCCAGACCCAGCCCGCACACCAGCGCATAGACCATGGCAGCGACGCTGCCGTGCTGCAAGGCGAACAGCGCCGCCTGCAAAAGAATAGCCTGTCCCCTGCCCAGCGGCTGCGCCCGGCGCTGCACTGCGCCCCGGAACACCCCTTCCTCCGCCAGCGGAGCCAGCAGGCAGACCCGGAAAAACCGCGCCGCGCCGCCGGGCGGCACGGGCAGCAGCACCGCCAGCGCCTTGCCCGCCAGCAGATACCCTACCGCCCAGCCAAAGGCCGAAAGCAGTGCGGCGGTGCGGGGGTTCAGCTTGTGCATGGTCGGTCTCCTCCTGCTGTGATTCGTTCCCGGTTATAGTACCATATCTGCCACCGGGTGCGCAAGGTTTGGGCGTTCTGTCGTGGCAAATTTATGCAAATCATTGACACATCGCCCTAAATGGTGGTATAATAATTTCCAACCTTTTTGATAAAAACGTTGCATATACTGTATTTTACCGGTAGACCGGAGGTATTATTATGATCCGTATCCTCACCGATTCCGCCTGCGACATCCTGCCCGCCGAGGCGCAGCAGCTGGGCGTGACCGTGATCCCCCTGAACGTGACGCTGGAGGACGGCACCGTCCTGCGGGACGGCATCGACATGACCCCCAGCGAATACTATACCCATCTGGCAGCCTGCCGCAAGCTGCCCACCACCAGCCAGCCCAGCCCGGAGCAGTTCGAGCGGCTGTATCTGGACGCTGCTGCCGCCGGAGACGAAGTGCTGGGCATCTTTTTGTCCGATGCGCTGTCCGGCACCGGCCAGTGCGCCAGACTTGCTGCCGACCTTGCCAACGTGGATAATGTGGTGTTCGTGAACACCGAGAACGTCTGTCTGGGGCAGTCCTTGCTGGTGCGGCTGGCTGTGCAGCTGCGGGACGCCGGTAAGACGATCACCCAGATCGCCGCCGATCTGGAAAAGGCCAAGCAGCACCTGCATTTGGTAGCTGCCGTGGACGATCTGAAGTACCTGCGCAAGGGCGGCAGACTGTCCGCTGCCGCAGCTGTGGCGGGCGGTATGCTGGGCATCAAGCCCATCCTCGCCGTCATGGAGGGCAAGGTGGCGCTGGCCGGTAAGGCGCGCGGTCTGCCCGGCGTGTATGTGGCGCTGTTCAAGAAGATCGACGAGATGGGCGGCATCCACCCGGGCTACACCCCGCTGCTGGGCTACACCGTCAACCACCGGGAGCTGCAGCCGCTGCTGACCTACCTGCAGGACAACCTGCATCTGGACGCACCGCTGGTGCGCCAGATCGGCTGCGTCATCGGCACCCACACCGGCCCCGGCGCGTTCGGCATCGCGTTCTTTGATAAAGAGCTGACGCTGGAATAAAACCTATTCGCAAAAACAAGTCGGACAGCCCGCGGGCTGCCCGACTTTATTTTTACCCGTGAAAAAGTAGTTCCGAAACGCTTGCAGGCGTTTCGGAACTACAAATAAAATATTCTTTCCGCTGATTATGGCCAGAGCGCAAGCGGAGGCCATTCCAAATCGTCCCGCCTTGCCCTTACAGCACCGCGTCCGAGATCAGCTTGCCCAGCAGCAGCACCAGCACCACCAGCATCATGGGGCGGATGAAGCGGGCACCCTTTTTCAGGGCAAAATGAGAGCCCAGCAGGTTGCCCAGAATGTTGCTGATGGCGCAGGGGATGCCGATGTGAAACACCACCAGACCGTTCATCAGGTAGGTGAACAGGCTGGCGTAGTTGCTGGCCAGATTGAGTACCTTGCCGTTGCCGTTGGCGGTGCGCAGATCAAAGCCCATCAGGGTGGTAAAGGCAATGATGGCAAAGGTGCCGGTGCCCGGGCCCATAACGCCGTCGTACAGGCCGATGCCAAGGCCGATGGCCAGCGCCAGCAAAATCTTTTTCAGATCCAGCGTACCGTCGTCCCGGTTCTCGTCCGGCAGGTTGCGCTGCCACAGAATGATGACCGCTGCCACCGGCAGGATGATGAACATCATGGTGCGCAGCATCTCATCGCTGAGCAGCAGCACGATGTGCGCGCCCAGCGCACTGCCTGCAAAGCTGCCGATGGCTGCAAGAACACCCACCTTCACGTTCATGGCACCGCTTTTAAAAAAGCTTGCCGTGGCAAAGGTCGTGCCGCAGGCGGCGCTGAACTTGTTGGTGGCATAGGTGTAGTGGGGCGGCAGCCCGGCGAACAGATAGGCCGGCAGACTGATCAGCCCGCCGCCGCCGGCTGCCGAATCCACAAAGCCTGCAAAGCCGGTCATCAGCATGAGAAACGCCATCATCCACGGCGAAATCGTGATACCCATTGTTATAATTCCTCTTATCTTTCCAAGTCGTTTGTTCTTTTTCAGGGGACGCGCGCCTCAGATCATATAAAACCTCCCCTCGCAGGGCAATACACAGCCCGGGATACCTGCACGCAGCAGGGCATCTCCGGGCATTTTTGCAATTTTTCGACTTGATATTACAGATTGTTTTTAAAGAAGCGGTAAGCGTTGCGCCAGTAGATGGCCTCCACCTCGTCCTCGGTAAAGCCCTCGCGGCGCAGTGCCTCGGCCAGCAGCGGCATATCTGCCGCCGTTTCCAGCTCGTGCTGACCGCCAATGCCGTCAAAATCGCTGCCAAGGCTGATGACCTCAATGCCGCCCACCTGCTTGAAGTGTGCCGCGTGCTTTGCCAGCCGTTCCACCGTGCTGCGGCAAAGCTTGGGGTGTGCCGAGTCTGCGTCCACAAAGGAAGCGCAGTAGTTCAGCCCTGCAATGCCGCCCTTTTCTGCCAGTGCGCGGATCATCTCATCGGTCAGGTTGCGGTTGTGGGGCGACAGGGCACGGCAGTTGGAGTGGCTTGCCGCAAAGGGACGGGTGCTGTGGTTTGCGATGTCCCAGAAGCCCTTATCGGAAAGGTGGCTCACGTCTGCGGTGATGTGCAGCTTTTCCATCTCCTCCAAAAAGGCAAAGCCTTGCTCGGTCAGGCCGGTCTCAGTGTTGGCCACCAGCGGCCCGCCGGGGTTTGCGTTGGGGGCTGCCAGCTCGTTGGGGTAGTTCCATGTCAGGGTCATCATGCGCACGCCCAGTTCCTGCAGCCGCCGCAGCACGCCCAGACTGCCCTTGCAGCAGCCGCCCTCTTCCACCGTCAGCATGGCGCTGAACTTGCCCTCGGCGCGGTTGCGCTCAAGGTCGGCGGCGGTGTACACCGGGGCGATTTTTTCCGGGTAAGCCGCCATGAGCCGCTTGAAGATGTCGATCTCCTCCAGCACGCTCACCAGCGGGTCGGCCCCGGGGGCGGGGTCGGCCAGATCCACATAGGCCGCAAAGCATTGCAGCAGATAATCCCCCTGCTGCAATTTTTCAAGGTCGATATGCAGATCGTTGTGCAAAAAGCTTTTGGGTGCGCCCGCCTTTTCGGCGCGGCGCAGTTCGTACAGGGTATCGCAATGCAGATCCCAAACCTTCATGATGGATACACTCCTTTATGCTTCTTCTCCCAGCAGCTGCAGCAGCTGTTCGGGATTCATGGACAAAATCGCGCCGTCTGCCCCACCGGTAACGGTATCGGCCAGCGACTGCTTGGCCTGTTGCAGTTCCACGATCTTTTCCTCAATGGTGTCCTGCGCGATCAGCCGGTACACCTGCACCGGGTTGCGCTGACCGATGCGGTAGGCGCGGTCGGTGGCCTGATTCTGCGCGGCAAGGTTCCACCACGGGTCGTAGTGGATGACGATATCGGCGGCGGTCAGGTTGAGGCCCGTGCCACCCGCCCGCAGCGAGATCAGAAAGACGTCCGCCTCGCCCTGATTGAACCGGCGCACCTGCTCCGCACGCACCGGCTTCGGGGTAGAGCCTTGCAGGGTGAAGTGGCTCACCCCGGCTTCGTCCAGCCGCTTTGCCAGCAGCTCCAGCATGGAGGTGAACTGACTGAACAGCAGAATGCGGTGCCCGCCCGCCACCGCCTCGGTGACAAGTTCCAGACAGGCTTCCAGCTTGGCGCTGCTGCCGGTCCAGTTGTCTGCCACAAGGCGCGGGTCACAGCAGATCTCCCGCAGCCGCATCAGCACGGCAAACACGGTCATCTTGTCCTCCGGCTTTGCCGCCCGCAGCTTTTCCCGGGCGTCCACCACCGCTGCCAGATACAGCTTGCGCTGCTCGGTCTCCAGCTCAACGCGGCGCACATTCTCCGTTTTGGGCGGCAGCTCCCGCAGCACCTCCGACTTCATACGCCGCAGGATGAAGGGGCCGGTGAACTGGTTCAGCCGCCGCACGGCGTTGGCATCCTCGTCCTGCACGATGGGCTTTTCGAACCGGGCGCAGAAGGTCTTGTAGGGGGGCAGATACCCGGGCATCAAAAAGGAGAAGATGCTCCACAATTCGCCCAAGCGGTTCTCCACCGGGGTGCCGGTCAGGGCAAAGCGCACCCGGCTGTTCACCCGGCACACCGCCTTGTATTTCTGGGTGGTGTGGTTTTTGATGGCCTGCGCTTCGTCCAGAATGCAGGCGTAAAAGCTTTGCCCGGCATACAGTTTTTCGTCCCGGCGCAGCAGATCGTAGCTGGTGATGACGATATCCGCCTGTGCCCACCCATCGACCAGCGCGGCGCGGTGGGCGGCATCGCCGTCCATGGCAACACTTTGCAGCTGCGGGGTGAACTTTTGGCATTCCTCCTGCCAGTTCAGCACCAGAGACGCCGGGCAGACGATAAGGCTGGGCAGCTGCTGCCCGCCCTCCTTCATGGCCAGCAGGTAGCTGAGCACCTGCACGGTCTTGCCCAGACCCATATCGTCGGCCAGAATGCCGCCCATGCCGTAGCCATCCAGTGTGCGCAGCCAGCGGTAGCCGTCCCGCTGGTATTTGCGCAGGGTCTTTTGCAGGGAGAGCGGCGGGGTATACTCGCTGTCCCGCACGGCGTGGAAGCTGCGGCTGATGCGGCGGAAAGCATCGTCCCGGTCGAACCGCAGACCGTTCTGCCCCGAAAGCGCCCAGTCCAGCGTAGGGGCACGGTAGAGCGGCAGGGCGGCGTGGCCGTCCTTCAGCTTTGCGCCGGAAAGTTCCAGTGTGTCGTTCAGTTCGTCCAGCCCTTCCAGACTGTCGTCCAGCCGCAGCAGACTGCCGTCCCGCAGACGGTGGTAGCGCTTTTTCTGGTGCAGGGACTGCAAAAGTTCCCGCAGTTCCTCCACCGGGAAGGCGCCGGTGTCCACTTCCAGATCCAGCACGCTGCCGTGCACCGATACCCCTACCGAAATTTTAGGCGGGGCGGCTTGTAAGTTGCGGAAGGCATCGGTCTGGTACACCTCGCCCATGGCCAGCAGGGCGGGAATGCCCTCCTCCAGCAGCTGGAAAAGCGCCTCCTCCCCGGAAATGCTGTAATGCCCCGGCTTGCCGGTCTCGGGTTCCAGATAGGTTTCCAGCAGCCGCTTTGCCCGGTTCTCGGTGCGGGCATCCCGCAAAAGATCCGGGGGCACCGGCTCGCCGGGGGCTACCCTGTCCTCTCCATACAGAAAGACCGGGTAGGCCGTGACGGTAAACCCCCGGTCGGCGTCCAGATAAAACTGCACCACCGGTTCCAGCGGGATCTGGTTCAGCAGCAGCCGGTCGGGGTCCACGATGTTGACCCGGTTGCCCAGTTCCGGCAGCACATAGCTGCAAAAAGCGGCGGCGTCCGCGCTGGTAAAGAACAAGCTGCGCCCGCCAAAGGTGTCCAGTACCGGCAGCACCCGGCGGCACTCCTCCCGCTGCATCCGCCAGAGGGTGCTTTCGCCCAGCAGATAGGCATAGTCCAGCCCCTGCACCCCGCGGAGCGCCGGGGTGCAGCTCAGCTGCACGCCGCCCTTGCGGCGTTCCACCTTCAGGCTGATGACCGGCAGGCCCTCTTTAAGGGTATAGCCGCCCACAACGCCCTCGGCGGCGTAAAGTTCTACAAGGGCATCCAGCCCCTCGCCGGTCAGCGGCAGACCGCCCGCCGGGCCTTTCTCCCAGCCGGAGCGCATGGTGCCCTCGGCTTCAAACGCCTGCCGGGCGCTCACCTGACGGCGCAGCAGCCGCAGCAGCTGCTGTGCATCCGGAGCAAAGGCGTCCCACCGGTGCACAAAGGCCAGCGATTTCCCATAGCTGACGCTTTCGCCCCGCTCGATCGCATCCAGAAACTGCGGGATGCTTTTTACCAGATACTGCCGCCTGCCGATGCCATCCGAGACCCGCAGCCGCAGCCAGATACGGCCATTGTGCGGCGTAAGCTCCGGTTCCAGCAGAGCAAAGCCGGTGCGCTGGGCGGCGTTCTGGGGCTGGGGCTGCGCATCCTCCCGCTGGTAGCGCTTCAGCAGCAGCTGGGCCTCATAGTCGGTCTCCGGCTCCTCGCCCCGCCACTTGCGGCCGAACAGCATATCCAGCCCGGCGCTGTAACTGTCCTTGCGGGGCTCGGTGCTCAAGCCTGCCACGCCCCGCTGCACCCCGGGGATGCTCTCCGGCTTTTTTTCCGGGGCAGGCGGGTTCTTTTCCGCGTCCTGCAGCAGCAGCGCGCCGATATGTTTGCAGTAGGTGCCGTCGCCGTTCTGGTTATAGGGGCAGTCGCAGGAGGCGCTGACAAAGCTGCCGTTTTCCCTCAGCCAAACCTGCGTATAATAGCAGTCCGGCCCGCTGCCCTGCACCAGCGCTGTCAGGTGCCGCACCCCGTCCTCGTTGGTGGTGCAGCTGCTTTGCAGGATACGCTTGCGGTACTTCTGCGCCCGCTCAAAGATAGACTTGCCCAGCAATGTGCAAATCTCCTGTGCGTCCATGTGGTCTCCCTCCCCTGTGCTGTCGCGGTTCCGGTCTATTCTATAAGAATACCGCGTTCCACCCCGGGATGCAAGGGCAGAAGGGTAAAAAACGTTTAGAAAGCGCGGGCGGGACGATTTTGAATGGCCTCCGCTACGCTCTAGCCATTTTCAGCGGAAGAATTATTTTGATTTACAATTTCGAAACGCCTGCGGGCGTTTCGAAATTGCTTTTTCACAGGAGGGGTCGTAGAGGGAAACGGCATTTGCAGTGCCTGTTTCCTGCGGAAACATCCGCACTGCGGGGTTGCTTCTTGGCTCTCAACAGGTCAAAGAAAAAGCACCCGCAAACGCCTTCGGGTGCCAATGCACAGACGGGAAGGGTTGCAGGTGCCTTCTTTGTTTTAGGAAACTCCGCGCTTGCGGGTCTTAAGGTGGTACATTTCCTGATCGGCCTTATCGATCAAGTCGTGCACGGTGGCAATGTCCGGCTCAAGACGGGCGCAGCCGATGCTGATCTCGATCTGGTAGGGCTTGCCGGAGGCGGCGTTGGCGGCATCCAGCTCCCGCTGGATGGAGGCGATCAGGGTGCGCACCTCCACGCTGTTGCAGCCGCAGGCGATGCAAAATTCATCGCCGCCGTAGCGCGCCAGCACGCCGTTATAGTTGGCGCACACCTTTTTCAAAATGCCCGCCAGCAGCACCAGCGCGGCATCGCCCTCCAGGTGGCCGTATTCATCGTTGATGTGCTTGAAGTGATCCATGTCCATCATGAGGAAATGCAGCGAGCGGTTGGGGTGGCGGCGGTAGTAGGGCAGTTCGCTTTCCAGATACCGCAGCGCCACGATGCGGTTGCTGACGCCGGTCAGGGTGTCCACCGTGAACTTGGTCTGCAGCACCAGCACATACACGCACACCAGCCCAAGCGTAATGCCGCAGCACAGCAGCCCGCGCCCGGGCAGCCAGCCTTGCAGCAAAAAGCCTGCCGCCGGCGCAAGCGCGAGCAGCAGCAGGGTCTTCAGTTCCTCTTTGGGTGTTTCCTGCTTCCAGTTGCTCAGCGTCCAGCTGCAGCGGAGAAAGGCCGCCGCCAGATAGGCAAGCCCCACCAGCTTCGCCCCCCAGAACAGGGTGCTGCCCCGCAGCCCCTCTGCATCCAGATAGCAGAAGCCGTTTTCGTCCCGCGCTGTCAGCAGCGCCAGCAAAAGCAACGCCACCGGTGCGGCGCTGAGCGCCAGCCTGCGGCCGTCCTCCATCCATGTACGCCCCAGCTCTGCCTCCACATACAAAAACACCAGCAAGCAGCAGCACGCCGCCAGCAGATAAAACAGAATACTGCCCCCGGCGTTCAGCCGGTAGGTCAGGGGGATGCCCAGATCCTGCCACGCGCCCAGCTGCGCCAGCGCACTGCCATGATCTACGATCGTCAGCGCCCCGGCAGACCACAGCAGCGCCGTGAACAGCCGCCCGGGCAGACTTTTATCCCGCATTTTCTGCTGCGCCCGCAGCAAGACCGCCAGCGTGACCAGACAGACCACACTGACCTGAGTATGGGCAATCGCATCCATGCCGCAACGCTCTCCTTTACCCTAGGGCGGCTTTGCGCCGTCCCGGCCCTTTTTCGCTCTTCCAACGTTCCTTTTCCGCACAGATTTATTGTACCAAATCCGTAACAAATATGCAACACAAACCGAAAAATTCATACAACAAAAAAAGACACCGGAACGTCTTTCGGCGTTCCGGTGTCTCTTGGAATCATATCACTTTGCCTGCGGATGGGCGGCATCATTGCGCAGGGCGCTTTCGCGGATCTTTTCCAGCGTCTGCTCGCTGAGGATGTGCTCTGCCTTGCAGGCGTCCTCGGCTGCGGTCTGCTCGTCCACGCCCAGCTGCACAAAGAAGTGGGTCAGCAGCTGGTGGCGGCTGTAAATGCGCTGAGCGATCTCCAGCCCGGGCTCCAGCAGGGTCAGGTTGCCTTCGCCGTCCACCGCGATATAGCCGTTCTCCCGCAGCTTTTTCATGGCGATGCTCACGCTGGCTTTGGTAAAGCCCAGCTCATTGACAACGTCAATGGAGCGCACTTTGCCCATACGCTGGCTCAGCATCAGGATCGTTTCAAGATAATCTTCTGCGGACTGGTGGATCTGCATGGTTTGTCCGGCCTCCTGCCTCATTCCCTCTGGGGGATTTTTCCGACAGGGGATGTGTACCCTCTGTCGTATGTTAAAGGATATCACACTTTTGCGGTTGATGCAAGTAATTCGCAGCAAGTTTTGTTAAACTAACCATACTTTTCTGCACAGAACTGCTGTTTTGCCGGTTTTGCATCGCGCCTGTTTTGTGCAAAGGGTGCAATTTAGAGCGCAGCCAGATAGGCCGCAGGGCCTTCCTCGTACAGGTCGCCGCCGTGGGCATCCAGCACAACGGTCAGGGGCATATCCTGCACGGTCAGGCGGCGCACCGCCTCACAGCCCAAGTCCGGCCATGCGATCACCTCCAGCGTCTGCACGCTTTTTGCCATCAGCGCACCGGCACCGCCCAGCGCAGCCAGATACACCGCGCCGTTGCGCACCACAGCTGCCTTGACGGCGGCATCCCGCTTGCCCTTGCCGATCATGATCTTGTTGCCAAGGTCCAGCAGCCGGGGGCTCATGGCGTCCATGCGCCCGCTTGTGGTGGGCCCTGCCGAGCCGATAATCTCGCCCGGGCGTTCCGGGGTGGGGCCTACATAATAGATGGCGCTGCCTTCCAGATCAAAAGGCAGAGTCTCGCCCTTGTCCAGTGCCTCCATCATCCGCTTGTGTGCCTGATCCCGGGCGGTGTACACCACGCCGGAAAGCAGCACGGTATCCCCCGCCTTCAGCGGGGCAAGATCCTGCGCGGTGCAGGGGGTAGTCAGTCTGTATTCCATCGTTCTCCCCTCCTTACAGCTCCGCGCTGGCGCGGCGGGTCACATGGCAGGAAACGTTCACAGCCACCGGCAGACCCGCCACATGGGTGGGCATCTGCTCAATGGCAAGGCCAAGACAGGTGGTCTTGCCGCCAAAGCCCTGCGGGCCGATGCCCAGTGCATTGATGGCGGCAAGCAGCTCCTGCTCCAACTGGGCGTAGTAGGGGTCGGGGTTGGGGATATCCAGCGGGCGCAGCAGCGCCTTTTTGGCAAGATACGCCACCTTGTCAAAGCTGCCGCCCACGCCGACGCCCAGCACGATGGGCGGGCAGGGGTTGGAGCCCGCCAGCTTTACGGTATCCACCACGAACTTTTTAAAGCCCTCCACGCCGTCGGCGGGCTTGAGCATCTGGATGCGGCTCATGTTCTCGCTGCCGAAGCCCTTGGGTGCTACCGTGATGCGGCAGCCCTCGCCGTCCACCAGATGCACCGTGATGGCCGCCGGGGTGTTATCGC
>ENA-OUQH01002000-OUQH01002000.1-human-gut-metagenome-genome-assembly--contig:-NODE-2000-length-12967-cov-5.432388_pt1 | contig 12967 bp, 15 predicted proteins | sample MGYA00237948_ERZ548828 | MGnify/ENA primary metagenome ERZ548828 (study PRJEB26490, sample SAMN05194711) | human gut metagenome | biome: terrestrial biome; feature: human-associated habitat; material...
TTGCATGTGTTAGGCACGCCGCCAGCGTTCGTCCTGAGCCAGGATCAAACTCTCAATGAAATATCATTGAGCTTTTTCTCAGCTCTAACTTACTCTTTGTACTGGCTTGTACTTTTGATTGCTTTGCAATCTCTTTAACTCAAATTTTTATTTGAGCCCTTTTACGCTATCTAATTTTCAAAGTCCAACCTCTCACTCAATGAGTGGAGTTTCATTATACCACATCTTTATCAGCTTGTCAAGAACTTTTTTTATTTCCTTTTCTCGCTGTTTGCGGCACAACATATTTATTGTACCACATTTCTTACCCTCTTGTCAAGAAGTTTTTTCGACTTTTTTAATCTTTTTCTTCCTGCCTTCGGCTTTCTCCGTGGCACAGTTTCATATTATACCACCCTTCCCTCCCTTTGTCAAGACTTTTTTTACCTTTTTCTCGGAAATATTCTTTTCAAAATTTTTCCTTCATTATATAATATGTCAATAAAATCTTTATAAATTCTTTGTACAACTCATTATTGAATATTATTTTTATATAAACCACACAAAAATAAATTTTATATTTAAAGTGCTTTTTTATTTTTATTATTTCAAAAATGATTGACTTTATACAATATATGGTGTAAGCTATAGTATATATACAAGTTACATGGAGGATACATATCAAATGAAAAAAACAAAATCAACTGTATTTATAGGATTATTTATTGCACTCGAAATTGTCTTAACAAGATTTGTTCAGATACCTATAACATTGTTCGGCACTTTTACAGACAGAATTAACTTAGGCTTTTTGCCTGTTGCTATCAGCGGATCGCTTTTTGGCATATGGGGAGGCGCCGCTGTTGCGGGACTTGCCGATCTTATCCGTGCAATCATCCTGCCTCTAGGCGGAGCATTTAACCCTCTTTTTACCGTAAATGCTGCTCTGCGCGGTACAATTTACGGAGCATGTTTAAAAAGAAAAACCAACATTGTAAATTGCATAATAGCCTCACTCCTTGTATATGTTATATGTGATAACTTACTGCTTGACGCGATTATCAGCTTTTCATACGGAAATCCTTTTATAGCTGTATTCTGGCAGCGCCTTCCGATTTCTTCCGTGAACCTTTTCGTTCATATAATAGGTCTGATAGCCGTGGCAATTCCCATTGAGAGGAAACTTGATTATGTACGATAATTCTCAAAAAACCGAAAAAGCAATTCTGGTCGGTGTCTGTAGAAATCTTGCAGACAGACTTTCCGATACAACCTCAGAATCCATGCGCGAACTCGGATGCCTTGCTGAAACTGCCGGCGCTGAGGTTTTAGGTGAAATTACACAAAACCGCGAAGCACCCGATAAGGCCACGTTTGTCGGAGAAGGGAAGCTTTCGGAAATATCCGAAGCCGCCGAAACGCTCGGCGCAAATCTTGTAATTTTTGACGATGAGCTTACGGGATCTCAGCTGAAAAATATAGAAAACGTGCTCGGCGACAAAATCAGAGTTATAGACAGAAGCGCGCTTATACTTGATATCTTTGCTTCACGTGCACTTTCCGGCGAAGGAAAACTTCAGGTTGAGCTTGCTCAGCTTAAATATAATCTGCCGCGCCTGTCAGGCGGCTACAGTTCTCTTTCAAGGCTTGGCGGAGGTATCGGCACAAGAGGTCCGGGTGAAACCAAAATTGAAACGGACCGCCGCTATATCAGAACAAGAATCAGTGCTTTGGAACGGGAAATCGATTCACTGAAACGCCACCGTGATCTTATCCGACAGGGGCGGCGCAAAAGAGAAGTGAAAGTTGCTGCTCTTGTCGGCTACACAAACTCCGGCAAATCAACACTTTTAAACAAGCTTACGGGTGCCGGTGTTTTGGCACAGGACATGCTTTTTGCAACCCTTGATCCGACAACAAGGGCATATATTCTGCCGGACGGCCGTGAAATTGCTCTCGTCGACACAGTAGGGTTTATCAGAAAGCTTCCGCATCATTTAATAGAAGCATTTAAATCCACTCTTGAAGAAGCGGTTCTTTCGGATGTTCTTATACATGTCATAGATTCAGTTTCCGAAGAACGGGAAAACCAGATAAAAGTTGTTGAAAATCTTCTTTCGGAACTTGGCTGCGACGGGAAACCGATAATTTCGGTTTTCAATAAAACAGATGAATGCGGTGATTTTCTGCCCCGTCCGTCATATCCCGAAAAAAGTGTTTTTATAAGTGCTAAAAACGGAGTCGGGCTCGACGAATTTGCAGAACTCTTATGCGATACGGTTCCCGGAAGGCGCCGCAAAATGGTAATCATGGTTCCGTATACGGACAGCGCCGTAATAAGTGATATACGCAAATGTGACAGCCTTGTTTCCGAAGAATTCACACCTGACGGCACACTTCTCCACATTATGGCAGACGATAAAGCATACAAGGAGTATAAAAAGTATTTATATGAATGATTATAAAACCGTTGCCGAGATTGCATCGGACGAAATCGTTGAAAAAAAATCCCGCTTTATAGCGGACGTTTCCCCCTGCAAAACAGAAGAGGAAGCTCTTTCTTTTCTTCAAACCGTAAAGAAAAAATATCCCGACGCTTCTCACCATGTATATGCGTATGTGTGCCGCGACAACAATTCGCGCCGGTACAGTGACGATAACGAACCGCAGGGCACAGCCGGCATACCGACTCTGGATGTAATTTTAAAAGAGGGTCTCACGGATACCTGTGTTGTTACAACAAGATACTTCGGCGGAACGCTTCTCGGTGCCAGCGGTCTTGTTCGCGCGTATTCAAAGGCGGCAAAAAAAGGCATAGATGCAGCCCGACCGGTTAATATGATTTTTTCGGACATATTTACCGTTAAAACAAATTATCAGGATTTGGGGAAAATTCAATATGATATAAAAAAAAATGGTTTTTCGATACTTTCTACGGAATTTACGGAAAATGTTTCAATATCCGTATGCACGGAATGCAGCCGCAGCGAAGAACTTGTAAAAAAACTCACAGAATGCTCCATGGGCCGTGCAAAGATAGAAAAAACCGACACTTGTTTTGTCCCGAGGGAGGTTTGTATAAATGAATGAAAAAAAATATGAAATTGATATGAGCCGCGGTCCCATGCTCATGAATTTGTTAAGATTTGCAATGCCGCTGCTGCTGACAGGCGTGCTGCAGCTTTTTTATAACGCCGCCGACATAGTTGTTGTGGGCAGATTTTCGGGTTCGGATTCTCTGGCAGCCGTGGGTTCTACAGGTTCTGCCGTAAACCTTATTATAAATATTTTTACTGGGCTTTCCGTAGGTACCGCCGTGGCCGTTTCGAAAGCATTCGGCGCAAATGACGTAAAAGAACTTTCAAGAACCGTACATACATCGTTTTTACTCAGTATAATACTCGGCATTTTTGTTGGTGTTTTAGGTTTTTTTATATCAAAACCGCTCCTGCACGCCATGGGTACTCCGGATAACGTTATGCCGAAGGCTTCATTATATCTTAAAATCTATTTTGCCGGCATGCCGCTTAATATGATCTATGTTTTCGGAACGGCAATTTTACGTTCCGTGGGAGACACAAAGCGCCCGCTTTATTATTCTGCGGTTTCCGGAATACTTAATATAGTGTTAAACCTGATATTTGTAATCTTTTTCAAAATGGATGTTGCCGGCGTTGCGACAGCAACGATTATTGCACAGGCTCTTTCGGGAATACTTGTTATAAAATGCCTGACAAACTCGGTAAGCTCATACCGCGTTGATATAAAAAGCCTTAAAATACATAAAGATGAACTTCTTCTGATGATACGCATCGGTTTACCGGCGGGGCTTCAGGGAACAGTCTTTTCTCTTTCAAATGTTGTGATACAATCCTCCGTAAATCTGTTCGGCTCGGTTATTATGGCAGGCAATGCCGCGGCGGCAAACCTTGAAGGATTTATTTACATATCCATGAACTCGCTTTATCATGCCGCCCTTACAATGTCCGGTCAAAACTACGGCGCCGGAAATTTTAAACGGATAAAACACGGCACTTTGCTTTGTTCTGCGGTTGTAACGTGTATTGGTTTATCTTTGGGAATGCTGTTTTTGGTTTTCGGCAGACAGATGCTCGGCATATACTCAACCGATCCGGCTGTAATAAGTGCCGGCATGGACAGAGCCAAGATAATATTCTCTACATATTTTCTGTGCGGACTCATGGAAGCTATGGTCGGTTCTCTGCGCGGACTCGGTTATTCGGTAATGCCAATGATAGTTTCGCTTTTGGGCGCATGCGGTCTGAGGCTCCTTTGGATTTTCACAATTTTTGCGGCAGACAAGACAACGTCCGTATTATACCTTTCGTACCCGGTTTCCTGGTTTATTACAACATCGGTACATCTCATCTGTCTTGTATTTGCGCTTCGCAAACGCCGCCGCGAGTATGAACTTTCGGCAAATCAAATATAAACGCCTTCAATACGCACCACGCGAAACGACTCAAATTTATATGTTGAAAGCGGTCTGTTTAAAGCATTAAAAGAATGCGTAGCAATCAGCGTGTTTTCTGCCGTCGGTTTATCTCCGTGAGAAACCACAAGCATGGAATGATAAAATCTTCCGTCACCGTAAAGCTGAATAACGTCACCGTCCGAAACATCTTCAAGTCCGATTTCAACACCGAAAACTCCGCGTTGCGTATTGGATACCAGAAAATCATAAAGATACTGAACACCCGTCCATGACGGACTTTTATCGTTGGCGTTAATGTAATACCAACCAAACGTCGGTGTGTAATTCATAACCCCGCTTCCGGCATAAAGGCACTGTGAAACAAAATTTGTACAGTCTCCGCCTATGCCGGAATAATCGTAATACCGCGGATTGCGCTCGTATGCCCAACGCTTTGCATAATTTACCGCGCGTCTGCGATTGTATTTTTCAACATAAGCCAAAATAATACACCTCCGTTTTTATTATATTAATAATTGCGGATTTGGTGTACAAAATATAATTAAGAGGTGATTAAATATGACAAAAATCATAAACACAGAGGAGTATAACGAAAGGATTGTAAAAGGCAAAGAAAAAGCTATGATAGACTTTTATGCCGATTGGTGCGGTCCGTGCAAAATGATGTCTCCGATTTTCGAAGAATTTGAGGCTGAAAACGAAGGTAAATGCAGTTTCTATAAAATGAATGTTGACAACGACGGTGCCGTTGCCGCAAGTCTCGGCATTGTAAGCATTCCCACAATCGTTTATTTTGCCGACGGTATTGCAAAGGAAAAAATAGTCGGACTTACTACTAAAGAAGACCTGGCAGAAGGGCTGAAAAGATTATGAGCGAAAACTGGCTTAAAGTAAGCATATATACAACACCGGAGGGAGTTGAAGCGCTTTGCGGAGCGCTTCTGTCCGTTGGAATAGAAGGAACCGAAATCTGTGACGAAAGCGATTTTTTAAATTTTCTCGATACAAACCGCAGTAAGTGGGACTATGTTGACGATGAGCTTCTTTCCGAAAAGAAAACACCGACACATGTCAACGTTTTTCTGCGCGAGGAAGATTCGGAAGCGCTCGCGCGCGTCAAAGAATGTATTGCTACGCTGAAAAATACGGAATTGGGTCTTGACATGGGTTCACTCAAACTTGAATTTTCCGATATACCCGAGGATTTGTGGTTTGAGCGCTGGAAAAAATATTATCTTCCGCTTGAAATAGGAAACAATATTCTGGTAGTTCCGGAGTGGCTCGAAAACCCCGAAACCGACAGAAAAATCCTTAAAATTAATCCCGGTATGCTCTTTGGCACCGGCAGCCATAATACAACAAGGCTGTGCATGCAAACACTTGAAAAAATTGTAAAACCCGGTGACTCCGTTTTGGATATAGGGTGCGGAAGCGGAATATTATCTATCCTGTCTCTTGTTTTGGGCGCAAAAGATGCAGCAGCGGCAGATATTGATCCCGCTGCCGAACATATCGCTTACGAAAATGCTGAATTAAACGGAATATATAAAGACAGATATTTTGTAAAATGCGGAAATATACTTTCCGAGAACCCGTTTGAAGGCACCTGCTATAACAAACAGTATGACATTGTGGTTGCAAATATTGTTGCGGACGTAATCATACCACTTTCCGCAAAAGTCGGCAGTTTTATAAAGGAAGATGCATATTTTCTTTGCTCCGGCATAATTGAGCACAGAATAGACGATGTTTGCGCGGCTCTTTCAGAAAACGGATTTGAAATTTGCGAAAAACTTAAAGACGGTGAGTGGTATGCTCTTCTTACAAAGCAGAAATGAGGTGCACAGGTGGCAAGATTTTTTGTTGACAAGAACAATATTCACGGCAGCAAAATAACGGTTGTCGGCGAAGACGTTATACATATTTCAAAGGTTTTGCGCATGCGCCCGGGCGAAGAACTCACTCTTTGCAACGGAGAAGGTATAGATTTTCTTTGCAAAATCGAAGATATTTCAAAAAAAGAGATTATTTGCTCTGTGATCTCAGAAAAAGAAAACGAAAGCGAAAGCCGCATACCCATAACAATTTATCAAAGTATGCCAAAGGGTGCAAAGATTGATTATGTAATCCAAAAATGCGTTGAACTCGGTGCTGCGCGCATAGTGACGTTTCAAAGCGCACGTTCGGTTGCAAAAGGCTCGAAAACCGACAGACTGTCGCGCATTGCACTTGAAGCTGCAAAACAGTGCGGCAGAGGAATTGTTCCCCAGGTTTCGTACTGTTCCGATTTTAAAGACGCTCTTTCGGAATTTGCCGGACATGACCTTTCTGTTTTTGCCTATGAGGAAGAACACGTGCAGTCTCTTAAAGACGTCCTGCGTAACGCCTCTCCCAAAAACATCGGTATTATGATAGGACCGGAAGGCGGTTTTGAACCGGATGAAGCGGTTGCCGCAAAATCCTCGGGCGCGCAAAGCGTATCCCTGGGCAAAAGAATTTTGCGTACGGAAACAGCTGCCATGGTTGTCCTTTCCGATGTTATTTACGAATATAATTTATAATTTATGCACAAAAAGCGGCAGTGTTTTTAGCGAAAACACTGCCGCTTTTACATATTGACTTTATCTCGATAAAGTGGTATTATATTAGCATAGAAAACAAAATCGAAAGGATGAACGACACATGAAAAAAATCACGGCACTTGCCCTTGCGGCGCTTATGCTTCTGACACTCGGCGCATGCGGCTCAAAATCCACATCTCAAACAGGCAGTTCTTCAAATACCGACGCTGCATCTTCCGACCTTGAGTACATTCAAAACAAAGGTACTATGATAATAGGTATCACGGAATATGAACCCATGAACTTTAAAAAAGACGACGAATGGACAGGATTTGACACAGAATTTGCAAAACTTGTATGTGAAAAGCTCGGCGTTAAACCCGAATTTCTCATAATCGACTGGGATAACAAAATCCCCGAAATCGACTCAAAGGCTATCGATTGTGTGTGGAACGGAATGACTCTTACAAACGAAGTTACATCTTCAATGGCATGCACAAATCCCTATGTTATCAACGCACAGGTAGTTGTTATGAACAAAGACAAAGTCGGAGAATACAAAGACGCGGCTTCTCTTAAAGACTTAAAGCTTACCGCAGAATCAGGTTCTGCCGGCGAAAAAGCAATAGAGGAAGCAGGTCTTAAATCAAACTGCACAGCAGTTGCTACCCAGAGCGATGCTCTTATGGAAGTGGCTTCCGGCTCTGCCGATGCATGCGTTATAGATAATACAATGGCAAACGCTATGACGGGTGACGGCACAAGCTACAAAGACTTAGCCCCCGGCATATCCCTCACAGAAGAAAAATACGGAATCGGTTTCAGAAAAGGTTCCGATGTTGCAGAAAAAGTAAATTCAATAATAGATGAACTTAAGGCAGACGGCTCACTTCAGAAGCTTGCCGAAAAATACGAACTCACATTGGCTGACTGATATAGTAACACAAAAGTATATAACCGAAAGCAGAGAACAGTTGTTCTCTGCTTTCGGCAGTTTAAATAACGGAGATTTTTGATATGTTTATGACAGTTACAGCTTCCCTCGCGGAAGGATTTTTAATGACACTGAAAATATTTGCGCTGACGCTTCTCTTTGCCCTCCCACTGGGTCTTGTAATTGCATTCGGGTCAATGAGCAAATTCAAGCCGCTTAAATGGCTTGTTAAAATTTTGGTTTGGATTATAAGAGGAACACCTCTTATGCTTCAGCTTATTCTTATTTACTACGGTCCCGGTCTTGCGGCTGCATGGGCGCAAAAAATCTCAGCTCCGAACTTTTTTGTTTCGTGGATTGCGTCATGGAGTATACTCGAGAGATTCACTGCCGTAATGGTAGCCTTTGTAATAAACTACGCCTGCTATTTTTCGGAAATATACCGCGGCGGTATAGAAGGCATAGCCAAAGGACAGTATGAAGCAGGTTACGTTCTCGGAATGACGCGCACGCAGATTTTTTTCAAAGTTATTTTGATGCAGGTTGTAAAAAGGATCATTCCTCCCATGAGCAACGAAATCATAACGCTTGTAAAAGATACATCTCTTGCACGCGTTATCGCCGTTTACGAACTTATTTGGAATGCCCAGGCGTTTATAAAGCTCAACGGCATTATATGGCCTCTTTTCTTCACGGGAGTTTTCTACCTTGCATTCAGCGGAATTTTAACGCTCCTTTTCGGCTTTATAGAAAAGAAGCTTGACTATTATCACGCATAGGAGAATTCATTATGCCAATACTTAAAGCAGAAAATATAACAAAAAAATTCGGTAAACTCAACGTTTTGAACGGAATAAATCTTTCCCTTCAAAAAGGTGAGGTTGTAGCCGTAATCGGTCCTTCCGGAAGCGGAAAAAGCACATTTTTGCGCTGTCTCAACAAACTTGAACGGGCGGACGGCGGCAACATAATGTTCGACGGCGAAATCATTGCCCAAAACGGTATCTACAGAAAAGACAAAGAAATTCGCCCTATCTTAAAGAAAATGGGTATGGTTTTTCAGCAGTTTAATCTGTTTCCGCATAAATCCGTCCTCCAGAATATCACTGAGGCGCCAATATGCGTAAACGGAATGAGCCGTGAAAGTGCAATTGCCGAAGCACGCAGGCTTCTTTCCAATGTCGGTCTTGCGGACAAAGAAAAAAGCTATCCGTGTGAGCTTTCGGGCGGTCAGCAGCAGCGTGTGGCAATAGCGCGTGCTCTTGCGATGCATCCCGACATTATGTTTTTCGACGAACCCACATCTGCGCTTGACCCGGAGCTTACGGGCGAGGTGCTGAAAGTTATAAAATCGCTTGCCGCGCAAAACATGACCATGCTTATTGTAACGCATGAAATGAGCTTTGCGCGCGAAGTTGCAAACCGTGTTGTTTTTATGGACGGCGGCGTTGTTCTTGCAGACGACGTTCCGGAGAAAATTTTCTCACCCGAAAACGACTCCGAGAGAATACGCGCGTTCTTAAATAAATTTGAAGGATAAAACATATGGATTACATTAAAGAAACGGCTTCTCTTTTAAAAGGAAAGCCGCTTGCACTTATAAACACTTTCGGCTGTCAGCAAAACGAAAACGACAGCGAAAAAATCGCCGGTATACTGAGCGAAATCGGATACGGTTTCACAGATGACCCCGGCAAAGCCGATTTGGTTATTTTCAACACCTGTGCCATTCGCGAAAATGCCGAAAAAAAAGTTTACGGAATGCTCGGCGCGTTAAAGCCGCTTCATGAGATGCGTCCGTCTATGGTAATTGCGCTTTGCGGCTGCATGGCAAATGAAGAGCATAACGTAAAAAAAATAAAGTCAACATTTAAACAGGTAGATATTGTTTTCGGCACAAACAGTATTCATAAGCTGCCCGAATATCTTTATAACACCCTTTCCACGCGCAGAAGAGTTTTGCGCGAAACGGAAGATTATGAAATTCATGAAGGCGTGCCGACATTGCGTAAAAGCAAAATCCGCGCCGGCGTTCCCATTATGTACGGCTGCAACAACTTCTGCTCTTACTGCATAGTTCCTTATGTCCGCGGCAGAGAAAGAAGCCGCAGCGAAGAAGATATCCTGAGCGAGGTTATATCCCTTCGCGACAGCGGCATAAAAGAAGTTATGCTTTTGGGGCAAAATGTGAATTCCTACGGCGGAGGAGGAGATAAGTTTGCCGAGCTTTTAAGCCGCGTGAGCGACACGGGGATTGAACGCATACGGTTTATGACATCGCATCCGAAGGATATAAGCGACAGCGTTATAAGCGTTATGGCAGAGCGCGATAATATCTGCAAATCCCTTCACCTTCCGCTTCAGTGCGGCAGTTCAAAGGTTTTAAAGCTTATGAACCGCAAATATACAAAAGAATGGTTTCTTGAAAAGGCGGAACGCGTTAAAGCCGCAATGCCGCACATTACCCTCACCACCGATATTATAGTCGGCTTTCCAGGTGAGACAACCGCGGATTTTGAAGAAACGCTTGAGGTTTTGGAAAAAGTGCGTTTTGACATGATTTATTCCTTTATTTTTTCACCGCGCCGCGGCACACCTGCCGAAAAAATGCCTGATGTTATAAGCGATGAAGAAAAAAAGCGTAATTTTGACAGACTTCTTGAAGTGCAGAATGCAATTTCTCTCGAGAAAAATCTTGCCATGATCGGCAAAACGGAAAAAGTTTTGGTTGAGGGTGCAAGCAAAACAAGAAGCGATGTTTTAACCGGTCATACAGACGGGAATAAAATTGTAAACTTCAAAGGTTCTCCTTCCCTCACAGGTCAAATCGTTGATGTTAAAATAACCGAAACGGGAACATTTAATTTAACCGGAGAACTTATATAAACGAGGCAGCAAAAAACACAAAAACGGCGCAGCAAAACAATTTCGTTTTGCCGCGCCATTTTTTATATAGCTCACCACTTTTTATTACGTTGAAAATAACCTCTTACGGTCACAGAACTAAATTCCCCTCGAATCGAAAAATCAATTCTTGAAATTTCATCATCTGCATATCTCTTTAATAATTCCGACCAATCAACATCTGAAGTTTCCCAGTATTCCCAAACTCCGCTTTCTTTAAGGATTTTGGGAGTTGTTTCCTCCATAGGCTTTGAAAATTCAGGATATGTGACAGGCTCTCCAAGCTTTTTTTTATACGTTCCGTAAAGCTCGCGGCAAAGCTTTGCCGTGGCATTCATACCTTTGTCATTATCATTAAAGCAATACTGTAAAGAAGCAAGAATATTATCATAAAACCCAAATATAATTTTTACGTCCTCGCTGCCGTATTTATACAGTTCATTTAAAATAATCAGTTTTGAATCTCCGCTCTCCCTGTATAATGTACCGTCATTTTCAAAATCAATTCCCGTTTTTTCCGAAACCTCATCAATATTTTTCCCGAGTATGTCCGTTGTGTTTTTGTAAAAAGACCGACTCTTTATGCTTTTTCCGTAGTTTATGCAAAATACAACGCTCATGCATAACACAGCGAATATGAGCACCGATATAACAGCTTTTAAAGCAAAATGTTTATGCTTCATATTTTTATCTCTCTTCATAGATTTTAATATAAAAAATTTATCAACCGAGCCTTGCACGGAAATATCCTTCAACAGCCACCGCATACTCGTATTCACTTTTTTCTTCTGCCTTTATTGAGAAGTCAATGCTTGAAATCTCCTGATTTGAATCGGCATTTAGAAGTTCAGACCAATCAATACCGGAACTCTCCCAATATTCAATAATCCTGCTTTCGTTTTTAAGCATTTCAAGATTTGCTTCTTCCATCGGTTTTGAAAATTTATAATACGTGTCAGGTTCTCCGAGCTCTTTTTCATATTTCGCGTAAAGCTCGCGGCAAAGCTTTGCCGCCGTTTTCAACCCATCGTCATCATTATTAAAGCAAAACTGCACACTGTAAAGACAATTACCGAAAAATTCAAGTCTGATTTTCACATCGGCTCCGCGGTATTTATACATCTCATTCAGAACCGTTTTTTCAGTGTCTTCCCGTTTATAGTACACTTCAGCTCCGTTTTTTAAATCAATTCCTGTTTTTTCTGAAACCTCTTCAATATTTTTCCCGAGTATGTCCGCTGTGTTTGTGTAAAAATATTGACTCTTTATATTTTTTTGTGAATCGTTGCAGGAAATAACAACTACTGATAAGGCAAATGCAAGCAAAATAAAAGTGAACCTTTTAGAAAACATCCCAGCTGTATGTATCATATCTCGTAACTCCATTTACCGTATAGTTTATGGAATAGGCTATATTACCGCCCTCGCCATTATTTGGTTCTGGATTTACACCATAATTATCATTCATTGCAGCTGTACTGTCTCCGTAAGATGTCCCTTTGATCGGCAATTGCTTATAAACTTCAAACCTTACATACTCTTTGCGATTCATGCTTGTTAATGGATTAATCTTAAAATAATCACCTTTTGTATCAAAAAGCACATGAATATCATTAATGTAAGCAGTATTGTTATCTGACAGCCAATAGAAACTTACCCCTTTTGAAGTATACAATGCATCTGTCCCACCGTATATAGCCGTCTTATTAAATAATGCAAATATATTTATAGTAACGTCAACCAAATGTTTGACAGGAATTAAAACTCCATTCGGTTGTGTGGTTGTTTCTGCATATTCAAAACTGTTTACCAGTGAATCCCCCACCTTTATCATAGGTACAATATATCCTTCTCCAAGCGAATTTTTCACCTTTAAAATCTTCCTGTTCTCATCACCCGTATTAACTACTTCTATTTTATCTTTAGGTATACCGTTTAACACGCTTACTTCTTCAATTATGCCAAAATCTTCATTAGCTCTTATAAGAGAATCATCAGCTAAAACAAATGAGGTTACGTTCAGTAATCCAAAAACCAAGAATGTGCAGATACAAATATAAAAACTTCTTTTTAACATTTTTATTCCTCGCTTTCATTAATTTATTAAAATAAAAAACACGAACCTCTTCCCGA
>ENA-OUQH01002003-OUQH01002003.1-human-gut-metagenome-genome-assembly--contig:-NODE-2003-length-12957-cov-29.680902_pt1 | contig 12957 bp, 10 predicted proteins | sample MGYA00237948_ERZ548828 | MGnify/ENA primary metagenome ERZ548828 (study PRJEB26490, sample SAMN05194711) | human gut metagenome | biome: terrestrial biome; feature: human-associated habitat...
CCGCCACGTTGGAGGGGCCAAAGCCGAAGGGCAGCAGCTCGTCCATGCTGCGCTCAATGAAATCCTCCGGGGTCTTTGCCATAATGACGTTCAGCTCCGGCCCGCCAAACTCGAATAGTGCCTGACGGCACACCCCGCAGGGCGAGGTGATCTGCCGGTTCACTTCGCCCCGGCGGCTGCCCACCACGGCGATATCCGTAAACGCGGTCACGCCTTCCGCCACCGCCTTGAACAGGGCGGTGCGCTCGGCGCAGCTGGTGGGGGTAAAGGCGGCGTTCTCCACGTTGCAGCCGGTAAAGATGCGGCCATCCGCAGCGCGCAGTGCAGCGCCCACCATAAAATCACTGTAAGGCGCATAGGCCTTTTCCCGTGCGGCCAGTGCCATGCGGATCAGCTGCTGTTTTTCTTCCATGGTCAGTTTTGTCATGCTGTCTCCTCCTTTTACGGGCAAAAACAGCGCGGCTGTGCCTTGGGGCGGCAGCCGCGCTGGAAAGTTATGCGATCAGTACTCTGCGCCCAGAGCGACCTTCATCATGTCGGTAAAGCTCTTCTGGCGCTCCTCGGCGGTGGTAATGCCGGGGGCCACAAAGCTGTCCGAAATGGTCAGCAGGCAGGCAGCGTTCTTGCCCAGCACCTGCGCGTTGGCAAACAGAGCAAAGCTTTCCATCTCCACGCACAGGCAGCCGTCCTCGTCCCGCAGCTTTTCCCAGTAGGTGGGCTTTGCGTCCGAGGGCTGGCGGTAAAACACATCCGAGGAGTGGATGTTGCCCTCGATCAAGGGAATGCCCTGCTTTGCAGCGGAGGCACGCAGCTTTTCGTTCAGGGCTGCGCTGGGCAGAGTGATGTTGCCAGTAAAGCCGCTCTGCACCCGGGCGTAGTTGCTCTCGCTCACAGCGCCGGTAGCCAGCACGGTGTCGAACAGCTTGGCCTTCTCGGTATAGCTGCCAGCAGAACCGAGGCGGACGATATTTTCCACGCCGTAGAAGTTGAACAGCTCGTAGGAGTAGATGCCGATGGAGGGCATACCCATACCGCTGCCCATCACGCTGATGGGGCGGCCTTCGTAGGTGCCGGTAAAGCCCAGCATCCCGCGCACGCCAGTCACCTGCCGGACATCCTGCAAAAAGGTGTCGGCAATAAATTTGGCACGCAGGGGGTCACCCGGCATAAGGACTGTCTTGGCGAAATCGCCCATTTCTGCGCTGATGTGAGGGGTAGACATAGATGATCTCTCCTTTTTATTCATGATACAGCAGAGGGGTTCTCCCCTGCGGAAAAGCCCTTGCTGCTATTTACCGATATTTGCTGCGGTTGAACACGTTCTGCGGCGCAATGTAAGAGCCGTTGCGCCGGATCTCGAAGTGGCAGTGGTTGCCGCTGGAACGTCCGGTACTGCCCACATAGCCGATGAGCTGACCCTGCTTGACCGACTGACCGGCGTGCACCACCAGCGACAGGCAGTGGGCGTACAAGGTGGTGTAGCCGTTGCCGTGGCTGATGATGATGGAGTTGCCGTAGCCTGTACCCGCACCGGCGCGGTTATAGCCGGCCTTGGTCACCGTACCGCCTGCCGAAGCATAGATAGGCGTACCGGCGGCGGCGCAGATATCCACGCCCTTATGGCTGCCGCCGTACCAGCGGGAGCAGTTCCGATAGCCGGGCACCGGCCAGATAAACTGACCTCTGCCGGTGATATAGGATGCACCGGAGGAAACCTTTTTGGTGCCCACCGTAACTTTTTCAGTCACCGGTTCCTTGGTCACTACAGTGCTCAGGATCTGCTGGGAAAGCTGATTGCCGTTTGTATCGTACACCCGCTGTGCCGTCACGGTGCGGATGCCGTTCTCACCCTTCTGGGTAACACGCTTGGTGCCGGAGTTCAGCTCTTTGGACTTGGTGGTCTCGGTGGTGTAGGCGATCTCTTCCTCCCAGCTTTCCACCTTGGTGATGCGCACCTCCAGCGTCTCCTCCTCCCGCACCACGGTCAGTGCATCGCCGGGCAGGATCTTGGAGTTCTGGGTCAGGCCGTTTTCCCCGTTGGCGCTAAAGCCGGTGTTCATCTCGCACAGTTCCTTCACGGTCAGGCCGTTTTTCTGGGCAATGGACCAGATGGTATCGCCGCTCTGCACCGTATAGGATTTTTCCGCCTGCTGCACGCCGGAGAGCAACTGCTCCACCTCGGCTTCCTCCTGGAAGCTCTCGTTGAAGTAGATGCCGTTTTCCAGCGTGACATCCTTGTTAAAGCCCACGGTGGTGTTGGGGTCATCGGGGTTCTCGTAGGGTTCCAGCAGGCTGCTGATGTACCGTTGCAGGCTGTTGCCGTCCGCACACACGGCGGTCAGCTCACCGTCCAGATATAGGGCAGTGCCCTCGCTGATCTGGTCGCTGGAATTCTTGAGGATGGCGTCAGCCACGTCATTTTCGTCCATCACGTCATGGGCGACGGTCACGGAATAAGTAGGCTCCACGGTAAAGTGCGCCTGCTCTGCGCCGGAATAATTGATACGCTGCTGCACAGCTTCCAGTGCAGAGTTGAACACCTCTTCGTTGGCCACATAGCCCACGGTCTTGTCGTCCACTTGCACCTGCAAAGCGTAGGGCTGGCGGATGGTGGTCTGGAACACGGTCACCATAACAGCCAGCGCTGCCACCGGCAGCACATACATAGCCATACGGGGCACAAGGCGGATGTTATCAGCGATGCCATGGGCAAGAAAGTGGCCGCTTGCGCGCAGCGCAGCGCCAAAGCCGTTTTCCTTGCGTACCCGGTGTGCGTGGCGCAGCAGCGCCCCGGTGCCCCGCAGGGCAAGCACTACCGGGCCGAACAGATCCCGCAGCAGCTGCGCCGCCCCGGGAAAGGCCATGGATGCGATATTTTTCAGCAGTTCTCTGACCGTTTGCAGCAGACACCGCAGCCCATGCTGCAAGCGGCGTCCTGTGCGGACCACGGCATACTCGGCGGAAAAGCCGATGGCGTACAGCGTCTCGCCCACCATAGGTGCTATGGGATTGTGCAGCAGCTTGTGCCACAGCTTTTCCCAGCGGTGCTGACGCTTGCGGCGAATCCTGTGCCGCCGCAGCACGCCCCGGCATTGGAACTGCGCCCACAGCGAGCGCAGTTTCTGGCGGCGGGGCTGCCGTACAGGCTGCGCAGCAGGCTGCTGCTCCTTTATTTTATCTTCAGTCAACGGGATTTTTCTCCTTCCTGCGCTGCTGCAGGGCATTTTTCCGGCCCGGAACACAGCAGCTAGATGGTGTACGTTCCCCTGTTCAAAAGGCCAACAGGGCCTGTACACAATACGCTCTCTTTTTATTATACACTTTGCATGGTTTGAAACAAGCGCTTACATAAAATTTGGCTATTTTTTCACGCAGTTTTCACGAAAAGAGCGCTTCCATATCCGGCGGCAGCGGGCTTTCCACTGTGACGGTGCGCAACTGCAAAGGCATTTCCACCCGGATGCCATCCGGCAGCGGGGTGTATACAGGCACGGCAAAGCTCTGCTTCGCGCAGTGCAGCGCCTGCCGGGCAATGCGCTCCCGGCTGCCGCCGTAAAGATCATCCCCGGCAAGAGGATGGCCGATGGACGCAAAGTGCACCCGGATCTGATGGGTGCGCCCGGTCACCGGCACGCAGGCTGCAAGGCTAAGGCCGTTTTCTTCCTTTATAATAGTATACTCGGTGCGGCTGGGCTTGCCCTCGGGGGTAACGCAGCGCCCAATGATGCTATCACCCCGGCGGCCGATGGGTGCATCGATCGCTCCTTCCCCCAGCGGCAGCGCGCCCTGCGCGATGGCATAATACAGCTTTGTCACCCTGCCCGCCAACAGCGGCGCGGCGTAGGCGTTTTTGGCCGCCAGTACAAGGCCGCTGGTGTCCTTATCGATGCGGTTCACCGGGCGGAAAACCGGGCTGTGGCCGTGGGCAGCCGCCCACGCCGCGTAGCCGTTGGCCAATGTGCCCCCGGGGAAGTTCAGAGTGGGGTGCACCGCCAGCTGCGGCGGCTTTTCCAGCACCACCGCAAAGGCATCCTCGTACACCACCTTGACCGGAATCTCCGGCTGCGGGGTCACGCCATCCCCCTCCGGCGGCAGGGCAAAGGAGAGCATCTGCCCGGGGTAGATGCGCCGGTTTGCCAGCACAGGCACGCCGTCCGCAAAAAAGCCGCCGCCCCGGAACTTGACCGCCCGGGCAAGATCCGTAGAGACGGCACACTGGCGCAGAAAGCTGCGCACCAGCACCCCATCGTGGGTGGTGGCCGTATCCGGCACGGCAAAATACAGCTGCATGGCCTGCCCTCCCCCTGCAAAATTCACAAAAACACAAATGTTATTATAACAAAAATCCGTTTCACTTGCAAATCTTACTTTTTTATGGTATCATGAGGAACGGAAAACGAGTGGAACATACGGCGGCGGGGCGGCTTTGACCGCTCTGAGGAAAGTCCGGGCCTCACAGAGCACGGTAACTGCTAACGGCAGCCGAGGGTGACCTTAGGGAAAGTGCAACAGAAAACAAACCGCCGCAGCAATGCGGTAAGGATGAAACGGCGAGGTAAGAGCTCACCAGCGCATGGGTGACCATGCGGCTTTGTAAACCCTACCGGAAGCAACGCCTATATGGGACGTACAGCGCTGCTCGCGTGTCCCGAAGGCGGCACGAGCCTGTCAGCAATGGCAGGCCTAGACAGATCGTCGTTTAATACAGAACCCGGCTTACGGTCTATCTCGTTTTCCCTTTTGTGTTTTTGCGCTGTCTGCTGCTGCAGGCAGCTTTTTTGTTGCAGCAACGTAAAAAGAGGCCACCGCACAGGATTTGTGCAGTAACCTCTTTGTTGCACGCAAGACTATTGAAAATGCCCGCTGCGTGCGCTTTGGGCATTTTCAGCGGAATAATCATTTTTAATTGCAACCCGGGAAAATCCGCGGATTTTCCCGGGTTGCCTTTTCACGGAACGGGGTTGCTCAGTTCCCGCTTGCGCCCAGGATGGCGTCCAGCACGGTGGAGGCGGCGCTGTACAGCGAGCCTGCGGCCTGCTCCACCTGCTCCTGCGTGGGCAGGCTGACGGCGGGCGTCTCGGTGCTGCCGCCCTCGGCGGGAGCAGTCGTTTCCGGCTGGGGCGTCTCGGTGGCAGCGGGCTGCTCGGCGGGCTGCTCGGTGGGCTGCTCTGCCGGTTGTTCGGCGGGCTGCTCCGGCACGCTTTCCGCCGGTACTTCCACGATCACGCTGTCGGCGGGCGTCTCGGGCACAGAGACGGCGGCATCGGGGTCGGTGGTGGGGGTGTACACATCCGTCTTTTCCGGGGTCTGGGTGGTGGAACTTACCGTGCCTTCGCCGCCCATCACCGCCGCGATCATCTCTTTGGCCTTTGCCACAGAGGCTTCATCCGGCTTCATAACATAGAGCTTCTGCCCCTTGGCAGAGTAGCACTTGGTGCTGCTGCCGGAAGTGCCAGTAACGGTGTAGCGTTCAATATTCCACTCTGCAAAGTCGCTCAGCTGCATGCGCACCAGCGCGCTGATCTGGTTGGTAGAAAGGCTGGTGACAAAGCTGTCGGCAACAGCGTCCAGAATTTTGGTAAAGCCCATCAGCAGCGCCGGGGACTTGATCTTGTTCAGCATGGCGTCGATCACCTTCATCTGGTTGATGCCGCGCTGCACATCGCCGGTCTTGAAGGCGTGGCGCTCGCGGGCAAAAGCCAGCGCAGCCTTGCCATCCAGATGGTTCCAGCCCTCCACAAAGGTGGTGGGGTCGTAGTAACCGGGGCTGCCCACCGAGGTGAACGCCTGATCGGAATACACGTCCACACCGCCCAGCGCATCAACAATGTCGATAAACCCTGCAAAATTGATACGGATATAGTGCTCCACGTTCACACCGTACAGGTTGCCGAGGGTGTCCATGCTGGTCTGCACACCGTAAAGCCCGGCGTGGGTCAGCTTATCCTTGCTGTTTGTTCCGGCAAGGTCCACATAATAATCGCGCGGGGTGTTGATCAGCACCACCTGCTTGGTAACGGGGTTCACTGCGGCAATGATATTCACATCACTGCGCGCTTTTTCCGTCAGATCGCCGCGGGTGTCCACGCCGCTCAGGTACAGCACAAAAGGCTCTTTGGTGATCTTATTAGCCTCGGCGTTGCTCAAAAAACCGTTGGTCATATTGCCCAGCGCGTCGAGGCCCTGCTGCGCCCACACGCAGCCTACCGCCATGGCGGCGCACAGCACCACCGAGAACGCCCGGGACACTGTGCCTGCAGTTTTGTACTCCTGACAGCGCTTGACCAGCAGCCACAGCAGCACCAGCAGCGCCGCCAGCACCACCAGATACAGCACCGGCAGCATCTGGGTGCGCCACAGCTGCACCAGCGCCAGAACACTTAAAATTGCCTGTACGATCAGCAAGATCTTCCCTCGTTTCGGGGGCTGGTACGCCCCATTTGCCCCGGGCACAGTGCTGCGGGGGGTGTTTTGCTGCGGGCGGCGGGGCGGCGCAGCCTGCTCCGGCGGCAGCTCCGAGAAAAACGCGGCGCTGTCCACCACCACAGTGGCGTCCTGCTGCTCAGCCTTGTGCAAAAGACGGTGCAGGGAACGACCGTCCTCCTTGCGGGAATGCTCATTTTCGTCCAACATGAGAATACTCCTTTTTTCAGCCCACCGGAACGATGGTCAGCACGGCGCGGGCAGGCAGACAGGTGGCGGTCTGATCCTCCGCCGACAGCCAGCCAAAGCCCTCGCAGATGTGATCCGGGCAGGGCGATTCAATAAACCGCGCCCTGCCGTCCTTTACCTCTATATGCACCGTATAATAACCGGTGTCCACACTGTAAGTTTCGTCCTTTTCCAGCGGAATGTCCCGCACGGCGTTCGCGTCGCCGTAAATCAGCTGGGCAGTCAGTTTTCCGCCGGTGGCGTTGTGGCTGCGCACGGCCAGCAGCACCGCTGCGATGGCCAGCACCACCACTGCAAACAGGATATTGGTCAAAAGCTTTTTGTTCTTCATGGCTTACTGCTCCCCGGGCTTGAGCTGCTCCAGCTCTGCCAGCCAAAGGGTGGCGCAGGCATCGCTGGGCATCCGCCAGTCGCCCCGGGGCGAAAGGGTCACGCTGCCCACCTTGGGGCCGTCCGGCAGGCAGCTGCGCTTGAACTGCTGGGCAAAAAAGCGCCAGTAGAAGTTGCGCAGCCACTTGTACAGCACAGCGTCCGTGTACTCTGCCCTGCCCGCAAAGGCCGCCTTTGCCAGCCGGTAGATTTTTGCCGGGCCAAAACCGCAGCGCAGTACATAATACAGGTAAAAATCGTGCAGCTCGTAGGGACCCACCAAGTCCTCGGTGATCTGTGCGATCTCGCCGTCCTTGGCGGGCAGCAGCTCCGGCGACACCGGGGTGGCCAGAATATCCAGCAGCACATCGTGCAAAGCAGCGGTGGCAGCAGTCTCAGCTTCGTACTGCACCAGATAGCGCACCAGCGTTTTGGGCACACCGGCATTCACGCCGTACATGCTCATGTGGTCGCCGTTGTAGGTCGCCCAGCCCAGCGCCAGCTCCGAAAGGTCGCCCGTGCCCACCACAAGGCCGCCGGTGCGGTTGGCAAGGTCCATCAGCTCCAGTGTGCGCACACGCGCCTGCCCGTTTTCAAAGGTGACATCCAGCACGGTCTCATCCTGCCCGATATCCGCAAAGTGGCTGCGCACAGTGTCGGCAATGCGAATTTCCTGAAAGCGCACGCCCAGCTCCCCGCACAAAATTTCGGCGTTGCTGCGGGTGCGCTTGGTGGTGCCAAAGCAGGGCATGGTCACCGCCAGCACATCGGCGGCGGAGCGGTGCAGCTGCTTCATGGCGCGCACTGCCACCAGCAAGGCAAGGCAGCTGTCCAGCCCGCCGGAAATGCCAATGACCGCTGTTTTTGCGTGGGCGTGCTCCAACCGCTTGGCAAGGCCGTCGGCCTGCATCTTCAAAATCAGCTCGCAGCGGGCGGCGCGGCGCTGCGGGTCACCGGGCACAAAGGGGGCGGGGTCAATGCGGCGGGTGAGCACCGTTTCCACCGGTGCAAGGTCAAATTCCACCGTGACGTAGCCCTCGGCAGTGTGCTCAAAGCTGGTGTTGCGGGCACGCTCGGCCTCCATGCGCTGGCAGTCCAGCTCGGTCTCGGCGTAGTCGCCCGCAAAGGGCGCAGTCTCGGCAAGGATGCTGCCGTCCTCGGCAATGAGGTCATGCCCGGCAAACACCATATCGGTGGTGCTTTCGCCGTGCCCTGCCGAGGCGTACAGGTAGCCGCACAGCAGCCGGGCAGACTGGTTTGCCACCAGTGCGCGGCGGTACTCGGCCTTGCCCACGGTCTCATCGCTGGCAGAAAGGTTTGCAATGACGGTCGCGCCCGCCAGTGCGTGGAAGGTGGAGGGCGGCAGGGCGCTCCACAAGTCCTCGCACAGCTCTACGCCCAGCACAAAACTGGGCATCTGGCGGCAGCGGAACAGCAGCGACGTGCCAAAGGGCACCTGCTGCCCGCAGACGGTCACCGTCTGCACCTCGGTGCTGCCGGGGGTGAACTGCCGTTTTTCGTAGAATTCGCCGTAGTTGGGCAGGTAGGTCTTGGGCACGATGCCCAGCAGCTGCCCGCGGCACAGCACGGCAGCGCAGTTGTACAGCTTGCCGTGCACCAGCAGCGGCAAGCCAACCAGCACTACGGTGTCCAGTGCGCGGGTCTGCGCAAGCAGCCACTCCAGTGCATCCAGTGCGCCCTGCTGCAAGGTGCGCTGCAAAAACAAATCGCCGCAGGTGTAGCCGGTAAGGCAAAACTCCGGGAAAACCGCCAGCTTTACCCCCCGCTGCGCGGCAGTTTGCAGCTGTGTCAGAATCTGCTGCGCATTATAGGTGCAGTCTGCCACCCGCAAGGCGGGCGAAAAAGCAGCTGCCTTTAAAAAACCATCTTTCATAAGAGGATTTCACATCCTGTCTGTTTCAATGTTGCCATGGTGACCCATGTTGACCATAGTATACCACAAACCGCATAAAACGGAAAGTAACAGACTGGTAAAAGAAGTGTGAACGTGGGAAAACCCTCTCAGTCAAAGTCTGCGGCTTTGACAGCTCCCCCGAAAGGGGGAGCTGGCGAGTGCAGTGAGGCGGAAGGGGTAAAAAAACACCCCCGCAGGTATAAACCCGCGGGGGTGTTATTATGCTGTTATGTTCCCTGCACCCCTAGGGGGTACAGTCACGCAAGCATCAATCAGTTAAACTGATTACAGCAGATCGGTAGCAGAGAACTCAGTGATTGCAGCCTTCTCAGCGCCGTTCTTCACAGTGCCGAAGCCCAGGTTGTAGATAGCAGCCAGGTTGCCAGCGATGTTCAGACCAACGTTCAGAACACCTGCCATGCCGCTCAGGATCTTGGACTTGGTGTCGGTGCCATCGAAGTTGGCATTCCAGATGCCGCTGATGTCAGAACCGAAGTTGGACAGAACGCCGCCGGGAACGTAGGTGCCGCTGAAGATAACACCCAGAGTGTTGTTGACGAAGTTGCCCAGGTAGCTGTTACCAATAATGGTCACCAGGTTCTTGCTGAAGTTGCTCCACTCCTTCTTGCCCATGACAGGAGCCAGGTAGTCAGCAACGCTACCACCCATAACGTAGGTCATCTCGTTCTCAGACACAGCAGAGAAATTTGCAGGCATCATCATAATGAATTACTCCCTTCAAAAATAGAAAAAATATTTTCGAACCGGTGTTTCCGGCTCAATCCTTATTAGGATGGCAATAATATACCACACTTTCCAGAAATGTTCAAGTACTTTTTTGAAAAAAGTGTAAAAACTGTGAAACATCGTCCCGGCTTTTGTAGCAAAACTGCACTGTTCATGCGGGTTTTTCTGGTGTGACAAGTTTTTTCGCAAATTTGTGAAAAATAGACTACCAGAACCATAAGGCGGTGCTTTGCAATGAAAACAGTTGTTTTTGTGGACGAATTGCTGCTGGTAAACTTTGCCGCAGCCGCCGCGCTGCTGCTGGGCGCGGGGCTTTTATGCGGGCGCAGCTGCACCGGGCTGCGGCTGTGCGCGGGCAGCGCGGCGGCTGCGGTCAGCACCCTTGCCCTGCTGGCCCCGCCGTGGCCCGCCCCGCTGGCGGTACTATATAAAATCGCCAGCTGTTGCGGGGTGGTGGCGGTGTGCTACGGCGTGGCCGGGGTGCGCAGCTTTGCCCGGCTGTGCGGATGGTATGCGGCGCTGAACGGCCTGCTGTGCGGCGCGGTGGTGCTGCCCGGGGTACAGGCCAACAACCTGAGCGTGCTTTTGCCGGTGCGCCCGGGGCAGCTTTTGCTCTGCTGCGCCGGGGTGTACGGGCTGCTGCGCGGGCTGCTGGCGGTGTTTGGCCGCCCGCAGCGGGGCTGCTTTGCCGCTGTGCTGCATATTGCGGGGGCAACAGTGCCGGTACAGGCCTACCACGACACCGGCTTTACCCTGCAAGACCCCCTTGCCGGGCGGCGGGTGGTGCTGGTGCAGTACCCGCCGGTGCGCAGCCGACTGCCCGCACCGCTGCGCACCTACTTAGACAGCTGGTTTGCCGCCGGCGCTGCCCCGCCTCCGGGGCTGAGGGTGCAGTTTGTACCCTGCGCCGCCGTTACCGGCCATTGCCTGCTGCCCGCCGTGCCCGCCGCGCTGTGCCGTGGGCAGCGCCGCGTGCCCGGCCTGCTGGCGGCCTTTTGCGCCCCGGACGCCCCCACCGGCGCATGGACGCTGCTGTTGGGGGACGACGTGGCGGAGGAGGTGGGGGTGTAGGAGTTTTCCGCCCTCTCAGGCGCTCCCGGAGGGAGCGCTTATAGCATTGCCGTAATCTTTTATCATTCATCCGATACTTTTTCCGTCATGGCAAAAAAGCTCCCCCTTTGGGGGAGCCGGCACGGCGTAAGCCGTGACTGAGAGGGTTCAGCCCTCCCTGATGCAGTTTCCTTATAATACATATAATAAATAGTGCACAGGAGGGATATCCATGTTGCAGTTTTTCCGCAAGGTCTGGCAGCGGCTGTGGGGGCGTTTGCGCTACTGCGGCGCGGTGCATTATCTGGCGGGCGGGCCAAGCCTGCCCCCGCCCCTTACCCCCGAGCAGGAAAAAGCCCTGCTTGACCGCATGGCTGCCGGGGACACTGCCGCCCGCGAAGAACTGATCACCCACAACCTGCGGCTGGTGGTGTATCTGGCCAAAAAGTACGAGAACAGCGGTGTGCCCGCCGAGGACTTGGTAAGCATTGGCACCATCGGGCTGATCAAGGCGGTAAACACCTTCACCCCTGCCCGCAGCATTAAGCTGGCCACCTACGCCAGCCGCTGCATCGGCAACGAGATCCTGATGTACCTGCGCAAAAGCTCCAACCGCCGGCAGGAGGCCAGCATCGACGAGCCTTTGAACGTGGACGGCGACGGCAACGAGCTGCTGCTCTCGGACATTCTTGGCAGCGACGCCAACGCGGTAAGCCAGCAGCTGGAGCAGGACGCTGAGCGCGCGGTGCTGCGCAGCGCCGTGGCGGCGCTCTCGGCGCGGGAGCGGCAGATCATGGAGCTGCGCTTCGGCCTTACCGACGGCGTGGAGCGCACCCAGAAGGAAGCCGCCGATGCCCTTGGCATCAGCCAGAGTTACATCTCCCGGCTGGAAAAGCGCATCATCCGCACCCTGAAAGCCCGCCTTGAAAGCGAGTAGCAGCGGGCGCAGCGCTTGACATTCCGCGTGGGAACGTGTATCAGGTTTGTCTATAATGCGCCCCTCTTTTGCGGAGGGGCGCACAATTTTTTCCACGCATAGCGCCCGGCGCGCAGAGCCATACTTCCGGTAAAGCTAAAAGACCGGGGGCGTTTGGATGTACAACAAGGTGGAGCTATGCGGTGTGAACACAGGGCAGCTGCCTGTGCTGACCGAAGCGGAAAAGCGGCAGCTGCTCACCCTTGCCCACGCCGGGGACAAAGCTGCCCGGGCGCGGATGGTGGAGGGCAACCTGCGGCTGGTGCTCAGCGTAGTGCAGCGGTTTGCCCAGCGGGGCGAAAATCTGGACGATCTGTTTCAGGTGGGGTGCATCGGGCTGATCAAGGCCATCGACAACTTTGACCCCGCGCAGCCGGTACGGTTTTCTACCTACGGCGTGCCCATGATCATCGGGGAGATCCGGCGGTTTCTGCGGGACAACAACGCCCTGCGGGTAAGCCGCACCCTGCGGGACACCGCCTACCGCGCCATGCAGGCGCGGGAAACGCTGGAAAAGCAGCTGGGGCGCGAGCCAACCATGGACGAGATCGCCGCCGCAGCGGGGCTTGCCCGGCGCGAGGTGACCGCCGCGCTGGAGTCGGTGGTAGAACCGCTCAGCCTTGATGAGCCGGTGTACACCGATGGCGGCGATGCCATGTATGTGATCGATCAGGTGCGCGACCCGGACAGCGAAGAGAGCTGGATCAGTGGGTTGCAGTTCCGCGATACGGTAGCCGCCCTTTCCCCCCGGGAAAAGCGCATCATGGAGCTGCGGTATCTGCGCGGCAAAACGCAGATGGAGGTGGCGCAGGAAATCGGCATCAGTCAGGCACAGGTAAGCCGACTGGAAAAGGGCGCGCTGCAGCAGTTCCACACCGGGGGATAAAAGCAGCCGCAGCTGCTGCTTTTCTTTGTGCCCCTATGAAAAAGTGGTTCAAAAGCACCCGCAGGTGTTTTTGAACCACGAATTATAATCATGCTTTCCTCTGAATATGGCCAAAGCAGCGCGGCGGCCATTCAAGATCGTCCCAGTCAAAAAAGACCGCTGCGCAGGGCAGTGGTCTTTTTTGGCTTTAGCGGCGGCTGTATCTGCGCCGGGTGGCAGCACCGCCCCGCAGATGGCGCTCGGCCTTGTTGCGGGCCAGCACGGCGCGCACCTGCCCGTACAGCGCAGGGCTGATGCTGCGCAGCCGCACGGCAACGTCCTTGTGCACGGTGGACTTGCTGC
>ENA-OUQH01002006-OUQH01002006.1-human-gut-metagenome-genome-assembly--contig:-NODE-2006-length-12940-cov-6.429104_pt1 | contig 12940 bp, 5 predicted proteins | sample MGYA00237948_ERZ548828 | MGnify/ENA primary metagenome ERZ548828 (study PRJEB26490, sample SAMN05194711) | human gut metagenome | biome: terrestrial biome; feature: human-associated habitat; material...
ACGCCATCGGCGAAGTTGTAGTCGTTGGTTATGGTCAGCAGAAGAAGGCTTCTGTGGTGGGTGCCATTACCCAGACCACAGGTAAGGTGCTGGAACGCGCAGGTGGTGTATCTGATATCGGTTCTGCCCTGACAGGTAATCTGCCTGGTGTGATTACATCATCTTCATCAGGTATGCCTGGTGATGAGGATCCTAAGATTGTGATTCGTGGTGTGAGCTCCTGGAACTCTTCCGACCCTCTCATTCTTGTGGATGGTATCGAGCGCCCTATGTCGAGTGTGGATATCCATTCCGTACAGTCTATTTCTGTATTGAAGGATGCTTCTGCTACCGCCGTCTATGGTGTGAAGGGTGCGAATGGTGTTATCCTGATTACCACCAAGCGTGGTACGGAAGGCAAGGCTAAGATTTCTGCCAGTGCAAGCTCTGCTATCAAGCTGGTGTCTAAGTTGCCTGAGACCTACGGTTCTGCCGATGCGCTCTATTATGCGAACCAGGCAATCAAGCATGAGTTGGGACTCTCACCTTCAAGCTGGGGTGACATCCGCTCTACCGAATTCATCGACAAATACAATGCTCCAGCCGGCAGTATTGATCCGGAGACCGGATTCCTGATGAGCGAGCGTTATCCTGATGTAGATTGGCAGAAGGAACTCTTCAAGGACTACGCCATGTCTTACAATGCCAATGTGAACATCGCTGGTGGTACCAAGGCAGTGAAGTATTATGCAGCCATCGACTATCAGCACGAGGGTGACCTCTTCCGCGAGTGGAATAACAATCGTGGTTATACCAGTGGTTACGGATTCAACCGTATCAACGTTCGTTCCAATCTCGACTTCCAGCTCACCAAGACTACCACGCTGAAGGCAAACCTTTCGGGTAGCCATGGTATCCGCAAGTCACCTTATGGCTTGGAGAAAGGTTCATGGGCTGAGAGCCAGCTCTGGCAGGCAGCTTACTCAGCACCTCATGATACCTTCCTGCCACAGTATAGCGATGGTGTTTGGGGCTATTTCCCTAAAGATGATCAAGGCTCTCCTAACTCTGTGACCAATCTTGCACTTCATGGTGAGCAGTCAACCACCACTACCCGTATCAATACCGACTTTACGCTCGAGCAGGATCTTTCCTTTATAACAAAGGGTCTGAAGGCATCTGCCATCGTATCTTGGGATAACGTGTTTGTGGAGGCAAACCGAGGTGTCAATGACCTCAATCATGCAGCCCAGTATAAGTATATCGACCCTGTTACGGGTAAGGTGACCTATAAGGAGAAGCCTGCGGGACACAACAACTTCGATTTTGTGGAGACCATCGCATGGAAGACTGATGCTGGTGCGCTCAACAACGCTCTTACACAGCGTAACCTCTTCTATCAGGCACAGCTCTATTGGGGACGCAAGTTCGGCAAGCACGATGTAACAGCTATGGGCGTATTCAACCGCTCTGAGCGTGCTACGGGTTCTCAGTTTACCAACTACCGTGAGGACTGGGCATTCCGTACCACCTATAATTATGACGATCGCTACATGTTCGAGTATAACGGTGCCTACAATGGTTCGGAGAAGTTCTCCAAGGACAATCGTTTTGCCTTCTTCAATTCAGGTGCTATCGGTTGGAACGTAGCCAACGAGAAATGGTTCAAGCCAGTGACTGAGGCAAAGGTATTCGGCAGAAACCTGGTTGACATCCTCAAGTTCCGCTACTCTTATGGAGAGATTGGTGAGGATAATGTATGGGAACGCTGGCTCTACCAGACCACTTGGGCTTACGGTGGCAAGACCCATCTTGATTCAACCAACCCGAACAACGAGTCCATTTACACCTGGTATAAGGAATCGAAGGTAGGTAACCCAGATATCCATTGGGAGAAGGCCATCAAACAGAATCTCGGTATCGACTATGCTTTCCTCGGTGGTCTCGTAGCCGGTTCGCTTGAATTCTTCAATGAGAAGCGTTCCGACATCATGATTGCCGGCAGCAGCCGTTCGGTGCCTTCCTATTTCGGTGCTTCTGCTCCTTTCCTGAACAAGGGTAGAACCAAGACCACAGGTTATGAGCTTGAAGTTCGACTGCAGTATGATTTTGCCAATGGTATCCATGCTTATGCCAATATGAACATGACGCATGCAAAAAATGTTGTTACCGAGCATGACGACCCAGAGTTGCTTCCTGCATACCAGAAGAACATGGGATTCTCCATCGGACAGGCCAAGAGCTATCTCGACAATGGTATAGCACAGTCTTGGGATGATGTCATCGCCATGACTCCTCACAATACCAATGACAGCCAGAAGTTGCCAGGTCAGTATATCATCACCGACTTCAATGGTGACGGTGTGATTGATACCAATGATAGTGCGCCTTATGGCTTTACAGGTACTCCTCAGAACACCTACAATGCCACTATCGGTATTGACTACAAGGGATTCAGTATCTTTGCGCAGTTCTATGGCGTAAACAACGTGAGCCGCTATGTAGCATTCAACTCACTGCCTAAGCCATACCTTCACACGGTGTTCAAGGAGGGTGCTTACTGGTCACCATCAACTCCAAACGGTATTCCTTCACTCCGCATGAACTCTACTCCAAGTTACTATGAGGGTACCCGCTTCCTCTACGATGGTTCGTTCTGCCGCTTGAAGAACCTGGAGGTGGCTTATACCTGGAATGACGGATGGATCAAGAGTCTCGGTCTCTCGATGTTGAAGGTTTATGTAAATGGTAACAACCTCTTCCTCTGGACAGATATGCCTGACGACCGTGAGTCGAACTTCGCAGGTACAGGTCTTGCTTCTCAGGGTGCATACCCTACAATGAAGCGTATCAACTTCGGTATCAAGTTAGAGTTGTAAACAGCGTTAATATAACACATTATTTATTATGACAAGAATAATTTCTAAATATAAGTCTGCCTGCCTGGCGTTGGCATTGGGATGTTCTCTCGCCCTGACCACCAGCTGTACAGACTATCTTGACAAGTCACCAGAATCGGATGTATCTCCAGAGGCTGCTTTCAAGAATTTCAAGAATTTCCAGGGCTTTACAGAGGAGCTTTATCTCTGTATTCCTGACTTCTCCAAGAGTTACTGGACAACGTCCTGGAACTGGGGTGAGGATGATATCCAGGCTGTGGGTATCGACTTCCACATGAGCTACAAGGTTGACCAGGGTGACTTCTGGGGCTGGCAGCAGGAGTATGACGGATGGGGCGCAAGCTTCATGGACCAGGGGTCAAGTTTTTTGGATCCAAACGATGCTGGTAATAATTATCGTTTTTCTCGTGGTCTCTGGAAGGCTGCATGGTATGGCATCCGTAAAGCAAATCTGGGTCTGGAGAATATGGACCTGATGACGGCTGCCACCCAGGAGGAGAAGAATGCCATCAAGGGTCAGTTGCTCTTCTTCCGTGGATGGCTTCATTTCCAGCTGATGCAGTATTTCGGTGGTCTGCCATATATTGATCATACCCTAGCTGCCGACCAGCCAATGACTCTTCCTCGTGAAACCTGTCAGGCATGTGCCGAGAAGGCTGCTAAAGACTTCCGTGAGGCTGCAGAGCTTCTGCCTATCGACTGGGATAAGTCTTCTGTTGGTCGCAATACATTAGGCAAGAATGGCTTCCGCATCAACAAGATTACCGCACTTGCCTATGAAGGCAAATCACTCTTGTGGGCAGCTTCTCCACTGGTGAAGAACTGCGATGCCAAGATGAATGTAAACGGCAATGCCAGCACCTACGATTACGATACCAACTATGCACAGCAGGCTGCCGAGGCACTTGGCGAACTCCTTACTCTTGTTGAGACAGGACAGACCCAGTACAAGCTCGTGGATTTTGCTGATTACTCAGATCTGTTCTATACCTGGAACAAGAATATGCTTCCTCCAGGTTCTACCGAGAATATTCTCCGTGATATTCCAGCCGATGCATGGCAGAACTCTCACTTCGGAGTGTTCACCGAGTTTGGCGGTCAGATTCTTACAGGTGGTCAGGCTTCCTCACAGCCTACAGCCAACTACGTAAACTATTATGGTATGGCGAATGGTCTTCCTCTCGATGACCCAGAGTCTGGTTTCGACCCAACCCATCCTTGGAAGAACCGTGACCCACGTTTCTATCACGACATCGTATATGATGGAGTAAAGGTGGTAGAGGGAGACATCAAACCGGATGCCAACCGATATGCCAACCTCTATACAGGTGGTACTTACCGTGACGATATCAACGAGAGCCGCACTGGTTACCTGCTCTATAAGTTCATTCCTATGATCGCCAACAACTATGATATGGGTGCTACTTATAACAAGCTGTACATTGATGTGCCTTACCTGCGTCTTGCCGACTGTTACCTGATGTATGCCGAGGCTTGTGCAGCCGTAGGTGGAGCCACCGCTTCTGCCAAGTGCTCACTCACAGCTCTCGATGCAGTTAACAAGATTCGCGAGCGTGCCGGAGTAGCAGACGTAGCAGCCAAGTTTACCGGCAACAAGGACAAGTTCATGGATGAGGTTCGCCGCGAGCGTGCCGTAGAGCTTGCTTTCGAAGGTCACCGTTTCAACGACCTGCGTCGCTGGTTGCTTCTCGACAAGGCACCTTACAACATCAAGACATCGCAGGAGTTTGTACGTGCAGGCAAGTTTGATCCAAAGAATCCACAGAACACCGAGGTTTCCGGTTTCAAGGAGAAGACCATTCTTACCCGTCACTTCACAAGCAAGCACTGGTGGATGCCTTTGAAGAAGAAAGACACCAGTATCTATCCTGAGATGTTCCAGAATCCAGGTTGGTAATAGAGTGTGAATCAAGAAAACAATTAAAAGAATAAAGAAGAAAAAATTATGAGCAACATAATTTCAAGATATAAAGCGATTCTTCCGGTTTCCCTCTTCGCTCTCTCTGCACAAGGAGTGATGGCACAGGATGCCACAGAAGCAGACACCATCAACGTGGCATTCCGCAAGGCGGATGCCCGTGATGTAATCACTCCTGTCAGCACAGTCAAGGTGAAGAATCTGCTGGAGAAGAACTACAATACCTATAGCCTCGACAATATGCAGGCTTTGGCTGCAGGTTATAACGGGTCGCTGTGGAACCAGGGTGATGCACTTGTGCTGATTGACGGTGTGCCACGTGATGCAAACAATGTTTTGCCAACGGAGATTGAAGACATTACCTTCCTCAAGGGTGCTTCTGCCGTTGTTCTCTATGGTAGCCGTGCTGCAAAGGGTGTTATCCTCATCACAACAAAGCGTGGAAAGGTAGAACCTTTGAAGATAAGCGCCCGTGCCAACTATCAGATGAGTGTAGCGAAGTCTTATCCTACCTACCTCGATGGTGCGCAGTATATGACGCTTTACAATCAGGCACTTGCCAACGATGGTCTTTCTGCTAAATATTCAGCTGAAGACATCTATAACACAGCTGCAGGTACCAATCCTTACCGTTATCCAAACCAGCAGTTCTATAATTCTGATTATCTCAAGAAGACCAAGTCTCGCTACGATGTGACGGCTGAGTTCGAAGGTGGTGGTAAGTTTGCACAGTTCTATACCAACGTAAGCTACTACCGCGAGGGCGATTTCTTCAATTTCGGTGAAGGAAAGAACAACTATACCGACCGCCTGAACGTACGTGGTAACATCGACCTCCAGCTTGCTGACTGGGCTTCTGGTTGGGTGAATGCCAACGCTACCTATTATAACCAGCATGGTTCAAACAGCGAATTCTGGAAGGCAGCTTCTACATTGCGCCCTAACCGTGTGGCTCCATTCATCCCGCTGTCTTATCTTGACCCGATGGATGCCAATTCTCTGGCTCTCATCAATAACTCAAGAAATATCATCACCAATCCTGTGGGATTGCCAGCCGGACAGTATTTCCTGGGTGCTACACAGGAAGACCAGACCAATGCCTTCGCAGATATGTATGCTGCAGGCTACAACACCTGGACATCCCGCCAGATGCAGTTTGATACTGGTGTCAAGTTTGATCTCTCTTCTTTGCTGAAGGGATTGAGCTTCAAGACCATGTTTGCGGTTGACTATTCTACGTCATACACAACATCCTTGAACGACAGTTATGCAAGCTTCGGTGTCAACTGGACACAGTTTGACGGCAAGCAGATTATTGGTTCCGTCACTCAGTATGGTGAGGATAAGCATACGGGTACTTTGAACTCCAGCAACTCAGCAGAGCGCCAGACTCTTGCCTGGACCGGACAGTTTGACTACGTTAACTCCTTCGGCAATCACAATGTGAATGCCACCTTGCTCGCCAATGGTTATCAGCAGACTATCAGCGGTGAGTATCACAAGGTAAGCAATGCCAACCTGGGACTTCTCGTGTCATACAACTATGCACATAAGTACTATGCCGACTTGGCAGCCAATGTGGTACATTCGGCAAAGCTTCCTGAGGGCAACCGCAATGCTATCTCTCCATCGGCAACTCTCGGCTGGAGACTCTCTGAAGAGAATTTCCTGAAGGATGTAAACTGGCTCAATGACCTCCGTCTTACTGCAGGTTATACCGTCTTGAATCAGGATCTTGATATCAAAGAGTACTTCATGTATGAGAATATCTTCACGGCTACCGGTACATGGTGGGGATGGTCTGACGCCAACAACAGCATCCAGACTTCCGACTCTCAGCGTGGTGGTAACGACAAGCTGGGCTTCATCAAGCGCAAGGAGTTCAACGTAGGTTTGAATGGTGCCTTGTTCAGTAACCGACTCAGCTTTGCCGTAAACTACTACAACACGGTGACTGATGGTTTGCTTGCTCAGCCAGACTACATCTATCCAAGCTATATGCATACCTACTGGCCTGTATCTACATTCGTGCCATACATCAACTATGGTAAGAATCGCCGCACAGGTGTTGACTTCTCTCTCGGTTACAAAGACAAGGTGGGAGACTTCGAGTATGGTATCCAGGCATTCGGACAGACCAACAGTTCAAAGAACCTGAAGGTTGCAGAGAATGTAGAGTATGACTACATGCGTACAGAAGGCAAGCTCACTGATGCCCTTTGGGGATATGAGTGCTTAGGCTACTACAACAGTCAGGATGAAATTGACAATGATAAGGTCAAGAGCTCTTTCGGTACTTTGAAGCCTGGTGATCTGAGATACAAGGACCAGAATGGTGATAATGTCATCGACAGCAAGGACCGCGTGGTTATCGGTCGCTGGAGCGCCAAGTTCACCGGTGGTATGAATCTTACCTTGAAGTACAAGAACTTCACTCTCTTCGCCATGTTGACAGGTCAGTTTGGTGGCAATGCTATCAAGGACGATACCTACAACTGGGTTTACGGTGAGCGTAAGTACAGTGATGTGGTACTCGGTGCCTGGACAGAGAGTAAATACAAGAACGGAGAGTCTATCACCTATCCTCGTCTGACAACACAGAGTGGTGACAACAACTTCAATGCTTCCGACTACTGGATGTATTCAACCGACCGCATCGACTTGAGCCGCGTGCAGCTTACCTACGATTTCAACAAGACACTCTTCGGAGACAACAGTTTGGTGAAGGGCTTGCAGGTATATGTTAATGGCAGCAGCCTCCTGACGATAGCCGGTGAGCGCAAGCAGATGGAACGCAATGTAGATTCTGCTCCTCAAACCCGCAGTTTCACCATCGGTGCAAAGGTTGAGTTCTAATATAGAAAATTAAGATAACGAAAATGACAAAAGTGATGAACAACTTACTATCAAAATATAAAATTGGTGGAGTGGTGCTCGGACTGGCTCTTTCGATAGGACTGACAAGCTGCGACGATATGTTCGAGCCTGCCATCGAAAACCATCTGGGTTTCGAGTATATGTACGACCATCCTGACTATGCTGATGGTGTGCTTGGCAACGCCTATACCCGTCTGCCAAACCGCGAATACTCGTTCAACGATGTCGCTACAGACGATGCCGTGAGTAACGACGCTACCGACTCTTATCGTAAGATGACTGGCGTAGATAGCTGGACTTCAAGCAATAATCCGGTGGAAACCTGGCGCGACTGCCGTGCAGCCATCCAGTATATCAACCTCTTCCTTGCCAATGTGGATAAGGTAAACTGGAACAGCGATGAGGCTGTGCGTGCCATGTATGAGCAGCGTTATATCGGCGAGGCCAAGGGTTTGAGAGCACTCTTCATGTACTATCTGCTCCGTGCCCATGGTGGTTTGGATGCCAATGGAAAACTCCTCGGTGTTCCTAACGATGTTGAGCCAACAAATGTAAATTCAGATTTCAATTCCCTGGAGGTGCGTGCTTCTTATGCCGACTGCATGAAGCAGCTTATTGCGGATGCAGAAGAGGCTGTACGTGTACTTCCTGTTGACTACAAGGATACGGATAACGAGACAATGACCGTTAGTTGCCTTGGCAAATCCTATACAGTTACAAAGGCTACTTACAATCGTGTACTTGGTGCCAACTTCGCCGGACGCTTAAGTGGTCGTATCGCTCGTGCCGTTCTTGCACAGGCTACATTGATGGCTGCATCTCCAGCCTTTGCCAGTGGCAGCGGCGTAACCTACGAGCAGGCTGCCAAATATGCCAAGGCAGTGCTCGACCTCAATGGTGGCATCTCAGGTATCGATACAAATGGTTTGGAGTGGTATGCAGACCCAAATATGAAGGATCTTAAAGCGGCAGAATGTCCTAAGGAAGTACTCTGGCGTACAGAGAAGAGCGAGAGCAATGATTTGGAGACCAAGTACTATCCACCATCAATCTATGGTCAGGGGCGTATCAATCCAACCCAGAATCTTGTAGATGCATTCCCTGCTGCCAACGGTTATCCTATTACAGATGCCAACAGCGAATATGACCCAGCTAATCCATACGCAAACCGTGACCCACGTCTGGCTAAGTACATTATCTATAATGGACAGACAGCCGGTTCAGGAAATGCTGTCATCAATACACAGGCAGACAATGCTGACAATCTCGATGGTCTCAACAAGGACGTTTCCAAGTCAACCCGCACAGGTTACTATATGAAGAAACTCCTCCGTCAGGACATCAACCTGGATCCTACGGTTAACGGCAAGGCTTATCATTATACAGCCCGCATCCGTTACACAGAGCTTTATCTGGATTATGCCGAGGCAGCCAATGAGGCTTATGGTCCTAAGGGCGGCGCAGATTACTCAGCCTACGATGTAATCAAGGCAATCCGTGAGCGTGCAGGCTTGGGAGAGTTTGGTGAAGATCCATATCTGGAAGAGTGTGCAAAGAGCAAGGAAAAGATGCGTGAGTTGATTAGAAACGAGCGCCGCATAGAGCTTTGCTTCGAAGGCTTCCGCTTCTGGGATCTGCGTCGCTGGAAGGCTAACCTCACAGAGGAGGCAAAGGGTATGAGCATCACCAACGAAGAGGCTGGCAAGAAATATACTCCTATCTCAGTGGAAACACGTAACTTCAAGGAGAATGCCTTCTATGGTCCTGTGCCATACGACCAGATTCTTAATTTCCCATCACTCGTTCAGAACACAGGATGGTAAAAAGAACAACATTTGGTAATAAAAAGAAAAAAAGAAGATTATGAATAAAACATTCAGAAAAATAGGAACTGCAATCATGGGACTTGCCTTGGTAGCTGGTCTTTCTACCTCTTGTTCAAACGGAGATTGGGAAGATAGTCTTCAGGGAGGAACAGGCAATGGTGGCAACAACGGTAAGATAATTGTATCTTTCGCTATGCAGGCACCTATCCGCGTTATCACCCTCGGTAATGACGATGATGCGGTAAATACCGACGACAATGCTCATCAGTTCAAGCTGCAGGCAACTTGGGGTGGTGGCTACAAGAATACCAAGGATTGTAAGATCAGCTATCAGATAGATCCATCTCTTCTGCCAGAAGGCAGTGGTATGGAGGTGCTCCCTGAATCCTACTATACCCTGGAGGATCCTAACACCCTGACTATCCCTAAGGGAAGGATTATTGGTGGTACAACAGTGCATCTTACTGATGCCTTCTTCAACGATCCGAAGGCTGCTACAACTCACTATGTGCTGCCTGTAAGACTCGTTTCTTCCCTCACTGGTGATTCTATCAATGAAAAGAAGAACTACCAGATGATCTGTGTGAAGTACAAGAATCAGTACTCAGGTATGTATTGCAAGACAGGAACTACCAATATCCAGGATTTGAAGACCATTACTCACAAGAACGAGGATGCGCTGGATGTGGCTTCATCTGTAGATTTCAACACATCTTCCATCACTTTCTCTTATCCTGTAAAGGAGTGGAAGTATGATGACAAAGAGCATATCTGGAGTCAGATTGATGCATCGAAGGAGTTGACCATTACTCTGGCATTCAATGGTGAAAACTGTCAGGTTCTTCAGGATGGAAAGGTAATCGGTAACGGTACTTTTGCTCCTCGTGGCATTCAGGATTTCAGCGACAAGAACCGTATGGCTGATTGTCTGAAGATCAAGTTTAATGCTACTGTAGTGACCAATGCTGGTGATGTAGAGCACGAGAAAACATGGAACATCTCTGCCGACTATGTGATGTCTATGATGAGTCGTGGCAACCATCTTGAGTCATGGAAGTAATTTCGTAACAAACTAATGAAAATGAATTTAGTAGTATGAAAGTAAATAAATATATTATATCTGCACTGGTCTGCCCATTTGTTTTGGGCAGCTGTGCAGACTGGGATGACTGGAAATATGACGTAGAGAAGCCTCAGACCATCGCTCAGTATGAGTACCTCAACGACTATGCGCCATTGAAGGAGTATCTGGATCGTGGTGCTCATCCAGGCTTTAAGGTAAGTGCTGCACTTGGCGTGGACGAGTTCAACCAGCAGGGTCCTCTCTTCCGTCTTGCAGCCCATAACTTTGATGAGATTGTTGCAGGCAATGCCATGAAGATGGCTTCCTGTGTCAACGACCAGGGTGTGATGGATTTCAGTAAGGTATCTTCTTTTGTTTCCGCAGCAGAGGATGCAGGGTTAACAGTTTATGGTCATACGCTTGCCTGGCATGCTCAGCAGCCTAGAAAATGGCTTGAGAAACTTATTGCAGACAAGGAACTGGATGTAGATCCGGGTCAGAAGACTTTTACGGAACTTTCTCGTCAGACTTATCAGGATGGTAAATTCCCTTTCTATGAGATGGGTTGTGCACCTAAAGTCATTAATGGTTCTATTCACTTTGTGCCAACAGGCGACTGGTCGCAGTTCTTCTGCATGACGGGTTGTAGTATGAAGGCTGGCAACTATGTTGCTATCTTGCATATCAAGTCAACCAAGGATGGTATGATTTCACTCACCGCACAGAATGGTTGGGGTGCTGAAGCTCAGAAAATCACTCAGAAGTTTACCGTTAAGGCTAACGAATGGGTTGATGCCGAGGTTGCTCTTAATGACATCCAGGGTGGAAACTATGATTTCGTCCTGTTGCCTGAGACTTTTGATGGTACACTTGATCTGCAGTCTGTCACTATCGGTCAGTATGAGTCACCTGCCATGGAGGTGGAGCAGGAGGTAAAACATCAGACTTATCAGGATGGTAAATTCCCTTACTATCAGATGGGCTGTGCTCCTGATGTCATTAATGGTTCTATTCACTTTGTGCCAACAGGCGACTGGTCTCAGTTCTTCTGTGTTTCCGGTTTGGCTCTCACTCCAGGTAATTATGCTGTTGATGTAGAGATTAAGTCAACCAAGTCTGGAAACATCAAGATGACTGTTCAGAACGGTTGGGGCGGTGATGCCGAGAGTTGCGATGGTACTGTAGCTCTGAAGGAAGGCTGGACAACAGCCCGATTCAAGATGACTCTTGAGAAGGGTGGTAACTACGATTTCATCCTGAAGCCAGAGACATTCGATGCAACACTCGACTTGAAGTCTGTTACCATAAAGAAGATTGTCAAGACGAACTCTATCCCTCTCACTCCTAAGGAGAAGTCTGATACACTTACCTGGGCTATGAACAAATGGATAAGTGGCATGATGCAGGCTACTAAAGGCAAGGTGAAGGCTTGGGATCTCATCAACGAGGCTATCTCAGGTGGTGGCGATGTGAATGGATTCTATGCTCTTCAGACTGAGGCTACCAGTGAGCATAATCCACAAGATTTCTACTGGCAGGATTACTTCACACCAGAGATGTATGGTCCTATCGTAGAGAAGGCGGCTCGTGATGCTTATGCTGCGGTAGAGGGTACAAACCCTGCAGACCTCAAGCTCTTCATCAACGATTATAACCTGGAGACTGCCAATGACAACAACAAGAAGTTGAATTCGCTCGTTTACTGGATTGGCGTATGGGAAAAGAAGGGTCAGGAACTCGGCTGGAACACCAAGATTGATGGTATCGGATCACAGATGCACATCAGCTACTACGAGAATGAACAGACTCTGGAAAGCAATAAGAGGGCCATCCAGAACATGCTCAGGATCATGGCAGAGACTGGCAAGCTCGTTCGTATCTCTGAGCTTGATATGGGCTATGTAGATAAAGATGGCAATGATGTTACTACTGCTCAGCTGGAGAAGCTTCCTATTGAAGAGCGTGTGGCTAAGGAAAAGGCTATGGCTGAATACTACAAGTGGATTATCGAGCAGTATTTCGCTATCGTTCCTGTCAGTCAGCAGTATGGTATCTGCCAGTGGAGTCTCACCGATTCACCAGCAGACAGCGGTTGGCGCCCTGGAAAGCCTGTAGGTCTCTGGAACCTGAACTATCAGCGCAAGCCTGCTTACGGTGGTTTTGCTGATGGTCTTGCTTCTTCTGCTAAAGGAGAAAGTGATGTAAAATAATTAATGATTAATTTAAAATAATAAACTATGAGGAAATTTTTATTGACTTTCGTGGCAATTATTGCATCGTGCATGGCCATGGCTGCATCGATTGCAGAAAATGAAGTGGATTATTCGTATCTACGAGGTACGTATACTACTAGTGC
>ENA-OUQH01002010-OUQH01002010.1-human-gut-metagenome-genome-assembly--contig:-NODE-2010-length-12936-cov-4.552053_pt1 | contig 12936 bp, 14 predicted proteins | sample MGYA00237948_ERZ548828 | MGnify/ENA primary metagenome ERZ548828 (study PRJEB26490, sample SAMN05194711) | human gut metagenome | biome: terrestrial biome; feature: human-associated habitat; material...
AAAAGGAGCCGAAAACCGCGCAGCAAGCCGCGCCGGAAGCTCCCGCCGCGCAGCAATCTGTTCCGGCGGCACCGGAAATCACGCAGGCGGATTCCGCGCCAGAACAAACGCAGGCGCTTCCGGCAGAGCAGGAGCCCGAGCCTGCGCGCGTGAGGCTGATGGCGCTCGGCGACAATCTGATCCACAACACCGTCTACTGGTCAGCAGAGCTGCCCGGCGGCGGGTACGACTTCACGCCCTTTTATGCTGCGATTGCGCCCGTGGTGCAAAGCTACGACCTTGCCTGCATCAATCAGGAGACCATTCTGGTGAGTGACCCCGCGCTCTACGCCAACTACCCGAGCTTCGGCTCTCCCGTGCAGGTTGCCGACGCACTGGCGCAGACCGGATTTTCCGTCATCACCGGTGCGACAAATCACTGCTTCGACAAGGGCGAAACCGGCATTCTCGATACCTGCTGGTATTGGCGCGAGCACTACCCCGAAATTACCACGCTCGGCATCCACGACTCGCAGGAGGACGCGCAGACGCTTCGCGTCGTGGAGAAGAACGGCATCCGCATCGCGATGCTCAACTACACCTACGGGCTCAACGGCGGCGCGCCGGGAAAGGCCTGGATGGTCGACCGCTTTGTGACGTTCGACGCGGTGCAGGACGATCTGACGCGCGCGAAAGAAGCGTCCGATTTTGTCATCGTCTTTGCCCACTGGGGCGAGGAGGGAACCTTCCGCCCGAACGACTATGAGCGCACCTGGGCGCAGGTGCTTGCCGACGGCGGCGCGGACCTGATCATCGGCGGGGACCCGCATGTGGTCCAGCCCGCGCGCGTGCTGATGGCGGAGGACGGACGTGAGGTGCCGGTCTTTTACTCGCTCGGCAATTTCCTGTCCCATCAGACAAGCCCGGAGAATATGCTCGGCGGCATGGCAAGCGTCACGATCTGCATGGACGAAACCGGCGCATATGTCGAAGACTACGAACTGCTGCCGACCATCAACCTGATCACCAAAAATCCGGACACCGGCTGGTACAACTACTCCCCCATGCTTTTGTCCGACTACACCCCGGAGCTTGCTGCCACGCACCACATCCCCGGCTGCTCTTTGGACGCCATGCAGACGCTTTTTGATCAAATTATCTCCGGCACCGCCGGATAAAGAAAATCCGTACCTGAAAGAAGCAGGTACGGATTTTTTTCATAACACGCGCAGCAGAACCATATACACGGCAGTTCCCGCGAGGATGCTCAGAAACGTGTTGTGCTTCCATTTATGCGCCAATGCCGTCGCGCCGACACCCAGCAGCTGGCACACGCCGCCTGGATACCATGCATCGGGCACGCTCTTGAGGCAGTAGACCACCAGCACCGCCATGATTGCCGGCGGCAGCGCATGCCCGAGCCGATCTAACCACGCGGGCATCTTCCGCTCGCCGGAAAACGCCAGAAACGGCAGCGCCCGCAGGAAAAACGTGCAGGCAAACGACACCAGAACCACAAGCAAAAATCTTCCCGTACTCACGCCTGCACCTCCTTTCTGCCCGCAAAAATCAGAATGCCGGACGTTGCCAGCAGCGCCGGGAGCATGAACCCGTTTGCGCCGAAGATCGCCAGCGCAAGCACTGCCACGCACAGCCCCGCCAGCGCCGGCGTATGTGTTTTCGCCGTTTCCCACTGGTCGATGAAAATCGTCACAAACAGCGCCGTCATGCAGAAATCGATACCCGTCAGATCAAAGGGGATGATCTGCCCCAGCATGCCGCCGAGGGCGGAGGCTGCCGTCCAGTAGATGTGGCTCAGCACCGCGAGATAAAACATCGTCTCGCGCCTTTCTTCCGGCGGAAGGCTTTCCAGTGTACAGTTCACGGCGTAGGTCTCGTCGGTGAGCGAATGGATCATATAGAGCTTGCGTCTGTCCATGTGTTTGAAATCATCAAGAAATGTCAGCGCGTAAAAGCTCTGGCGGCTGTTCATGAAAAGCGCTGTCGCCGCGACGGTCAGCAGCGACGCGCCGCTCGATAAAAACGTAATGAGCACAAACTGAAAAGCGCCCGTATACACAACCGCACTTGTAATCAGTGACTCCAGCCATCCGAAGCCCTGTTCCTGCATCAGAATGCCATACGCCATGCCCAGAAACAGGTAGCTGCAAAGAATCGGAATCGAGGCGACGAACGCTTTGCAAAACGCCTCTTTTTTCGTTGCCATGGTTCTTCCTTTCTGCGGAAAAAAGCCGCCGCTTTCGCGGCGGCTGCGGGTTTTTCAGTGTCTTCTGTGGTCGAGCTTCTTGGAAAACAGCATGCCGATGCCCTGCAGGATCTGCACGAGAGCAACCAGCAGAATGACCGTTACCCACATCACGTCTCCCTGCCAGCGGTAGTAGCCGTAGCGGATGGCGATATCGCCGAGACCGCCGCCGCCGAGCACACCCGCCATCGCGGAGTACCCGAGAATCGTTCCAAGCGCGATGGTCACGCCGACAAGCAGCGACGTGCGCGCTTCGCCGATGAGGACCTTCCAAATGATCGTGCCGTCCGTCGCGCCCATGCTCTTGGCCGCCTCAATGACGCCCTGATCGACCTCGTTGAGCGAGGACTCGACCATACGCGCGATAAAGGGCGCCGCCGCGATGACGAGGGAAACGACCGTTGCCGTCGCGCCGTAGCTCTTGCCGACCAGCCATTTGGTAAACGGCGAGACCAGAATCAGCAGGATCAAAAACGGCACGCTTCGAATCAGGTTCACGACGATATCGAGAATGCGGTAGATCACGGGGTTCTTGCGGATGCCGTTTTCGCCCGTGATGCAAAGAAGAATGCCAAGCGGGAGGCCCAGAAGGTATCCGAAGGCCGTGGAGGCCAGAACCATGTATAACGTGTCGCGGACGCCTTCTGCAAGCGTCTGCACCATACCGGCTTCAAACATGCTCTTCACCCTCCAATACCTTGAGATTGTGCGCTTTCACATAGGCCAGCAGCTCCGCCAGCTCCTTCTCATCCTCTGGCAGTGCCAGCTTCACACACGGTGCGTCCGCGTCCTGCATTCTTGCCAGCACCAGCCGCTTGGCGGCTTTCGTCTGCGGGTGCGTGAAGACCTCGCTGACAGGGCCGGTCTCCTGAATGCGGCCTTCGTCCAGCACCGCGACGCGGTTGCAGATCTGCTGGACGACCTTCATCTCGTGCGTGATGACGACGATGGTGATGTGCTGGGTCTGGCTGATCGTTTGCAGAAGCGAGAGGATCGACTCTGTGGTCATGGGGTCGAGGGCGCTCGTCGCCTCGTCGCAGAGGATGATCTCCGGGTCGTTGGCGAGCACGCGTGCAATTGCCACACGCTGCTTCTGGCCGCCCGAGAGCTGCGAGGGATAGGCGTTCGCCTTATCGGCAATGCCGACGAGCTTCAAAACCTCCATCGCGCGCTTTTTTGCGTCCTTCTTGCTCATGCCGACGATCTCCAGCGGGAAGCAGACGTTTCCGAGGACGGTGCGCTGCATGAGAAGGTTGAAGTGCTGGAAGACCATGCCGATCTTCTGGCGGCAGCGGCGGATCTCCGCCGGGGAAAGGGCCGTCATGTCCTGCCCATGGAGAAAGACCTTGCCGGAGGTCGGACGCTCCAACAGGTTCAGGCAGCGCACGAGCGTGCTCTTGCCCGCGCCGGACAGGCCGATGATGCCGAAAATATCGCCCTCTTCTACGTCCAGCGACACGTCGCGCAGCGCCTCAAAGTCGTCCTTCCCGTCGTGGAACACCTTCTCAATATGCTCTAATCGAATGACCGGTTTCATCAAATTCCTCGTTTCTGCCCGGAACATGGTCCGGGTAAGATTTTTTAGACATGGAAACAGAGCGTAGCAGGAAATCCTGTACGCTCTGCGCGTGGAAATCAGTCGTCAAAGGGAACGACTGCGCCGTCATAGGTATCGTTGATGTACTGACGGATGGTATCGGACTTGAGCGCGGCAACCAAAGCCTGGATCTTTTCGGAGTTCTCGTTGCCTTCCTTCACGGCGATGATGTTCACGTAGGTCTTGGCCGCGTCGGAGTCAGACTTTTCATAGGAAAGGGCATCCTTTGCAACGGAGAAACCAGCGTCGAGCGCGTAGTTGCCGTTGAGAACGACGTAAGCGACCTCGTCCTTCACACGCGGGACCTGCGCGGCCTCGAGCTCGAGGATCTCGACGTTGTAGGGGTTCTCTTCGATGTCCAGAACGGTAGCCGTGAGGCCCGCGCCGTCCTTGAGCTTGAGAATGCCGTTATCCTGGAGCAGAAGCAGCGCGCGTGCTTCGTTCGTGGTGTCGTTCGGGACAGCGATGGTGTCGCCCTCAGCGATGTCGTCCAGAGAGGACTTCGTGCCCGGGTAGATGCCGAACGGCTCATAGTGGATGCCGCCGGCGTTCACAAGGTGCGTGCCCTGCTCTTCGTTAAAGTTCTCGAGATAAGGGAAGTGCTGGAAGTAGTTCGCGTCAAACTCGCCGCTCTCGACGACGTTGTTCGGCTGCACGTAGTCCTGGAACTCCTTGACCTCCAGCGTCCAGCCCTCGGCCTCGAGGATGGGCTTTGCCTGCGCGAGGATCTCGGCGTGCGGCGTGGGGCTGGCGGCAACAGTGATGGTGCCCTTGCTCTCTGTGGTTTCGGAAGAGGTATCAGAAGCTGCGGTTTCGGTGGAGGCCGTCTCGGTGGAAGCGACGGTTTCGGTCTTGGATGCGCAAGCGGCGAGAGACAGGCTCAGTACGAGAGCCAGCGCCAGCGCAATGATTTTTTTGAACTGTTTCATGAGATATACTCCTTTGATTCAGAAAAGAAATTTCATTTTATGGAAGGAATTTGAGCAACAAAAAACCGGGGGCTGTCTCAGCTCCCGGGCAAATGGCTTTCGCGCTCAATCAAGCGTTATTCTCAGGCGTACAGCAACGCATGCCGAAGCACCTGGCCATATTACATGCCCGGGAGAATAACATTCGCATCATCATGGTGTTACGGAACGTCATTGCGTTCGCCTCCTTCCCTGAAAAATACCGCTCAAATTTCTTTCTGCTATAATACACCAATTTACCTACTGCGTCAATGGGGAAAATGCTGGGATTATCCACAGAATTTGCGGCATTCTCTGCGAAATTTTGCTGAAAATATACAAAAAATCGCGCGTATTCACGCGTGGAAGCCCTATTTGAGCAGGTACTGAATGCCGCCGATGAGGCCGTAGACGCCGAGAATTGTGATGAGTCCGGAGACAAGTGTCCCGCCCAGAATCGCGAGCCCCGCGCGTTTTTCATCCATATCTGCCAGCCGCGCGAGCGTCGAGCCGATCCAGCAGCCGACCCCTGTGAGCGGAATGCAGACGGCGACAAAAAGCGCCGGAGGGCCGTATTTTTTGAGCTGGGCCTCGTGCTTTTCGAGCGCCTGATGCGCTTTTTGCAGCAGCTTCGGGCGGGTTTCCTTTTTGCCAAGCGGGTGCTTTTTCATCCGCAGCAGAAGCGGAACCGGCAGGTACGAGCCGATGCAGGTCAATATGTAGGTCAGGTACCATTTGAGCTTGAGGGCGGCGGCTAAAATGATTGCGCCCTTATTTTCAATAAACGGCAGCAGTGACGAAATAAATACTGCCAGCGACCGGACGAATAAATTCCCGGACGAGAGCGCGGCAGGGTCCAGCGCAGTCGATACAAAATTCAAAGCGTTCACCTCAGAATTAGAAACTCAAAAAAGAAGACGACGCATTGTAGCATACTTTTCCCGATTCGTAAAGAGGAAACTTACTCCGTTTCGCCCGATTTGCGCGGCCGGTCGTAATTCTCCAGAAACGAAATTTTCCGGCCGCCGGTTTTGTAGGCGATAACGGTATCGAGACAGACGTTTTCCATGCTCCGGAAAATATGCGCCTCGACCTCGGGATTCGTCTTCTTGAGCTCGCGGATGAGCTGCTTGGTCTGCTGGCGCTTGGATTTTGCCTCCTCGTTCGGGCGGCAGGTGGTGCAGGTGTCAGTGAAGCGGCAGGCACACTGGATGAAATGCAGGTCGTTCGCGTCGCGCCAGGCCTTGATGTCGTCTTCCCGGATGAGGTACATCGGGCGGATGAGCTCCATGCCGGGGAAATTGGTGCTGTGGAGTTTCGGCATCATCGTCTGAACCTGCGCGCCCCAGAGCATGCCCATGAGGATCGTCTCGATCACATCGTCATAGTGGTGCCCGAGGGCAATTTTGTTGCAGCCGAGCTGCTTTGCAAAGTTATAAAGATAGCCGCGCCGCATGCGCGCGCAGAGATAGCAGGGGGACTTTTCTACATTGTAAACGGAGCCAAAGATATCGGACTCGAAAATCTGCGCCGGGATGCCGAGTTTCCGCAAATTATCCTCAATGATCTGCCGGTTCGCGGAGCTGTAGCCCGGGTCCATGACGAGGAACCTGACCTCGAACGGAAATTTATTGTGAAGCTTCAGCTCCTGAAATAATTTGGCCATCAGCATCGAGTCCTTGCCGCCCGAGATGCACACGGCAATGCAGTCTCCGGGCTTCACAAGCTCATACTGCCGGACGGCCTTCGTGAAGTTGCACCAGATCTTTTCCCGGAAGCGCTTGCGAAGGCTCGTCTCGACGCGCATTTGGATCTCCTCATCGTTCTGCCGCGCCATCTGCTCGCGCAGCCACGCAAGATACCCGCCCGTCAGGCTGTACGCGTCATAGCCTTCCTCACACAGAGCTTCCGCCGCCGGAATGCTGGCCTCGCCGTGCGCGCAGTAGAGAACCAGCGCCTTGTCCGGGTGTTCCTTTGCAAAGAAAGAGAGGTCTTCCGGCAGAACGGGGATGGCGCCGGGGAGCATGCCGTAGGCCCTTGTTTCCTCCGAGCGCATGTCGATGAGAAGGTATGTAGTTTGTTCCAGCTTTGCAAGCTCCTGCACGGTCAGCTCCATGGCGGTCTCCTTCTTCCGAGCAGGGCGTTTTGCCCGCGCGGTTTTTAATCGTCCCAATTTTAGCCGGAAGCGGGCGCTTTGTCAATCAAAAGACGCAAAAATCCCCGGTACACAAAGAGGAAGGGTGTTTGTGTACCGGGGATGCCGGGGGACAAATTTACTTGGCAAGTTCTCCGCCGAGCTTGCGGCAGGCCTCTAAAGCGTCGTCGTCGGGCGCTTCGCAGCAGGTGACGCTCTGGCAGACAAGGTTCAGGCCGCTATTTTTGCAGTCCTCTTCCCACGTGCGCATCCACTCGCCGTCGCCCCAGCCGTAGGAGCCGAAGAGTGCCGCGTCCTTGCCGGAGAGGGAGCCCTTGACCGCGTCGAACATCGGGGCAAACTCGGTCTCCTCGAGCTCTTCCGCGCCCATCGCGGGGCAGCCGAAGGCGATGGCGTCGAAGCCTGCGAGTTTGGCGGCGTCCGCCTGTTCGGAGGTGAAGAGCTCCGCCTCCGCGCCCGCGGCCTTCATGCCCTCGAGCACCGCGTTCGCCATGGACTCTGTATTGCCTGTGCCGCTCCAAAATACAACAGCTGTCTTTTTCATGTTGGTTGTTCCTTTCTGATTTTAAAAATCATGTCCGCTTCAGCCTGCCACGGTCAGCGCCTCGAGACTTACGCCCGAGCGCCAGCTGCGGCAGTAGATATCGGTACACTTTTTATATTTTGCGAAGGCTGCGCGCGCGTATGCCTCGTCTCCGTAGACCTTCCAGAGGCCGGAGAGCTTGAAGTTCTGCGCGTGGTTTTCAATAAAGCCCTGCACGTCCTCGGGCGGATAGCTGAGAAAGAGCCCGATCTCGTGCGGGAATTCTTCACCCTGAAAGCGCCGGATGAGGTTGACGATGCACCGCTCGGGGCTTTCATCGAGATACCCCGCGTTTCCAAGCGTCCTGCGCGCCAGCTCGTTTTTTAAATCGATCTTGAGCCGTGCCGGGCGATAGAGATACAAAAGCGCGTTGCCGTCTCGAAAACGCAGCGGAATGAGGCACAGGCCCTTTTCCCGCAGGCGCTGGTTGAGATCGCGGATCTGCGCGAGAAGCGCCTTTTTGTCGGTGCAGGCCGCACGGAAGAGGCTTCCGGTCTTGAGACCAGCCAGCGTGGGCGCGCATTGGCGTACGACAAGTTCTTCCGGCATCTTACGCCATGCTCCCTACGTGCTTCTCGAGAATTCCGCGCAGGGCGGAAAGAGAACTGGTGTGGCAGCGCTCAATGACGGTGCTGCCGCCCTTGAGCTCGCTCATCGCGCCCTGCACCATCTTGTGCGACATCGTGCTTGTGAAGAAAATCATTAAGTCGGGGCTTCCCATTTTTTTGCGGAGGCCGCCGCTGGGCTTGGTGAAAATTTTGCTCTGACACTGATAGCTGTCACACAGGTCCTTGTAGCGGCGCTCCATACATTCGTTGCCGCCGAGAATGACGATACTCATAAGCTGCTCCTTTCGATAGTTAGAGTAGTTTAACCATTGGGGTGAAAATCATGCGTCTATAGACGCACTGGAAAAATGTTTCTGTTTGATAGCTTAAATTTAAGTTAGACTTATCTAACTCGATGCCATCATACCAGCTTTTGTCCTACTTGTCAAGGATGTTTTTTCGTGCTGCCTGAAATGGAAGTGTAACGAAACTGTAAAACAACGTTCGAGTCGCTTGACGATGGACGCGCGCAGCACTAGAATAGGGAAAGTCAGAGATTTCTACCGATTTTGGAAGGAAATAATTTTCGCAAGCTCCGGTGTTCCGGGGCAGAAAAGGAACGTTTATATGCAGCAGCTACCGCAATCTCAGGACTCCACGCCCCTTCGCGGCCTGAGCACCCAACAGGCAGAGGCTTTGCGCGCGCAGGGCCTTTCCAATCAGCAAAGCGACACCGGCGGAAAGTCGGCCGGGGAGATCATCCGCTCGAACGCGCTTACGTTTTTTAACCTGATTTTTGTCGTCATCGCGGTGCTTTTGTGCCTCGTGGGCTCGTACCGCAACCTGACGTTTTTGCCGGTCGTTATCGGAAATACGCTCATCGGCATTTTTCAGGAGCTGCGCGCCAAGCACATTTTGGATAAGATGAGCCTGCTCCACGCGCCGCATGCCGTTGCGCTCAGAGACGGTATGGAGCAGAAGCTCGCGGCAAACGATCTGGTGCGGGGCGATATTGTCGTTTTGTCGGCGGGCGACCAGATTCCGGCGGACGCGACGGTCTTGCAGGGTTCGGTGCAGGTCAACGAGGCGCTTCTCACGGGCGAGAGCGACGAAATTGAAAAAGAACCCGGAAGTGAGCTTCTGTCCGGCAGCTTCGTTGTGGCGGGAAGGTGCTACGCGCGGCTCGACAAGGTCGGGGACGAATCGTACATCGCGAAGCTCACGCGCGAGGCCAAGGCCGTCCAGACCGGGGAGCAGTCGGAAATGATCCGCGCGATCAACCGGATCGTCAAATGGATCGGCTTTACGATCGTGCCGATCGGCGTGATTCTGTTTGCCCAGAGCTATTTCTATTCCGGCGAGACGCTGCAAAAAAGCGTCGTCTCCGCGATTGCCGCCGTCATCGGCATGATTCCCGAGGGACTTTACATGCTGACGACGATTGCGCTCGTGCTGGGGACCATGCGCCTTGCCCGCCGGAAGGTGCTGCTGCATGACATGAAGAGCATCGAGACGCTCGCGCGCGTGGACGTTCTGTGCGTCGACAAGACCGGCACGATCACCGAGCCCGGTATGAACGTGCAGGAGGCACACGCGTTCGAATGCGCGAAAAACGACCAATTTGATGATGAAGCCTTGCAGGATTTGCTGGCTGACTACTGCCTGGCCGCGCAGGATACGAACGAGACGATGCAGGCCCTGCGCGCGTTTTCCGAGCAGCGGCGGCTGGAGCATCCGCAGGAGGCAAAAATCGCGCTGGACGTCCAACCGTTTTCGTCCAGTAAAAAATATTCGTCGATCACCTTTGAGACAGGGACGTATCTGTTCGGCGCGCCGGAGTTCGTGCTGAAAGGCGCGTACGCGCAGGTGGCGGGAGAGCTGAAGCCTTTTCTGGACGCGGGCTGCCGCGTGCTGCTGCTGGCGAAGAGCCGGGGAGAGGGCAATTCTCCGGAGCCGCTTGGATACGCTGTCCTGACGGGCCGCGTGCGCGAAAACGCGAAGGAAACGTTCGCTTACTTTAAAGAGCAGGACGTGACCGTGAAAGTCATCTCGGGCGACAATGCGCGCACGGTCTCGGAGATTGCAAAGCAGGCAGGAATCGAAAACGCGGACAAGTTCGTTGATGCGGCGATGCTTGTGACCGATGAGCAGCTCGCGCGCGCGGCGGAAACTTACACCGTCTTCGGGCGTGTCACCCCCGCGCAGAAGCAGAAGCTTGTGCAGGCCATGCAGAAGGCCGGCCATACGGTTGCGATGACGGGCGACGGCGTGAACGACATTCTTGCCATGAAGGATGCGGACTGCTCGGTCGCGATGGCCTCGGGCAGCGAAGCGGCGGCGCAGGCGGCGCAGGTCGTGCTGCTGGACTCCGATTTTGCCCGCATGCCGGACGTGGTGCTCGAAGGGCGGCGCGTCGTCAATAACATCGAGCGTTCGGCAAGCCTGTTTCTGGTCAAGAACCTGTTTTCTCTCTTGCTCTCGGTCTTCTCCGCCGTGTCGTTCCTGACGTATCCGCTTGAGCCCGCGCAGGTCTCGCTCATTGCGATGTTCACGATCGGCATTCCGGGCTTTTTGCTGGCGCTGGAGCCGAACTATGTGCGCATTGAAGGAAACTTCCTCAAGAAGGTTCTGCTGCGCGCGCTTCCGGCTGCGCTGACGGATGTGCTGGCGGTCGGCGCGCTCGTCATCTGCGGCGAGGTGTTCGGGCTTTCGGATGGGGACATTGCGACGGCGGCGACGATGCTGCTGGCCGTGGTGGGCTTCATGATTTTGATTCGCATCAGCAAGCCTCTCACCAAAATGAAGTACGCGATCATCCTTGTCAACATCGCGGGACTCATCTTCTGCGGCATTTTCCTCAAGCAGCTGTTCGCGCTGAGCGATATGTCGAGAATCTGCGTGCTGCTGATGATCATCTTTGCCTTTGCGGCGGAGTCCGTTTTCCGGAATCTTTCGATTCTGGGTGTGTTTTTGGAGCGCAAGACCGGCGCATTAAAGGAAAAAATCCGCGAACGGCGCGGCATGTAGCAACGAACCCGGCAGGAACAAACCTGCCGGGTTTTTGTGTCTTGCGATTTTCTGCGCGGCGTATTATAATGAGACCTGCACACTGGGATGGTCTGCTGACAGACCGGAATGGAGATACGCAGATGAAGATTCTGATTGCGATGAGCGGCGGCGTGGACTCGAGCGTTGCGGCAGGGCTTTTGTGCCGGGACGGCAACGAGTGCATCGGCGCGACGATGAAGCTCTACCACAACGAGGACGCGGGGATTCCGCGCGCGCATACGTGCTGCTCGCTCGACGATGTGGAGGACGCGAGAAGCGTCTGCTATAAGCTCGGCATGCCGTATTACGTCTTTAATTTTTCGGACGACTTTGGCGAAAAAATCATCGATAAATTCGTCCGCTCCTATGAAACCGGCCTCACGCCGAACCCCTGCATCGACTGCAACCGCTACATGAAGTTCGACAAACTCTATGAGCGGGCAAAAATTCTCGGCTGCGACCACATCGCGACCGGGCACTACGCGCGCATCACGCAGGAGAACGGACTCTGGCAGCTGCGCAAGGCGTATGACGAGACAAAGGACCAGAGCTACGTGCTCTATGACATGACGCAGGAGCGGCTTTCCCGGACGCTTTTCCCGCTGGGAGAGCTCCGCAAGAGTGAGGCGCGGGAGCTCGCGCGCCAGTCCGATTTTATCAACGCCGACAAGCCGGACAGTCAGGACATCTGCTTTGTCCCGGACGGCGATTACGCGAAGATCATCGAGCTTCGCACGGGGAAGAAGGCCGAACCCGGTAATTTCATCGACAAAGACGGGCATATTTTAGGGCGGCACAGCGGCATCATCCGCTACACCATCGGCCAGCACCGGGGACTGGGGCTGAGCTTGTCTCAGAAATATTTCGTTTGTGAGATTCGTCCGGAAGACAACACGGTCGTTCTCGGCGCGAGCGAGGATTTGTTCCATCGCGGCGTGAAGGTTCGGGATATGCACTGGATTGCGGGCAGCGCGCCGGGAGAAAGCTTCCGCTGCAAGGCAAAGCTTCGTTACCGCCATCCCGAGCAGCCCGTTTCAGTCATGGTGCTGGAGAACGGCGAAATCCGGTTATTGTTTGACGAGCCGCAGCGCGCGCCGACTCCGGGGCAGTACGCGGTGTTATACGATGGCGATATCGTTCTTGGCGGCGGCGTGATTGCGGGGACGTTTGCAGAAGACACAAAGGAGGCGGGCGTATGATTTCAACAAGAGGCCGGTACGCGATTCGCGTGCTCATTGACCTTGCCGAGCACCGGGGCGAAGCGTTTACACCCATGAAGGAGGTCGCCAAGCGGCAGGAAATCTCACTCAAGTATTTAGAGAAGATCATGCCGCTGCTGAGCAAGGCAAATTTTGTCGAGGGGCAGCACGGAAAGGGCGGCGGCTACCGGCTGACGATGGAGCCCGAGGGCTACCGCGTGGGAGATATCCTGCGGCTGACGGAGGTCGACCTTGCGCCCGTAGCGTGCCTCTCTGAGCCGGTCAACACCTGCCCGCGCGCAAGCTTCTGCCGGACGCTTCCGATGTGGCAGAAATATTACGAGATGACGCTTTCCTATTTTGACAGCATCACGATTCGGGATTTGATGCAGGTCGAAAGCGGCGGGGATTACGTGATTTAGACAGGCTGCTCACCTACGCAATTTCGGGAATTTTCAGAAATTTCGTAGGGGCGGACGACCCTGTCCGCCCGGCAAAATGCACTTCCGAAACGCAATACCCATCGGCGAATTCGTAGCTTCCCTTGGGCGGACAGAGTCTGTATAGACCGGTAAGATAGTTTACAGAATGTACGGGGAGATTGTTTACAGTTT
>ENA-OUQH01002012-OUQH01002012.1-human-gut-metagenome-genome-assembly--contig:-NODE-2012-length-12920-cov-4.732452_pt1 | contig 12920 bp, 12 predicted proteins | sample MGYA00237948_ERZ548828 | MGnify/ENA primary metagenome ERZ548828 (study PRJEB26490, sample SAMN05194711) | human gut metagenome | biome: terrestrial biome; feature: human-associated habitat; material...
TGCCGACGATGCCGACGAAAGCGGAATTGATTTTAGCGCTCCGCTTGAAGAAGGGCTGGAAATTTACATTTCTTCCAAAGAAAATGCGGATATGCAGATAAATATAAATACCGCTGACGTTAAAGAACTTCAAAAGCTTCCGGGAATAGGTGAATCGTATGCCGAACGGATTATTGCTTACCGTGAGATGTACGGCGGCTTTAAAAACATTAACGAGATTAAAAAAGTGCGCGGAATCGGCACAAAAAAATTTGAACAAATTAAGGAGCTGATAAGGATAAACTGAAAATGGCTGCTGCACAAGTGCAGCAGCCGTTTTCGATGTAGATCTTTTGTAGATTAATCTTGAGCCTCGTTTGCAAGCTTGTCGAGGCATTCGGAACAAATCTTTTTGCCTTTAAAGTTTACAATGTCGTTTGCATTTCCGCAGAAGATGCAAGCAGGAGCATATTTTTTAAGAATTATGCTTTCGTCGTCAACATAAATCTCGAGAGGATCTTTTTCCGCAATGTCAAGTAATCTGCGTAACTCTATCGGGAGAACTATGCGACCAAGCTCGTCGACCTTTCTAACAATACCTGTAGATTTCATATCATCGGCCTCCTTTTGTTGGGTTTTCTTTAATACAGATATATGATAACATAAAATTCCAGTTTTGTCAACAGAAATATTCTAAATTTTTTAAAAAAAATTAGATTCTGTTAAAATTTCGTAAAATTCGCTATTTAAATGCGGTTACCACACGTCGAATATTTGAATAATCGCACAAAATCTGAATGTTTTTGTAGTTTTCTGACAAAATCTTGCATATTTTGTCGGCTTGTGCGTGACCGCATTCAAAGGCGAGTATACCGCCTTTTTCCAAAGATGTGTAAGCTTTGGATGAAATTATTCGGTAAAACTTTAAACCGTCTTCGCCGCCGTCCAACGCAAGGTGCGGTTCGAAAAGGCGTACGCTGTCATCAAGCTTTTCTATTTCAAATGTTTCAATATACGGCGGATTGGAAAGAATCATGTCATATTTTTCGTTGATTTCGTCGTTTAAAATATCCAAATGCAAGAACTTTGCGCGAACATCATGCCGACGTGCATTTCTTTCGGCAATTTTGAGAGCGTCTTCGGAAATGTCTGCCAAAGTTATTTCGCATTTTGAATTTTTGGCAATACTGATGCCTATGCACCCGCTGCCGCAGCAAAGATCAAGCACTTTCTTGCCGTCAGCGTGTTTGACGGCAAATTCCGTGAGAATCTCTGTATCGGGGCGAGGGATGAGAACGCTTTCGTTTACTTCGAACAATAGGGAATAAAACTCTTTTTCTCCCGTTATATATGCTATGGGCATATTTTTCTGTGCCATATATACATATTTTTTATATTCGGATTGCACTTCTTTGCTTACCGCATCAAGCCTTTTAAGGCAAAGTCCCGCCCTGTCTGTTTTAAGTAAAAAACACAAGAGCGCCGCGGCATCTTCTTTGTTTAAAACAGATGCGCCGCCTTGTAAAAGTTCACCAACCGTCACCATTTATCGTCCTCTTTGTTTCCTGTTATAACGTTTTCCATTGCCGCTATAGCAGCTTCAATCATAGAGTCATCGGGTTCTTTTGTTGTAATATGCTGAAGCCACATTCCGGGTGCCGATATTATCCTTGTGAAAAGGTTATCCGTTCTGCCGGCAAGTTTGATGAGCTCGTAGCCTATACCTACAATAATCGGTATAAGCAAAATTTTAAGCACGCTTCTTAAAGCTGCCGGTACCGACGCGGGAATAAACATTGAAACAAATATACTTACAATAAGTACAAGTATCATAAAAGATGTTCCGCATCTGGGATGAAAACGGCGCATTTTTCTGACATTTTCAACCGTCAGAGGAAGACCTTCTTCATAACAGAAAATTGTTTTATGTTCCGCGCCGTGATACATAAATGTGCGCCTGATATCTTTCATAAGCAATGTGCAAAGAAGATAAGCTACGAAAATTATTATTTTCAATACGCCTTCAAAAGTACTTCTGAGTATTCGCGAGTTATATGCGGCAAGACCGGTCCATTCGTAAAGGCGCGCGGGCAGCCATACAAACAGTCCTACAGAAAGTATAAGCGCCAGCACAACGCTTAAAACCATTAAAGCTGAGCTTAAGAAGCCGCCGCTTTCTTTGTCATCTTCTTCAAGACCGGCAATTTCGGCAGAACGCATAAGGCATTTGTATCCGAAACGCAGATTGTCTGCCATCATAAAAATTCCGCGTATGAACGGAGTTTTTAACAATGCAGGCTTGTTTTGCCCGCCTGTGGGCCATTTTTCTATAACAAGCTCGCCCTCGGGATTTCGTACTGCCATTGCAGTTGTTTTCGGACCGCGCATCATAACGCCTTCGATAAGAGCCTGACCTCCTATGCTTGTTTTATGTTTAGTATTCATATATGCCTCCGTAACTTTTTCTACTATATATTGTAGCACAGTGATGAAAAAAATTCAATAGTAAAAAAACTCTTAATTTTTAGTTTACAAAAAAGATAAAATATGTTAAACTATATTAAAGAGGTTTGATGTATGAAAGAGAAGACATGTTGTTTTACGGGACACCGCGACATTCCGGCGGACAAAGCGGATTATCTGCGCGATGAAGTAAAAAAAGCGATTGAATATATGATGCGGAAAGGGATAACGGATTTCTGGTGCGGCGGCGCCCTCGGATTTGATACACTTGCCGCGGAAGAAGTGTTAAAATTAAAAGACAATTATCCCGAAATAAAGCTTTTTATCGCAATGCCATGTCCTACGCAGTCTATAGGCTGGAATGAAAAGAATAAAGCGGCATATGACGCAATTGCGGCAAAAGCTGATTCGGTTTGCGCCGTTTCGGATAAATATTATCAAGGCTGTATGCAAAAGCGTAACCGCTTTATGATAGACAACAGCTCGCGCTGCATAGCGTATTTCAGAAGGGGCAGAGGAGGCACTTACTATACAGTGAAATATGCAAGAGATTGCGGCGTGGAAGTTTATTATGTGTAAAGAGTGAACAGCGCGTAAAATTAAATACGTGCGTTTTCGGTTTTTGAAAATTTTTAAAAGCCGCATCAGGCGGCGGAACGGAGAATTATATGAAAAAAACAGCAGCTTTATTTGCGGCACTGTGTATAGCCGTTTCATGTTCGGGCTGTGCAAAAAAGACGAATGCGGAAAACAGCGCCGCGCAGACGCAGAATTTAAACGAAACAGGCTTTTCGTATACGGGAAGCTGGATCGCAAAAAACGTAAAAATAAAAAATAACAGAGACGGCTCTATTGAGGCGGTTGCGGCGGGAGTTCTGAAAAATTACTTCACGAAAGACTGTGTTATGATTATAAACGAAGACGGGAGCGCTCAGATAGACGGCAAAGAGGTTGAACTTAAAGAAGAAGACGGGAAAATGTACATTACATGGGACGGCTCAAAAACATTTATGTTCGATGTTGAGAAAACGGATGACGGTTTTAAACTGATGTACGGTAAATACTTAAGCGTAACATTCGGAAAGTGAGGTTTATGCATGAATAAATATATAGGAAATCCGATGCAGATTCGCGGCGTTGAAGAACACAGGCTTTGCGGAGGAAAAGGCGACGGAATGAGACTTTTTCAAATAAGAAACGGAAAAGGGCTTGAAATTACGGTGTCTGCGGACAGATGTGCGGATATTTCAAGACTTACATATAAGGGTGTAAATTTCGGTTTTTTTTCACCGTGCGGATATGTGGCGCCGAGTTATTACGATTCGGTGGGAGCAGGCTTTTTAAAATCTTTTACCGCCGGTTTTTTCACCACGTGCGGTCTTACGGCAGTGGGAAGTCCATGCAATGATAACGGGGAAGAACTTCCGCTTCACGGAAGCATTTCCAATACGCCGGCTGAAAATATTTATTATACTGATGACGATAATTTTATATATCTTAAAGCAACTGTCAGAGACGCGGCGCTGTTTGCTCATAAGCTGCTCCTGAAAAGAGAGTACAAAATAAGCCTTTCGAATAACAGCGTGGAACTTTGCGATACGGTTACAAATACGGGCAGCGAAAAATCACCTTTTATGATGCTTTATCACTGCAATATGGGTTATCCTCTTCTTTGCGAAGATACAAAAGTTTATATTGACGCAGGTGAACCTGTACCGCGTAATGTGAGGGCGGCGGAAGGGCTTGATAAGTGCCGCAAAATGGAAAAGCCTCAGAAGGGTTTTGAGGAACAGTGTTACTATTACGATATGAAAAAGGGACGCGCCGGCGTATTTAACGAAGAAATCGGTGCCGGACTGCTGATTGAATATAATACATCCGAGTTACCTTGTTTTACGGAATGGAAGATGATGGGAGAGCAAGAATACGTTTTGGGACTTGAACCGGGAAACTGCACTCCTGACGGCAGAGACGTTTTAAGACGTGAGAACCGTCTGAAATTCCTTGAACCTGGCGAAAAAGCGGTGCATCATATAAAGTTTGAATTAAAAGACAAATTGTTTTTCTGATTAAAAAATGAGGGTGCGGCAAAATGAAATCGTTTTGCCGCACCCTCATTTTGGAATTTAGAAGCATAGCGCTTTATGAAGTTATTTAATTTTTTACTGTATTTCCGAAAAGCACCGAAATACGTTTTCTTAAATTAATGCTTTCGGGAGACGTCAGGAATTTATCGCGCGACAACAGCTCATCGGCAGCGGCACATGCCTCTTTTAAAACGGGCATATCTTCAAAAATATTTGCTATCCGAAGCTCGGGAAGACCGTGCTGTCGGGTGCCGAAAAAATCTCCGGGGCCTCTGAGTTTTAAGTCTTCTTCCGATATTTTAAAACCGTCGCAGGTTTCCGTCATTGTTTTAAGTCTTTTTTTGGTAAGAGGCGAATCGGTGTCTGAAATCATAATGCAATATGATTTTTCGCTGCCGCGGCCCACGCGCCCGCGAAGCTGATGCAGCTGAGACAAGCCGAACCTTTCGGCATTTTCTATAACCATAATATTTGCTTCCGGAACGTTTACACCCACTTCTATCACGGTTGTGGAAACCAGGACATCTATACTGCCGCGGCTGAATTTTTCCATTATTTCATCTTTTTCATGTGTTTTCATTTTTCCGTGAATGTACGCTACATTAAAACCTTTAAAATACTTCTCGGAAATCATCTTGGTGTGTGCTATTACGTTTTTAACGTCAAGTGTTTCGCTTTCCTCCGCCATCGGGCAGACAATATATGCTCGGCTGCCGAAAGCCAGCTGCTTTAAAACAAAGCCGTATGCCCTGTCACGCAAGGCGGATTTAACAAAAAATGTATCTGTTTTTTGTCTTCCGGGCGGCAGCTCATCTATAATACTGACATCAAGATCGCCGTAAATTACATGTGACAGTGTTCTCGGAATCGGCGTTGCGCTCATTACGAGGAGATGCGGATTTTGTCCTTTTTCGGTTAAAGCTCCGCGCTGTTTTACGCCGAAGCGGTGCTGCTCGTCCGTTACGACCACGGCAAGATTTTTAAACTCGACTTTGTCGGTTATCAAAGCGTGAGTGCCTATAACAATCTGTGCCGCTCCGCTGAGTATTTCTTCGTAATTTTTTTTCTTGACATTAGGCGTTTGTGATCCTTTGAGCAAAACAATATTGTATTGCGGAAAAAGTTTTGAGAGAGATTCAAAGTGCTGTACGGCGAGTATTTCCGTGGGAGCCATAAGGGCGCTTTGAAAACCGTTTTTTGCCGCCGCATACAGTGCCGCGCATGCAACGGCGGTTTTTCCGCTTCCGACATCACCCTGAACAAGTCTGTTCATCGGGGTTTCCTTTTTCAAATCACAAAATATTTCATTTACTGCTCGCCTTTGTGCGTTAGTCGGAGAGAATGGCAAAAGAGAGAAAAAGTCATTCGGGTTCAATTTTTCAAGAGGTATGCCGGAAGATGAGCTTTTTCTTGATTTTGCCAAAGCAAGACCGCACCTTAATACAAAAAATTCTTCAAAGACAAATCTTCTTCGCGCTATCATAAAGCTTTCGTTGTCCTGCGGAAAGTGAATGTTGCGCATTGAATAATCTATTGCGGCAAGATTGTATTTGTTTTTTATATCATCGGGAATCGTTTCGGGGATGCAGCCTTTGGAGGCCGCAAGACATTTTTCGGCAGCCGATGTCATATCGCGGGCGGTTAAACCCGCCGTCAGCGCGTATATGGGCACTATTCGCCCTGTATTTTTATTTTCTCCGGCTTTTTCAAATATAGGAGAATTCATTTCCTTTTTGGCATAAATTGCTTTTACTTTGCCGAAAATGCTGTATTGTCTGCCTTTTATAAATGTATTTTTCAGATAAGGGTTATTAAACCATGTGCATGTAAGTATGCCCGAACCGTCCGAAAAGTTTTGTTTTGAAACTGTCATATTTTTTTTGATGCGGCTTATACTCATTTCACCTGCGGGACATACAAGAACAGACGCCTTTTCGCCGTCTTGCAGTTCAAATATTTTTTTGAAATTTCCCCTGTCTTCAAAGGAACGCGGAAAGCAGTAGAGCATATCGGCGACGGTGAAGATGCCAAGATGTGCCAACCGCTCTTTTTTAACGGGTCCGATTCCTTTTATCGCGCCTATTCCTTCATAAAACATAAGTGTCACCTTTTATATTGTAACATTTTTATATTAAATCGTCAATACGGTTGACAAATAATTCTTTGCATGTTAGAATAATTCCGGAAAGGGTGTTTTTATGAAAATTGAAGATATAGATAAGAATTTAAAAGTCAAAAAAGAAATAGACAGAAATGATGTGAAATATTTCGATGTGAAAACCGACGGGTTTTCGCTTTTCGGACTGCCTGCAACAGATGAAAAGCTTTTCAGAAGAATGCCGGAAAGTGTGGCAAAAAAAGTAAATCCCGGTGTGGAGCGGCTATATTCAAATACATCTGGCGGCAGAGTGATTTTTGAAACCGATTCGCCGTTTGTTGCAATCAGGGCATTTATGCCGTCTGTTTGCAGATTTCCCCATATGCCGCTTACGGGAACCACTGGTTTTGATGTATTTACGGATGAAGGAGAAGGCTTTTTTTACACAGACACATTTTGTCCTCCCGTAGATATGGAAGACGGATTTGAAAGTATTGCAGAGTTTTACGGCGAAAAAAAACAGAGAAAGATAATGATTCATTTTCCGCTTTATAACGATGTGAGCAACCTTTTTATAGGCATTCAAGAGGGAACATATTACAAACCGTATAATCCGTATAAGGATGTTCCGCCTATTTATTATTACGGTTCTTCAATAACGCAGGGAGGATGCGCGTCACGTCCCGGAAATAATTATCCGGCTGTGATTTCCAGAAAAAACAATATAGATTTTGTATGCCTCGGCTTTTCGGGAAACGCATTTGGAGAACCGGAGATGGCGGAATACATAGCAAACCGCGAAATGTCTGTATTTGTAATGGATTTAGATCATAATTTTTCCGATGTGAAAATGATTCGTGAAAGACATTATCCGTTCTATAAAATCATAAGAGAAAAGAATCCCGATTTACCTATAATTATGGTTACCGCTCCGGCTCCGGCTTGCTCTTATTGGAGATTTAAAGAAAGATATGAAGTTATACACGAAAATTATAAACGTGCCCGTGCAGAGGGTGACGACAACTTGTATTTTATAAACGGCATGCGTATGATGGACGGAGAGTATTGCGACATGATAACAGTTGACGGGTGTCACCCGAATGATTTTGGTTTTTACTGCATGGCGCGCGGCGTGCTTGAAGTTCTCAATAAAATTATTTAATCATTTTATAAAGAGTTTCGATGGCATCAGATATGCCGCCGACGCGGTCAATAAGTCCATATTTTACTGCGTCTTCCCCCAGGAGAATTGTGCCGACATCGTTTGTGAGTTCCCCGGTGTTCATAATAAGCTTTTCAAAATCGTCGCGTTTGATTTTTGAGTTACGCAGAACAAATTCCGTTACGCGCTCCTGCATGCGCTCAAGATACTGAAGAGTTTGCGGAACGCCTATAAATGTTCCGTTTAAGCGTATAGGATGCAGAGTCATGGTGGCGCTTGGGGCAATAAAAGAATATTTTGCCGATACTGCAAGCGGTACGCCTATACTGTGTCCTCCGCCCAAAACAAGCGATACGGCAGGCTTTTTCATACCGGAAATCATTTCCGAAATAGCAAGACCGGCCTCGACATCGCCGCCCATTGTATTTAAAATTACAAGCAGGGCGTCTATGTCGGGGCTTTCTTCAACCGTTGCGAGCAGCGGTATAATATGTTCGTATTTTGTTGTTTTATTTTGCGGCGGCAAAATAAGATGACCTTCAATTTGTCCGACAATTGTGAGACAATATATATTACCCTTTTCGGTTTTTATTTCCGCGGACGAGCTTTCGCGAATTCTGTCCATTGCAAGACGTTCGTTTTCCGTATATTCATTTTCTTCCGAGTCAACCATGTTTACATGTTGCATTACAGACACCTCCGCATTTAGTTTTCCGAAAAAATGCGATAATATGCTTCGGAGCGTAAAAAAGTTGACATTTTAAATATGTTGATATATAATTAGAATGAAAATCTGTAAAGCGGTGATACTTAAAAACGGGTGATTAAATATGAAAGTTACATTAAATAAAAACAAAGATGTTGTAAAAACCGTAAAAGAAGGACTTGAACGCACAGGCGGTTACTGCCCCTGCAAGCTTGAAAGGACAGAGGCGAACAAATGTATGTGCGAAGAATTCAGAAAACAGATTGCAGACCCCGACTTTGAGGGGTATTGTCACTGTTATCTTTATTATAAATCCAAATAAACGCGGAAACGGGGTATATGCGTGAAAAAGCAGAATGATCAAAGCTTTTGCGGCGGACCTATTTTTAACATTACAACAAACTTGCTTTCCGATCCGATTGTATTCAAAAAATTCAATCTTATGCAGATTGCCGACACTTTTCTTGACACCGGCGGAGAAATATATCCTCACCGGCAGGTGTGTACGGAACTCAGCTATATAATATCGGGAAAAGGTACGTTTGTTTCGGACGAGAAAAAATTTGAGGTTTCCGAGGGGGATGTGCATATTATTCCGAGCGGAAGTATGCATGCAATTACCGCGGACAGAAAATCTCCGCTCAGATATATGTGTATAGGTTTTGAAATAACGAGCTGTAATAGGAATTTACGTAATTTTTATTTGGACCCAAAACCTTATATGGTTAAAGATCCGGGATTTGTACGCTCTGCTTTAGAGCTGTTGTGTTCGGAAATCGGAGCGGGTGATGTGTTTTACGAAGAAATATATGAAGCTTGTATTATGCAAATATTGATTTATGCATACAGAAGTGCAAACGGTTGCAGAAAGGGACAGGTTCCTTTGTTCCCGAAGCGAAAAGATGTTTTTTTGCAGGACGCTTTTTTTGTGGCTGTAAAATACATAGATATGCATATACGCACAATTTCAAGGGTTTCCGAACTTTCGGAGGCACTTAACTACTCTCCCGAGTACCTTTCACGTATTTTCAGCGAAAAAACTGGTGATACACTTCAAAATTATATAAAAAGAAAGAAAGTAATAAGAAGCACCGAACTTTTAAAATCTTCCAAAATGTCTGTTGAAGATATAGCTGAATATTTGGGGATGTCTTCATACAGAAGTTTTTCGCGTATTTTCAAGAGATTTACGGGTGTTACGCCTACGCAATACAGACAAAAGCAAAGAGAGGAATAAACTTTGAAGAAATTCATATCAGTTGTTTTAACCGTTTTTTTGGTTTTCGGCACGGCATTTGCCGGAAATGAGACTGAAAGTACTGCGCGCTGGATTATAAATACCGTTTCGGACCCGACAGTTTCATATATAGGGGGCGAATGGACTGTAATAGGGCTTGCGCGCGGAGGTTTTGATGAGCGGGTTTTTTTTGAAAAATACTATCAAAATGCCGAACAGTACATATCTTCATGCGGCGGTGTGCTGCATGAAAAAAAATATACGGAGTATTCGCGCGTTGTCTTGGCAATGACGGCAATAGGAAAAAATCCCGAAAATATTGGCGGATATAATTTGCTGATGCCGCTTGCTGATTTTGAAAAAACCGTTTGGCAGGGCTTAAACGGCGCAGTGTGGGCGCTTATTGCGCTTGACAGTGGAAATTATGATATACCGATAAATACCGAAGCAAAAGTATTGGCAACGAGGGAGAAATACTTAAATACAATTCTGGAAGCACAAAATCCGGACGGGGGATGGGCAATTTCTTCCGGAGATTCGGACGCTGACATGACTGCTATGGCACTTGTTGCTTTGGCTCGGTATAAAGACAGTAAAACAAAAAAAGCTATTGATGACGGACTGATTTTTTTGTCTGCCGCACAGTGTGAAGACGGAGGTTTCGGTAACGGAACGTCAGAATCTGCCGAAAGCGCAGCACAGGTTTTAACGGCTTTGTCAACTCTCGGTATCCCGTATACCGATGTACGTTTTGTAAAAGACGGTAAAACCGTATATTCGAATTTGCTTTCTTTTTTTGACGGAACCGCATTCAAGCACCTGCACAGCGATTTTTCACCCGATTTAATGGCAACCGAGCAATGTTTCTACGCGCTTTCCGCGCTTAAAAGATTTGAAGAAGGCAAAACGGCACTTTTTGATATGTCGGATGTATCGGTAAAATCAGATGCTGATGATTCTTTCGGGCTTCAGGGAAAAGACGAATCCGTTAAAAAAACAAAACGCGGAGAAGCAAAAGTTTTTTCGGATGTTTCTGGACACTATGCGCAGAAAGAAATAGAGGAACTTTCCGCAATGGGAATAATAAACGGAAAAGGCAACGGAATATTTGACCCCGACGGCTGTATGACAAGAGCGGAATTTTCGGCAATTACGGTAAACGCACTCGGTTTGTCTTTCGGGGAATGCGATGTGTTTTCGGACGTTAATAAAGACTCGTGGTATTATCCTTACGTATCGGCGGCTTATTCAAAGAAAATCGTTGCCGGAGTTGCGGGAAACAGGTTTGCGCCGTTTGATCTTATAACGCGTGAGCAGGCTTCCGCCATGATAAGGCGTGCGGCAAATCTGTGCGGACTGTTCGGACAGTATAATGAAGATTCCGTGAGAGATGCGCTGTCTGCTTTTTCGGATTATAAAAGTGTGAGTCCGTGGGCAGAGGAATCTCTTGCATTTTGCTTTGATAAAAAAATTATGCCGGATGATGAAGAGCTTATAAGACCTTCGGAGCCTGCAACAAGAGCGGAAATTGCGGTCATGGTATACAATTTGCTCGATAAATCTAATTTACTGAAAGATTAAAAAAATGGAATTTATAAAAAAACATAAAGCTTTAATAATAATTTTTGCATTGCTCATCTGCTGCTTGGTGCTTTCGTTTTTTTTCGCTGCGGACTATAAGACGACAGAAAAAATAAATGATACCGCCGAAACTCAAACTGCGGAGACAGTGCAGGATAATGCCAATGACAGCGAAACGGATTTGCAACAGAAAAATGATACAGAGGAAGAATCGGCTGAAAACGAAAAAAATATACCGGAAGATACCGATTTTTCGGCTGAAAACGGGATTGTCCGTGACGAACAAACAGCCGAAAGTGTTCCGGCTGAAACTTCCGTGCCGTTGCCGTCTGATATGCCGGCGCAGGTAAATGAAACACAGCCGGAAACAAAAAATGTTTGCACTTTATCAATAACATGTTATACCGCGCTTCGGGAAGGATCGGATCTTACAGAAGAAAAAAGAGCGATTCTACCGGACAGCGGAATAATTCTTGCGCCAACGGAAGTGGAATTTCACGAAGGGGAAAGTGTGTTTAATATATTGAGACGTGAGACGAAAAAAAATAAAATACATATGGAGTTTGTAAATACGCCCGTATACGGCACGGCATATATAGAAGGAATCGGAAATTTATATGAATTTGACTGCGGAGAGCTTTCGGGGTGGATGTATAAGGTGAATGGTGTTTTCCCGTCCCGCGGAAGCTCAAATGTTAAGCTTAAGCCGGGCGATGTAATAGAGTGGGTGTACACTTGCGACCTCGGCGCGGATGTGGGCGGTTACTCGGGAGGACTGCAGAAAGATGAATAAATATAACCCGTGGGTTTCCTTTTTGTATTTCTTTTTTGTTATTGCGTTTTCGATGTTTTTTATGCATCCGCTTTGTTTGCTTCTAAGCTTTGCTGCGGCATTTATTCATTCGGTTTTATGCGGAGGGAAAAAAGCGCTGTTATTTAATCTTAAAGCAGTATTTCCTTTGATTGCCGCGGCAGCGGTTGTGAATCCGCTTATAAATCATGAAGGAACCCATATTCTGACTTATTTCGGCGATGGAAATCCTCTGACATTGGAATCCGTAGCATACGGGATTGCCGCGGCGTTTATGATGGGAGCGGTAATTTGTCACTTTTCGTGTTTTAATAAAATCATGACGTCGGATAAGATCATGTATATTGTCGGGGGGATAATGCCGTCGATGTCACTTGTTTTTTCAATGACTCTGAGATTTGTGCCGAGATTTTCACGGCAACTTAAGAAACTACGCGATGCCGGAAAGGCTATGAATCCTGCCGCGCACAATAATATAGTGCGAAAAATACAAAACGGAATAGAAATTCTTTCGGCAATGATAACGTGGAGTCTTGAAAATGCCGTTGAAACGGCGGACAGTATGAAAAGCCGCGGATACGGAATAAAAAAGAGAACGGCATATTCAAACATGATTTTTACTCGGCAAGATGCGTTTGCGCTGCTTTTTATATTAGTGTTTGCGGGCATCGTTTTATACGCAGGCATTGTGGGGAAAATGAGCTTTCATTATTTTCCGTCAATTCAAAAAACGTATATTGCACCAAACGACGCTGTTTTTTTTGCGTCATATTTTTTACTGATTGCACTGCCGATT
>ENA-OUQH01002016-OUQH01002016.1-human-gut-metagenome-genome-assembly--contig:-NODE-2016-length-12901-cov-4.893819_pt1 | contig 12901 bp, 9 predicted proteins | sample MGYA00237948_ERZ548828 | MGnify/ENA primary metagenome ERZ548828 (study PRJEB26490, sample SAMN05194711) | human gut metagenome | biome: terrestrial biome; feature: human-associated habitat; material...
TGTGCATGCCCGGCGACAACGTCGACATGGACGTCGAGCTGATCACCCCGATCGCAATCGAGACCGGTCTGCGTTTCGCTATCCGTGAGGGTGGCCGTACCGTCGGTTCCGGTGTTGTCATCGGCATCAACGAGTAATTCATTTGTTTTGAACAGCCGGAGCATTTGCTCCGGCTGTTTTCTTATTTATCATGTAAGCTAAGCAGACATTTTTGGCTTCCTCTGATGAGGAAGCTGTCGGCGCAGCCGACTGAGGGAGAAAAAAATACAAATCGATTTTCAACTGCTTATTACATAGTGTAAAAGAACACCGACAAGCTCAATGCTTGTCGGTGTTCTTATGTACGTACATTCTGCTCGGCGTTTCCTCGCCGTCGCCGGTTGCCATGCAGTAGAACTCCCAGCCGTAGTGCTCATAAAAGCTGTCGTGGTCTGTCAGAAGATACAGCACCGGCTCGCCGAGTGCCGCCAAGTCATCACATACGCGCTCCAGCAGCCGCCCTGCGATGCCTTTGCAGCGGTGCTCAGGCTCGACATATACGGCACAGACATTCGGCCGCAGGTCAGGTCGGTCGTGAAAATCATTCTCTATAACGCCCAGCCCGCCGATTATCTCGCCGTTGCCGCCGAGCATCACATACCAGCGTGGGACAGCGCTCGCCGTGAGGCTGTCATTCATGCTCTCAAGATATGCCGCCAGCGGCACACCCCATTTCCTGTGGAACCACTGCGCCGCCGTCTCAATAAGCTCCGGACGGTCACACAGGCATATAAGTTCATTTTCCATCGTTAGCCCTCATAAGACGCTTGCGTACGAAACCGAAGTAGTATATCACGAACGCAACGGCGGTCAGCCCCCAGGTCAGCGGATAGCTGAGCGCGACGGTGCTGATGCTGTGCCAGCGCGGGACGGCGGTGTATATCCAGATGACGCGCGTCAGGCAGATGCCCGCGGCGGTGATGATCGTGGGTATCAGCGTGTCGCCAAGCCCGCGCAGGCCGCCGCCGAATATCTCGATCGGGGCGTACGTCCAGTACCACGGTGCCATGAATCCGAGTATCTGCACCGCGATGACCATGACCGTCTCGTCCTCAACGAACAGGCCGAAGAAGAAGCGGCAGGTCATCATGAACAGCACGGAGATGAGCGAAGTCGTGATCATGCCGAGCGCCATGCAGTCGCGCAGGCTGGCGCGTGCTCGGTCATACAGCCCCGCACCATAGTTCTGGCCGACAAAGGTCATCAGCGAGATGCTGTACGCGTTCAGAACCATCCAGTTGAACGCGTCGAGCTTGTTCACGGCGACCCACGCGGCGACGGTGTCCGTGCCGAACTTGTTGATGGACGCTGTGATTATCATGTTGGAGACGGCGTAGAGCACGGACTGAAGCCCTGCGGGAAGGCCGATGTGCACCGCGCGGCGCATCATGCGTCCCTCGATGCGTATGTTTTTCAGCTCGAGCCGGTAGCTCTGCTTACTGCGTATCAGGCTGCGGCAGACGAGCACGGCGCTGATTAGCTGGGCAAGGCTCGTCGCAATGGCGACGCCCTCAACAGCCAGATCAAATACGACGACGGCGACGATATCCATCGCAACATTGAGCACGCAGCAGATGATGAGGAAATACAGCGGGCGCTTCGAATCGCCGACCGCGCGCAGTATGGCCGAACCCATGTTGTAGATCATAGCAGGGATCATCGCCATATAGACGATGCGCATATAGCTCACGGAGTCGGCCATAGTCTCCTCCGGAGTATCCATAATGCGCAGGAGCCACGGCGCGGTCACAATGCCCACAACGGTCATTATAACGCCGCAGACGGCCGCAAAAACTATGGCGGTCTGTACACCCTTGCTGACGTCCTCGTCGTCGTTTGCGCCGTAATACTGCGCTATGATGACCGTAGCGCCGGAACACAGGCCGGTGAAGAAACCGATGATGAGGTTCAGTATCTGTGAGGCGGAGCCGCCGACGGCGGCGAGCGCATTTTTGCCGACAAAGCGGCCGACTATTACCGCGTCGGCCATGTTATACAGCTGCTGGAACAGCATACCGAGCAGAACGGGGAAGAAGAAGTTCATCAGCTGCTTGAGGATGCTGCCCTCGGTTATTGCATTGCGTTGAATCCTATGCTCGTCCATATCAAAAAACGGCGCAGCGCGCCGATCCTCCATTTTCAATATCCGTGGGTCATCTATGCTAACACAGAGAAAGGAAAAACACAAGCGGCTAAAAATGCTGATTTTTCAAGGCTTTTTGACACTTTTTATGTGTATTTTTGAGCAGCTTGATATAAGCTTATGTAAATAATATTACGTATACAACATTATGTGAACTAATTTGAAAATCAAACGCAGCCCGCATCGGACAGCGCCGCATTTTGATGCGGCGCGCTTATGCGCTTATATAATTGTATAAGTTGAAATCCCCTCTGCAGTTTATCACTGCAGAGGGGATTCGTTTAGTTTAGTGCTTTGCTATTTTGAGCTTATTCCTGCTCCTCGCGCTTTCTGCGGTAGAGGTACACAGTGCCCGCTGCGCCTGCGCCGCTCATGCTCATGAGGGCAAGCAGGAGGAGAAGGTCGCTGCTGTCGCCGGTCTTGGGCTTTTCAGCCTGATCCTTGACGTACAGGAAGCCGCGCTCAACGGTGATCTCGTAGTTGTCGGCCTTGGTGTTGTCGTTGAGTTTGTAGGTGAAGTCGTTGTAGCTCCAGCCGATGTCCTTGCGCTTGCCAGTCACATCGTAGGTCGCGCCTTCGCCTTCAACAAAGCCGTCTCCGCCGACCTCGACCTTGTTGCAGGTGAGGTACTTGCCGTCGTAGATCTTGCAGGCGGTGCCGGAGGTGAGGGTTACCTTGCGCTTGGTAACGGTCAGGGTGCCGTCAACGGAGTCGTCAAAGATGTAGTTTGCGGTGACGTCCTCATCGCCGCGCATGACGCGGTAGGACTTGACGACGTTTGCGCTGCTGCCTGCGTTGAGCTGGCTGCCCTCGACGACTGCGGTAAGCACATCGCCGTCAACAAGGATGCCGGAGGTGAAAGTGTAGCCGCCGTTGATGAGTGCGGAGCCGTCATACATCTTCTCGCCGCTGTTTGCGGTGATAGTGATCTCGGTGAGGATCGGCTTGACGGTGAGTTCGCCTTCCTTGGTCTCGATGATGTAGTTTGCGGCAAGAGTGCCTTCGTTCAGTTCATAGGTAAAGCTGTTGTTGCTGCTGCCCTCGTCAAGCTGGCTGCCGGTCACGGTGTAGGCCGCACCCTCGCCCTCAGCGAAGCCGTCTCCGGTGACGGTAACGGTGGAGTTGGTTAGCGGAGTGCCGTCGTAGACCTTCTCGTCATCAGCGGAGGTCATGAGAACCTTGCGCTGTGCGATGTTGAGCTTGCCGTCAACGATGATGAAGGTGACATTGGTGAAGTTCGCGCTGGTGTTCTTGAAGTCTTCGGGAGCAAGCTCCATGTCGTAGCTGCCCGCGTTGGTGCTCTTGACGGTCGCGTCGCCGCTGAAGCTGTAATCGTTCGCGGTGTAGAGCGGATTGCTGCTTACGGCGTCATAGCCGGTGACGACCTTTTCGCCGCCGTCGTACAGGTAGTCGCCGCCGCGCTCGGTGACTGTAACGATTACTTCGTCGGTCACGGGAGTGACGGTGAGGCTGCCCTTCTCGTAGGTGATGGTGTAGTTTGCGGTGACGTTTTCTTCACCTGCCATAATGACTGCGGCGGAGGCGACGTTATCGCTGCTGCCAACGTTGGTCTGGCTGCCGGTGACGGTGGCGGTGAGCTTATCGCCCTCGGCAAGCTCGGTGTTGGTGAAGCTGTTCTTGGTGAGAGGCTGACCGTCATAGACCTTCTCCGCGCTGTCGGCGGTGATGGTCAGGGGCTTTGCGGTGATGGTCAGGGTGCCGTTAACGGAGTCGGTGAATTTGTAGTTGCCGGTGACATCATCGCTGCCGCGCACGACCTTGTAGGACTTGACAACGTTTGCGCTGCTGCCCTTGTTGGTCTGGCTGCCCTCAACGACTGCCTGAAGCACGTCGCCATTTACGAGGACGCCCTGAGTGAAGGTGTAGCCATTGTCGGTGAGCGCCTCACCGTTGTACTCTCTGGTCTTGCTGTTAGCGGTGATGGTGATGACTGTGGATATCGGGCTTATCACGAGGCTGCCGTCGTTTGCCTTGGTGACGATGTACTTCCCAGTCGCGTCAACGGTGCCGACGGTGCCGTCCGCAAATGCTGCGGGATAGGTGCCTGCATCGATGCCGGTCGCGCCGACGTTGATGTCGGAGAAGTCAGCCCCTTCCGGTGCCCCGGTGAAGCCGCTTACGGACTGCTCAAAGCCGTTGTACTCAAGGGTATCGCTGTTCGCGGTCAGGGTGACGTTCTTATAATAATAGAAGATGATCACATTTTTGCTGCTGTCGGGATCGATCGTGATGCTCTTGGAATCGCTGCTGACATAAGTATAGCCATCGACCGGGATGGGGGACTCGGTGTAGGTCTGGCTGACGGTCATATCGGGAACGACCTTGTCTTCGGCGACCTTCTCATAGGTGCCATTCCAGAGGTATCTCACGGTGCAGCTTGCCTGATTGAGCTTGAAGTAAAGCTTCAGGACGAGGCTGCCGTCCGCAGTAACGACGCCGCTTTCGACATTTACCGCATCGCCGTCATAGACGTACTTGCCGTTTTCCTTATCGGCCTTGTCCGCGGCGGTGACGAATACGGTGGAGTCGGTCTTGCCCTGACGGGTCTCGCTGCTGTTTGCGGAGGTGGGATATGTACCGTCAGTGTTCTGGTAGTAGAACTCGACAGTGTAGTCCACGTCGCTGGCTTCCCAGACGGCGTAGAGGTCGTTGGAGCCATTGTTGTCCAGACGGGCTTCGGAGCCTACGGCGTACTCAACGCCGTTTGCATCCTTCCAGCCCTTGACCTGGTAGCCGAGACGGGAGGGAAGACCCGTTGCGTCGTAAGCCATGACGGTGACCTTGTCGTTGTTGGGAACGGCGCCGATGGTCTTGGTCTGGTCAGTGTCAAAGTTCGAGTGGTAGGTGAGCGTGACCTTGACGCTGGGGTCAACGTAATTTGCGGTGAGGGTCTTGTTGCCGGTCATGGTGACGTAGCTGCCGGGATAGTAGACCTTGCCGGTCTCGTCAGTCCAGCAGGCGAACACCTTGTCGCCGCTCTTGAGCCCGCTGCCGTCCTTGACCTGTGCAAGCGCCTCATATTCGTAGCGGTTTTCGTCGGTTATCGCGGCGTCGGTTCCGGTGACGTAGGTCAGATTGTAGACCTCGCCCTCAAGGACTGCCTTGACGGTGGTGTCGCTGCCGATGGCGCTGTTGACGTCAACGGCGGTGCCGTCCTCGTATACCCACTTGAGAACGGTCTTGCCCGCCTCGGCGATCTTGGCCTCGGCATCCTTGAACACGTCCACGCCGGAGATGACCGTACCGATGGCGACCTCGTAATTGGACGCGGTATATCCGCCGAGTGTGGGAACCTGCACCGTCAGCGTGACGGGCTTCTCGACCCAGTATGCGAAGAGGGTGAGTTTGCTCGCAGGCATCGTCTTTCCTGTGAAGTCGTAGGGCAGAGTGGAGTCGGTTATCTGACCTACAGGAACCTCATACCAGCCCTTGAACGCTGCGTTCTCGCTGAAGCCGGCAGGACGAGCCGGTTCACCGCCTTTGTCGGCAAGCGAAGCCCCGAACTTCACCTTTTCAGAAGCTACAGTACCATAGTTGTTTTTGATAAAATCATATTCGTTGCGGGTGTAGTACAGGAAAACGTTACGTTCAGTGGGCTCAAACCAGGCGCTGTCTATAACATCTGTGTGCTTGCCGCTGGCTGTCATGCCAGTTATTTCCTCCTGTCTCCAATTGCCGCCTCCGGAGTTCGCGTCCTGCGAATATGCGTCGCTCTTATCATAGTAGACATTGCCATACTGTTTGCGCTCATTGCCGTTTGCGGGGCTTGTCTGATCGAAGCTCTCAAACATATAATAGAGGTGATCAAGGCAACTAGCATCATAGTTTGCCTTTGCGGTCTTACCGCTGGAGGAACATAGGTCGGCGGTCATGGTAACGCGCTTGGATGTAGCGGTGCCGTCAAGTCCGTCCACGGACCAGCCGGAGAAATTGCTGCCAGACTTGAAGTTGGAAGCGGTCGGCCATAGACTTTCAATATTCTGCTCGTACTTGGCGGTCAGAACATATTTGGTGGCATTCCAGCCGCTACTGTAGGTATTACTGCCTATGGTCATAGACTTGCGGCCGATGATGCCGAGATCAAAGGTGACACTGAATGACCTGCGGGTGTAGTACACGTTGATGACGGTCGAGTTGTCAGCCTTTACTACTGCGCTGTCACTGCTGTGATATGTGAAATAGTTTTTAATTGTATTGTTGCTTGCCGTGCTGGCGGAACCGGTGACGGTCGTGCCGACTTTGGCGGTCTTGGATTCGGTACCGAGAAGCGTGTCAAACGGGATATTCTCGGTGGCAGTGTTGTTGGGATTCTCGCCCCAGTAAACGACAGTGTAAGTTACATTGTCGCCTTCCCAGACGGCGTAGAGGGTGGTGTCAGCAGTGGGCGCAATGGAGGTAACAACATTGGCACCGTCCGCAGTGGTGCTCCAGCCCTTGAAGCTGTAGCCGGTGCGGTAGGGAACGGTGACGGTGCTGAGGTTAAGAGCCTCGCCCTTCTTAATGGAGCGGGAGGCTACCATGCTGCCGCCGGTGGTGTTGAATGTGACCCAGTAGCAGTCCTCGGTGACGGGGTAGACATAGGTGTCGGCAGTGACGACGGTGTCGGCGGTGAATACCGCATCGTTTGCCTTCCAGCCGGTGACTACCTTGCCATTCGGCTCATAGTCCGTAGGCAGAGCGACCTTGAAGTCGTTGGTCGCGTTTGCGATCGCAGTGGAGTGCACCTGCCCGTCAACGGTCATAAAGTACACGTAGAACACGGCCTCGATCTTGGCCATGACCTTGACTTCGCTGCGGCCGCTGTACTTGGTGTACGCGGTGCTGAAGTCGAACTCCTGTGCCTCAAGCTGGTCGTTGGCACCAACGGCATACCAGCCGAGGAACTTGCGGCCGCTCTCGATGGCGGGCGTCGCCGGAGCGGTGAGCTGGCCGTCGCCGTTGACGACCTGTGTGTCGAGAAGCGTCTCCCCGTTATAGAACTTGAAAGTTATATGCGTATCGGGCGTCTCGACAGGATTGACGGACGTGACGGATGCTCCGCCGGCGTCCAATCCGAACTGGGCTTCCGTGCCTTCTGCGAAGGCGCCGACAGGCAGCAGCGTCATCACCATGCACAGGCACAGAAACAGTGCAAAGAGTCTTTTTTTCATTTCTGCGAATAAACCTCCCCAAATAAAATACCATATGAATAAGTATGCTTTGCCGCCGCAGGCAGCCGATGGGGGACTGAGACGCACCCCGCCGGGGCATGGACAACCATGCGCCGCTTCAACGCCCGGAGTCTGAGACGCCCCCGGACGGCCGCACGGCACACGCTTCGCATAACTATATTACACGCTTATAATAGACGAAATTGGTCAAATTTTGAAGTGCCGTTTTGGAAGTTTTTTGGCGGTTGGAAAAATTACAAAGCGTAATCTTTCAGCTCCGCTTTGCTGCCGATATGGAGCTTGGCGTATATGACCGAGGCCATATTTTTCACGCTGCCGACGCTCATGCCGAGCCGCGCCGCCGCCTCCGCGTAGGTGAGATCGGCGGCCAGCAGGCGGGCGAGATGGTGCTCGCGGTTCGAGAGAATGGCGGTGGCGTTGGATATGGTGAGGCGGCTGCGGAAGGCCATCCAGTTTTTCCAGCAGCGCGTCCACTGTTGGAGAATGCGTTTGTTCTGCTCCGGAAATTCCTGCTGCGATACGGATTCTATAAGTCCGCTGTGCAGCGTCAGGAATTCCGCGAAGGGGATGATATAGCCGCGCGGCAGGGCGAGTGCCATCGTTTCGCGCAGGTGCTCCTCACAGCCGTGCATGTCACCGGTCGCACAGAGCGCGGCGCTGCATATGAGGCGGAGGTATACGTGTATCAGGCTGAAGCCCTCGTCCGGCGGGAAGAAGCTCAGCGCGGTCTCCGCCGCGGCCTTGGCCTCGGGCTCGCGCTTCGCGGCGAGAAGATATTTGCAGCGCGTGTAGATCGCAAATGGTATAAGCTCCGCGGGCAGCCCCGCAAACTGACCGTCCTTTATCCACTCCGGCACGAAGTGCGGCATGTACAGTCCCAGCGCCGTGCATGAGTGCAGCAGCCGCGCCGCGCGGGAGCAGACACTGCCGGAATCCTGATCTATCAGGCCGTGCAGCGCCGCCAGCGTGTCGTTGAAGGTCTGCGTCTCGCCGAGGCAGATGCTCAGCGGCAGCATCAGGGACAGGCGGCTGAGAAGCGTCTCCGGATCAGCGCCGCCGCTTCGAAGCATTTCACGGCAGGCGTCAAGCTCGCCGGTGTAATACAGCTGCTCAGCGTTGAATTGGCGTATGGACGCGGGACTGGTTATACCAATCGGTATACCACTGAGACTGCCGGGGGACATGCGCGTGCAGTACGCTATAAGGCTCGGATAGTCGCCGTACGAGACCGTGCGTGAATCTTTTCGCGCGGTTCTGCGGGGATCCTCCGGCTTTTTCGCCGATGCCGGTATCATCCACGAGCGTTCGAATTTGAACGCGCCTTGGATGCGCCCCGCCTTGCACAGCTCCTGCACGCCGCGGACTTGTATACCCCAACGCTCCGCGGCCTCCTTGGCCGATATGTATTCCATAGCGTCACCCGCTTTCGTCAGTGTAAATATATTCTACTCGTTTAAACGAAAAGAATCAAGCTATAAACGTCAAGAATATGCAAAGGAAGCATCCGGAAAATGAATGAAGACTTGCAGAATTTAGGGAAATACCTAGCCTGAAACATCATTTCACCTAATGTAGAAGAGCAGATCACCTTGATTGTGGAAGTAGATAGCCCCATATAAAAGGAAACCTATTCACGACAGTATGCATTTTTAAACCCAGATCGCACTGACAGGAAAAAAATTTTGTAGATTTGAAGTTCTGTTTAACTTGACAAAATGAAAATGATGTGATATTATCTCACCAAGATATTCATGGCGAAGCAATATCTGGTTAAGACATGCAGGAGGAAACTATGCTCAAAGCATACATACGAGGGCAAAAGCCCCAAACGGACGCCCGCGGCAATGCCGCCGACGGCGTTATTTATTTCAAATTCGGGTTCTGTTTTACAGGACTTGACGAAAACATGAAACGGAGTGACAGAACATGACGACAAAAACGGGAGAAGGACTGGCACAATACGCGCTGGCGCAGCTCGGACGCCCCTATTGGTGGGGCACCTTCGGGCAGACGGCATCGGCGGCGCTGCTCGCGCAGAAGCGGGCACAGTATCCGGAGCATTACACGGCGGACGACTTCGAATCGCAGTTCAGCAAGCGCGTTCACGACTGCGTGGGACTCATAAAGGGCTACCTCTGGAGTGACACGTCGCAGAGCGCACCCGTGTACTGCGCCGCGCAGGACGTCGCGGTGAGCGGGCTGTACCGGAGCTGCGTCCGGCGCGGCGATATCGCGAAGATGCCGCAGCTCACGGGAGCCTGTATGTTCATGGAGGGACTCGGACACGTCGGCGTGTACGTCGGAGACGGATACGTCGTGGAGGCATCAGGGCACGCGAAGGGTGTTGTCAGGACCCGCCTGAAGGATCGCGGCTGGGCGCTGTGGGGGCTGCCGGGCTGGATAAGCTACGGCGATGCGCCCGCGGATTGGGCGCAGGGCGCGGCGGTCGCCGCCGGTACGGAGAAGAACAGCACCGCGGTGCAGCTGCCGCTGCTGCGTCAGGGCGACGTGAGCGAAGCGGTGCGGTCGATGCAGCTGCTGCTGATCGGGCGCGGGTATTCCTGCGGCTCCTGCGGCGCGGACGGGGACTTCGGAACCTGCACGAAGCTTGCGGTGTGGGCGTTCCAGCGCGCGCACGGGCTGGCCGTGGACGGCGTCGCCGGAGCAAACACATGGTCAAGGCTGATAGGAGGATGAACGGTGACGGCAGAAGAACTTGCGCTCAAAATAGAGCGCGTTGACGCGCGCAGCCGCTCGAATACGCATCGTATAGAGGAGATCGAGCGGAACCAGAGCGCGCTGACAGACCTTGCCCTCTCGGTCAAGGAGCTTGCCACGAAGCAGGGCGGCATGGAGCGGGATCTCACGGTTATGAAGTCAGACATCAAGACCCTGACCGGCAAGCCCGCAAGGCGCTGGGAGGAGCTGGTCGATAAGGTGATATGGCTGCTTGTCGGCGCGGTGCTCGCATACGCGCTGGGGCAGCTTGGATTATGATGAAGGGAGGTGAGAGCATGGATTTCGGAATTGCGGGCGTCGCCGCGATAACGGTGATCTGCTATCTTGCAGGTCAGCTCGTCAAGGCGAGCGGCCTTGATAACAAGTGGATACCCATCATCTGCGGCGTCGTGGGCGGCATCCTTGGCGTGCTGGCTATGCGATATATGCCGGACTATCCGGCGGGCGACTACATAACCGCCGTAGCGGTCGGCATCGTCAGCGGCTTCGCGGCCACGGGCATAAACGAGGCTGTCAAACAGATCAAGCAGTGAGACAAGAAAAAAGTTCCTGAGTTTTCAAAAAAACTCAGGAACTTTTATGCTATATTCACCTTAAAAGTGATTCCCAGCGGACGGCGCTCCATCCGGTGGTGTCAAAGTTATTACGCACGGCATCGCACATGAACTGGAGCTTCTGCCGTATGGCCGGGGACTCGATCAGCAGACCGGCCTCGTCCTCGTGCACCATGAAGTATTCCATGATGCGCGCCCTGTCCTCGCGCTCGTTCACGCAGGAGTAGCCGTCAACGAAATACACGTTGTCAGGGCTGCTGCTGTACAGCGTCCATTCCAGCATCGAGTCGGACTGCGTCGGATCCTCGCAGTAGGCGAAGCCATCGGGGTTCAGCGCCGCCCATGTGTCGGGCGAAAACGCAGAGTAATCACGCAAGAGAATGTGGTTCTCGGTCGCATGCCACAGCTCATGGCGGATGATGGTGTCAAGCCCGTCCGCCATGCGGACGTCCAGCGCGATGTTCTGCCATTCGCGGCTCTCGTAGGCGCAGCCCACGACACCGTAGTCACTGTCGATCCGCTCCGTCAGGAGGAAGCGGATTCCGCCCTCGCCCATGCCGTTTTTAAACTGCGTGAAGAAGCCGTCGGGGTACAGGGAGAGTGTGCGCGACAGCGCGTCGAGCGCGGCGTTTATACCGTACAGCTCCTCGTCGGCGCTCATCGTGTCGGTCAGCGTGATGGCGCGGTCACAGAGCGCGGCGGCGGAAGCGCACTGCGAGGAGAGCAAGATGCGCACACTGTATTTAGCCTCCAGCGTGTCCGCGTACTGCCGCGCCTGCTGTAAATTTTCGGCCACAGGCGAGCCGGAGTCCTCCAGCCAGTAGTTGCCCGCCAGAGAGCTGTCGACGGCGAGGGGCGATTCCGCGCTGACCGCGCCGTCAAGCTCCGCAAATGAGAGCTGCGCGGGGTCGATGGCGTAGAGATGGAACGCGCCGTCACGGTACACCGCTCCGGCGAGCAGCGCCGCGTCCGGAAGATAGCAGGAGAAATACATCTCGCCGGTGACGCCGGAGTCCGCCAGCGGGCAGATTTCAAGTTTGTCGCCCAGCGAGTATACGCATGTGCCGCCGTCCGCAACGCCGATAAGGTATGGCGCGCCGGATACCGCGTACAGATCGGCGCTGTTTCCCCGGAAAACGTCCGCGGCGGCGTATATGAAGCCGCTGCCGGACTCGTACAGCGCGGAATAGCCCATTGCGTCGGTGTCAAATTCCAGCAGGCACAGGCCGCCGGTGAAGGCCGTCTGATATCGGGCGGAGCACAGCATGGAGAGTTGACCGGACGCAGTGTCGAGGATTGCGGTGCCGCATTCGCTGCCGTAGGGCGAGAGGAAGAACTGAACGGCCATACTGCCGCTCTGTGCATCGAAAGCGGTGATGTCCAGTATCCGCAGATCGAGCGACAGCGGAACGCGGCTCCGCTCGCCGCTTGCGATGTCCTGGCGGCAGAGGACACTGTCGCTCAGATAGTAGTAGGCGCTAGCGTCGTAGGAGAAGAAGCCGTCCACGTTGTCAGTCGCCGCGCCGCCGATGTCGGCCAGCGATGAGCTGAGGAAGCGCCATGTGTTGTCGTCGCGGGAATAGAGCGCGAGCCGGCCGTCGGAGAAGGACTGAGACTTGATGCTCCAGACGCCGTCCAGCGTGACCTCGCCGCATACTGCGTCGGAGCCAGCGTCAACGAGCTGCACGGTCGTGCGCTCCGCCTCATAGTCCGACGAGCATATGTATAGCTTCGACCCGCCCGCCGGATATATGCCGGAGAGCGCGGCGGGCTGCGTGCACGTAAGCTCCCGCACCGGTTCGCGGCGGCTCGTCTCGCCCGCCGCGCAGCCGCACAGCGTCAGCGCGACGCACAGGAGCAGAATTATAGTTGTACGAATTTTTTTCATGTTTGTGTTTACCTGCCGTCCCGCGGCGGAATGTCTGTTGGGTTATGATACGTTTACTTGGTGTATCTGAAAAACAATGTCAAGAGGAACTACCGGTATTTTGCAGAAAAAAGTTACAAAATGGTGTGGTTGTTTTAGACCTTTTTATATGGTATAATTACTAAAAATACCATATTTTTGACTATTGGAGGGAGAATATGAAAAAGCAGGTATTAACCAGTTTGTCTGACGAGCAAGCGTTGTTCGTGAATAAGGCTTTATTAGGAGAAAACATTCTTGTTGATGCCTGTATTGGAAGCGGGAAAACAACTGCAATTCAACACTTGTGTTATGCATTTCCGGAAAC
>ENA-OUQH01002020-OUQH01002020.1-human-gut-metagenome-genome-assembly--contig:-NODE-2020-length-12894-cov-3.410858_pt1 | contig 12894 bp, 8 predicted proteins | sample MGYA00237948_ERZ548828 | MGnify/ENA primary metagenome ERZ548828 (study PRJEB26490, sample SAMN05194711) | human gut metagenome | biome: terrestrial biome; feature: human-associated habitat; material...
TAATATGCGTGTCCGGGTGATCGGAGATAACACAAAGCTCAGTGAGAAGTTTCAAAATCAGATCAAAGAATTGGAGTCTGCATCTGCACACGATGATGGTTTGAATCTGCAGATTGCGATCAATTATGGAAGCCGGGATGAGATGCTCCGGGGCATGCGGAAAATGTATGCAGATCTCCGTGACGGCAAATTGCAGGAAAACGAGATTGATGAGACACATTTTGAAGCTTATCTGGATACGAAAGATATTCCGGATCCGGATCTGTTGATCCGCACCAGTGGGGAACAGCGCTTATCGAATTATCTCTTATGGCAGCTGGCTTACAGTGAATTTTATTTTACGGAAGTTCCATGGCCGGACTTCCATAAAGAAGAATTAGAAAAGGCAGTTGAAGCATATAATAAACGTGACCGCAGGTTTGGCGCACTCTCAGAGGAGGATGGAGAAATATAATGTTTAAGACAAGATTATTAAGTGGAATCGTGTTAGTGATCGCAGCACTGGTTCTGATCATTACAGGCGGAGATGTTCTGCTGATCTCAACACTGATTATTTCCTATATTGGTATGTTTGAATTATATCGCATTTTTCACATTGAAAAAGAGGCGGTTGGAATCATTGGTTATCTGGCAGCGACCGTGTATTATTGTAATCTGAAATTTGCATTTTTGCCGGATACAATGGTGTTTGTATTAGGTGTTTTGATTCTTATGATGTTCGCATATGTATTTACATATCCGAAGTATAAGACGGAACAGGTACTTGCAGCATTTTTTGGCGTGTTCTATGTTGCTGTGATGCTGTCGTATGTGTATCAGACGCGTATGATCGAGGCAGGTGCCTACATTGTATGGCTTGTTTTTCTGTGTTCCTGGGGATGCGACACCTGTGCATACTGTGTAGGAATGTTGATTGGAAAACATAAAATGTCACCGAAATTAAGCCCTAAGAAATCAGTGGAGGGCGCTGTCGGCGGCGTCGCAGGCGCAGCGCTTCTTACGGTTATTTATGGTATGATCTTTAAAAATGCCATGCAGATCGATCAGACACATGTCTGGATCATGGCAGGAATCAGTGCGGTTGGAGCGTTGATCTCTATGGTTGGGGATCTGACTGCATCTGCCATCAAGCGGAATTACGAGATCAAAGATTACGGAAAACTGATTCCGGGACACGGTGGCATTTTAGACCGTTTTGACAGTGTGATCTTTACTGCACCGATCATTTATTTCCTTGCAGTGAACTTTATTAAATTATAAGATAAGGAAATTATAAAACATGAAAAAAATTGCAATTTTAGGTTCTACCGGTTCTATCGGTACACAGACACTCGATATTGTAAGAGAGCAGGGGGATATTCAGGTAGTGGCAATGGCTGCCGGAAGTAATATCAGTTTGTTAGAAGCACAGATGAGGGAGTTCAGACCATCTCTTGTCAGTGTATGGGATGAAAAAAAGGCATCAGAACTTCGTACGAATACAAAAGACCTCGGCATAAAAATCGTGTCCGGCATGGAAGGACTTCTTGAAGTATCGGTGATCCCGGAGAGTGAGATTTTAGTGACCGCAATTGTTGGTATGCTTGGAATCAGACCAACGATTGCTGCAATTAAAGCAGGAAAGAAAATTGCTTTGGCAAACAAGGAAACACTTGTCACTGCCGGACATATTATTATTCCGCTTGCAAAGGAATACAAGGTACCGATTCTTCCGGTAGACAGCGAACACAGTGCGATTTTCCAGTCGCTGCAGGGTGCCGGAGATAATAAGATCAGCAGGATTTTACTGACAGCTTCCGGTGGACCGTTCCGTGGAAGAAAAGCAGATGAACTTAAGAATATTCAGGTGGAAGATGCCCTGAAACATCCAAACTGGAGCATGGGAAGAAAAATCACGATTGATTCTTCCACATTGGTAAATAAAGGACTGGAAGTGATGGAAGCAAAATGGCTCTTTGATGTGGCTTTAGATCAGATTCAGGTTGTAGTACATCCGCAGAGTGTCATTCATTCTGCTGTAGAGTATCAGGATGGAGCAGTGATCGCACAGCTTGGCACGCCGGATATGAGACTTCCAATCCAGTATGCACTTTATTATCCGGAGCGCCGGAATCTTTCGGGCAGGAGACTGGATCTGTTTGAAATTGCAGATCTTACCTTCGAGAAGCCGGATACCGATACATTCCGCGGGCTTGCACTTGCATATCAGGCAATGGAAAAGGGCGGAAATATTCCGACTGTGTACAATGCTGCCAATGAGAAAGCGGTCAGTCTGTTTTTAGACCGGAAGATTTCTTATCCGGAGATCACAGAGTTGATCGAGGCATGTATGGAAAATGCAGAGTTTATCGATCATCCGGATGTGGATGAAATTTTGGGGACAGAAGCAGCTGCTTATGAGTTTATTGAAAAAAAGATGAGTGCAAAATAAAACGCATTTAAAAATGCAACAAGACATCAGGAAAGGTTTTTTACATGAAAATTATTATCGCATTACTGATATTCAGCATTATTATCCTGTTTCATGAACTGGGACATTTTTTGCTTGCAAAGGTAAACGGGATCCGTGTCAATGAATTTTCACTTGGATTAGGACCTACACTTTTCGGAATCCAGAAAGGTGAGACAAAATACTCCATCAAACTGCTTCCATTTGGAGGAGCCTGCATGATGGAGGGAGAGGATTCGGAAAGCCAGGATAACAAAGCGTTTAACAACAAATCTGTCTGGGCAAGGATCAGCGTTGTAGCTGCGGGACCAATTTTTAATTTTATCATGGCCTTTATCTTCTCTTTTATTCTTGTCTGCTGCACCGGATATGATCTTCCGGTACTCTCAGATGTGAGTGAGGGTTATGCCGCAGAGGAAGCGGGACTTCAGGCAGGTGATACGATTGTAAAAATGGGAAATAAACATATTCATTTTTACCGTGAGGTGAGTGCATATTCCATGTACCATGCCGGAGAACCGGTGAAAGTAACTTATGAGCGGGATGGAGAACGTTACACAACGGAACTCACTCCAAAATATGATGAGACCACCGGAAGATATTTATATGGATTTATTGGAATGGCAGCCAGAGAGAAGACAACAAACAATGTATTCACGCTGGCAAAATACAGTGCTTACGAGGTGGAGTACTGGATCTATACGACACTTGGAAGCTTAAAGATGCTCTTTACCGGAGGCGTTACCGTCAATGATATGAGTGGTCCGGTAGGAATTGTCAGTGCAATCGGAGACAGCTATGAGCAGAGTGTTTCCTACGGCTACTTCTATGCATTCCTGCAAATGCTGTATATCAGTATCCTGCTTTCTGCGAACCTTGGTGTCATGAACCTTCTGCCACTCCCGGCACTCGACGGTGGAAGACTTGTATTTTTGCTGGTAGAGGCGATCCGTGGCAAAAAAGTTGACCCGGAAAAAGAGGGCATGGTACATTTTGCCGGTATCATGATATTGTTTGCACTCATGATACTGATCATGTTTAACGACATTCGTAAGTTGTTTATATAGATTAGAAAAAGTTTCGCAATTATCCAGTAAGAATTTATACGAAAGGGAGAAGAACTATGACAAAAACAGTGAAGATCGGCAACCGCATCATTGGCGGCGGCAACCCGATTTTGATCCAGTCTATGACCAATACAAAAACCGAGAATGTGGAGGCAACTGCCGCACAGATCAATCAGCTTACAGCTGCCGGATGTGATATCATCCGCTGTGCAGTGCCTACGATGGATGCAGCGAAGGCATTAAAGGAGATAAAAAAACAGGTGCAGATTCCGGTCGTTGCAGACATTCATTTTGACTATCGTCTTGCAATTGCAGCAATGGAGAATGGAGCAGACAAGATCCGCATCAATCCGGGAAATATCGGAAGCACAGAGCGTGTGAAGGCTGTGGTGGATGTCGCAAAAGAGCGCAACATTCCAATCCGTGTAGGGGTAAACAGTGGTTCCTTAGAAAAAGATCTGGTGGAGAAATACCATGGAGTGACGGCTGAGGGACTGGTAGAAAGTGCTTTGGATAAAGTAAAACTGATTGAAGATATGGGATATGATAATCTTGTCATCAGTATCAAATCTTCGGATGTTATGATGTGTGTGAAAGCACATGAACTGATCGCAAGCCAGACCGATCATCCGCTGCATGTCGGAATCACGGAGGCTGGTACGATTATCAGCGGTAATATCAAGTCTGCCATCGGACTTGGATTGATCTTACACCAGGGAATCGGTGATACGATCAGGGTTTCCCTGACAGGCGATCCATCAGAGGAGATCAAATCTGCCAAATTGATTTTAAAAACGCTTGGACTTCGCAAAGGCGGTGTGGAAGTAGTATCCTGTCCAACCTGCGGAAGAACACAGATCAATCTGATCCAACTGGCAAATCAGGTAGAAAATATGGTTGCAGATATTCCACTTGACATTAAAGTTGCCGTTATGGGATGTGTTGTAAATGGTCCGGGAGAGGCAAAAGAAGCAGATATCGGAATTGCCGGAGGAATCGGCGAGGGACTTATAATCAAACATGGCGAGGTATTCAAAAAAGTGCCGGAGTCAGAACTTTTAGAGGCACTCCGCTATGAACTGTTACATTGGAATGAATAATTATGGCAAAACTATTTTTTGATGTCTTTCCGACACTGGATGTGTCCGGGGATATGAAGAAAATTTTATCTGAGATGGAAGTTACCAAGGTAGGGATGAATCATGAGAGAGATCATATCCGTGTCTATCTTTTGGGCAGTCATCTCATACATAAAAATAACATTACGCAGTTAGAAAAATCCATTGAGGAGCAGATATTTAAGGGAAAACGGATGAATGTCCGTATTATCGAAAAGTATCAGCTCTCCGAGCAGTATACCGCCCGCACGCTGATGGATATGTATAAGGACAGTATTTTAGAAGAGTTAAAAGCCTACAGTCTGATGGAATACAATCTGCTGCGTGCTTCCAAAATGGAATTTACGGATGACAGTCATCTGCATCTTGTACTGGAAAATACGATCATTGCACAGACACGTTCCCATGAAATTGTGGAATTTTTAGAGAAAATCGTGTGTGAGCGCTGTGGCATGAACCTGATTGTTGACCTTGACTTTGAGGAACCAAAAGAGAGCAGGTACAAGAAAAACAGTGATCTTCAGATTCAGTTTGAAATCAAAAATATATTAAAAAATATCAATTTGAAGGATGAGGACGGAGAGACAGTTGCAGTTGCTTCAGATGCCAATGAAAAAAGTGCAGCTTCCGGTCAGACTACAACATCTGGAGACAGTGGTTCTACAGGTGGTGGAAACGCCGTAAAACCTGCAAAAAACGATGCAAAATCTGCAAATGGTGCAGGAAATACTGCAAAAAAAACATATGACGGACCACGGAAAGAGTTTAAAAAACGTTATGATGGCGGTGGCTTTGGCGGAGGTAAAAAATCCGATAATCCGGATGTAATTTACGGTCGTGATATTGAGGATGGAGAAACCATCCCATTGGAGAAAATCGTGGGTGAGATGGGTGAAGTTACCATCCGCTGTCAGGTCATGACGGTTGAGACGAGGGAGATCCGTAACGAAAAGACAATCATTATCATGTCGGTCACAGATTTTACGGATTCCATTGTCCTGAAAATATTTACAAGAAATGAAGACAGGGATGAGCTTCTTGGCAATCTGAAAAAAGGGGCATTCTTAAAAATCAAAGGTGTCACGACAATCGATAAGTTTGACAGTGAATTAACAATCGGTTCGATCGTTGGAATTAAGAAGATTGCAGACTTTACGACCACCCGTATGGACACCAGTCCGGAGAAGCGTGTGGAATTGCACTGTCATACAAAGATGAGTGATATGGATGGTGTGTCCGAGTGTAAAGACATCGTAAAGCGTGCCATGAAATGGGGACATAAGGCGATTGCGATCACCGACCACGGCGATGTACAGGCATTCCCGGATGCAAACCATGCACTGAGTCCGGATGACGATTTTAAGGTTATCTACGGTGTGGAAGCGTATCTGGTGGACGACTTGAAGGATATTATCACAGATTCGAAAGGACAGAGCCTCGATGAAACCTTTGTGGTGTTCGACTTGGAGACGACCGGTTTCAGCCCAGATAAGAATAAGATTATTGAGATCGGTGCAGTGAAAGTAGTCGGTGGTGTCATTACAGACCGCTTTTCGACATTTGTAAACCCGGAAGTGCCAATTCCATTCCGAATCGAGGAATTGACCTCAATTAAGGATGATATGGTCATTGATGCACCGAAGATTGAGGAGATTCTGCCGGAATTTATGAAGTTCTGCGATGGTGCGATCATGGTTGCCCACAATGCGGAATTTGATATGAGTTTTATTAAGAAAAACTGCAAGGATCAGGGGATAGAGAGAGAGTTTACGATCATAGATACAGTGGCTCTTGCCAGAATTCTGCTGCCGAACCTGAATCGTTTTAAACTCGATACCGTTGCAAAGGCATTGAATGTCTCACTGGAAAACCATCATCGTGCAGTTGACGATGCTGCCTGTACAGCAGAAATTTTTGTGAAATTTATTGAGATGTTAAAAGAACGCGGTATGGAAAATCTCGATGATGTGAACCATATGGTTTCCACCTCCCCGGAAACGGTCATGAAAATGCCGACCTACCATGCAATTATTCTGGCGACAAATGACATCGGACGTATCAATCTGTATCGTCTGGTTTCACTTTCACACCTCACGTATTATAATAAGAGACCACGTGTGCCAAAAAGTGAATTTGTCAAATACAGAGAGGGACTTCTTTTAGGCTCTGCCTGTGAAGCTGGAGAATTATACCGTGCGATTGTGGGCGGAAGACCGCAGGAAGAGATCATAAGACTTGTAAAGTTCTATGATTATCTGGAGATACAGCCGCTTGGAAACAATGAGTTCATGTTGCGCAGTGACAAGGAGCCGGTGAATACGATGGAAGAGCTGCAGGATATCAACCGCAGGATCTGCAGACTGGGGGAGGAATTTAACAAGCTTGTGGTGGCTACCTGCGATGTGCATTTCCTTGACCCGGAAGATGAAATCTACCGCCGTATTATTATGGCCGGAAAGGGATTTAAGGATGCTGACGAGCAGGCACCGTTATATCTTCGAACAACCGAAGAAATGCTAAAGGAATTCGAATATCTTGGAAGTGCCAAGGCAGAAGAGGTCGTCATTACAAATCCAAACAAAATTGCGGATATGTGTGAGAAGATTGCACCGGTAAGACCGGATAAGTGTCCGCCGTTTATCGAGAATTCGGATCAGATGCTCCGTGATATCTGCTATAACAAGGCGCACAGCATGTATGGTGAAGAACTGCCTCCGATCGTAAAGGAGCGGCTTGACCGAGAATTAAATTCGATTATTTCCAATGGATATGCGGTAATGTATATTATCGCACAGAAGCTTGTATGGAAGTCGAACGAGGATGGTTACCTTGTAGGTTCCCGTGGTTCGGTAGGTTCCTCTTTTGCAGCGACCATGTCCGGTATCACGGAGGTAAATCCATTGCAGGCGCATTACCGTTGCGAATATTGCAAATACAGCGATTTTGATTCACCGGAAGTCAAGGCATTTTCCGGAAGAAGTGGTTGTGATATGCCGGATAAGATTTGTCCGGTGTGTGGCAAAAAGCTGGTAAAAGATGGATTTGATATTCCATTTGAGACCTTCCTTGGATTCAAGGGAAATAAAGAGCCGGATATCGACTTAAACTTTTCCGGTGAGTATCAGAGTAAAGCCCATGCTTACTGTGAGGTTATTTTCGGTTACGGACAGACATTCCGTGCCGGAACGATTGGTACACTTGCGGATAAGACTGCATTTGGATATATCAAAAATTATTATGAAGAGCGTGGAATTCACAAGAGAAACTGTGAGATTGACCGTATTGTACAGGGATGTGTCGGCGTCCGGAGAACGACCGGACAGCATCCGGGAGGTATCGTTGTTCTTCCGGTGGGCGAGGAGATTAATACGTTTACTCCGGTACAGCATCCGGCAAACGATATGACGACTGCAACGGTTACGACTCATTTTGATTACCATTCCATCGACCATAACTTATTAAAACTGGACATTCTCGGACACGATGATCCGACCATGATCCGTATGTTACAGGACTTGACAGGACTTGATCCACAGACGATCCCTTTGGACGATCAGACAGTCATGTCGCTGTTTATGAATACCTCTGCATTGGGAGTAGAACCGGAAGACATCAACGGTATTCCCCTGGGATGTTTAGGAATCCCGGAGTTTGGAACAGATTTTGCGATGCAGATGGTTATTGATGCGAAACCGACCGAATTTTCGGATCTGATCCGAATTTCAGGACTTTCGCATGGTACGGATGTGTGGTTGGGAAATGCACAGACTTTAATTGAGCAGGGGATTGCAACGATTTCTACTGCAATCTGTACCCGTGATGATATTATGATTTATCTGATCAGTATGGGACTTGACAGTGAGCAGTCCTTTACCATTATGGAGTCTGTTCGAAAAGGTAAGGGATTAAAGGAAGAATGGAAGGAAGAGATGCGGGCACATAATGTACCGGAATGGTATATTGATTCGTGTTTAAAGATTAAGTATATGTTCCCAAAGGCGCACGCGGCTGCCTACGTTATGATGGCATGGCGTATCGCATACTGCAAAGTTTTTTACCCGCTTGCCTATTATGCAGCATATTTTTCCATTCGTGCGACAGGTTTCAACTATGAGATCATGTGTCAGGGAAAAGAGCGTCTGGAATATTTTTATAAAGATTACACGAGAAGAAAAGATTCTCTTTCCAAAAAAGAGCAGGATGTCTACCGTGATATGCGGATCGTGCAGGAGATGTATGCGAGAGGCTTTGATTTCACGCCAATTGATATTTACCGTGCATTGCCGGACCGTTTCCAGATCATCGACGGAAAGCTTATGCCGGCGTTAAATACCATTGAAGGTATGGGTGACAATGCTGCAATTGCGGTTGCGGAGGCAGCAAAAGACGGAAAATTCTTATCCAAAGATGATTTCCGCCAGCGAACCAAGGTGACGAAATCTACCATTGATCTTATGGCAGATCTTGGACTGCTGGGCGATATGCCGGAGTCCAATCAGTTGTCGTTATTTGATTTTGCATAAATATTTGTTTTGCGGGATAAAGAAACGCCAGGAAAAAATGAAGTTTCCTGACGTTTCTTTTTTTGTAAAAAATTGCATTGTAACAACGCCTGCTTACGGATTGAAAATCTGTACATTGCCCGGGGCAGCAACAGATGTATAATAAGGGGTTTTGGTCGTAAAATCTTTAAAATAGACATAAGTGGAAGTTACATTAATGGCAGTGTAGTTGCCTTCTTTTAATTCCTGATAATTGCTTCCATCTGTATTAATACAACAGATGGCCGGATTTGTCTTATCATTTTTCTGAAAAAAGATTTTATCGCCTGTGACATTATAGCAGTCGACACGGCAGTCCGTGACCAGCGTTTTTTCACCATTTGTCAGATCGACTTTGGCAATGCGGTAATCGTTTTCACAGTCCATAAAATAAAGATTGTTTCCGTCTTTCACCGGCATCCAGCAGTTCCCCTCATAGATGACTTTTGCGTGGTCATTGGAAGTGTCCATCTCATAGATATTATGATTGTCTGTCAGTCCGTTATAATAAATATATTGTCCATCGGTACTTGCGGTAAAGTAGGACTGTTTTTCTACCTGCTCTTTTTCCTTGCCATCAATTTTGACTTTGTACAGCGTGGTTGCATCAGTGGTATCATAATGCAGATAGTACAGATAATTTCCAACCAGGGAAGCATACATACACGGATCATCATCTAAAATTTCAGGTTTTCCTTTTCCGTCAATGTCCAGCCGGCATAAGCTGTTGGTATTGACCGGGAGGAAGGAAAACGAATCAGCGCTTTTTCCCTTAAGTTTACAGTAATAAATGTAGTGGTCATCCACGTTGATGTAGCTGACACTCTGATCCTCTAACTTTTTGATGTTTGTGCCGTCCGGGTTCATGGAGTACAGACAGTAGTTGTCGGCAGGGTTGGCAAAGTAGACAATACCATCTTTTTCACAGAAATATCCTTCGTTATACAGATTTCCCGCAGTGTTGCCGTTGACATAACCGTCATTATACCGAATGCGGTTTATGTACCGGTAGAGAAAAACACACCCGGCAGCAAGAAGGATCACCAACACAAAAAGCAGCCATTTCCAAATTTTTTTCATAAGTAAATCACCTCTTTGATTTATAATCTTTATCTATAAAAAGTATAGCATTTCTGTATACCATGACGCAAGTGTTCTCTTGCAAGCAAACTGTGAATGTAATATATTATAAATAATAAATGGAAAGGCTTGGATTTATTATGAGAGATTTATTGGAACTAAGAGATGAGATCGATCAGATCGACAGTCAGATCGTAGATCTGTATGAACGCAGAATGGCAATTTCTGAGGAAGTTGCTGAATATAAAATTGCTGTAGGAAAGAAAGTATTTGACAAGCAGCGTGAGGTTTCCAAGTTGGAAACATTGAGCAGAAAAGGAACTACGCCATTTTTAAAACATGGTATCCGTGAACTGTTCGAGCAGATCATGTCCATGAGCCGGAAGCGTCAGTATCAGCTTCTGACAGAACATGGCCAGACGGAAAAACCCGATTTTAAAGAAGTAGATCATCTGAATTACAAAAATGCTAAAATCGTATTTCAGGGAACAGAAGGCGCGTATTCCCAGCTTGCGCTGAATGAGTATTTCGGGGAGAATGCAGACAGTTATCATGTGGATACGTGGCGGGATGCGATGGAAGCCATCCAAAACGGGGAGGCCGATTACGCTGTATTCCCAATTGAGAATTCATCCGCCGGAATCGTTTCCGAGAACTATGATCTTATGGTGGAATACAATAATTATATCGTGGGAGAGCAGATCATCCGTATCGACCATGCACTTTTGGGTCTGCCGGAAGCAGACATGGACGATATCACCGACATTTATTCCCACCCACAGGCGCTGATGCAGTGCTCGAAATACCTTGAGAGCCACAGAGACTGGGAAAAGCACAGTCTGAAAAATACGGCGATGTCCGCCCAGAAGATCAAAGAGGATGGAAAAAAGAACAAGGCAGCGATCGCAAGCACCCTGACTGCGGATATTTATGGTCTGAAAGTGCTCGACGAGGCGATCCAGAACAATAAAAATAATTACACAAAGTTTATCATTGTGGCGAACAAGAAGATTTTTGAATTGAGAGCCAATAAGATCAGTATCTCTTTTGAAGTTCCGCATGAGAGCGGTTCGCTGTACCATAAGCTGTCCCATTTTATCTACAACGGAATCAACATGAACAAGATCGAGTCCAGACCGGTGCAGGGAAAAGCGTGGGAGTACCGCTTCTTTGTTGACATTGAGGGAAACCTCAATGATGCAGCCGTACAGAATGCGCTGCGGGGGCTGACAGAGGAGACCATCCGATTGAAAATACTTGGCAATTATGTGAGTGCAGAAGGGAATGAATAAACTGATGAAAAGTCCAAAGAATTTGATCTTATATAAAGATTTTGAAAATGGTAACTTATTTTACAACATGACCTGGATCATGGAGAATTATGAAAATGAATATTATAATAAAGAGGATGTGGAGTCTCTTTTGTATGAGAGTTTGAACCAGTTAATGGAACTGGCAGTGAGTCATGGCTTTGTGGGAAATCTGTGGCACAGTTTTCTGGCATTTATTCTTGTAAATAATGAGAATGCTTACAGCAAAGCCTGTGAGATCCGCGGCGAAGTGGAGGGCTCTGTCAATCAGATCGTATTGCATGACTTTGAGATCATCAAATCGCTGTTTGATTTTGATTTTGGAAAACTTGCCTCTTATTTTGAGATGGACTGCATGGATGTCATCACCGATTATCAGAGCATGACAGGGAGCGGAAAGATTTTTAATAAGAGGATCAAAGAGCGCATCAATGAGTTGAAGTTAAAGCTGGAAGCTTCCACAGATGTGTCCGGATTTAAAGATGCAGTGACGGCATTTTATAAAGATTTTGGCGTTGGTAAACTCGGACTTCACAAGGCATTCCGCATTCAGCACAGGGAAAAGGGAGATGTGGAGATCGTGCCGATCACAAATATTGCCCATGTGAAATTAGACGATCTGGTCGGCTATGAGCTTGCAAAACAGAAACTCATCGACAATACGGAAGCATTTGTCAACGGAAAGCAGGCAAATAACTGCCTGTTATATGGGGATGCCGGAACCGGAAAATCCACCAGTATCAAAGCCATTGCAAACCAGTACTATGACAGAGGCTTACGTCTAATCGAAGTGTACAAGCACCAGTTCTGTGATCTGAATGATGTCATCGCACAGATCAAAAACCGCAATTACAAGTTCATTATTTACATGGACGATCTCTCTTTTGAAGAGTTTGAGATCGAATATAAATATCTGAAGGCAGTGATCGAGGGCGGTCTTGAGAAAAAACCGGATAACGTACTGATCTATGCAACCTCCAACAGACGCCACCTGATCCGTGAAACATTTTCGGATAAAGAGGAAGTGCGTGAGGATATGCATACTTCCGATACTGTACAGGAAAAACTATCCCTGTATGCAAGATTTGGTGTTTCCATTTATTTTGGCGCACCGAACAAGAAGGAATTCCAGAATATTGTCAAAGTACTTGCAGAAAAATATCAGGTTTCCATGGATGAGGACACTTTGCTTGCTGAGGCCAATAAATGGGAGCTTTCCCACGGCGGATTATCCGGCAGGACGGCACAGCAATTTATCAACTATTTACTTGGAAAAGAATAAAAAATTGGTATAATAGAGATATACAAAAGAAATGAGGAGGCAGACAT
>ENA-OUQH01002022-OUQH01002022.1-human-gut-metagenome-genome-assembly--contig:-NODE-2022-length-12891-cov-4.526566_pt1 | contig 12891 bp, 10 predicted proteins | sample MGYA00237948_ERZ548828 | MGnify/ENA primary metagenome ERZ548828 (study PRJEB26490, sample SAMN05194711) | human gut metagenome | biome: terrestrial biome; feature: human-associated habitat; material...
GTAAGCAGGCCAAGGACGCAGGGATCGGCGTGAGCAACTACGCCGTGGCAGCGGATTTCCTGAACAAGAATCTGGATGAAGAAGTCGAGCGCGTCAAGGGCGAACTGCGCAACGCGGTGCTGCTCGGCGCGCGTACCCTGCGCCACGATGCGGCGTGGAAGCTGCCGGAGGACGGCTCCATCCGCACCTTCCGTCAGGCGCTGCCTCGCATCGCGGAGGGCTGTCGCCGCGTCACCGAATACGCCGAAACCCTCGGCATCCGCACCATGACCGAAAACCACGGCACCTTTGTGCAGGAAAGCGCCCGCGTCGAGGCGCTGATCGAGGCGGTGGACCACCCGAACTTCGGCGCGCTGGTAGATATGGGCAACTTCATGTGCGCGGATGAAGCGCCCGAAAAGGCCATGGGTGTGATGGCGCCGCTGGCCTTCCATGTCCATGCCAAGGATTTCCTCTACAAGCCCTGCACGGCGCGCAATCCCGGCAAGGGTTGGTTCGGCACGCGCGGCGGCGCGTTCCTGCGCGGCACGGTGATCGGCCACGGCGTGGTGCCGGTGGAAGCCTGCCTGCGCATCCTCAAAAATGCGGGCTACGATGGAACCGTCGCCATTGAATTCGAGGGTATGGAACCCTGCGAGGAGGCCATTGCGCTTTCCCGCGAGAATCTCGCGGCGCTGATGCAGCTGTAAACGGAGGGTAGTAAGATGAAAAAAGTCTGGATTCTCACGCTTGTGGTCTGCATTCTCTTGGCGGGAATCATCGGCTTAGTCATGCTGCTTCCCGGCTTTCAACGCAGAAACGACGTGTTTGTGTCGGATTTCAGTCTTTTGGAAGACGGAAAAGCGTTGACGGTGCAAATCGGCGTGGCCGGCTCGATGGGATATGTTCGCAAGCTGGAACCGATTGGCACGAAGGACAATGTTCTGCTGCTGGATGCGTATTCCGCGTTCGGCGGCCCGAACGGCTCCATCGGCGCGAAGGACGCTTATGCGATTCCGGTTGCGGAGGATGTATCCGCCGTGGCGCTCTGCCGCAGCAGCGGGGAATACGAAATTGTGCTGGAAAAGAAGGACGGGACCTGGCAAAGGGCTGAGGCTGGAAATATCGTAGAGAAATGACAAAAAGAGAAAGGCGCTGTTCCATGCGGACGGCGCTTTTTCTGCAAAAAAAGCACTTGCCACCGACGCTGCGTCATAGTTTAGGATGTTCATCAGAGCAAGAGGCGCTCCGGCGAAGCGAAAAACGCGCTGGCGCAGGGGCTGATGAGTTTCTTTGAAGCGTTCGGCAAGATCAAAGAGAGCAACCTGGCGTCCGGTGCGGTGCAGAAGCTGGCAGCGCATTTGCGGGCATACATTGCGGAGCACTACTATCTCTGCACGCCGCAGACCTTGAAGGGTCTGGGCGCAATGTACGCTGCCGACGGCGAATTTACGGAGAACATAGACAAAACCGGCGGCTATGGCACGGCGGCTTTTGCGGCAAAGGCCATGGAGATTTACTGCAAATAAGCGTCTTGAGTCTCCGTCTGTATCAGAAAATAGAAAGTAAAAGGACGCGTCTGCAAAAACTTCGCAGACGCGTCCTTTTACTTGAGTTTTATCCCTTGGCGTCGGAGGCCGGAGCGGGTTCCTGCTGCGGCACGGGCGTGAAGGTCAGGTGATCTTCGGCAAGACCCATGCGTACGGTATCGCCCAGCTTGATGCGGCCGGAGAGGATTTCCTCGGAGAGATCGTCCTCCACCATGCGCTGAATGGCGCGGCGCAGCGGACGCGCACCGTAGGTGGGATCAAAGCCCTCCTTGGCGAGGTATTGCAGCACATTGTCGTCCCAGCTCAGTGCAATGCCGCGCTCCTTGAGCCGCTGCGCAACCGAACCGACCATCAGCCCCGCGATACGCAGTATGTTTTCTTCATCCAACGGATGGAACACAATCAGCTCATCCACGCGGTTCAGGAATTCCGGGCGGAAGGTGCGCTTGAGCTCTTCCAGCATGGATTCCTTCATCCGCTCGTAGGAGCGGGCAGACATTTCGCCCTTGCCGGTGCTGGAGAAACCCAGCGCGCGGCTGTTCTTTTCCACATCCGCCGCGCCGACGTTGCTCGTCATGACGCAGATCGTATTGCGGAAATCCACCGTACGGCCGGTGGAATCGGTCAGGCGGCCGTCTTCCAGCACTTGCAGCAGGATGTTGAATACGTCGGGATGCGCCTTTTCGATCTCGTCAAATAGCACCACCGAGTACGGCTTGCGGCGCACCGCTTCGGTCAGCTGGCCGCCCTCATCGTGGCCGAGATAGCCCGGAGGAGAGCCGATCATGCGGGAAACGGAGAATTTTTCCATGTATTCGGACATATCAATGCGCACCAGCGCGCTTTCATCGCCGAACATGGCCTCTGCCAGTGCTTTACAAAGCTCGGTCTTGCCTACGCCCGTGGGGCCGAGGAACAGGAACGAGCCGATGGGGCGGTTCGGGTCGGCGATACCTGCGCGGGAGCGGAGGATGGCCTCCGTGACCTTCTGCACGGCCTCGTCCTGGCCGATGACGCGCTTGTGGAGCAGCTCGCCGAGGTGCAGGATCTTCTCGCGCTCACCCTCGCGCAGCTTTGCGACGGGGATGCCCGTCCACTTGGCGACGATGTTTGCTATCTCCTCCTCGGTGACGGTGTCATGCACCATGGTGTTGCTCTTGCGCTCCTCGGACTTCTTCTCCGCCTCTGCAAGCTGACGCTCAAGCGCCGGGAGGTCAGAGTATTTGAGCTTTGCGGCCTTCTCGTACTCGTAGTGGAGCTGGGCGTTCTCGATGTCGGCGTGGAGCTGTTCGAGCTTGGACTTGAGGTTCTTGACCTCGTCCACGCTGTTCTTCTCGCTGTCCCAGCGCGCCTTCATCTCGTTGAACTTGTCCTTGAGGTTGGCCAGCTCCTCGCGCAGCTTCGCGAGACGGTCCTTGCTGAGCTGGTCGTCCTCCTTCTTCAGCGCCATCTCCTCGATCTCCAGCTGCATGATCTTGCGGCGGATGTCGTCCATCTCGGCGGGCATCGAGTCGATCTCGGTGCGGATGAGGGCGCAGGCCTCGTCGACGAGGTCAATGGCCTTGTCGGGGAGGAAACGGTCAGTTATATAGCGGTTGGAGAGCGTCGCGGCGGCGACGAGCGCGCTGTCGTGGATACGCACGCCGTGGAACACCTCGTAGCGCTCCTTGAGGCCGCGGAGGATGGATATCGTGTCCTCAACGGTCGGCTCGTCGACCTGCACGGGCTGGAAGCGGCGCTCCAGCGCGGCGTCCTTTTCGATGTACTTGCGGTACTCGTCGAGCGTGGTCGCGCCGATGCAGTGCAGCTCGCCGCGGGCGAGCATAGGCTTGAGAAGGTTTCCGGCGTCCATGCTGCCCTCGGTCTTGCCCGCGCCGACTATCGTGTGCAGCTCGTCGATGAAGAGGATAATGCGCCCCTCGGACTTGCGGATCTCTTCGAGCACGGCCTTCAGGCGCTCCTCGAATTCGCCGCGGTACTTTGCGCCCGCGATGAGCGCGCCCATGTCGAGGGAGAATATGGTCTTGTCCTTGAGGCCGTCGGGCACGTCGCCGCGCACGATGCGCTGCGCCAGCCCCTCGGCGATGGCGGTCTTGCCGACGCCCGGCTCGCCTATCAGGACGGGGTTGTTCTTGGTTTTGCGGGAGAGGATACGCACGACGTTTCTGATCTCGGTGTCGCGGCCGATGACGGGGTCGAGCTTGTTGTCCCGCGCACGCTGCACAAGATCCGTGCCGTATTTATTCAGCGCGTCGTAGGTGCTTTCGGGGTTGTCGCCGGTGACGGGTGCGGACTTGACCTTGCTCAGTTCGGTCGTGAAGGCGGACTTCGTGATGCCGTGGTCGGCGAGGATGCGCTTTGTCGCGGCGGTGCCGGCGGCGAAGATGCCGATCATCAGGTGTTCGACGGAGAGGTACTCGTCGCCCATGGACTTTGCGGCCTTTTCGGCGGCGGAGAGGACGCGGCTGAGCTCGGAGGACATGTAGACCTCGCTGCTGTCGCCGCCGACCTTCGGAAGCGCGGCGATGGCGCCGTCAAGCTCCGAAAGCACCGCGTCGCAGTCAACGCCCATGCGCTTAAACAAGGTGGGGATGAGGCCGCCGTCCTGATCGACGAGGGCGTAGAGCAGATGCTCCGGGGTGATATAGCTGTTGCGGTTCTCCTGCGCCATGGATTGCGCGGTCTGCACCGCTTCGATGGTTTTCTGAGTGAAATTCTGAGCGTTCATAATGTTCGCTCCTTTCGTTGTTGAACTTGTGGGTGTGGGTGGTGTGGGTGTTTTGTGTGATATGGAATTTCTTTCGTAGGGGACGGCCCCTGTGCCGTCCCGTTGTGTTGTACCTTGTGCAAACGTACAAATCGGCGCGCAATCTTAAAATATTCTGTCATTGCGAGGAGCGAAGCGACGTGGCAATCCGTTTCTCTTTGCGCCGGCAGTATAGTTTCGTACAATGTAAGGGGGATGCGGATTCCCACGACCAGTTTGCGAACTGGTCTCGGAATGACAGCAAATCTTTCCCTCGCCTTCTCTTTTCCCTATCGGAAATTACTAAAGACCGGCGACCCCTCAGTCACGGCTCACGCCGTGCCAGCGTCTCGCTGCGGCTCGGTCACGGCGCGGCTCTGACATGCCCCCGGCATGTCATTCACTACCGTGCCGCCGCTTCGCTACCTAAAAGGGGCGCCAAGAGGGTGCGGTGCGTCGCCATACGCCATTGCAAGATTTTTGCCGCGAAGCGCCTCCCCCCTCACACATGGATCTTCTCGTTCCTCATATGCGAGAAGTACGCGGCCTCGACCTCGTGGTCGTCGAGCCGCCCGCCGAGATAGCCCTTCATGAGCTTGTCGAAGAGCTTGATGTACTCGGACAGCGCCTGCGCCAGCTCCTCGGCGGAGCAGTCGACGTCGGGCATCGAGATGCTGCGCACGAACTTGCCGTCGTAGAGCGCGTAGCTGACGGGGGCGTTGAGCCGCGGCGCGAGGTGCGCGTCCTCGATGCGCTTCCAGAGGCGGAAGAAGCTGGTCATCGCCTGAATGAGCGCGGTGGACTGGGTGCGGAAGATGACGGTCAGCTCGCCGATGGAGTCGCCGCCCGCGCGGTACAGCTCGACCTCGTACTTGACGGTCGGGCGGTATTTGTATTCGAGCGAGCTCTTCAGCGACATGCTGTAGGTGTTCGGCGCGAAGAAGGGCACGAAGTCGCGCGATGGCGACATGAGCTGCTGGATCGTGGAGAGGACGTCGTTGATGCGGCGTTCGGGAGTGGTGTAGTTGACGTACTCGGCGAGGATCTGGTTGATGAGGTTGGAGCGGTTGGTGCCCATACGGTGCGCCAGCGCGTCGACCTCGCGCACGACCTCGTCGTTCAGCATCAGGCTGTAAAGTGTTTTTTTCATTGTAAAACCTCCATGCGGCCGCGCCGCAGTAGTAGTCGTTGTGTGGTGGGAGCGCCCACGCTCAAAATGCGTCTGTAGCGGACGGCCTCCGTGCCGTCCCGCCGTGTCGCGCCTCGCTTGATTTTGAACTCGACGCTTGTTGACGCTTGTTTTAATCCCTTTGCCGCGTAGCGGCGCCCCTTTTAGGTAGCGAAGCGGCGGCGCCGAAAGGGTCGCCAGAGTGTAGCCCAGAGCAGACCGGAAAAGACAGCACCGAGTAAACTCTGAGCTCTTGCCTCCATTTGCGACGCGAAGCTAGTCCCCTTGGGAATGTAAAGGGAGGTGGGTCGGCGTTAGCCGAGCCGGAGGGATTGTGCCGCAGAATCTGCATCAAGCGTCATTTACAGGCGAATCAGCTGCCGGTACCGCAACGGACAATCCCTCAGTCAGCCTACGGCCGACAGCTCCCCCAGAAGGGGCGCCAAGGGGGTGCACTGCCGTTTCACATCCCGTTTATTCTCACCGCCGCGTTGCGGCATAAAACGCCGGCGGGGGGCTGTATAATTAATGTGCGGGCATGCACCGCGACGGCGCACGGCGCATATTGCACAACACCGCCTGCATAGTTTATACATATATGCGCAAAATGAATAAATAAATTGACTTCATTTGCCAACAATGTTAAAATAATGTCATCCAGGTCAACGGCAAAATTATTCAGGGGAGGAAAGCAATGAGAGATCTGAAGTATCTTGGCTATTTTGAAAACCTCCTGCGGGAGGCAAACAACGAGCTGATCGTTCAGGCGAAAAAAGACGGCAAGGTCTGCGTCGCGTTCGTGTGCGAGAACACCCCCGAACCACTGATGAACCTTGACGGAACCTTTTCCATCCGCCTGTCCGCGCCGAACACCGGCTCGATGGACATCGCGACCTACTACATGACGAGCTTCCTGTGCGAGACGAGCCGCGCGCTGCTCGAGCGCGCCATCGAGGGCGGCTTCAACTTCGCCGACTGCGTCATCGCGCCCGACGGCTGCACGATGATCAACCGCTGCGTCGAGAACATGGAACTGCTGAAAACCATGGGCAAGGGGAACGACCGCTTCTTCCACCAGTACATGGAAATTCCACTCAAGGCGGACGATAACGGCGTAGAGCTTCTCAAGCTCCAGTGCAAAAACCACATCCTTACGCCGCTCAACAGGGCTTACGGCATTGACACCTCCGATTCTGCTATAAGGAAGGCCGTCGCAGGGCACAACGAGATATGCTCGCTCATCCGCGCGATCGGCGACTTCCGGAAGGAAGAGCGCCCGCGCATCACGGGCTACGAGTTCCACGTGCTGACGCTGGCTACATACCTCGCCCCGAAGTACCTGATAGTCGACAAGCTGCGCGAGACGCTCGAAGAGATACGCACGCGCGAGCCGGAGCCGAAGCCGTATCGGGCGCGGCTCATGGTGGTCGGCTCGGAGGTCGACGACAGCGGCTTCATCCGGCTCATCGAGGAGACGGGCGCTTACGTCTGCGCGGATCGCTTCTGCTTCGGCTCGCTGCCGGGGCGCGACGTCATCGAGATGAACGACGACGAGGACGCGCTGACCCAGCTCTGCCGCCAGTACGTCCACCGCGGCCAATGTCCGCGCATGATGAACATGGAGAAGGTCTACGGCCGTAAGCAGTACGTCAACGACGTCGCGCGCGAATACGGCGCGGACGGCATCATATACCAGCAAGTGAAATTCTGCGACCCGTGGGCATACGAGCGGCTGCTCGGCTCGACGATGCTGCGCGAGGACTACGGCTTCCCCGTGATGTCGGTCGACCGGCCGTACAACATCGCCTCGTCCATCGGCCAGATGCGCACGCGTGTGCAGGCGTTTGTGGAAAGCATTGAGATAAAAAAGCTTCAGGGAGGTGCAAGGTAATGGCGCTGGTGGAAAACAGTCGGGAACGTATCGGCGAAAAGCGGCTTGGCGTGCTTTTTGACGGCGGCAAGGTGCGCCGCCGCCGCGAGTGGCGCGGCATAAAGGACACCCTCTATGATTACGGCAGATGGCTGTACCTGCTGTCCATCCTCGCCGGAGTCATCATCAAGCCCCGCAACGTCAAGGCCATGTTCAGGTACCGCTGGTTCGCAAACTACCTCGCCGTGCCGCACATGCTGGATAAATTCACGATGGGTCTGCGCGACGAGCCGCTGCGCATCGTGCACACGGCGATGGACTTCGTCGTCAAGGACGTGGCGACATGTATTGATAACTCCATCCGCGGCGACCGCCGCACCGGCAACGACGTCAAGTATTCAAACGACTGCGTCCTGACCGACGAGAACGCCATGACGGCGTTCATGATGGGCTTCCCGACGCTCCATGCGATACTGCGCGAGGTGCCGACGATGTTCTCCGCAAACCTCCTGAACCAGTATTCGTCCACGCATTATCTCGACATCGCGCAGCAGTTCGGCATCCCGGGCGACGTGTGCCCGATGCCCGAGGCCGAGGCGGGCGCCTCCATCGAGGACGATTTCCCCGTGCTCGGCAGATGCGCCGTGCAGGTCAATACCACCTGTGACGGCTCTCTCATGGGTAACGGCATAATTGCAAAGCGCCTTGAGCGCGAGTACGGCATCCCGACCTTCCAGCTCGTCGCGCCGATGCGGCACAAGGAGGAGGACGTGCAGGAGTACGCCGCGCAGGATATCAGGAAGGCCATCGCGTTTATCGAGGAGCAGACCGGCGCGAAGTGGGACTGGAAGGCGTATTTTGAGTGCGCCAAGCGCGTCAACGAGACGACGCGCAACCGCCTGACCTGGCTCGAGGTCAACAGCACGCCCTACCCGCAGTTCATCGGCGCGACCTTCTCGCTGTATAACGACACAAACTACATGGGCAACTGCGGCCGCTCGCCGTTGTTCCCGCCGATAGACCGGAAGATAATGAAGTACGTGCAGCGCGGCTACGAGCGCAAGACGATGATGGCGCCCGAGTACCGCCACCGCTGCATAGTCTGGGGCGTGCAGCCGCAGTATGTCATCGACATGCTCAACTGGATGGTGCACTGCTGGGGCGTCGTGCCGCTGACGGATATGCTGTCCATGGTCATCAGCAAGGAGATCGCCGAGGAGGACACGCCGGAGAACCGCGAGCAGGCGTATTACGACATGGCGTACCTGACCGAGAACATGATCATGCGCAACCGTACACACGGCGGCTATAAGGTGCTGGTCGACGAGCTGTGGGAGTTCTGCGAGAAGATGAACGCGGACATGGTGATGATGTGGGAGCACATGAGCTGCAAGGCGCTGGTCGGTATGCACGGGCAGTTCGAGGAGCAGGCGCGCGAGCGCGGGATACACCTCGTCTGGGTCTGCCACGACCTGTGCGATCCGCGCGTGTATTCGCGTCAGGCCATCCGCGACCAGTTCAACGAGTATATGCGTACCGTCATGCGCGAGGAGCCGCTGGATCCGTCCATCGAGGTTCTGCCGGACGAGAACGCATGGTGACGAAGGAGGAGAAAGTATGAATCTGAAGAGGCTGTCGCTGAAGCTCCTCGGCGGAGCGGGCGGATTTTTCGCCGTGACCTTTTTGATATATTTCTTTAATCTTGATATGAAGTTCCTGTCCTCCTGCGTGGAGCCGATCCTGCTGCGCCACTATGACCGCATCCCGCGCAAGCATTATATCTGACGCGGCGCGGAGACGGGGCGACGTGCCAGCTCTAAACCTTTGCCGCTTCGTTGCCCCTCTTAGGGCAGCGAAGCGGCGGCGCGGTAGTGAATGGCATGCCGGTGGCATGTCAGAGCCGCGCCGTGACCGAGCCGCAGCGAGACAGTGGCGCGTCAGCGCCGAAGGGGTCGCCAGAGTAGCGACACGAGCAGAGGGGAAAAGAAAGAGCGCACCACAAACAACCCCCACAAAACGAAAGGAGAAACATTATGTCAACCAACCTATACGACCCGGACGCAGAGCTTGAGCGCCTGTATGCTGCCATCACCGGCCGCCACGCGTTCAGCTACGACCCCGCGTCCGACCCCGTCTACAATTCCTACGCCCAGAGCTACCGGCGCCGCGGCCGCCTCGCCATGCGCGACACGATGGGTCAGGCCGCCGCCCTGACCGGCGGCTACGGCAGCAGCTACGCGCAGAGCGTCGGCCAGCAGCAGTACGACAGCTACCTCCAGAGCCTCGGCGAGGCGCTGCCGGAGCTGTACGGCATGGCGTGGCAGCGCTACAACGCGGAGGGCGACGCGCTGAAAACGGCGTGGGAGCTGGCGTCGGAGCGCTCGGAGGTCAGGCGCGAGAGCGAGCGGGAGGCGGCGGAGCGCGAAGCCGCCGCGCAGAAGAGCGCCGAGACCGCGCGCCGCGGGAATTACGACCGGCTCTATAAGCTCATCTACAACAGCGGCTATAACCCGAACGAGACGGAGCTGTCGGATAGCGGCATGACGGGCGAGCAGGCGGCGGCGCTGCTTGCGGAGTACCGCCGCCGGAACAAGATCGGCACGTCGAATTCGTATACCTACCGCAGCGGCACGAGTTCGGGCACGAAGAAGACAAAGAAGCAGAAGCGCTATACCGCCCCGAAATCGACGCGTCTCGCCTCCCCGGGCAGAAACCTCGACGCGATGATGTAAGCGGTCTTGATTCGGACTTGTCTTTTCCCTCTTGGCAATCACTAAAGACCCAGAGCGGAAAAGAAAGAGCACACTGGAAATTGGATTCTTGCCTCCATTTACACAAGGGAGCCAAAGGGGACGGCCTTTTGCCCCCACCCCCGCATTAACATTTGTAAATTTTTCTTCAAAAATTTCAAATAACACTTTTAAAAAATTTAAAAAGTGCTATTATATACTTCTATATTTATTAATGTACATTCCCCGGAGGTTCGACATGATAGTCCTGATATTTGCCCTGATCGCGCTGGCGATAGCGCTTGTCTATGCGTTCGGCTTTTCCGCGGTCACGGGGCTGGCCGATATATGGAAGCCGCTGCTGATGTTCCTCGGCAGCTTTGTTGCGATAAACGTACTGTACCTGCTGGTGATGTGGCTCATCGGGCTGCCGGTGAAGGCCGCGCCGCGCGCGAGACAGAGCGAGATCTGCCGCGTTGCGGGCGTGAGCATATGCAGCTTCATCCTCGGCCATTGCTGGACGCGGGTGCACACCGAGGGGCTGGAGAAGCTGCCGAAGGACAGCCGCTTCCTGCTCGTGTGCAACCACCGGTCGAGCTTCGACCCGCTGGCGACGATGTGGGCGCTGCGGGATTATAACGTCAGCTTCATCTCGAAGCCGAGCAACCTGAAGATACCCATCGTCGGCAAGCTCGCGTGGGGTGCGTGCTACCTGCCCATCAACCGCGAGGATAACCGCGAGGCGCTCAAGACGATCCTGCAGGCGGCGGAGTACCTGAAGAACGATGTCTGCTCGATGTGCATCTACCCTGAGGGCACGCGGAGCCACGGCACTGCGATGCTGCCGTTCCATTCGGGGAGCTTCAAGATCGCGCAGAAGGCGGGTGTGCCGCTGGTGATAGCGAGCATCGAGGGCACGGAGAACGTGGCGAAGAACGTGCTGCGCCGCCCGACGCGGGTGACGCTGAAGATATTGGAGGTCATCGACGCGGCGGAGGTCAAGGCGGAAAAGACGAACACCCTCGCCGACCATAGCGTCGAGACCATCCAGGCCGCGATCGCGTGAGCGCCGAAGGGGACGCCAGAGTTGAGACTGGAACAGAAGAGAAAAGAAAGAACGCACTATAAATAATAATGTACACAGGACGGCCTCTGTGCCGTCCCGCAAATGTTGCGCTTTGCGCTACCGCACAAATCGGCGCGCCAATCCAAAACAACCTGTCATTGCGAGGCCGGTGCGCACACCGGTCGTGGCAATCCGCATCCCCTGTGCACCGCACGAAAACGTACTGCCGACCCAAGGAAAACGGATTCCCACGTCGCTAGCGCTCCTCGGAATGACAATGGTGGTCTGGACATTACCTTCTCTTTTCCCTAATGGTAATAAACCATACATCGGAGACCCCTCAGTCACGGCTAACGCCGTGCCCCCACAAAATCCACCCATCCAAAGGAGACCACACCATGAACAAAGTCGCAATCGTGACCGGCGCGTCGCGCGGGATCGGCGCGGCCACGGCGCTGGAGCTTGCCCGCCGCGGCTACGACCTGTGCATCAACTATATCGAGCAGACCGCCCGCGCCGAGCAGACCGCCGCCGCCGCGCGAGAGTACGGCGTGCGCTGCATCACGCATCAGGCCGACGTCGCGGACGCCGCCGCCGTGCGGGCGATGCACCGCCGCTGCGTGGAGGAGCTGGGCGAGGTGACGCTGCTGGTGAATAACGCGGGCATCGCGCGGCAGCAGCAGTTTCAGGACATCGACGCCGCGACGTGGAAGCGCCTGTTCGACGTGAATCTGGGCGGCTGCTTCAACTGCACGCAGGCGGTTCTGCCGCATATGCTGCATGAGCACGCGGGCAGTATCGTGAACGTCAGCTCCATATGGGGTCAGCACGGGGCGAGCTGCGAGGTGACGTATTCGAGCACGAAGCACGCCATCATCGGGCTGACGCGGTCGCTGGCGGCGGAGCTTGCGCCGAGCGGGATACGGGTCAATTGCGTCGCGCCCGGGGTCATCGATACGGAGATGGTGCAGGTGCTGGGGCAGGAGACGCTGGACATGCTGGCAGGGGAGATCCCGTTGGGGCGGCTCGGGCGGCCGGAGGAGATCGCGGCGGCGATCGCGTATCTGGCCTGCGACGCGACCTACGCCACCGGCCAGGTGCTCACACTCGACGGCGGATTTGTGAATTGAATAATGTAAACGGGACGGCGTGTACCGTCCCGTTTTTGCGTGCTGCAACGCATGAAAAATCGGCGCTCCGCCCCAAATCTTTGCCGCGGAGCGCTGCCCCTCAAGCTCCCCCGCTGCTCTATTATCCGCGCCCTGCTGCACACTTTTTTGACAGACTGAAAACAGCCTCGGTGCACCGCACCGAGGCTGTTCCTGTCACGATTCACGATTTCAAATTTCCGCGCGGATCAATACGCCACGCCCCAATAGATCATATGCTTGGCGGGCTTGCCGCAGCAGGCGCAGACCTCGCCGAGCTTCTCCTGCGTGAAGGGGATGCAGCGCGAGGACATCCCCGCCTTCTCCTTCATGTCCAGCTCGCACTGCAGGTCGCCGCACCACATGGTCTTGATGAAGCCGCCGTTGCGCTCCTGCAGCTCCTTGGCCTCCTCCAGCGAGTACGCCGCGTAGGTGTGCTCGTCGAGATTGCGCTTGGCCTTGGCGTACAGCCCCTGCTGCACCTCGTCGAGCAGCCCGTGGATGCGATCCGCGACCTCGCTGAGCGCGACGGAGGTCTTCTCGCCGTTGTCGCGGCGGACGGCCATGCACACGCCGTTCTCGATGTCTCTGGGTCCAAGCTCGATGCGCAGCGGCACGCCCTTCATCTCATACTG
>ENA-OUQH01002031-OUQH01002031.1-human-gut-metagenome-genome-assembly--contig:-NODE-2031-length-12849-cov-4.042442_pt1 | contig 12849 bp, 10 predicted proteins | sample MGYA00237948_ERZ548828 | MGnify/ENA primary metagenome ERZ548828 (study PRJEB26490, sample SAMN05194711) | human gut metagenome | biome: terrestrial biome; feature: human-associated habitat; material...
TGTTATATTGTCATATTGTCGTTTATCGGACAAGGCCGCGGACGCTTTGGCGGCATCGTTCCCAAAAACGTCGGCGGCTTTGTCCGCATAACCTTTAATCATTCTATTAAACTATCAAAGAGAGGTGGATTGCACATGACTAAGTACATCTTAAAGCGCGTGGGCTATTCCATTGTTACCCTGTTCCTGTTGGTCGCGATTACATTTTTCATGATGCAGCTTCTTCCGGGCGACCCGTTCACCGGTGAAAAGCAGCTTCCTGCGGCACAGATGGAAGCGCTTTATGCGAAATACGGCCTTGATAAGCCCGTATGGCAGCAGTTCTTTATTTATATCGGTAATGTTGTGCAGGGTGACCTTGGCGTTTCCCTTACCTATAACCGTGCGGTCACATTGATGATCACCGAAGCATTTGCCGTTTCGTTTGACGTCGGTATCCGTTCCATTTGCTTCGCCTTCATCGGCGGCGTACTGCTCGGCACACTTGCAGCCATCAAGCGCGGCAAGGCAGCCGACACAGTTGCCATGATTATTGCACTGCTCGGTGTTTCCGTTCCGTCGTTCGTTGTGGCCTCTATTTTGCAGTATTTCCTCGGCCTCAAGATGTATCAGGCAACGGGCATGCGTATTTTCGCTATTACCGGCTGGGAAGGCTTCAACAGCCACATTCTCCCGGTTGTCGCACTCGGCTTCGGTTCTCTCGCAACGATTTCCCGTCTGATGCGTACCAGCATGCTGGACGTTCTCGGTCAGGATTACATCAAGACCGCTAAGGCAAAGGGCCTTTCCCAGAGCGGCATCATCTTTAAGCATGCAATGCGCAACGCCATCATGCCGGTCGTCACGGTCCTCGGCCCAATCACGGCAGGCATCCTCACCGGCGGCTTCGTCGTAGAAAGCGTTTTCGGTATCCCGGGCCTCGGCAAGTATTTCGTGCAGAGCATTCAGGGTCTCGATTACACCATGATCTGCGGCACCACGGTTTTCTACGGCGCGTTCCTTATTATTGCGAACCTCGTAGTCGATATTGCGTATGGTCTCATTGATCCGCGCGTGAAATTGGAGGGCTGAGTATGACACAGATAGATAAAAGCCGTTTTGAGTGGATCGGTTCCGACTCCGCTCGCCGCGAGGGCATTTCCCGCCCGAGCACGACCTTCTGGAAAGACGCCATCGGCAGACTGATGAAAAACAAAGTTGCCGTTGTGTGTTTCTTCATCATCGTGCTTCTCATCCTTTCCTGCATCATCGTGCCGTTCTTCTCTCCGTTTGAGAGCCGCGAACAGCACCTTGGCGAAGTCAACAAGGGCTTCATGACAGTTTGTACAGACTCCCGCTATGAGGGACAGCACCATGTACACTATTTCGGCACCGATAACCTCGGCCGTGACCTTTTCCTGCGCGCCTTTGAAGGCGGCCGCGTCTCTCTGATGATCGCGTTCGCAGCCGTGTTCGTCAACCTCATCGTCGGCCTGATCTACGGCGGTATTTCCGGTTACATCGGCGGCGCGGTTGATACCATCATGATGCGTATCGTGGAAATCGTCAACGGTATTCCGTACCTCATCGTCGTTATTCTTTTGATGATGGTGCTCCCGAAGGGCATCTTCACCATGGTTGTCGCCTACGGCATCACCGGCTGGACCGGCATGGCACGTCTTGTGCGCGGTCAGGTGCTCCAGCTCAAGAGTCAGGAGTATATCGTGGCGGCAGAAGCCATGGGCGCAAAGAGCTCCAGAATCATTGCAAAGCACCTCATTCCGAATGCACTTTCCGTTATCATCATCAACGTCACCCTCGCAATTCCGAGCGCGATCTTCACCGAGGCATTTCTTTCCTACATCGGTCTCGGTGTTCCGGTTCCGCAGCCGTCTTGGGGCGTTCTGGCAAAGGGCGGTCAAGATGTGTTCATGACGTATCCGTACCAGCTTGTTGTGCCGGCAGTTGCCATCAGCCTTACAATGCTTTCCTTCAACCTGTTGGGCGACGGCCTGCGCGATGCATTTGACCCGCGCTTGAGGAGGTAATTCAACATGAATAAAGTATTAGATGTGCAGAACCTGCACGTTTCCTTCGATACCTACGCCGGTGAGGTCAAGGCTGTCCGCGGCGTCACATTCTCGCTGAGCGAGGGCGAAGTGCTCGCCATCGTCGGTGAGTCCGGCTGCGGCAAGAGCGTCACGGCGCAGACCATCATGAAGCTGAACCCCATGCCGCCCGCAAGAATTAAAGAGGGCAGCGTGCAGCTCGGCGAGCACGACATCGTAGCCGCAAACGAAAAAGAAATGCAGAAGATCCGCGGCAAGGAAGTTTCCATGATCTTCCAGGACCCGATGACCTGCCTGAACCCGACAAAACCCGTCGGCAAGCAGATCGTCGAGGCCATTCAGCATCACCGTCATCTTTCTAAGGCAGAGGCGAAGGCCATTAAGTACCTCTCCCTTGTTAACATTCCGAACCCGGAAGAGCGTGCAAAGCAGTATCCGCACGAATTCTCCGGCGGCATGCGTCAGCGTGCCATGATTGCAATGGCACTTTCCTGCAACCCGAAGCTCCTCATTGCCGATGAGCCGACCACCGCACTGGACGTGACCATTCAGGCGCAGATTATGGATCTGCTCGCCGAGATCAAAGAGAAGACCAGCACCGCGATTATCCTCATCACGCACGACCTCGGCGTTGTGGCGTCCATGGCAGACCGCGTGGCGGTCATGTATGCAGGTAAGGTTGTAGAGACCGGCACCTGCGAGGATATTTTCTACCGCAATGCGCACCCGTACACGCAGGCATTGTTAAAGAGCCTGCCGTCCGTGGATATGAACAAGACCCAGCGTCTTGTTTCCATCCCCGGCACGCCGCCGGATTTGCTGAACCCGCCGAAGGGCTGCGGTTTCGGTGCCCGCTGCACACACTGCATGAAGATTTGTCATGAGGAGCAGCCGCCGGTATTCAAGGTGGGCGAGGGTCATGAGGCAGCATGCTGGCTGCTCCATCCCGATTGCCCGAGCGCAGCAGAAAGGGGTGAGCCGGATGAGCAGTAATGAAAAACTGATCGTTCTGGACGACGTATGCAAGCACTTTAAGGTTTCCGGCGGTATGCTGAAGGCCGTCGACCACATTTCTCTCGATATTTATAAGGGCGAAACGCTCGGCCTTGTCGGCGAGTCCGGCTGCGGCAAGTCCACGCTCGGCCGCGTGGCCATGGGCATTTATCCCGCAACGTCCGGCAAGCTCTACTATGCCGGCGAAGAGCTGAATCTGAAAAACGCCGCAACGCGTTTCAAGTATGCGAAAAAAGCGCAGATCATTTTCCAGGATCCGTACGCTTCTCTGGATCCGCGTATGACCGTTTCCTCCATCATTGAAGAGGGTATGGTCATCCACGGCATGTACGACGCAAAGCGCCGTCAGGAGCGCGTATACGAGCTCCTCGAGTTGGTCGGCCTGAACAAAGAGCACGCCAACCGCTTCCCGCATGAGTTCTCCGGCGGTCAGCGCCAGCGTATCGGCATTGCCCGTGCGCTCGCTATCGAGCCGGAATTCATCGTGTGCGATGAGCCGATCTCAGCACTGGACGTTTCCATCCAGTCCCAGATCATCAACCTGCTGCACGACCTGCAGCAGCAGCTCGGACTGACGTTCCTCTTCATTGCGCATGACCTCAACATCGTCAAGTACATCAGCGACCGTATCGCCGTTATGTACCTCGGCAATGTCGTTGAGCTCGCTTCTTCCGACGATTTGTATGCGCACACGCTGCATCCGTACTCCAAGGCTCTGCTTTCCGCAGTGCCGATTCCGGACCCGAGTGCAGAAGCGCAGAAGCACCGCCAGATTCTTTCCGGCGACGTGCCGAGCCCGATCAACACGCCGAAGGGCTGCAACTTTGCCGGCCGTTGCCCGGTCGCCTGCGACAAGTGCAGAGAGTCGAAGCCGCAGCTGCGTGAAATTCGTCCGGGTCATTTCTGCGCCTGCCATCTGGTAGAGCCGGAAATCTGATTGGATTTGTAAGTGAAAATCAAAGCTCCCGTTCACAGGCTTTCGTGAACGGGAGCTTTTGCTATAGGGTAAAACCCGGGAAATAAAATGCCCGCCGTGCAGAACGTTTTGGTTCCTGCATGGCGGGCATTTTGGTAAAAATTTGAAATCAGCCGTCAAATGTGCGGTCAAGCTCCGGACAGGAGACTTTTTCGTTTTGGAGCAGCTTTTGCGTAGCCGGGAAAAGCGTTTTCGCAAGCTCCAGTGCTTTGCCGTACAGTTCGATAAGGTGCTCCGTGCACAGCTTGCAGCTCGGCACGTCCTGCGTGGTCATCATCATATCGGCAATGGCGTCGTGGTGGAACGTGATGTAAAGCCCGGTGTCAATGGCGCGGCGCAGTGCCTTGTTCGGCGTGAACAGCACACGGCCGTAGAATACCATGGAGGAGATGCTCTTTTCGGTCAGCGCCACAGTGGCTTCCGGCGTGTAGAAGGGCGTGATCACGGCGGCGTTGCGCGTGTTCACTTCAAAATGACCGCACGGGTCAAAGTGCTGTGGGTCTTTACCGTCTTTGAGTAACAAAGCGCGGTCGAAAGCGGTCTCCGTCGCCGCGTGCGTGACATTGAATTCTTTCATCGCCGTATGGATGTACGGGTGGCAGATAGAATCCAGCGTAAAGTGGCACAAAAGCCCGTAGAAATACGCGCGGGCAGCATCTTTGTCGTGCGCAGACGCAATGACCTTCTGTGCGCGCTGTAAAAAGTAGCGCCCGGAGCGCTTGTGTGCCGCATAGCCGATGCGGTTCACCTTGTTCGGCAGAACGGGTCGATAGAAAAAGTAGATGTCCGGTCCGTGTAAGCCAATGTCAAAAAGCCCGCGGTGCGCGGTGCAAATGCTGCGGATGTCCTCCGGCAGTTGTTTTAAAACATCGCAGCCAAAGCGATAATGGGTATAAAAAGCAGGCATAACGGTAACTCCTTCCGTAAAGGGTTTCTATTTATATGTATCATAACCGTTTTTAAAGCGTTTTACAACGAAAATTTTCGTTCACGTGATTTTTTTACAGAAACTTAACTGCGCGGCTTGATAAAATCCACAAAATCGTTTATCATTATAACAAAGAGAATACACCGTAAACGGCATAGATCATGCAGAAAGGAAAAATAAAATGAGCAATCCGTATAAAATCGATTGGAACGAGTATGCCGCGCTGGCGCGGCAGGCTGTGGCGGAAGGCTGCGTGCTGCTGAAAAATGACGACAAGGCGCTGCCAATCCGAAAGGGTGAGCGCGTTTCCGTGTTCGGCAGAATTCAGTTCGACTATTATAAGAGCGGCACAGGCTCCGGCGGTGCAGTTAATACCCGCTACGTCACGAACATTCTGGACGCTTTAAAAGAAAACAAAGACATTTCCGTCAACGAGGAGCTGGAGCAGACCTACCGTGACTGGCTGAAGGACCATCCGTTTGAAAAGGGCATGGGCTGGGCACAGGAGCCGTGGTGCCAGGAGGAAATGCCCGTCACGAAAGAGCTCGCCGAGCAGGCTGCTGCAAAGTCCGATATCGCCGTTGTCATCATCGGCCGCACCGCAGGTGAAGATAAGGACAACAGCGCCGCAGAGGGCAGCTATCTCTTGACGGCCGCCGAGCATCAGATGTTAAAAGAGGTTTGCGGCGCGTTCAAGCGTGTTGCGGTTCTGCTGAACGTCGGCAATATCATCGATATGAAGTGGGTGAAAGAATACGACCCCGCCGCTGTGCTGTACGTCTGGCAGGGCGGCCAGGAGGGCGGCGCAGGCGCTGCAGATGTTCTCACAGGCACTGTCACGCCGTGCGGCAAGCTGAGCGACACCATCGCGCTTGACATCAGTGATTATCCGTCCACAGAGGGCTTCGGTGATCCCACACGGGTCATTTATAAAGAAGACATCTACGTCGGCTACCGCTACTTTGAGACGTTCGCAAAAGACTGTGTGCTGTATCCGTTCGGCTACGGTCTCAGCTACACGGCCTTCACCCGCACGGTTGAAAGCTTCAATTTCGACGGCGAGACCGTTACAGAGAAAGTTACTGTGAAAAACACCGGCGACGTGCAGGGCAAAGAGGTCGTCACCGTCTTCGTTGAAGCACCGCAGGGCAAGCTCGGCAAGGCCGCAAGAAGCCTCGCCGCATTCGCAAAGACCGAAACCCTGCAGCCGGGCGAAAGCGAAACGCTTACGCTCACGTTCCCAATCGCAAATCTTGCGTCCTACGACGACAGCGGCGTTACGGGACACAGATTCTGCTATGTGCTTGAAAGCGGCGCGTATAACGTCTACACGGGCGGCTGCGTGCGCGGCGCAAAGCTCTCCGGCAGCTTTGAAGTGAAAGAAGATACCGTCACCCGCACGTGTGTGCAGGCGTGCGCGCCGGTCACGAAGTTTGACCGCATGGTGAATCACAATAACACGATCGCATTCGAGCCCGCACCGCAGCGCGAATACGATATGGCGGCCCGCAGCGCGGCGGCATTAAAGCCTGCAAAGCCGTATACGGGCGACAAGGGCATCAAGCTCGGCGATGTATTCGACGGCAAAGCGGAGCTGGAAGACTTTGTAGCGCAGCTTTCCGACGAAGACCTCATCTGCCTTATGCGCGGCGAGGGCATGAACTCTCCGAAGGTCACGGCGGGCACCGCAGGCGCGTTCGGCGGCGTCACGGAAAACCTCGTCAACTTCGGTATTCCCACAGCCTGCTGTGCAGACGGCCCCTCCGGCATTCGTATGGACTGCGGCACCATCGCGTTCAGCCTGCCGAACGGCACCTTGCTTGCCTGCACCTTTAACGAAAAGCTGAATGAAGAACTTTTCGCCATGCAAGGCAAGGAGCAACGCAAAAACCACGTCGACACACTTCTCGGCCCGGGTCTCAATATCCACCGCAGCCCCTTAAACGGCAGAAACTTTGAGTATTTCTCGGAGGACCCGCTGCTCACCGGCAAGCTCGCCGCCGCACAGCTGCGCGGTATGCGCCGCTTCGGTGTCACCGGCACCATCAAGCACTTTGCCTGCAACAACCAGGAGTTTAAGAGAACCGAGATTGATTCTATCCTTTCCGAGCGCGCACTGCGTGAAATTTACCTGCGCGCGTTTGAAACGGCCGTAAAAGAGGGCGGCGCATATTCCGTCATGTCCACCTACGGTGGTCTGAACGGCATTTGGACGGCCAGCAACTTCGACCTGCTCACGACCATCTTGCGCGACGAGTGGGGCTTCACAGGTACCGTTATGACCGACTGGTGGGCAAAGGGCAACGATCGCGAGGGCGAAGAAGCCACCCGCGAGAACGTCGCCGCACAGGTGCGCGCGCAGAATGACCTCAACATGGTTAACGCGGACGCCGCCTCGAACAGCCAACACGATAATTTGGACGACGCCCTTGCAGACGGCAGACTGACGCGTGACGCGCTCGTGCGCTCTGCGATGAATATCTGCCGCACCGTGATGAACTCGCCTGTGATGGAGCGCAGCCTCGGCCGCATGAGCGATGAGGAGCGCGAAGCCGCAGAAGCGGAGAAGACGAGCGAAGATTACGTCGATTTCAGCGGCGAGTATCAGTTCATTGATGACGAAGCTCCGCTCGACATTTCCGCAGTCAATACGGAAAAAGGCGCTTCCACCGTTCTCGGCATCCGCTATAAGAAAAACGGCCTCTATAAGTTTGTCATGCGCGTAAAAGCAAACGCCAATGAAGTGGCGCAGATTCCGATGTCTATCTTCATCGACGGTAACCTGCGCGGCATGGTCATGATCAACGGCACGAACGGCGAGGTCGTTACCGCAGAGCAGGACATCGGTGTGCTGTTCGGCGGCACGAATTATCTCAAGCTCTACTTCGGCCAGACCGGTATGGAGATCGAAGAGATTAAATTCGTCTGCACACAAGCATTTTAAGTGAATTCATATGCAAAATTGCAGGATTATTCTCCAAAAGCGGGGAATGACCCTGCTTTTTGCATTTTTAAAGCCGTACACTTTCATTTTAGCGCAAAATTGCTTGCAATTTATTTTGTATACTATATAATAGGAATAAATACCGTATAAAATCAAAGAGAAAGGCAGTTGTTTACATTGAAAAAATATGACGAAAACCGTGCGTTCGCTCTGCTCGATAAAATCGGCTTTACGCGCGTGGCCGGCTCCTCAGAAGAATTAAAAGCCGCGAAAATCCTGAAAGCGGAGTGTGAAAGCTTCGGTCTGTCCGCCGTGATTGAGCCGTTTGAGATCGAATCCGCCGAAGTGGAAGCGACCTTCGAGATTCTGGAGCCGTACCGCAAGAGCTACACCGTGCGCGGTTACCAGTGCGCGGAAAGCACCGCCGCAGACGGCCTTACGGCGGATTTTGTCTACGTGGAAAACGCGCTTCCGGTCGATCTGTTGAATGTCAAAGGCAAGATTGTGCTCGTCAACGGCTTCCTGCGCGTGCCGCTGTACCGCAGCCTGATGGAAGCGGGTGCCGCAGCTGTTGTCACCATGGACGGCGATATTCACGATGACCTCGAGAATACCGACCTTCATCAGCGCAAGCTGCGCAGTGCGCTGCGTACGTTCGGCAATGCACCGGCAGTACAGTTGCGCACCGTGGACGCTATGGAGATCGTCAACAAAGGTGCATCCCGCGCAAAGGTTACTGTACAGAACAAGAATATTACACTCACGTCGCACAATGTGATTGCGGAGATCAAGGGCACCGAGCACCCGGAGCAGATTATCTCCTTCGGCGCACATTATGACTCCGTTGAATTTTCCAAAGGCGTATACGATAACGGCGCAGGCTCTGTCATCAACATGGAAGCGGCGCGTTGGTTCGCGCAGCACCCGCCGAAGCGTACCGTAAAGTTCTGCTGGTACGGCAGCGAGGAGATTGGACTCGAGGGCAGTAAGGCATTCGTGCGCGACCACAAGGATGAGCTGAAAGATCACGTCTTCATGATTAACGTTGACGTTGGTGCGCCGATCCTCGGCTATAACACGGCGGCTGTCACAGGCGAGGAATCCCTCGTACACTACACCGATTATATGCTGAAGATCAACGGCCTCTCCGCTGTGACGCGCCAGAGCATTTATTCTTCCGATTCCATCCCGTTTGCGGATAACGGCATCCCGGCCATCAACTTCTCCCGCGACGGCGCAAAGGGTGCGGCCTAGATCCACAACCGTTTTGATACCATGGAGTTCCTTTCCGCAGAGGCACTCAGCAAAACGCTCGAGATCGTGCTCACATACGCCGATACGCTGATCAATGCGGCGGTGTTCCCGGTGGAAAAGAAGATTCCGGACAATATCAAGGAAGACATTGACAAGTATCTTTATAAGAAGGAGCTTGCCGAGGCGGAGGCAAAATGAGCGAAGTCAAGCGATATACCTTACCCGAAGTTCCGCACCTTGTGCACGGGCGCACAAACGGCTCGTTAACGCCGCTTACGCTGTTTTGGACGGTGGCGGGCTTAGAGCTTAATGTGCGCGGCAGCGAGCTGTGGGTGGAATTTACGGCGGATTGGGACATCCACGAGCCGTGGTACAGCTTTATGGTGAATGGCGAGTTTTTCTCCCGTCGCATGGCGCAGAAGGGCACGGAGCGCGTGTGCGTGTTCCGCGGCATGGACCCCGAAAAGGTTAAGAACGTGCGCATCTTTAAAGATACGCAGGCCATGAACGCCGACCCGGAGAGTGTTTTGCAGATTAATGCCGTCGAAACAGACGGCGAATTTCTGCCCGTGCCGGAGCGCAATTTAAAAATCGAATTTATCGGCGACAGCATCACGAGCGGCGAGGGCGATATCGGCGCGAAAGCGGAAACAGACTGGATTTCCATGTTCTTCAGCGCGGAGAATAACTACGCTGTCATGGTGTCCCGTGCTTTAAACGCCGATATCCGTGTCTCATCGCAGAGTGGCTGGGGCGTGTGCTGCGGCTGGAACAACGACCCAAACAGCGCCATTCCGCCCATCTACGGGCAGCTTTGCGGCCTTTTGAGCGGCGAAAAAAACATTGCCCTCGGCGCGAAAGAGCCGTATGATTTCACAAAATGGCAGCCGAATTACGTCTTCATCAACCTCGGTACAAACGACTGCGGTGCGTTTTCACAGCCTGCCTGGACAGATGAAACAACCGGCGAGACGTTTCAGAACCGCCGTACGGAAGACGGTAAGCTGAACCCCGAAGACGAAGCGCGTTTTGCGCACGGCGCGACCGCGTTTTTAAAGCAATTGCGTGGGTATTACCCCAACGCCCGTCTTGTGTGGATCTACGGTATGCTCGGCTTGGAGCTTGTCCCGGCGCTGCAAAAGGCCATAGATGATTACAAAGCGGAAACGGGCGACGCGAACGCAGAATTTCTGTCGCTGACGGATGACCTCAAAAATCGCGGCTGCCGTGACCACCCCGGTGTGGGCGCACACCGCACCGCGGCAAACGAGCTTGTCGCTTATATAAAGAAACAGAACGCATGAGATAAAGCATCACGGTCGGCCCTAAAAAGCTGCCCGTGATGTTCTATTATATATAAGAAGCAAATCAAAAAAACGTTCGCGGCACGGAAACAAAACTCTATGTAAAACGCGGGTTATGTAAACTTAACATGCGTATTCTATACATCGGTTGACGATAATTTTTTCTGCGGACACGGTGAGACGCATTTCGACACAAAATCGGCCCGATTGAAACGGACATCCCGCTTCCAAAAGCCGCAAATGCGATTTTTTCGGAGAGCTGCCCAAAATACAGCACGCTTTTTATGAAATATACCTGCCTTTTGACCGCGGTTTTTTGAAAATTTCTGCTGTAAAGGAAAAGTGCCGCACAGCACATGGAATGTATCAAATTCGGAACAATATACGGTATAAAACGGGAAAACGCAGAAAGTTCGCGAAATTCATCGAAATGAATATGCAAGAATATACAACATTAAGGTATAAGAAAATTTGTTCGACGTTTTTGCCTTTGCAAAATTTTTGCAAATTGCACAGAGCGCCGCAAAAAAGTTCCGTAAAAAAGGCAAATAATCGCTTTCAAAAATATCAAATGAGTTGTTATGTAAATTAAAACACCATGCGTAACTCAGCATATTGCACAAAAATAGCCTTTCGAAAAACTTGACAGACCATCATTTTCACATTATACTCTCAAATGACTTTTGGAAAGGGCATTTTGCACCCATATTTCAAAGGTCAGGAAAGGTAGTGGACGCAAAGCAAGAGGGCGGGGTGGCCGCCGAAGCTTTGCCAAATCGAAGCGCAAAACGCTTCACAGTTTTTTGAAAGGAGCAAGAGCTATGCGGCATGTTAGAAAACAGCAAAAGAGCCTGATGCCGAAGATCCTTCTGATCGTCGTTCTGGTTGCAGCGCTCAGCATCTCTTCCGTTGTTACGGTTATGGCAAATACCGCCGATATCACCGTATATGACGGCTCCGAAACATACAGATTCAGTATGATCGGTCAGAACCCGCAGGATATTCTTTCCCGCGCACAGACCGAGGGCATGGCGCCCGTTTCGGACATCGATACCTACGACTTCTCCCCGGAGAACGGCACGCTTACCGTGCAGCGCTTTGTGCGCGTTTCCGTCAAGGAGGATAACGCCTCCCAGATGATTTTAGCCCCGAAAGGCAAAACGCTTTCCGACGTGTTTGCGGAAAACGAGATTACGCTCGGCGCAAGAGATACGGCAGATGCCGATCTCACCGCCGCTCTTACGGCAGACATCGCCGTGCAGATCACCCGTGCAAAGCGTGTGTTTGTTTCGGCAGACGGCAAGCGCCGCATGGAAGACCTCAACGAGGGCACCGTAGAAGACGCGCTGAAAGCCGCCGGCATCACGCTCGGCGAAAACGACACCGTCACACCGGCCATGGATACCGCGCTTACAAACGGTATGCGCATCCGCGTGCAGCGTTACCTTGACCTCACCGTTACGGCAGACGGCAAAACGACCGAGAAGAGCGTTGCTGCTGAAAATTACAGTGATGCCGTAGAAGCCATGGGCATTACGCTCGGCGAGAACGACCGCATTCTGGTCGCGACCGCAGAGGGTGAGAAGCGGGTGAAGGCAGAGGATAACGTATCGAACGGCGATGTGATCCGCGTCGTGCGCATCCGCACCGAAGAGATCACCGAGAACGAAGCTGTTGCGTACAGCACGGTATACGAAGATACCGAAGAGCTCTATGAGGGCGAAACGGAGACGAAGACCGAGGGCGTGGAAGGCGAAGCCAAAGTCACCTACACGGTTACGTATGCGGACGGCGAGGAAGAAAGCCGCGTCGTCAAGACGAAAGAAGTTTTAAAGGAAGCGAAGAGTGCTGTCGTGCTGCGCGGTACAAAAGAGAAGCAGAACGTCTTCACGGATGCTTCCGGCGCACCGTCCTCCTTTGAGTACAGCCTTACGGGCTCCTGCACTGCGTACTATGCACCGGCAGGCGCCGTCACATCCATCGGCGCTACACCGCAGGTCGGGTATGTCGCCGTAGACCCGAACCGCATCCCGTACGGTTCGCTGCTGTACATCACCGCAGTGGACGGCTCGTGGACATACGGCTACTGCTATGCCATGGATACCGGCGGAGCGGCCATGTGCGGCGACATCGTGGCAGACCTCTACTACGATACGCTGGAAGACTGCACCGCATTCGGCAGACGCGATATGATCGTCTACGTTGTGCGCGTAGGCTGGTAAATAGAAATTGATCCCGACAGCGTAAAAGCTGCCGGGATTTTTTTCAAAAATAACGCAAGCCAACGATAACGGCGGCAAAAAAGTCTTTGGTCAAGTTTTCTTCGAGAAAACTTGCGGGGTCTCGGGGCAGCGCCCCAAGTCGCTTTCCGCAGAAAGCGA
>ENA-OUQH01002034-OUQH01002034.1-human-gut-metagenome-genome-assembly--contig:-NODE-2034-length-12844-cov-2.863164_pt1 | contig 12844 bp, 8 predicted proteins | sample MGYA00237948_ERZ548828 | MGnify/ENA primary metagenome ERZ548828 (study PRJEB26490, sample SAMN05194711) | human gut metagenome | biome: terrestrial biome; feature: human-associated habitat; material...
TATCGACGATATCGTGGTGTTCCATCCGCTCGGCATGGCGCAGATCGAGAAGATCGTCGACATTCAGCTCGCCGACGTCCGCGCGCGTCTGGCCAAGGAGCGCATGACGCTTGCCATCACCCCGGCGGCCAAGCAGATGCTCGCCGTGGGCGGCTTGGACCCGGTCTTTGGCGCCCGCCCGCTCAAGCGTCTGGTGCAGCGCGAGGTTGTCGACCGCATTGCCGATCAAATCGTGCGCGGCAACTTGCTTGAGCGCGATCACGTGCTGATCGATGTGGATGCTGACGGCAAGTACCTGTGCAAGATCGAGAAACCGCTTGATTTGGGCACGGCTGTTCCCGCCGAGTAGGGTTTCGTGATAATCGAATAGATGCCAGGGATATGACATAACCTTGGCAAACATAAGCAGAGTCGGTGACCTTAGGATTGCCGGCTCTGCGGGTATTAGGCTCTGACGTGGGAAAGCGTCGGAGCCTTCCTTGTTTTTTTAAGGCTGAGGAGCCCCTGCTCTAATGCATGTTATTTAAAGGAGATCAAAACAAAAACGATACGCAAGTGTCCCAAGGGAAGGACATCAAATCGTTATCTTTTGGTTATAATTGAATATTGACCTGCACCAAGTGGCGAAGTGCTGTTTATGCCACTTTATCGAGAAAGCGGCTGCGTATTTTAGTAAGGAGCCGTTGCTTTCGCTGTTTTACGTGGTTAAGAAGGGCAGGTCGTCCGTTAGAGAGAGGGTGAAAGCCATGACATCGCGTCGCGCGCGCCATGAATGGTCTCTGAAACGCAAGGCTCTTGCGGTTACGCTGTCGGTTGCCTTACTGGGACTGGGTACGCCAGCGGTTTCCTTTGCCGATTCCACCACGGATCAGCAATCTAAGGCCGTTGAAGCCCAAGAAACAACAAGTGCGGTTTACACGCAGGATCAAGCGCCGGCAAGTGCAGAGCCCGCGCAACAGGTCGTTGCGTCCGCTGCGGCATTGGGGGGGGCTGCAGTCGATAACGACGTTGCGGTCGATTCAAAGGCTGAAGTTGATGGCGTTGCGGATAACGCCGTGGCACCGGCATCGAGCGAAAACGCATCCGGCGCTGCTTCGAAGAACGAGTTCTCTGCGCCTGCGTCTAGCGACGACCAGCCAAACGATAAGGCAAGCGCGTCGACCGAGGCACCTTCGAAGAAGGACACGGCCACCGCGTCCGAAACCAAGGATGACAAAGCCAACGATCAGGTGAACGCCGCCTCGAACGAAGCCGTGGCTGCCGCACAGCCTGAGATTTCCGGTGAGGGCAGTGTGGTTGTTGGCGCTACTGCCACTTATACCGTTAAGAATTTCAAGAATACGAAGTCCATTCAGTGGGTGTCCGACAACACCAGCGTTGCGACGGTCGATGAGAATGGTGTAGTTAAGGGCGTTGCCGTTGGTATGGCGAATATCACCGCATATGCCGGCAGTCAAAGCGCGACAAAGCAGATCGAGGTTAAGCGCGACGAGTCTGGAAACGGCTACTATGTTTACCTTTACACCAAGGCCGAGGGCGCCACTACCGGCCTTGCTCTGACGAAAAATAAGGATGGTTGGTATACCATTGGTCGCGTTTGGGTTGATGGCATTACTAACCCCGCTAAGGGATCTACAAATTATGTGACTTCTGGCGACAACTACGACAAGGTCATGGCCGCCCTTGGGGATCCCAGTAACGTTGACCTCTATGGCGTTAATAGCATCAATCTTGAAGATATCGAGTGGTCGGTTTCCGGCCAGCCAACGGGCCTGAAGACGGCTTCGGGCGCTTCAGACTATGATTCCTCGAATAATCTGACGTGGCATCTGGATGGTTACGTCAATTTCGATAAGGTCGATTTTGGCTCCATTATTTTTCATTATAAAGCTAAATCGGATAACACCGAGATTACCCTCGCTGAAGACAAGACCGTTACCGCAAAAGCTACGGGCGACAAATTCGATATGTCAAAGGAGATTATTTCGATCGAAGGGTATTCCTATCATGAGGCGGCCCCCTCATCGGTGATTGTCGAAAAAGGCACTATAAAAGAAGTGACGCTTTACTACAAGAAGATCAACCGAGGCAAAGTAGGATACTATCTTGCTGATTCGACTGCTACATGGACCGCTCCCGCAGACACTGTTTTCGCTGATAACCAGAAGTGGTACTACAACTATGGTTTTGCTAAAGGCGACACCGTTAAGGTAACCGATAGCAAACCAACTGCCACGGGAAAAGAGTTCATTGGTTGGCTTGACAAGGAACGCGGAGATCAGGCTGCTGCAATTAGAAAACACGGCGACACTATTATCTACATTTACGATAAGGGCCAGACCTACACCCTTGATGCCTTGTGGGCGAGCCTTGCTGTGACCGGTTATTCTGGCACCTATGATGGCCAGGAACACGGACTTAAATCTGCCGATGTTGCCATTAACGAAGGAAGCGACCTTGCCCAGGAGTATCAGAAGCAGGCTAAGAGATTTATCAAGCAGGGCACTATTCTGTACAGCGCCGATGATGGTGAAACGTGGAGCGATGCCGCACCTAAGTGCAAAGATGCAGGTATCTACCCTGTCAAGATCAAGGTTGATGTAACTGTTGATGGTCAGATCAAGACTCTTGAGGCTTCTGCCAATATTGAAATCGAGCCCGCCACTCTGACGGTCACCACGCCCAGCGACTCCAGGCCCTACAACGGCCAGCCCCTGACCGCCGCGGGCACCATCGAGGGCTTCGTGAACGGCGAGACCGCCGGCTTCGCGACCACCGGCAGCCAGACCGCCGTCGGCGAGGGCGACAACACGTACGCCATCGACTGGGAGGCCGAGGGCGCCACCGCCAAGGAGTCGAACTACAAGATCGTCGAGAAACTGGGCAAGCTGAAGGTTACGCCCAATACGACGAGCATCGTTGTGACCCCTAAGGGCGGAACCAAGGTTTACGACGGCACACCGCTTGAAAGCGCCGGTGTTGACGAGGTCGTCGGCCTGCCCAAGGGCTTCACCCTTACGGCTGAGGTCGTTGGCTCCGTTACCGATGCCGGTTACGCAAAGGCAGCGATCGAGTCCTTCGTCATCACGAACGCTGATGGCGACGACGTTACCGATCAGTTTGCCAACGTAGCAACTGGTGAGGCTACCCTTGTTGTGACTCCGCGTCCCGTGACCGTTGCTTCCGCAGATGCCACCAAGGTTTACAACGGAACCGAGCTGGTCAAGCACGAAGCGAAGGTTTCTGACGGTGAGTTGGTTGAGGGCGAGGAATTTGATTACGAGTTCTCCGGTACGCAGACCGACGCCGGCGTAAGCGACAACACCTTCGCAGTGAAGCCTGGCAACGACGCAACGAAGCTCGAGAACTACGAGATCACGTATGATCGCGGTGCTTTGATTGTCACGCCTGCTCCGTATTCGGTGACCACCGAGTCGGCAACCAAGGTGTATGACGGCACCGCGCTTACGGCGGGCGGTAAGATCGAGGGCCTTCTTGAGGGCGAAACCGCCAACTTGAAGGTAACCGGCAGCCAAACCAATGTGGGCGCAAGCGAGAACACGTACGCCATCGAGTGGACGGGAACTGCCAAGGAGCCCAACTACAAGCTTGAAAGCGAGGACCTCGGCATCCTGACGGTCACTGCAGCGTCTGATGGCTCGACGTCCGATGATCAGTCGAAGGATCAGGGCGTTTTCAGCGGCAACGACGCCAATTCCGGCTTGGTTCAGACTGGCGATGCGACCGGCATTTACGGCATGGCTGCCATCATCGCGGCAGTGGTTGCGGCGTTCGTCAGCCTGCTTGCTGTTCGTAGGCGCAAGGGGTAACCCGCAGAGATGCATTGAGACAGACGTGCGATAGCGCCTCTTTGCAGCCATTTGGCACCAGTTCAAGAAGCCTTTCCGATTAAATCGGGAGGGCTTCTTGCTTTTCTGCACCTGCCTGTGCGAATGGGTATAATACGCGTCATGGGAAAGACGAAGAACAACCCGATAGAGGACATCAAGGACGCAGCCTTGGGCTACACGGCGCTCATCCTTTCAGTGCTTGTGTTCCTGGTGCTTCTGTGGCTTATCATCGCGGCTGTTCGAATCGTGTCGTTGGTGGGCTAGCCATGTGGCAACGCTTTTCGGCTAACGATGTCCGGGTGATCGGACATTACCTGGGCATGTTGATCTTGTTCTCAACCATTGCCCTTACTATTCCCTTCGCCACCGCCATCGTCTATCACGAGTGGAGCGCCGCGTCGCGCTATCTGTTGGCAATGGGCATCACTTTCGTTTCGGGATCGGCGCTTCGTTTCTGCCGTATCCAACCTGGCTCGCTTACGCGTCAGCAAGCGATCGCCGTCGTTGGTCTGGCATGGATCGTTCTGGCATATTTCGCCGCGGTCCCCCTGTTCTTGTCGGGGCATTACGCAACTTACTTGGACGCCCTGTTCGAATCGGTGTCGGGCCTGACCACCACCGGCGCCAGCGTCGTTATCGACCTCGATCACCTTTCCAACGCCGATAACATGTGGCGTTTCGTCATGCATGCCATCGGAGGTTTGGGACTCATCGTCGTTGGCGTGTCGCTGGGCTTGTTCGGTCGCGGTGGCGGCCAGGGTTTGTTCACGTCTGAAGGTCGTAGCGAGCACGTTCTGCCGAACGTTGTTGGCTCAACTCGCTTCATTGCGCGTGTGGCCGCGTCGTTCATCCTGGTTTTCACGGTGCTCCTTGCCGTGACCTGCCTGAGTAAGGGGATGCAGGCCGACCGTGCGTTCCTTCATTCGTTGTGGCTGTCTATCTCAAGCTTCATGACGGGTGGTTTCACACCCATGAATCAGAGCATTATGTACTACCACTCGTTCCCCCTCGAGCTGATGATTATGATTTTGGTGTTCATGGGCGTTCTTCCGTTCACACTTCATTCCGAGGTGCTTCGCGGCAACGTGCGCGAGGTGTTCAGGGACACCGAGGTCAAGACTATGTGCATTTGGCTGATCGCCATTGTTTTGGTGTACGTGTCGGCTGCGGTCGCCGGCATGAGCATGTCCGACTTGCCCGCGCTGCTTAGAAGAAGCGTCTACATGGTCATTTCGGGCTTCTCGACCGTCGGCTTCATGGTGGTCACTCCGTCGCAGCTCACCGATATGATTTCGTCGGGCGCCTTCCTTACGTTGGCCGTGTTGATGGCGATCGGCGGCATGTCGGGTTCCACCTCGGGCGGTATCAAGATCCAGCGCATCGCGCTGATCGCGAAGTCCATTCTTATGGAAGTGAAGTCCACCTTGGCGCCCGACTCGGCGCGCGTTGTTGTTTCTTATTACCATCTGGGCAGGCGCCCGGTTACTTCGGCCTTGATTCGCGAGGCTATGACCGTTGCCTCGCTGTATGCCATCACGTACATCATCGGCGCGCTAGTTGCCATCGCGCATGGGTATGAGGCGTCGCAGGCGATCTTCGACTCGATCTCGATGGCTTCGAACAGCGGTTTGACCTCGGGCGTTGTGGCGCCTGGCATGCCGGCTTCGCTTGAGTTGCTCTTCATTTTCGAGATGTGGGCGGGCCGTCTTGAGTTCCTGACGCTGCTTGCGCTTATCGCGCAGATCGTCGCATCGCTTACTCCGAACAAGGTTTCCGAATGGGCCAGCGTGCGCGCAGCCGAACGCCGCAGGAGGGATCGCTTATGAGTTTCGGCGATTTCGAAAACCTCACGGCTGCCGAGAAACGTCTGTTCGTGGCAAAAGCCGCCCTGGTAGCGGCTGTGTGCCTGTCGCTTGTCTTCTTCTTTGTGTCGGCGGTGACGCCGCGTCAAGATGACGCATGGGCTGAAAACGAGGAGGCAAGCGTTGATGCCGGTTCCGAGGACGGCGCCGGAAATGAGAGCCAGTCGGCTCTGGCGGATTTGGCGAATGTGAATTCTGATGTGGTGACTACAGAAACCATCGATGCCGCTGCTCGTGAGGCGCAACAGGCTGCAGCTGAGGCCCACGAGGGCAAGAGCAGCGGGTCTGGCAGTGCCGAGAACCCGGCTGAAAAAGCGATCGACGATGGTCATGTGGGCGCTACTTCCGTCGACAACGACGAGAAGAACCTGGTCGATCCCGCGCAGAGCGCCGATAATTCGTTCATCTACGACACCTCTATCGCGTCGCTTGCCGACGAGGCGGGCATCTATGATGGTCGAACGGTGCAGGTGACCGGCGAAGTTGTTGGCGATTGCCTGTCGGCTGGTAAGAAGAATTTCTACTGGATCACGGTTGAAGATGAAGCTCAGAACGATTCCAGCTCGATTTCGTGTCTCGTGTCCGAATCGCTGGCGTCGAAGATCGACGCGTACGGACGCTATGGCGTTAAAGGATCGCGTGTGCAGGTGCGCGGCGTTTATCGCCAGGCTTGTAACGAGCACGAGGGTCTGGCCGACATTCACGTCGGAACGCTGGAGGTGACTAACCCTGGCGTGAAGTATAACGATGTCTTCGACATCAGGGAGTTTCTGCCGGGCATGTTCCTTATGCTGTTGGGCGCCGGCATGGTTGTTGCATTCCGAATCCTTCGCGAGCGCATGAGGTAGCCATGAAGGGTCGCGTTGTTAAGCTGGATCGCGGGTATCCGCTGGTCAAACAAGAAGACGGAGCGTTTGTCAGGTGCGAGCATGCCACTGCTTTGAAGAAAAGCGACGAATCGCGTGCTGTTATCGGCGACATCGTGCAGGTGGAGTTTCCCGAAACTCATGATAAAGGGCAGATCGTGGCCGTCGAGCCGCGCCGCTGCCGTTTGGTTCGCAAAGATCCCACCGAAAGGACGTTGCCGCAGGTGCTGGCTGCGAACTTCGATGTGGTGCTGGTTGCCGAGCCTGTGGACGGCGTGAATTTCAAGCGCCTTGAGCGCGAGCTGGTTTTGGCACATGAAACAGGCGGCGACGTTGCGGTGGTTTTGACCAAGGCCGACTTGGCGAACGAGGAGCAGGTGCGCGAGGTTCGGAAGCGCGCGAGTGATTTGGCCGGCGTGGACACCGGCGTTCTGGTGATCTCGCGAGAGGACGCCGATTCCATCGAGCGCGTGCGTGACCTGGTGAGACCCGATCGCATGGCTGTTCTTATCGGCAAGAGCGGTGTGGGCAAAAGCAGTTTGGTGAACCTGCTGGTGGGCGACGACGTGCGTGCTGTCGGCGAGGTTCGCGGAGGCGACGGCAAGGGTCGCCACACCACGGTGAGCCGCGCTATCGTCGATCTGCCGGGCGGCGGATGCGTGGTGGACATGCCCGGCATCCGCGGTTTGGGCCTGTGGGATGCTGAGGCGGGCATCGAGGCCGCCTTCGCCGACGTGGAGGAATTCGCCAGCCAGTGCAGATTCCGTGATTGCCGCCATCAGGACGAGCCGGGCTGTGCGGTGCGCGCAGCTGTGGAGTCGGGCGAGATCTCATCCGAGAGATTCACATCCTATCAGGCGCTTAAGCAAGAGAGCGCGCAGGTTGGCAAGCGTCGCGAAGAGGCACGGCGCATGCGCGGCGAGAAGGCGTCGGACAAGCGCAAAGCCGTGGGCAAGGGCGGACGCCGCAAGCGGTAAAATGGATGGGTAACTACTGGATGCGACGAAGAACAAGGGCAGTATATGAATCCAGTGATCATTATCCCAACTTTTATTTCCGGTCGCCGCGGCAAAGCGCCCGGCGCCAGCGTCATCAACGTGTACGACCACATGACCCCGCTCTCCCAGCCGGGCGAGCTTCCGCGTTGTCTTGAGTCGCTGCAGAACGTCAACCATGTCGGTCAGATCCTGATCTTGGTTGTAAGCGATCCCGGGGTCGAGCAGAAAGCTGCGGCCAAGGTTCGCGCAACGGCCGATTCCTTCCCCGATCTGGACGTCACTGTTATTGGTGCCGACGAGCTGACGCTTGTTCAGCAGCGCATGGTGCAGCTAGGTATTGGCAAACTTTCGCGTGAAGTGGGCCTTTTTGGGTACGCGCCCATGCGCAACCTGGGTTTGGTTCTGGCGGGCGCGTTGGGCTTCGACTCATGCATTTTCCTTGACGACGACGCCGTGGTGGAAGATCCCGATTTCGTCACGAAGGCCGTATACGGTTTGGGCAAGCTCACGCGAAACGGCGTGCCCATTCTGGTGAAGACCGGCTATTACCTGAACAGCGAGAACTCGTATTTGTCGAAGAGTCAGGACAAGTGGTACAACCGCTTCTGGCAGCAGGGCAAGGCGTTCAATCAATGGATCGAGAAGGCCATGCACGGTTTGCGCCTGACGCGCTCCAACCATGTGTGCGGCGGCTGCTTGGCGCTGCATCGCGAGGCGTTCAAGCGCCTGTCGTTCGATCCGTGGATCACGCGCGGTGAAGACCTTGATTACATGCTTGACCTGCGTATGTATGGTTCGGATATCTGGTTCGACAACAAGTGGTGGATGCGTCATCTGCCTCCGCGCTCCACAAGCGAAGGCACGCGTTTCCGCCAGGACATTTATCGCTGGCTGTACGAGTACCGCAAGATGGAGTACAGCCGCACGCAAATCGACTTGCTGCAAGTGAAGCCGGCATCGCTTGAGCCGTACCCCGGCCCGTTTTTGCAGCACGGTGTGGGAAGGCGCATTCGCATCACAGCGTTGTTGCGCAGCTTCGCGCGCCCCGATAAGAAGGCGTATCGCAAGGCGGCGAAGGCGGCCCGAAACGACGCCGAGGCATACGCGCAGCATAATTGCTCGAAATACTTCGAGTTTCAGCATGTATGGCCCGAACTGATGATGCGCATCGAGAACGACGAGGTGTTGAAGCGCGCGTTCCTGCGTGGTTACGATGAGGCGCTGGGTGCATCGAACTCGGCGTATGCGGCGGTTGATCCGGGCCAGACCAGCGAGATCAATTTGAATCTGGGCGACTAATTGGCGTTGGACGTGCGTTGAGCCGGCGTCGAACGACGGTTGGGAAGCCGATCACTTGTTGATGAAGAGGCGTTAGACTCGGCGGTCACTCAAAAGACCGCGCCATCATGCGTGTTTTTCGAACCCACGGGCATCTTGCTGCCCGTGGGTTCTTTTGTAGTACCATCTCCGTGAGAGTCGGACGAGATAGGATTCTTCAGCATGTTTTCAATCGGGGCTTTTGTGCTTATCGCCATCGCAGGTGTTGGCGTGGGCGTACTTTCCGGAATGCTCGGCGTTGGCGGCGGAACGGTGATGATTCCGCTGTTCCGTTTGGTATTCGGCCTTTCGGCAGTTGCCTCTACGGCTACGTCGCTGTTCGCCATTATCCCCACGTCGGTGTCGGGCCTCATCACGCATCTTCGCGAGAAAACGTGCATCCCTAAGCTGGGCCTTGCCATGGGAATCGCGGGCGCTTGCACTTCTACGCTGGGCGTTCGCTTGGCGAACATCTCGCCTGCGTGGCTGATCATGGTGGTTGCGGCCATCATCATCGCCTACTCTGCGTTCAATATGCTTCGCAAGGCCGTCAAGCCCAAGAAGAAGCCGGCAGCTGAAGGCGCAGCGGCGGGTTCCGTGAAGGCAGGCGGCGCGGCTGATGCGGTAGCCGACAAAACGCAGGCGGTTCCCGCTGTCCCGCCGTGCCCTGAGCTGTCGGGCAAACAACTTCTTCAGGGTGCGCTTATCGGCCTGGTTGCTGGTCTGGCTTCGGGTTATGTTGGCGTAGGCGGCGGCTTCATCATGATTCCCATGATGCTGGGCATTCTTGGCATCCCCATGCTGTACGCGTCGGGCACTTCGCTTATCGCCATCATCATTCTGGCAATCCCCGGTGTTATCACGCAGATCATGCTGGGTCACATCGATTTCATCGCCGGCATCGCCATTTCCGTCGGCACCATTCCGGGCGCGGTCATCGGTTCGCTGCTTGCCAAACGTGTCCCCGAGCGCACGTTGCGTCTTATCTTCAGCGGAATGCTGTTCGTTGCTGCAGTTATGCTCGTCGTGAACGAGTTTGCTTTGATCTAGGTGGAACCATGAGAAACATCTGTAGCTCCCATCACGACCTTCCGCGTTTCTTCACCGCAGAGATGCTGCTGCTGGTTGCGACCGTCATCAGCGCGTTTGCGTTGCTGTTCGCCATGCTTTCTGAAAAGGGCCAGACTTATGTCATGGTGGTGGCGGGCGTCATCTTCACCTTGTGCTTGGTGGTTTTCGTCCGCTTGTTGATGGACCCCGATTCGGTGCGTGCTCGGCAGACCGATGAGGTTCTGAAACTTTCCAGCGAGATGCTCGACAGCCTGAAGGACGGCCTTACCCTGGAATCGGCGCAGCGCGTGTGCGAGCTGCTTTTGCCGGCGACGGCAGCCATTGCCGTTGCCATCACCGACAAACAGACCATTTTGGGTTATGCGGGTCTCGGCGATGCCACGGCGTTGCCAGGCCGTGCGATCCGCACAACGTCGACGCATGACACCATCGCCGATGGTAAGCGCCGCGTGCTGTATACGCGTCAGGAAATTGGCTTGCCTGACGGCGAGACCGAGATCAACGCCGCCATAATCATGCCTATTTATCAGGGTCGAACCATCGAGGGCACGCTGAAGTTCTATTACAAGCGCGCCAAGCAGATCAGCCAAACGCAGGAATCCATGGCGCATGGTTTCGCTGAGCTGATCAGCATTCAGATGGCTGCCGTGGCACTGGAAGAGCAGACGCGCCTTGCCACCAGCATGGAGTTGAAAGCTCTTCAGGCGCAGATCAACCCGCACTTCTTGTTCAACACCATCAACTGCATCGCATCGTTCATCCGCACTGATCCCGCGAAGGCGCGCACGTTGCTGCGCGAGTTTGCGGTGTTCTATCGCTCCACGCTTGAAGACGGCCAGGACCTTATTCCGCTTGAGCGCGAGATCGCCCAGGTCGAGCGCTACTTCATGTTCGAAGTTGCCCGCTTTGGTGAAGACAAGCTGCAGCTTGATGTGGACATTTGCCCCGAGGTGGGCAAAATGCTGGTGCCGTCCTTCATTGTGCAGCCCTTGGTTGAGAACGCGGTGAAGCATGGCCGCCCGGCCGATGCCAAGCTGACGGTTCTGATCACGGCCGAGCTTCGGGACGACCAAGTGGTCATCCGCGTTGTGGATGACGGTGTCGGCATGACGCAGGAAGCCGTCGACGGCATCATGCATCCGGAGTCGTCGAGCGGTTTGGGCATTGCCGTCAAGAACGTTCACGATCGAATCCTGGGGTATTTCGGACCCGATTCGCGTATGGACGTCGAGAGCGTTCTGGGAGAGGGAACAACGGTGACGTTCCTGCTGGATCGCCAATTCGTTGGTACGTACAGCCCTGAAGAAAAATAACAAGGGGCGCCTATCAGAACGGCAAAGGGGATGGATCTTCGCGGATCCATCCCTCTTTCGGTTTTCCGACGGCTTAGGAAAAACGGCAGCTCGTGAGTGCTGCTGACCGTTCGACTGGTCGTTTCTTAGAACTGCAGGCGGCTTATTCCTCGACTGGGTTGCTAACCTTGTAGCATTCCTTGAACTTGTCGCTTAGTCCGAAGGTTATGGGGCTGTAGTTGTTGAGTTTTCTGCAAACCCCCTGCGATTCAAGAGAAGCTAGATACTTGCGCGTTTGCTGGGTGCCCAGCCCAAGCGAGGTGGCGATTTCCTTCAGGGGCGCGCTTCCGAATAAGCCGAATGCTTCGTATTGAAGAAACAGGTTGACGATATCCAGCTCTTTCGACTTGAACTTGAAATCGGCGGATGCTCGGGCGATTGTTTCGTTGATGGACTTCGTCAGATCAAGGCTATCGTCAAGCCTTTCGACGACTCCCTCTTGAGCTCGTTCGATCAGATTGAGCATGGTCGAAATGAAAAAGGTAAGCTCCGCGTGGTTTAGTTCGTCTTCGGCGCTTTTGAACGACCGGTAGTAGCCCTCCTTGTTCTCTGCGATGGTTCTTGACAGCGAGATCGCTGTGGGCGAAGAGAGGATGTCGCTTAGCGAGAGGGATAAAAGGTAGCGTCCGGTTCTGCCGTTTCCGTCGTAGAAGGGGTGCGCGTATTCGAAGATGTAATGCGATGCAAGGCTACTGTACAGCGAAGGGACCTGATCGTTGCTCATCAAGTCAAGCATGAGCTTCATTGTTTCGATGATTTTTGGCTCTGGTTCGATCCCTCGATGAATCACGCGTATACCGCCAGCGGTTACCGCAACGCCTTCTTTTCGGAAAAGTTGACCGTCGGGGATTTTATCCTTCGGGATTTCGCCCTCGGTTACTTTGTCGTAAACGGCGCGAATGTCTTCAGGGGTCAAGGGGAAGGCGCCTGTTCCGTCGATGATGCCAAGGTAGAGGGTAGCAAGTTCCTTGAAGCGTTTGAATTCTACGTTGCTGTTTGGCTCTGCGTCGATTGCATCTTTGATTTGCCTGCGGGTGCTATGGATGTCTTCTACCAGATTGGTGCAGACCACTTCGTCGAGAACCATACTGCGCAGGATTGCCCGCTTGGCGATTTCAGGGAGCTCGTTAAGTTTGCTTGAGATTAGGCGCTCCGTTTTGAAGATCCGCTCGCTTGCAGTGGATATCTCGCGAGTGACCATAAGGAACGCTTCCCCGTTCGGTGTTGTGAAGCCGGTTTTGAAGGTTGATTCAGAATTCAGTCGAGCATTGAGCGCCTCGACAAGGTTTTTATCGCGCGAACTGCTGTGATCCATGTGGTACAGCTTGGCAAGTTCTTGATGTCCCATCGTTCCGCCTTTGCACGATTGTTGAAAATTCTCTTTTATTGCGATTCGTATAAAATTGTATCGAATTACGGTCCTTAAATTTATACGATTTGCCAAATCGTATCTGACTAAACTCCCGATTTTATCCTTTGAGAGCCATATTTTCAATAATGACCAAAACATATAAACTGTATTTATAT
>ENA-OUQH01002037-OUQH01002037.1-human-gut-metagenome-genome-assembly--contig:-NODE-2037-length-12835-cov-4.246322_pt1 | contig 12835 bp, 13 predicted proteins | sample MGYA00237948_ERZ548828 | MGnify/ENA primary metagenome ERZ548828 (study PRJEB26490, sample SAMN05194711) | human gut metagenome | biome: terrestrial biome; feature: human-associated habitat; material...
CAGTTATTGCGTGTATTGCGGGCGGAGCACTGGTGTTGTTTGTCGGTGTATTTATATTTATAAAAAAAATAAAAATTGCTAAAAATAAAAAATAGCCTATTAACGCGTCTTGATTTTAAAATCAAGGCGTGTTAATTTTTGTACCATGAATAAAGATTCTCGGTTGAGGTAATGTTAATAGTATTAATATTAAAAGGCAGTGATAAAATGTGTGAATATATTATAAAAAAAAGCATGCCTCTTAGCGGAAAAATCCAAATTAGCGGCGCCAAAAACGCGGCTTTGCCGGCAATTGCGGCTTCGTATCTCACAGAAGATAGTGTTAAGCTGAATAACATTCCTAAACTTTCCGATGTTAACAATATGTTTGAAATAGCGGATGAAATCGGAGCTGATATATTGACTGAATCCGCGGCGGAATATAAAATACTTCCGAGAGCGGAAAAATTTTCTTTGTCGTACGATACAGTAAGTAAACTTCGCGGATCATTTCTTTTTATGGGTCCGCTTCTTGCGAAATACGGAAAGGTGAAAATTCCAATGCCCGGCGGATGCAGAATTGGAAGCAGACCTGTCGATTTGCATTTAAAAGGTTTTTCGCTTATGGGGGCCGACTGTGTAAGCGGACATGGGTTTATAAGTGTTAAAGCTCCTAAGCTTCACGGCGCACAAATTTATCTTGATTTTCCAAGCGTCGGCGCCACTGAAAATATAATGATGGCGGCTTGTTTGGCAGACGGTGAAACTGTTATTGAAAATGCTGCGGCAGAGCCTGAAATATCGGATCTTGCTTTAATGCTTGTTTCAATGGGAGCTAAAATTGACGGAATAGGAACCGACACTTTAAAAATAACAGGCGCAAAAAATCTGCATGGCTGCACACATTCTATAATACCGGACAGAATTGAGGCAGGAACGTTTATGATTGCCGCTGTCCTTACAGGCGGTACGGTTACTCTGTGCGGAGCACAGAGTGAACATATTAAACCCCTTACAGCAAAAATGAGAGAAATAGGTGTTGATGTTGATGAAGTTGAAAATTGTATTACGGTAAAATCAAACAGTAAATTAAAAAGCTGTGATATAAAAACAATGCCTTTTCCGGGTTTTCCTACAGATATGCAGGCTCAGTTCTGCGCACTTCTTTCGATTGTACCCGGAACAAGTATTATTACCGAAACTGTTTTTGAAAACAGATTTATGTATGTTTCCGAGCTGCAGAAAATGGGAGCAAAAATAAAAATTGACGGCAGAACCGCGGTTATAGAAGGAACAAAGAAATTAAGCGGTGCAAGAGTATCGGCAACTGATTTGAGAGCGGGGGCTGCCCTGGTTGTGGCAGGGCTTGCCGCAAACGGAACAACAAAAATCGGAAATGCAGGTTGTATAGACAGAGGATATGAGGATTTCGACAAAAAACTTTCTTCATTAGGAGCATATGTTGAAAAACTTATTCGGTAAAGTCTTCCAGAAGTTCTCGGGCTTCCGTTAACGTTTCAAAAGTAACACCTTTGTATAAAGCTTCGAAATCCGTTTCCGGAATAGCGAATGTGTTAATAGGTTTTTCTTCCACAAGCTGCATTGAACCGTCGGAATTTATTTTGTATATTATAAGCATGGTATCACTTAAAGTTACAAGATATTTTTCGGTAACAGCAACTTGCTTTTCGATTTGAAATGTCGGAGTCGGAGAAGGGGTTGATTCTGTTTTTACATTTTCCGTATTAATATTTGATATTTGAGTCTTTTCTTTCGGAACGGTAAAAAAGCCTGCGGCAATTCCAGCAACTGCCGAAAGAATAAATATAAGCGGCAATACTATATATTGTTTTTTCATAATGAACCTCCGTGTTTTATAATTATTGAATAGTTTCTCACACTTTTCGGAAAATATTCTTATATTATTACACTTTTGTAATACTTTTTTAACGTTTATAGTGTAAAATTAAATTGGTAATATGTATACGGAGGCGGTTTAATGCGTTCTTTTTCAAATAAATTAACTCTTTTCGTGTCGGTAATACTTGCCGTTGTTCTGGGGACGGGTGTTGCAGTGATTTCGGCCATAATGCTTCGTGCCGGAGATGTGGATTTGGAGTCGGCGTCACTTGACAGAACAACATTTATTTATGCCGTAGATCCCGATACCGGAGATAAGGTTGAATATGATCGCTTATATGATGACGAGAACAGGGTCTGGGTTTCATATGACCAGATACCTAAAAACATGATAAACGCTTTTGTTGCTATTGAAGACGAAAGGTTTTATAAACATCACGGATTTGACATTAAAAGGCTTATTGGTGCGGCAACAACCTTTATGGCAAAAGGAAATTCTTCTTACGGTGCAAGTACAATCACTCAGCAGCTTGTAAAGAATATTTCCGGTGATAACGATGTTAAAGTAACAAGAAAAATCCGTGAAATATACAGAGCTGTAAGACTTGAACAGAAATATTCAAAAGAGCAGATTCTGGAATATTATCTCAATACAATATTTTTGAGCCGTCAGTGTAACGGAGTTCAGGCGGCGGCAAAAAGATATTTTGACAAAGATGTTTCGGAACTTACTCTTGCGGAAACAGCGTCAATTGCCGGAATTACACAGTATCCAAGCAAGTTTGACCCGATTTCGCATCCTGAAAACAACAAAGAAAAACAGCTTCTGGTTCTCTCAAAAATGCTTGAGCTTAAGTATATTAATCAGGAAGAATATGATGAGGCTGTAAATGAGAAACTTGTTTTTTGCGAGGATGACAGCTATTCGAATCTTGCAAAAACACAAATGCAGTTTTCGGATGCGGTTATAAACGAGGTTTCCTCCGATTTGCAGGAGAAATTCGGAATGACCGAGCAGGAAGCTTTGAAAATGATTTACACGAGCGGACTTACAATTAATGCAAGTGTAAATCCCAAAATACAGAGCGCGATTGAAGAAGTATATGCCGATGACAGCAATTTCCCGGGCGGAAGCGAGATTATGCAGTCAGCAATGGTTGTCATAGATCCGAAAACGGGATATATAGTAGGTATGAGCGGCGGCAGGGATAAGTCCGGAGGAAGAATGGGTTTAAACCGTGCGATGCAGACGTTAAGACAGCCGGGTTCTTCAATAAAACCCCTTTCGGTTTATACACCTGCTGTTGAGTACGGTATTGTAAAACCGTCTGACAGAGTTGTGGACGAGCCGCTTAAAATCGGCTCATGGCAGCCTAAAAACGCAAATAATAGATTTGTGGGAACGACCACAATTGCAGATGCTGTAACATGGTCAAGAAATATACCGGCGATAAAAACTCTTCAAAGTCTGACGGTTGAAAAATCATATGATTTTCTTGTAAACCGTTTTCATATTACAAGTCTTGTTGAAAAACGTGAATCCGATGGAAAGACATTTTCGGATAAAGATTTTGCTCCGCTTGCCCTCGGCGGTTTGACGGATGGGGTGTCCGTTGTTGAAATGGCAAGTGCCTACAGTGCTATTGCGGACGGCGGAGTTTACAGAAAACCCACAACTTACATAGACGTTGTGGACAGTACAGGTAAAGTTTTACTTGAAGGGAAAGACAAAGAACAAAGAATTATGATGCCCGATACGGCATATACAATGACATCAATGCTGCAAAATGTTGTAACTCGCGGTACAGGTACCGGAGCGGCGCTTTCAAAAATGCCCGTTGCCGGTAAAACGGGTACCACAGATGATGATAAAGACAGATGGTTTGTTGGATTTACTCCGTATTATACAGCCGCTGTCTGGTCAGGATATGATACACCCAAGCCGCTTTCGGGAATTTCTTATAACCCTTCCGCGGCTGTGTGGAAAAAAGTCATGTCAAAAATACATGAAAATTTGGAACGCAAAAATTTTGAAAAGCCTGATGAGGATGAAAATGTGGTAAAGATCTGCAAGGTTTCTCATAAGCGTGCTACGGATTTATGCGCACTGGATATTCGCGGCTCTCAGATAGAGTATGAAGAATTTGAAAATTCCGAGCCGCCCGAAGAAAAATGTACTGACCATAAAGAGTATTTTCTCTGCTATGAATCGGAACTTCGGGCAAAGTCAGGATGTAAAAAACGCAGAGTGTCCGCACTTGGTGTTGCCGATGAAAATCACACTGAAAGCGATGGTTATATTACAAACAAATACTGTACAATTTTCCATGGCACAAAGAAAACTAAAGAAAACGAAGAATATAAGACCGCTTATAATGTATGTACTGAATCGGGGCTTCTTGCTACAGAGAATTGTCCGAGCACAAGAACAGTAACAAAATCGGGCAGTAAACCAAGTGAGAAATGTGATATTCATCGGTCCGCATCTTCCACATCGTCACCTGCATCAACAAGCACTCCGCACAGTATGGCGACAAAACCGGCTGCACCGAGAGCAACATCCCCAATAGGAGAACTTATTCCCGATGATGAATAATGCTTTTTCGCTCTGCATATAATTTACGGATTATATGTGGGGAGGACAAACATTCGTGAAAAGATTTTTTGTGTTTTTTATAAGTATCGTGACAGCTGTTATTTTGCTTCCTTCGGTTATAGTTATGATTTTTTCTCCGTTTTCCGATATAGCGAAAGAGAGTGACGCGGAATATAAAACTATTCGTGTACTTGATAAAGGAGAAGTAAAAACAGAAAAGCTTGAAGACTATCTTTACGGTGTTCTTGCCGGTGAGATGCCTGCAAGCTTTCATGAAGAAGCGCTTAAAGCGCAGGCGGTTGCGGCAAGGACTTATATAATTAATAAATGTATGGGCAAAAATAAAGATCACCCTGAGGCGGATGTATGTACAGACAGTACACACTGCAAAGCACACTTGTCCGATGATGAGATTGCCGCGGAGCTTGGTGAGGATTGGATTAAACAATACAGCGGTAAATTGAAAAAAGCCGTAAAAGATACATCCGGAGAGATAATAGAATATAACGGGGAACCTATTGAGGCAGTTTTTCATTCCTGCGGCAGCGGAGTTACGGAAAATGCATCCGATGTATGGGGCGGCGATGTTCCTTATTTAAAATCCGTATCAAGCCCAGGTGATGTGTTTTCCCCGAAGTTCAGCCAAGATGTGTCTGTTTCGTTTGATGTTTTTTGTTCGGCTGTAAATTCGAGCAGTGGTATAAATGCGGCGCCGTATGTAGGAGATGTTACAAAAAACGAAAGCGGAAGTGTGAAAACAGCAAATTTGGGCGGAGCTGTGTTCAGCGGAACGGAAGTAAGAAAAATGTTTTCTCTCCCGTCAGCAAATTTTACGGTTGAAGCTTTTGATAATTATTTTGTTTTTCACTGCAAAGGCAGCGGCCACGGTGTTGGTATGAGCCAGTACGGAGCTGAATATTTTGCGGAAAACGGCATGAATTATAAAGATATTTTAAAGACATATTATAAAGATGTTGAAATTGTAAAACAATAAGGAATGACAATATGATAAATACAAAAGTTATTAAGGTAAATCCAAATGATTTTGAGTTAAGCTTTATTGAAGAGGCTGCAAATGCAATTAAAAACGGCGGTTTGTGTGCTTTTCCCACGGAAACTGTGTACGGACTCGGCGCGAATGCGCTTTCCGAAGAGGCTGTTTCCAAAATATTTAAAGCCAAAGGGAGACCGCAGGATAATCCTCTTATTGTACATATAGCTGACTTGTCTGATTTGGAGCCGCTTGTAAAAAAAATACCGAAAAAAGCTGAGAAAATTGCAAATCATTATTGGGGAGGTCCTATTACAATTATAATGGAACGTTCCGATAAAATCCCTGCAAGCGTCAGTGCAGGACTTTCAACCGTTGCAATAAGATTTCCTTCTCACCCTGTGGCAACGGCGCTTATAAAGCTTTCGGGCGTCCCGATTGCTGCTCCGAGTGCCAATTTGTCCGGGAAACCGAGCCCTACCACAGCGCGTCATGTTGCGGAGGATATGATGGGCAGAGCTGATGTTATCATTGACGGCGGAAGCTCATTTTTCGGCGTCGAGTCAACGGTGCTTGACGCAACGGTTTCTCCGCTTGCAATTTTGCGTCCCGGGGCCGTAACGCGTGAGGAACTTTCAGAGCTTTTGCACGAGGAAGTAGTGTGGGGCGGAGGTGACGGTGTTCCCAAAAGCCCGGGCATGAAATATAAACACTATGCCCCTGCGGCGCCGCTCTACATTATCGAATCAAAAGACCCCGTGCAGGTTATCAATTCACTTTCCGATGAAAAAACAGGTGTGCTGGCTTACGGAATCGATCCGTCTGAGTTCACGGCAGGAGTTGTATTTTCGGCAGGAAACACACCGTCTGAATACGCGGCGCACATGTTTTATTATCTGCGTGAATTTGATAACTGCGGCGTTGATAAAATATATGCCGTTGCACCGCCGCCGGGCGGTGTCGGAGACGCGGTGAGAAACAGGATTTTTAAATCCGCAGGAGGTAAAGTAATATGCGAGTAATTATAGTATGTACGGGAAATACATGCAGAAGCCCTATGGCAGAAGCCATATACAAAGAAAAATTCGGAAATAAAGCTGATTTTATATCGCGCGGATTATACGTTGAAGAAGAAAGAAGCGCGTCTTATAATGCCGAAGCGGCAATGAAGCAAATGGGACTTGATATTTCGGCGCATAAATCAAAACAGCTTACGGAAAAAGAAGCCATGGATGCCGATTTGATACTTACGGCAACATCTGCTCATCGGGACAGAATTCTGGCTGTTTTGCCCGAGCTGCGCGGAAAGGTATTTACACTTTGCGAATATGCCGGCCTTCCTTTTGATGATATTCCGGACCCGTTCGGCGGTGATATTGAAGCGTATGAAGGCTGTGCCGAAACAATAAAAAAAGCTGCGGAGGCGACAAAACTTTGATAAGATTTGCAGCCCCTTCAGATATATTGGATGTTTTTCTGATGCTCTCAGAAACGGATGATTCTTGGAGCATTGATGTTATAACATCCGCTTTTGCAAATCCGCACAATATTATTTTGGTTGAAGAAGATAAAGATAAAGAGGTTGTCGGCGCGGTTTTCATGTCCGTGATAGCTTCGGAATGTGAATTACAGAATATTGTTGTGTCACAAAAAAACAAACGCCAAGGCATAGGAGAGAGGCTTTTAAAAGAAGCTCTACGTATTTCCGCGGAACGCGGGGCAGACGTTGTCTATCTTGAAGTCAGAAATTCAAATGAACCTGCCCGGGCTTTGTATAAAAAATTGGGTTTTTCTTTTTGCGGATGTAGAAAAAATTATTATAAAAATCCTACAGAAGATGCAATTCTGATGAAAAAAGATTTTTGTTTCTGAATATAATCTATGCCGTCGGTTGAAGAAAGTTTATGCCGCGGTCTTTTCACAGTTCCTTATACGGTATTCACTCGGTGGTAAGCATCCCGGATTGCCGGTATACAGCCTTTGATAAATAAAAAGACTCGGAACCGTAAGATTCCAAGTCTTTGTTTTTCGAAAAAATTTAACGTTTTGAGAACTGAGGAGCTCTTCTTGCGGCTTTGAGACCGTATTTCTTTCTTTCCTTCATTCTCGGGTCACGTGTTAAGAAGCCTGCTGTCTTAAGCTGTGCACGGTTTTCAGCATCAGCTTCGAGAAGCGCTCTTGATATTCCGTGACGGATAGCACCTGCCTGTCCCGTTACACCGCCGCCGTTAACAAGACAAATTACATCAAATTTGCCTTCAGCGCCGATTACTTCAAACGGCTGACGAACTATTGTTTTGAGAGTTTCAAGACCAAAATAATCGTCAATATCTCTGCCGTTTATTGTAATGCTTCCTTTACCGGGAATAAGACGGACACGGGCAACCGATTTTTTTCTTCTTCCGGTACCGTAAAACTGAGTTTTATCTGCCATAATTTTGTTCCTCCTTATCTTATTTCGCCGGACCAGGATTCCGGTTTCTGTGCCGCATGGTTATGCTCAGCGTCTTTATAAACTCTGAGTCTTGTGAGAGCCGCACGACCGATTGTTGTATCGGGAATCATTCCTTTTACAGCAAGAGTCAAAGCTCTGTCTGAGCGTGTTCTCATCATTTCACCGGCTGTTGTTGCCTTGAGGCCTCCAACCCAGCCGCTGTGTCTGTAATAAACTTTCTGTGTTGCCTTTTTACCTGTGAATACTGCCTTGTCGCTGTTAATTATAATTACATGATCGCCGCAGTCTACGTGCGGTGTGAATGTAGGTTTGTGCTTACCGCGGAGCAAGTCAGCCGCAATCGTAGCAACTCTGCCGACGGGTTTACCCGCAGCGTCGATTACGTACCATTTTCTTTCAACATTAGAAGCGTTAGCCATAAAGCTGCCCATAGTATTTACCTCCCTTTAATTTTTCAACATGTGATATTTTAATACAAAAAGCATAATTTGTCAAGGGATTTTGCGATTTTTTAAATAAAAAAGTTTATATCTCTGTTTTTCTTTGTTTTTCTCTCGTATGCTCTTGTTTTCTCGTAAGTCATTTTCGTTTTTTTGTTTTTTAAAAAGAGTGAATTTATTCAAAATTTAAGCAATTTAAAGGTTATTTACTTCATCAATAGCATTATGCCACATTTCTTTGATTTCTTCTTTTGTAAGTCTGTCAAGTTTTTTCCCGTTTGCTTCCGCAATTTTTTCCTGTTTTTTTATTGCCTTCCAGGCTTCCAAAACACCTTTTGAATTTTTGATTTCAGCATCACCGAAAACGTGCGGATGTCTGCGCCACAGTTTGCAGCAAACGGCGTTTATTACGTCCGAAATATCAAATTCTCCGGCTTCTTTTGCTATTTGAGCATGAAAAACAACCTGCATGAGCACATCTCCTAGTTCATCGTATATTTTTTCGGGAATGCCGCTTTCTATGGCTTCTTTCGCTTCCGAAGCTTCTTCAAGAAGATTGTTTTTAATGCTTTCGTGAGTTTGCTCCCGATCCCACGGGCAGCCGTCCTCGGAACGCAGAAGCTCCATGATTTTCAGTAAATCTTCAAATGTATATTTTTCGTACTGCATATAAATTACTCCGTTCTTTTTTTCTAAATTTTATCATTAGTCGCGGAAAATGTCAACCGTTTAAATTTAAACTTGCAAACATTGGCAGATTGAGTTATAATAAATATAAAAAGGGAGGTTTTAAAAATGAAAGAAATAACCGAAGACATTTTTTATGTCGGTGTAAATGACCATATTACCGATTTATTTGAAGGACAGTATAAAGTGCCTCGCGGCATGGCGTACAATTCATATGTGATTTTGGATGAAAAAACAGCTGTTTTTGATACGGTTGATCACAGATTTTCTTCCGAATGGCTCTCAAATCTCGATTCTGTTTTAAGTGGCAAAAATCCCGATTATATTATAATTCAGCATATGGAGCCGGACCATTCTTCTTCTCTTGAAGATTTTATCAAAAAATATCCGAACGCAAAAATTATTGCGACACCGAAAGCATTTGATATGATGAATGCTTTTTTTCCGGATTTGGACATCACGCAAAAAACCATTGCAGCTGAAAACGGAGGAAGTTTTTCACTGGGTAAACATGAGTTTTCGTTTATTTATGCGCCGATGGTTCACTGGCCCGAGGTTATGCTTACCTATGATAAAACCTCAAAAACGCTTTTTTCTGCCGATGCATTCGGTAAATTCGGTTCGCTTGACACGGAGGAGGACTGGGCCTGCGAGGCGAGAAGATATTATTTCGGCATTGTCGGAAAATACGGTGCGCAGGTACAAGCCTTGCTGAAAAAGGCAGCAGCGCTTGAAATTGAAAGAATTTGTCCGCTTCACGGACCGATTTTAAACGAGAATATAGAATATTATGTAAATCTGTATGACATCTGGTCTTCGTACAGAGCGGAATCGAAAGGTATTTTTATAGCTTATACGTCAATATACGGCAATACGAAAAAAGCAGCTTTGTCATTGGCGGAAAAGCTTAAAGAAAAAGGCTGCGAAAAGGTAGCTCTTTCAGACCTTGCCGAGGATGACATGGCAGAGGCTGTGGAGGACGCTTTCAGATACGACAGACTTGTGCTTGCGTCTCCGACATACAATGCCGATGTATTTCCCTTTATGCGCCATTTCATTGAGGCTTTGACCGAAAGAAATTATCAAGACAGAACAGTAGGTTTTATTGAAAACGGATCATGGGCGCCAACGGCGGCAAAGGTCATGAAAAAAATGCTTGAAAACAGTAAAAATTTAAGCTTTCTTTCAAATGATGTTACGATTAAATCCGCTCCGAATGATGAAACCGAAAAAGCACTTGATTCCATGGCGGAAGAATTATGCCGATAAATTATTGCATTCTTTTTCAAAATCGGATTGACATATATTTTTAATAATGGTATAATCAAATAAAAATAATTTAGTAAGGGGACTTTACTTAATGAAAGATATTATTTTGGAAAATAAAGAAAGATTTATGCGGGAAACACCCGTTGACCGCAAAAAAATTGTTGCGGCAATGGACAGAGCCTGCACAAAGATAAAAAAGAATATTGAAAAATACGGTTCAAAATTTCCGGGCACATGTTCGGAAGATTTTAAGTATAAAGTATCCGACAGATTTAATTGGGAAAGCGGCATGCTGACAGGTTGTTTCTGGCTTGCTTATGAGCACACGGGCAATGAAGTATTCAAAAATGCAGCACTCGAGCAGATAGAGGTTTATAAAGCTCATGCAAAAACAGGCGAATGGCTTCAGGACCATGATACAGGCTTTATATTTACACCGTCATGTGTTGCCGGATATAAAATAACCGGCGACGAGGACATGAGAAAAGCGGCTCTTGAGGCGGCAGATATTATGATGGATCATTATGATTGGGAAAACCATTTCATAATCAGAAGCGGAAAGCGCAGCACAGATCCGGATATGTATCCTTATTACAGAACACTCGTTGATTCAATGATGAACATTCCGTTGTTTTTCTTTGCACATGAACAAACCGGAGATAAGAAATATCTGGAAGCTGCGGTTGAGCATTACAGAACAACAATGAAATACTTAATTCGTGAAGACGGCTCATCGTATCATCACTATCAGTTTGACCCCGTGACAGGCAAACCGGTTAAAGGGGTTACTCTTCAGGGTTATTCCGATGAGTCCTGCTGGGGCAGAGGACATTCGTGGCTTATATACGGCTTCCCGATTGCTTACAGCTATACTCATAATGAAGAAATAATTCCGGTTGATAAAAATGTTTCGTATTTTTATCTCAATAAACTTGCGGCAGATTACATACCTTATTGGGATTTTGATTTTACAGACGGAAGCGGTGCGGCAAGAGATTCGTCGATTGCGGCCATAACATCATGCGGTTTCCTTGAAATGTGTAAATATCTTCCCGATGATGCGGAACAGAAAAAAGTATTTAAGAATGCAGCGGATGCACAGATTAATGCTCTTATCGACAAGTGCGAAAATCACGGCGATGACGCGGACGGTCTTATACTTCAGGTAACACATGCACTTCCTCAGGGTCAGGGCATTGAAGAGTGTGCCGTATACGGCGATTACTTCTATATGGAAACTCTTATGAGATACTTGAATCCTGATTGGAAACGCTATTGGTAAAAACTTTTAAAAGGAGAGGTTTACATGCTTACAAAAAAAGATTATGAAAAATACAGTGCCGAAGCGCTGAAATATCTTGGAAAAGCTCATATTGCACTGACTGACGAAGAAAAGTCGAGAGTTGAAGTTGCGGAATATGAACTCGGATGTATAGAAAAAATCGGTCTTGAACTTGTGGTGTATGTCAATACAGAAAGATGCTGCGCGAAAGAACTTGTTTTGCTCCCGCATCAGACATGTCCGGAACACAGACATCCGGAAATAAACGGCGAACCGGGCAAAGAAGAAACATTCCGTTGCCGCTACGGCAAAGTTTACCTTTATGTTGAAGGTGAACCGACAGATAAGGACAAAATCCGGGCAAAAATGCCCGAAGGGTTTGAAGATTGCTTTACATGTTTTCACGAAATTATTTTGAACCCCGGTGAGCAGTATACGATTAAGCCCAATACTTTCCACTGGTTTCAAAGCGGCGATGACGGCGCTGTTGTTTCGGAGTTTTCAACAAAGAGCCGCGATGAGTATGACATTTATACCGATAAGCGCATAGATGCTGCAGGAAAGAGGAATATATGAAAACATTTGACGTAACGGCCTTAGGTGAAATCTTAATTGATTTCACCTTTTCGGGATACAATGAAGACGGTATGGCTCTTTTTGCGCAAAACCCCGGCGGAGCACCCGCAAATGTGCTTGCTGCGGTTCAAAAGCTCGGCGGAAAAACGGCTTTTATCGGAAAAGTCGGCAATGACATGCACGGAAATTTTTTGCGCAATGTATTGCAAAGCAAAAATATTTGCTGTGACGGACTTTTAACGGATAATAATACTTTTACAACACTTGCGTTTGTAAGTCTCAGCGAAAACGGAGAAAGAAGTTTTTCTTTTGCAAGAAAACCGGGTGCGGATACAAGACTGGAAGAAAATGAAGTAAACTATGATATTATTAAAAGCTCTAAAGTACTTCATGTCGGTTCTCTTTCACTGACAGACAGCCCTTCAAGAGAAGCTACATTGGCTGCACTTGATTTTGCTAAGGCAAATAATATTACCGTATCATATGATCCGAATTATCGCGCTATGCTATGGAAAAATGAGGAAACCGCAAAAAAGGGTATGCGCTCTGTTTTGCCATATGTGGATATTATAAAAATTTCGGATGAAGAGACCGAGCTTTTAACAGATGAAAAAGATGTTAAAGGTGCTGCAAAAAGACTTTTGGGATTAGGGATAAAATGCGTTATTGTAACAAAAGGTTCCGAAGGTGCGTATATTCT
>ENA-OUQH01002040-OUQH01002040.1-human-gut-metagenome-genome-assembly--contig:-NODE-2040-length-12829-cov-5.643729_pt1 | contig 12829 bp, 10 predicted proteins | sample MGYA00237948_ERZ548828 | MGnify/ENA primary metagenome ERZ548828 (study PRJEB26490, sample SAMN05194711) | human gut metagenome | biome: terrestrial biome; feature: human-associated habitat; material...
GGATACGACTATTCCCCTGAGACCAAGCAGCTGGCAGTCAATCCCAAAGAGGCGGAGATCGTAAAGTACATCTTCCATAGATACTTGCAAGGGGCTGGCGGCAAGATGATCAGCCAGGAATTGATGGAATTGGGATATAAAACCAAGCGCGGTGGTGTTAAGTGGCGTGACTCAGTCATCATACAGATCATAAAGAATGAGAAATACAAAGGCGATCTGATACTGGGAAAAACATTCACCGTGGATCCCCTCAGCAAAAGGCGTATTCACAATTTGGGCGAAGAAGACCAATACTACGTTGCGAATCATCATGAGGCCATTGTTTCCGAGGAAGATTGGGAGGCTGCACAGCAGATACGGAGAAAGCGCGCACAGTCCCGGAAGCAGGCAGTTGCAGGAAAACGGGAGCTGATGACGCGAAAGTACACATTCAGCAGCATGCTGCGGTGCGGCTTCTGCGGAAGCAAATTGACCAGAAGATGCTGGCATGCAAACAGCAAATATGAGCGCGTAATCTGGCAGTGCATGCAATGGGCAAAATATGGGAAAACCGCCTGCCCGAAGTGCAAGGGCATATCGGAAGTTGTCATTGAGAGCGCCTTTGTCGAAGCGTATAACAAGCTATACAGTGAGAACCAAAGCGTGCTAAAGGAATTCGTCGCCCGGGTGTCGAAATCTCTCTCAAACCGTACTGAGTATGTTGCGCAGCTGGAGTTGCAGAAAGAGTTGGATAAAGCCAGGGCTCGGCGCGACAGGTTCGTTGATATGCGCATCGACAATCTGATGACGGGAGAGGCGTTTGCGCAGAAATACAAAGAGCTGACAGACATCATGGATGCCTGCGAAAAGAAGTTGGCGGAAAGCCAAATCAAGCAGGATGAGTTCGAGCATTTCAAAATCCGCATGAGAGACATTCAGAATGTACTGGCCAGCGGTGCAGTGTTGGAGAAGTTTGACCGAGGCGTCTTTGAAAGCATTGTCGATCACATTGCCGTGGGCGGTTACGATGAGGAGGGCAGGGAAGATCCATTGCTCCTCACCATCGTATTCAAAACAGGTGGAAACATACTGATTGATGGTACGCAGTATCGTCCACACAGGCTGAACGCGAGCAGTAAAAATGAGCCTTCGGAATTGTGTGAAAATACAATAACAGGTGCAACCGGTTTGCTGCAGATCAATCAGCAATCCGCACGTGGAGACGGTATGTCTATTGTCCAAACTTCAAAGTAAGGAACATATCGAGATCGAAGTGAAGATGGACGAGTTGGATTTGACCGCTGCGGAGAAAAAGGCAACCTATGAGGAAATCAAAGCGTATGTTCTGGAACATAATGGCTTGAAGGTCAGCCATCTCTATATCGCACAGGTGAAGCAGAAGTACGGCATCATTGAGCGCGAGAACTATAACAAGCCGAAGTCTGAAAACGCCAAACAGCCCCAATGCCCGCTGGATAAGGAAAATGCGATTATGGAAGCATTGAAGCACTTTGGTATGATTTTGTAAATGCCTTTTGAAAGAAATTGCAGGTGGCGGTCGGTACCAAATGATCTTTCGCTAACAAGCTGTCTAAAGGTTAAACTGTCAGTATAAGAATGCTAACGAAGGTGCGTAAAACACGGAACTGCGATATTGGGAATATCCGAAATCTGATTTTTTCCCAAGAAGGCATCGTTGAATAAGAGGTGGATGGTATGGCGGCAAAAAAGAAAAACATAATTAGCAAGGCTAGCCCTCACACAATAAAAAAATTTGAGCTGATAGAAGAGTACATCAAATCGTGGGCACAGAAGTTGCTGCTGACTGAGTCTTGCAATGGGCTGATCTTTATAGACTGTATGTGCAACAGTGGTGTATACACCGACGATGCCGGGCAATTGGTGAAAGGTACAGCAGTACGCGTCTCAGAGGCACTTAGGGAAGCATCAAGAAGCTATACGGAGAAAAATATACACATTTACTTGAATGACAAGGATAAAGCGCGCGTAGATGAGCTAAAAAAGCATCTTCCACAGGATGAGCGCAATTTTAAGATTGTCACCTCTTGTGGTGATGCGCACGAGCTACTCCGAACTATCGGACCACAGTTATATGGAACTGGGCACCTGCATTATTTCCTGCTCTACGATCCGTATGATGCGACTATTGACTGGGAAGCACTTCTACCGTTTTTCCGTAACTGGGGTGAAGTTATGATTAATCACATGGTTTCAGATCCGGTGCGGGCGATCACAAGCGCCAAGAAGAAAACGACAAAGGCAAAGTACGAGAACACTTATCTGGAAGACTTTGAGAAACTGGTGCCTTACGGAAGTGACAAGAAGGCCTATGAGGCTAGAGTGGAAGAAATCATAAATTCACTGAAAGGAGCTCGCAGGTACTACGTATCGGCATTTCCGTTCTATAACACGCAGAACTCGCTCGTCTACAATTTGATTCATTGCACGAGCAACAAGGAGGGATTTAAGCTCTACAAGAAGAGTGCTTGGAAGGTATTTGGCGCACAGTCCTCTACCAAGCACTCGGTTGAGAACAGGCAGTTGTCATTTAACCTTTTCGGTGAGATTGCTGAAGAGGAAGATGAAAGCTGCTTGCATGTTATCGATATAGCGAAATACCTGCAGCGCAGCTTTAGAGGCCGAAAGCAGGTGCCGCTGGATGAGATGTGGGAACTTCTGGATAACCACCCGATTTTCCCGTCAGAGGGATTTCGCAATGAGGTAAAGAGCGATCTTACCGATTTCTTTGGCGCGAAAATTGAGCAGATTGTGAATCCTGATACAGGAAAGAAGGAAACGGTGATCTCTTTCTCTTCTTGAGATTGAGTTTCAAATAGATGAGGTGATTGGAATTTATGGCAACGTCGCAGAAATTTGGTGGCAATTGGACTGAGAAGAAGTTGAATATCTTCACCAGCTACCTGGACGCATACCTGATTGCACTGCAAAATCAGAAGTTTAAGAAGATTTATATAGATGCCTTTGCTGGAACCGGTGAGATCGAGACCAGTGACGGCGGGCAGTTTCTTGTGGGCTCTGCTAAGCGTGCACTGGCGTCTGAAAAGAAGTTCGATCATTACTATTTCATAGAAGCGGACTCTCAGAAGGCAGGAGAACTTCAGAATATGATAAACTCCGAGTTTCCGCAGATGAGGAGAATTGTTACAATTTACTGCGGCGATGCGAATGATAAGCTCGCGGAGATTATTAGCAACGTAGACTGGAGATATAACAGAGGATTGCTGTTCTTAGATCCATATGCGACGCAGGTAAATTGGGCTACGCTTGAAAATGTAGCACAGACGAAATCGATAGACGTATGGTACCTGTTTCCGTTCTCTGCACTTGAACGTATGCTGCCGAAAAACGGAAAGTACGATAAATGGGAGGATTGCATAGATCGATTGCTTGGAGATGCCGGATGGAGGAAGGAATTCTATAAGAAAGATCCCCAGATGACGCTTTTTGACTTGTTCCCGGAGCCCGGACAGAGCGATGGCGAACGGATGGTTAAGGACGCAAATCCAGATCACATAAAGGAGTATATCCTCTCTCGACTTGGGACAATCTTTCCATGTGTGTCAAAGCATGCGCGGATTTTCAGGAACAGCAGGAACTCGCCGATGTTCCTATTCTGCCTTGCCATTGCGAGTGAGAGTCCGAAAGCGCAGGGACTTGCACTGCGGATGGCAGACTACATATTAAAGAACAAGTAGGCGGAGGATGAAAGCACCTTGAAGACGATAAAACGAAAATCCATGCTTTATCAAACAGGGGTAGAGTATGGTGACTACACAATGAATCACGTGCAGGGGTGTGCACATGGGTGCAAATATCCATGTTATGCATTCCTGATGAAGAAGCGATTCGGGCAAATTAAGGATTACGAGAGCTGGCTTGAGCCAGTGCTTGTATCAAACACGCTTGAATTGCTGGATAAAGAGATACCGAGGCTCAGAGATAAGATTCAGTCTGTGCAGCTTTGCTTTACCACAGATCCGTTCATGGAAGGATATCCAGAGGTGTCCCAGATGAGCATTGCGGCTATCCGAAAACTGAACGAGGCCGGTATCAAATGCACTACATTGACGAAGGGATTACTTCCCATAGAATTGGCGGAACTTTCTCCGGAAAATGAATATGGGATCACGTTGATAACGCTGGATGAAGCATACCGGGAACAGATGGAACCGGGAGCTGTTCCCTGTGCAGACCGACTGGCAGCGCTGAGAGCGCTTCACGAAGTTGGTTGCAAGACGTGGGTGAGCATAGAACCGTATCCAACGCCGAACATGATAGAGCAGAATTTACGCGAAATCTTGGAAGCTGTAGCATTTACCGACAGGATCATCTTCGGCAGAACGAATTACAGCAAGACAGCAAACGCCTATGAAGGACAAAGGCACTTTTACAATGAATGCGCAGCAGAGGTGACGGCTTTCTGTCAAGAGCGCGGCATTGATTATCACATAAAGGAAAAGACGATCACAGAAGAATGAGGTGGAAACAGTGGCGTTATTACAAGACTTGATCCGGCAGATCAACGATCCAACACTCAGGGATAGGATTTTGCAGGAAACAGATAAACTAATGAAACAAAAAAAGTTCGGGCTTGTGTTTGAAGAGCATCTGCCCGAATGCACGCCGCTTCATGATGTTCCAATCCGTGTCGGTTCAAAAGTGGCGTTAAAGACAGGCTATGTCAGCGATATTTATATGGTCATAAAGCTCGATGGGAACGAAGCTCTCTGCGACCGAAGAGAGACGCATGAGAAAGTAACTTTCCAGCTGGATGAGATTGTCGCTATTGCAGAATTTGGCGAGCCGATCTATCCCACACTAAAACCGCTGGATGCAGTTCAGAACGCTCCAGATAGCGACCTTTGGCATACGCTGATTGAGGCGGACAACTACCACGCGCTCCAGCTGCTGGAATACCTGTACGCAGAGAAGGTGGACTGCATCTATATCGATCCACCATACAACACCGGAGCAAAGGACTGGAAGTACAACAACGATTATGTTGACAGCTCTGATGCTTACCGCCACAGCAAGTGGCTCTCCATGATGGAGAAGCGCCTGAAAATTGCGAAAAAACTTCTGAATCCGAATGATTCCGTCCTTATTGTTACCATTGATGAAAAGGAGTACCTACATTTGGGCTGCTTGCTTGAGGAAATCTTTCCAGAAGCACGAATGCAAATGATCACATCACGGATTAACAAGAAGGCATCCACCAGAGTTGGGCAGTTTGCCAGATGTGATGAATACTTATTCTTATTACAGTTTGGAAGCATGAGTATACAGAAGTCTAAATATTCCATGCTGGATGTCACGGATAATAGTAATCCGGATGCCAAGGAATCAAAAACAGATACTATTTGGAATAGTATGTTGCGTCGGGGTTCGAGTGGATCTTCACGTAGAGAATCACCAAACCTGTTTTATCCAGTCTGGATTGACGCGAAAAAGAAGAAGATTGAATTTGTAGGAGAACCGCTTCCACTTGATGTGGATAGACATGATGTGGAAAAAAAGCCGCCTGCACCGGGATTAAAAGCAGTGTGGCCAATTAGAACTGATAACAGCGAAGGGAGGTGGCAGCTTGGCCATGAAACCTTACGAGCCTATTTGAACCAGGGCATCGCAAAATTAGGTGCATATAACAGGAGCAGAGATCAGTGGGCTGTTGTATTCCTGAAAAAGAAACAAAAAGAACAGTTGCGTGATGGAATCCTCATTGCGACAGGAAAGGATTCTGACGGTTCTCTAATTTTAGAATGGAATGAGGATGCTGAACAGGATAGAGAACCAAAAACAATGTGGGTACGCGACTGGCACGATGCCAGTACATACGGAACGAATCTTATAGATAAGATTATTCCTAAAAGGAACTTTCCGTTTCCTACGTCTCTATATGCTGTTGAGGATACGCTGCGTTTTTACGTTGGAAGCAAGAAAGACGCCCTTATAGTAGACTTTTTCTCAGGATCAGGAACAACTTTACATGCTGTCAACCTTCTGAATACTGAGGATGGCGGACGTCGTAGATGCGTTATGGTTACTAATAATGAGGTTTCTGAGGCGGAAATCAAATCCCTAACAAAGAAAGGTTTGCATCCGGGAGACGAAGAGTGGGAAAGTTTTGGCATTGCTCGGTATATTACATGGCCTCGCACTGTTTGCGCAATTGAAGGACATGACACGAATGGCGTACCGTTAAAAGGAGATTATCTCGGTGTTGACAGGCCTATGTCGGCTGGCTTTCCAGCAAACGCGGCATTCTTCAAACTGAGCTTCCTCGACAAAACCTCCGTTGCTCTCGGTAGGCAGTTCCGTGAACTGCTTCCGGTGCTCTGGATGAAGGGCGGAGCCATTGGTAAGTGCCCAGCTCTTGAAAATGATGATCTCCCGAATATGCTGATCTTGCCGCAAAACAAAATGGCTGTTCTGGTAGATGAAATATATTATTCAGAGTTCGATGCCGAATTGAGCCAGCATCCAGAAATCCAGACAGTATTCATTATAACGGATTCAGAGACAGCATACCGGTCGATGATCCGTGCCTACGATGGCAAAGACTGCTATCAACTTTACAGAGACTATCTGGATAATTTCAGGATCAATACGGGGAGGTAACCATGAGAGTAGAATTATTCCCTTTTCAGAAAAGAGCGCTTGCTGATATCCGTATGAAGACTGCGGAGGCAATGGGGAGCTATCACAGAACACATGCGCCGCAGGTGGTTTCCTTTACTGCTCCAACCGGAGCCGGAAAGACCATCATTATGTCCGCGCTGATTGAGGCTATTCTTTTCGGTGATGAACAGTATATGGAGCAGCAGGATGCAATCATCGTCTGGCTTTCGGATTCGCCTCAGCTGAACGAGCAGTCAAAGCAAAAGATCGACTCCAAGGCTGATAAGATCAAGTTGTCGCAGTGCGTTACAGTTTCCGAGGAATCCTTTGATAAAGAGGTATTTGAGGACGGTCATGTTTATTTTCTGAATACGCAGAAGCTGTCGGTCACCTCCAAGCTAACGAAAAATGGCGATGGCAGGACTTATACAATTTGGCAGACGCTTGCAAATACTGTTCGGGAAAAGAGCGACAGGCTGTACTTTATCATAGATGAAGCACACCGCGGCATGCAGGGACGTGAGGCCAGCAAGGCCACGACAATCATGCAGAAATTTATCAAGGGTAGCGATGAGGATCATATTCCGCCGATGCCAGTGGTGATTGGTATGTCTGCGACGACTCAACGGTTCAATGCTCTGGTCGAGGGCACATCCTCAACCATACATAAGTCCATTGTCACAGCGGATGAAGTGCGAGCGTCCGGACTTTTGAAAGACCGCATTGTCATCACTTACCCAGAGGCCAGTGCGGTCAACAACGATATGGCTATCCTGCAGGCGGCAGCAGACGACTGGAAGGAAAAGTGGGAACATTGGACGCAGTATTGTTTTGAGCAGCATTACGCCTATGTGAATCCAATTCTGATCATCCAGGTGCTAAATGGAACCGGGGGCAAGCTGACCGATACCAATCTGGATGATTGCATCGCAAAGATCGAGGAGCGGACAGGATTCAAGCTGGAAAACGGTCAGGTAGTCCACACCTTCGGAGGAACAACTGCCTCCCTTACGGTAAACGGGTTTGAAGTACGTTATGAGGAACCTTCTCGTATCGCAGATGACCGAAATATCCGTGTTGTGTTCTTTAAAGAAAATCTGTCTACAGGATGGGATTGCCCAAGGGCAGAGACCATGATGTCCTTCAAACACGCGAATGACGCTACCTATATTGCCCAACTCCTTGGACGCATGGTCAGAACTCCGATGCAGATGCATATTCAGGTCGATGATGTCCTGAATGATGTGCATCTGTTTTTACCGTATTTTAACGAGGAAACGGTCAAAGATGTCGTGGAGGCATTGCAGAGCACTGAGGGTGGAGATATTCCGACAGACATATATGGCGAGTCACTATCTGGAAAACGCTTCGAGACACTAACTGTTAAACCGAAGAAGAAAATGCAAATGTCAATTCCGGGACAGATGACTTTGGAGGTGTTTGCAAATCAAGGTACCGAGGCGCCAGCTTTGGTATCCATAACGGATACACAGGGTGCACCTACTCCGGTACAGCAGCAGACACAGATCCCGGATGTAGCAGAAGTGACACCCGCACAGCCTACAAATGCCTTCCAGCAAATGAGCGCCGATAGCACACAGACCGTTCAGACGGATGTTAAACCGACAGCAGATGCTCAGCCGAGCGCAGTTACTGCACCCGAAACTATGGCTCCAGATAGCCAGCAGGAAGAAGTAGAGGATTTATTTGACCGTGAAGCGGTTATGAAATTTATCAATGATGCCGGTCTGCTTTCTTATAATGTCAGAGCGCTCCGGATTAACGATTACCTCAAATCGCTATATCGGATGGCACACCTGCTTAGTATGTCCAAGCTGCACCGTGAGGCAATCAGGGAGGTGCAGGATGAGATTGTCCAGATAATTCGTGATTATGTGGAAAATCTGAAAGCTGCGGGCAAGTACGATGATCTTGTGCAGCAGGTAAAACAGTTCAAGCTGGCCACGCAGATTTTTGATGCGTTCGGCGAGACTGTGGACAACTATTCTGTTCATGATATGTTTACGACGACCGATACAGATATTGAACGTCAGTTCCAGATTGCCGATGTGAAGTTGGGACGTGAAGGCATTGGTATGGCATATGGCAATAAGTATGGCGACCTCAGTGACCTCACGGCTTTTAAGATAGACGTCATTCTTTTTGTTGCTGACGAGAACTGCATGAACAGACTTCATACCTATGCGGAAAACCGGTTCCACGGACTGAATGATGATTATCGCAGATATATTGCCACTATCAACTCAGAGAAAATCCGCAGAGATTACGACAGCATCGTCTCTGATGGTGATGTGGTCAGCAAGCATAACTTCCGCCTTCCAGAGACAATACAGGTTCCACATGAGGCTGGTGGCAAAGAATACCGTGATCACTTGTTCGTTAGTGATACCACGGGAACAGCGAAACTGAAGCTAAACGGCTGGGAGGCTGATCTGATTGCAGAGGAAGAAAAGCGGCAGGATTTTGTCTGCTGGATTCGCAATCCTTCCAGAGCGTCATGGGCACTGTGCATTCCCTATGAAATCAACGGAGAGATTAAACCAACTTATCCCGATTTTATCATAGTGCGTGAAGATGAGCGCCTTGGCTATGTGATCGATATCCTTGAGCCACACAGTGCAGACTTTAAGGACAATCTTGGAAAGGCTAAAGGTTTTGCAGAATACGCAAGACAGAATCCGGGTGTCGGTAGAATCCAGCTTATCCGTATGGGTAAGGATGCAGCGGGAAGAAATCAGTTCAGACGACTAGATATGTATAAAACAGCAATCCGTGAAAAGGTTTCTTGTGCGATAAACACAGATGAGCTAGATCATATCTTCGATACAGATGGTGTCATCGAGTAAGAATCATAATATCTAGGTATTTTCACAACATCTGGAACTTCGATACTTTTGAAGCAAAGTTGGATAATAACAAACAAAACCTTCCACAGAATTCATCTCCCCACTGGATGAAATCTGTGGAAGGTTATGTTTTAGGAGGCTATGAATGTGCAAGCTGTGATATAGTTGCATCTTCATAGGCGACTAAAACAAGGGGAGTGCAGAGGGGAGCAATCTCCTTTGACGCTGGGTTTCCAATAGGGGCGCGAAGCATCCCTGTTGGCACACGATTTTCCGTAGGAAAGTCTAGTGTGTTATACCTTTGCTTCCGGCCGACGCGGGAAAGGGGTTGGCTTCGCCATCTGCTGTACGGGCAGATAGCGGGTGACAGACACTTTTCTGCGACAGTAGGACAGGCGGATTTTGTGACACCAAGGTGACACAAATGCAGGATTTTTGAAAAGCAAAATCCGACTGGCCGGAGAAGGAAGCAGAGGTATATAAAAGCCCTCGTCCCGCCGCAGCGACACACTAAAACCACCACGGTAGCTCCAGCCAGAGGTTGTCCATCGCGGTATCTTCCAACGTCTTTGCGCGGCTCTCCCGCAGATTGAAATGAATTGCTGAGCCGATCATCGTATGCTCCACATCGTCTGTAAAGCCATAGCGGTACAGCAGATAGGCTTGTTCACGCTCGGAAAGCCTGTCCAGACCTTCGTACAGCTCACACATGGTTTCTTTGTCCACATAAATCTGTTCCGGAGACTTGACGGTCGGATCGGCAATGGCTTCGATGCGCAGCAGTCGCTCCTCACCGGGAAGAATCTCATCCAACCGGATTTTCTGCAAGGCAAGTCCGTCTGTGGTGCTGGTCATTTTCTGCTCATATTGAGAGAAAACATCTCGTATCAGGTCGGTCATGGCGTTGCGGATGAGCGGTGCGGCATAGGTCAGAAACTTAATCCCCTTGCTGCTGTCAAAGAGAGGGATGGCGGTCAGCAGACCGAGGCAGCCTTCCTGTTCCAGATCGCTGGTTCCTGTACTGAGATCGCTCTCTGCCAGATTGGATTTCAAATAAATCTCATTGGCGGTTTTGCGGATGAAACCCAGATTGTTTTTCAGAAGAAGGTCACGAGCCTCTGTGTCCCCTTTCTGCGCCAGTGCACAAAGCTGCTCATTATCCTGTTTCTTCATCATCCTTCTCCTGTGATGAGGCTTGCTCTAAGGTGGTCTGGAAAAAGCCTGTCAACGCCTGTCCAAGCGTATTAAGTGCATCCCGATTGACACCATCCAAGCCAGCCACACTGCCGATAATCAGATCAGATACCTGCTCCGGTGTAATGGTTGGATTTGTCATATCCTGTCCCTTTGCAACCTCTGTAAACATTTTTTTGGTTTGCTCTGCGGTCATCGACTGAATGGCAGCAAAGTCATTGCCGATTTCTTTTTTCACTTCCTTGACCGCCAGCATAAACTGATTTTCAATGGTGGCAAGGTCAGCTTGATAAACCGATGTTCTCAGATGTGCGATGTCCCGTGCAGTTTGTTCGCCTGCTTCTGTTTTTACCGTTTTCCGCGTTAGGCTGCTGATAGTCGTATATAGCTGGTTCTGCGCGGCATACCCGGCGGCAACCGTATCGTTGAAATACTGCTCTAATATGTAGGTCAGATCAAGAAAGCGAGGACTTTCCAGCAGGTAATTGACCACCTGAGCGTTTGCTTTTCCGGCATAGAGGTTTCTTGCCGCCTGTGCAGATAAGCCCAGCTCGTCAATGGCATAATTCTTTTTATCAGGGACATTGGTTATGCCTAAAAGAAAGTCAGTGGAGACATTAAAAGCTCTGGCAATACGGATGATATTCTCGTCTCCGAGCTTGTCCGTTTTTCCGGTCAGAAACCTACTGAGCAAACTGTCACCGCAGCCAATTTTCAGCGCAAGGTCTGTCTGAGATACTTTGTAGTATTTCATCAGATCGGCAATCCGATCCCGGACAGTACCGGGCAAAAAAGTGTTCGTCATAGCTTATGTCCCCCTTTCCTCTGTCGGCTTTTTGATATACTTCCCGCTTCGGATTCTGGCATCGGCGGGCTTCTCCGCATTCTCCGGGATAATCCAGCGGCTTCCTGCCCGCTGTGCGCCGGTGATGCGCCCCTCATTACAGAGGACGCTCACACGCCGGTGTGAGATACCCCATTTCTCTGCTGTTTCAAAGGTTGACAGGTATTTCATGCGCGTTCGACCTCCTCCCCAAAACTAACTTCATTATATTCAATAAGTGGAATAATATCAAGGTATATCTTGTGAATAATCGCCGTCCTGCGATTTTTGCATTTTTGCAAGAATTCAGGGCGGCTTTTTCTTTTTTTGCGGAAATGCTGGATTTTCCGGCTCATCCCGTTTTTCTCCGTATATTCAGGTGACAAGAGGAAATTGTCAAAAAAATTACGGAGGTATTTTGTATGAATCTGTTTGAAAGCGTCAAGGCAGCGGCCACGGTGAGACAAGCTGCCGAACACTACGGCTTGAAAATCGGGCAAGGCAACATGGTCTGCTGCCCCTTCCACGCCGACCGCACGCCCAGCATGAAGCTGAATGAGGATTATTTCTACTGCTTCGGCTGCGGGACAAGCGGCGATGTGATCGACCTTGTGGCAAAGCTGTTCAACCTGAGCAGCTATGACGCAACGAAAAAGCTGGCGTATGACTTTGGGATCGACCCGGACAAGCCCCCGGCAGCGGCAGCGCTGCGGAAGCCGAAATATCCGCTGGCAAAGGCGTTCCAGAGAGAGGAACTGCATTGTCAGCGGGTATTGTGCGATTATCTGCATCTTTTGGAGCGCTGGAAGGTGCAGTGCGCACCCAAAACGCCGGAGGATACCATTGATGACTGCTTTGTGGAAGCCTGCCAGATGCTCGATTATATCGAGGATCTGGCAGATATTTTAACCTTTGCGGAGTTGGAGGTTCGTGTGAAAACTGTGGATATGCTTCAAAAGGACGGCATGATCGACCGACTGGAAGAACGCCTGAAACGGACGGCAAAGGAGGTGGATGCCCGTGACGAAACGGAAATCAGCTAATTTAGATGCGCCCATCTGGTTTGACGGCACAAATATCAATGAGGCGCTGTTCTGTGATGAATTTCTGAGCAGCCGGAAAATCATCTTTGCCGATGGTGCTTTCTTTACACCGGACGGCAGAGTGACCGACGATCTGCCGCTCCGGGGCGAAATCTATGAGGAACTGAAATGCTGCGCCGTGAACAATATTCCCCGCAAGATCACCAACATTCTGGAAGTGATGAAGCTGGCGGCTCATATAGGGGACTTTGTACCAGAGGTAG
>ENA-OUQH01002043-OUQH01002043.1-human-gut-metagenome-genome-assembly--contig:-NODE-2043-length-12820-cov-3.675832_pt1 | contig 12820 bp, 10 predicted proteins | sample MGYA00237948_ERZ548828 | MGnify/ENA primary metagenome ERZ548828 (study PRJEB26490, sample SAMN05194711) | human gut metagenome | biome: terrestrial biome; feature: human-associated habitat; material...
GGATGAAGAAGGGTCGATAGCAGTGGGAAATACAGATACCGGATATCTTATTAATGCGGAAGGTATGATCTGTGGACTTTCAGGAGACAAAGAAGTGATAAAGGATGGAGTATTGTACTTTCCTGAAGAAGGATGTTCCGGAATTGCGAGAGGAGCACTGTCGGGTCTTGGTTCTGCTGTAGAAGAGATTGAAATTCCTGCTAATATAATAAATATTCAGCCAGGAGCGTTTGTGGGGCTGAGTAATCTGGGATGGATAGAAGCAGATGCAGCAAATCCAGCCTATGTTACGGTAGATGGTGTACTTTACACGGCAGATGGCACAGTTCTTCTTGCATTTCCGGCAGCATGGACAGGAACCTTTCAGGTGCCGGAAAGTGTGAAAAGTTTTGCGGAAAGTGCATTTGATGGAACAAATCTGGAATGTATTGATGCAAGATCCTGTACACTTGAACAGGCGGGAAGTATTCCTGAAACGGTGAAACTTTTGGAGTAAAAGAAAAACATTGATTTTGTTTGTTGAAGAATCTAGGGAGTTGCGCTATAATATGACGAGATATGAACAATAACAAACAGGAATTGGAGAAGATAGAATGAGTAAGAAAGTAAGAACAAGATTTGCACCAAGCCCGACAGGAAGAATGCATGTGGGTAACTTAAGAACAGCACTATACGCGTATCTGATCGCAAAGCATGAAGGGGGAGATTTCCTCCTTCGTGTAGAGGATACAGACCAGGAACGTTTTGTGGAAGGTGCACTTGATATCATTTACAGAACAATGGAGAAAACAGGTCTTATCCATGATGAAGGACCGGATAAAGATGCCGGATATGGACCGTATGTACAGAGTGAGCGTAATGCATCAGGACTTTATCTTAAATATGCAAAGCAGCTTGTAGAGCAGGGAGATGCTTATTACTGTTTCTGTGACAAAGAGCGTCTTGAGTCTTTAAAGACACAGGTTTCCGAAGGTGGAGTAGAGATTTCTGTTTATGATAAGCACTGCTTAAGTCTGAGCAAGGAAGAAGTAGAGGCGAATCTGGCAGCAGGTAAGCCATGGGTTATCCGTCTGAATGTACCGAATGAAGGTGAGACAACATTCCATGATGAGATCTACGGAGATATCACAGTTCCGAATGCAGAGCTTGACGATATGATCCTGATCAAATCTGATGGATTCCCGACATATAATTTTGCAAACGTAATTGACGATCATCTGATGGAGATTTCACATGTTGTTCGTGGAAATGAGTACTTATCTTCAGCACCGAAGTATAACCGCCTTTATGAGGCGTTTGGCTGGGAAGTACCGGTTTATGTACACTGTCCACTGATCACAGATGAGAATCATAAGAAATTGAGCAAGAGATGTGGACATTCTTCTTATGAAGATCTGATCGAGCAGGGATATGTTTCAGAGGCAGTTGTGAATTATGTTGCACTGCTCGGATGGTGCCCGACAGACAACAGAGAGATCTTCTCATTGGAAGAGCTTGTTGAGGCATTTGATTATCATCATATGAGTAAATCTCCGGCTGTATTTGATACAGTGAAATTGAAATGGATGAACGGAGAATATCTCAAGGCAATGGATTTTGATAAGTTCTATGCACTTGCAGAGCCTTATCTGAAAGAGGCAGTAACAAAGGACTATGATTTGAAGAAGATTGCAACACTTGTGAAGACAAGAATTGAGATTCTTCCGGAGATCAAAGAGCAGGTTGATTTCTTTGAAGAACTTCCAGATTACGATATTGCACTGTATACACACAAGAAGATGAAAACAGATCCTGAGAAGTCACTCGCACTTCTGAACGAGGTTCTTCCGGTTCTCGAGGCGCAGGAGGACTTTAGTAATGATGCATTGTTTGAGACATTGAAAGCATTTGCAACAGAAAAAGGATACAAAGTAGGTTATGTAATGTGGCCGCTTCGTACAGCAGTTTCCGGAAAGCAGAGCACTCCGGGTGGAGCAACAGAACTGATGGAAGTACTCGGAAAAGAGGAGTCTCTTAGAAGAATCCGTCTTGGAATCGAGAAACTTCAGTAAGGACAGCGAAAAGAGGTACAATGGGATTTAATGAAGCACAGGCGCAGGCGATTCAGCACACAGACGGCCCATGTCTTGTACTGGCAGGCCCGGGATCGGGGAAGACGCTTACGATTGTAAACAGAGTAAAATACCTTATAGAGAAACAGAAAGTAAGACCAGAAGAAATTCTGGTCGTTACTTTTACAAGATTTGCAGCGGCGGAGATGAAATCCCGCCTCTGTTTGGTTATGGGCAAAAGAGATCTTCCGGTTACAGTGGGTACATTTCATGGAATCTATTATGGAATCCTGAAATGGGCTTACCGGATGAATCAGGAAAATATTCTTTCGGAGACAGAAAAATATCAGATTTTACGTGGCGTGATTAACAAGGAAAGAATGGAGATCTTTGATGAAGAAGATTTTATTCAGGATATTGCGGCAGAAATTGGAAAAGTGAAGAATAATCGGATTCCGCTGGAAGAATTTGTATCAGAAAAGTGTAGTGCGGATGCTTTTCGCAATATTTACCGTAATTATGAACAGCATAGAAAAGAACTGAAAAAGATTGATTTTGATGATATGCTGGTACTTTGTTATGAATTGTTCCGGTCAAGACCAGATGTACTTGCACAGTGGCAGAAGAAATTCAGATACGTTTTGATTGATGAATTTCAGGATATTAATCGAATTCAGTATGATGTGATCCGCATGCTGGCACAGCCGGAAAATAATTTGTTCGTAGTAGGGGATGACGATCAGGCAATCTACGGATTTCGTGGAGCTGATTCAGAATTGATGCTTGGATTTGGAAAAGATTTCCCTAATGCAAAACAAATTCTGTTGGGAATGAATTACCGTTCGACAGCAAATATCGTACAGAATTCTTTGAAACTGATTGAAAATAATGTGGAGAGATACAGTAAAAAATTGGAAGCAAACCGTGAAGGCGGTTCCTGCCTTCATATTCAGGAAGTGAAAGATCCGGTGGAAGAGGCAGAATATGTTCTTGAAGAGATACAGAAATGTAAGGAGAATGGCATAAAAGAAGAGGAGATTGCGATTCTGTTCAGGGTTCATACAGATGCGAGAGCAGTGGTAGAAGCAATGGTGGAGCGGAAGATCCCGTTTCAGATGAAAGAACATCTTCCAAATATATATGAACACTTTATCGCAAAGGACATCATGGCATATTTCCGACTGGCAACAGGAGCTCGGCACAGACAAGATTTTTTACAGATAATGAACCGACCAAAGCGATATCTTGGAAGAGACAGTGTAGCAGGAGCGAAGGTTTCTTTTGAAGACATGCGGAAGTTCTATTGTGATAAAGACTGGATGATCGACCGGATTGATCAGTTTGAGTGGGATGTTAAGATGCTTATGAAGATGGCTCCATATGCGGCAATCCAGTATATCAGAAAAAGGATTGGTTATGACGATTTTCTGAAAGAGTATGCATTTACACATCAGATAAACAGATCTGATCTGAATGAAGTACTGGCAGAGATCGAAGAGGCGGCGAAAGCATTTTCAAGTGTTGAAGAATGGTTTGCACATGTAGAAGAATATACGGAGACTTTGAAAGTGAAGGAAAAGGAAAGAAACAGACCACGTCCGGGTGTCCGGCTGATGACGATACATGCTTCTAAAGGACTGGAATTCAAGCAGGTATTTCTGATTGCGGCGAATGAAGGAAGGATTCCGTATCAGAAGGCAAAGACAGACAAGGAGATCGAAGAAGAGAGAAGATTATTCTATGTGGCAATGACAAGGGCAAAAGATTTTTTGAAGATCTGTTATGTGAAAATAAAAAACGGGAAAGAAGTTACTCCTTCCCGTTTTGTAGACGAACTATTGAAAAGCTGACCGGATGTCAGTCACTTTGCTGACATCCTCAAGACTTAGTCCTCCAGGTCATCTAATGCATCAAGATCGATATCGCCGAAATCCTGTGTATCCAGCCATTCGTTGAATATAGCGGAAACACGGTCGAATTCTTCATCTTCTTCGATGTTCTCAAGTCCAGGTTCTTCCTCTTCTCCGTTATCAATGAAACGATACAGATAGATCTGACCGTCTGTGTTATCACCGTTTTCATCCAGTGGAAGAAGTGCGATATACTCCTTTTCATCTGCTTCAAAAATATTGAGAACAGCGCATTCAAGTTCCTCATTATTCTCCAGTGTCAAAGTGACTGTGAGGGATTCGTTTTCGTTCATAATCTTCTCCTTTGAATCTGTGTTGTATTTCATTCCGTATTGACCAGCCAGGTGCTCAAAACGAGAATGATCAGCTATCTTGATGGTAACAAAAAGGGGAGAAAAAAGCAAGATAAGATTGACTTTCGGGTTAAACAAGGTAGAATAAAAGTGTTACTGATAGAAGTGAAAGGATAATAGACAATATGAAGAAAAGATGGATACTGTGTACAGTGGCAGTTTTGTGTATAGCGGCAGCGCTGCTTGGATGTGGAAAGAAAAATGTTGGAACACCGGAAGATAATGCAGTAGTAGAAGAGGATGATAAGAAAAATGATAATACAGGGGAAGGTGGCAGACTGTTTGGATTTAGTGGGATTGATATGTCGAATCCTTTTTATGACACATTGAAAAATTCTGTCCAGACAGCATTAGAGGCTCAAGGTGACCGTCTGATGGTTCGTGATCCGGCATCAGATGCTGATTTGCAGAATGAACAGATTCGGGAGTTGATCAACGAAGGGGTACAGGCAGTATTTCTTTGTCCGGTAGATTGGGAGAAAATCACTCCCGCACTTGAAGCCTTAAAAGAGGCAGATATTCCGGTGATCAATCTTGATACAGAAGTAAAAGAGACAAGCCTTGTATCTGCATTTGTAGGGTCAGATAATGAGAATGCGGGATATGTGTGCGGGCAGGATCTTCTGGTCCAGAAACCAGATGGCGGCAAAATTGTGATTGTGGAAAGCCCTGGGGTGAACTCAGTGAATGAGAGAATTACCGGATTTGAAGAGGCTATAACAAACAGTGGGTTTGAAGTGGTAAAGAGAATTGAAGCATTGGGAGACAGTAGCAATGTGAAGGACGAGATGACACAGGTTCTGAGCGAAAATAGTGAGATTGATGCTGTAATGTGTGGTAGTGATCCTATGGCAGAACAGGTGATGGCAGCGATCACAGAAGCGCAGAGAACGAATATCTGCGTGTATAGTGTGGATGGTTCCCCGGCGACAAAAACAGCACTGATGAATGGCACTGGAGGAATGACCGGGATTGGAGCACAGTCCCCGATCAATATGGGAAAGACAGCAGTAAAGGTGGCGACAGCATTACTGGCAGACAAGGATTACGAGAAGGATAATTATGAGGAAACTTTCTTTATAAATCGTGATAATGTTGAAATGTATGGAACAGATGGATGGCAGTAATTTATTGATTGCTCAAGAAAGGGGTTAACTATGAGGAAGATAAAGGGGAGTCCGCAGCCATTTGGAGTGGATATCAAAGGCAAAAATATAAATTTTGCCGTTCAGGTAGCAAAAGGGAAGACATGTGAACTTTTACTGTATAAGAGAGGGAAAGAAGTTCCGGAATATCAGTTTGATATGCCGGAGGAAGAAGGCGTTGGAGAAGTACGTTTCTTATCTGTTGAAGGTCTGAAAGCAGATCGATATGAATACAATTTTCTGATCGATGGGAAAGTATGTGTGGATCCATATGTAAAAGAACTTGCAGGAAAAGAGAAGTTTGGTGTAGAACGAAAACTTCAGGAACATCAGATTCGTGGGAAAATTGTTTCAATGGAGGACTATGACTGGCAGGAGGATCAGCGCCTACATCTTCCATGGGAAGATGTAGTGGCTTATGGTTTGCATGTGCGTGGATTTACAAAACATTCTTCTTCGAAAGTGGTGCATAAGGGAACATTCCAGGGGGTTGTTGAAAAACTGGATTATTTAAAAGAACTTGGAGTCAACCAGATTCAGTGTATGCCGGTCTATGAATTTGAAGAGTGCGGAAAAACGAAAGTGAACTATTGGGGATATGGTAAAGGTTTTTATTTTGCCCCTAAAAAAGCCTATGCATATGGGAAAAGTGCAGTTCGTGAGTTGAAAGATATGGTGCGTGCATGTCATAGTCAGGGCATAGAAGTTGTACTGGAGATGCCATTTGTTCCGGGAATATCAGCAAATTATGTAACGGAATGTCTACGCTTTTATATGCTGGAGTATCATGTGGATGGATTTGTTCTGAATCCTTATAACGTACCGTGGGAGCAGCTGATAGAAGATCCGTTTTTGAAAGATATCAAGTTGATGCAGAAAGATGATGGTTTCCAGAATGTGATGCGTCGCTTCTTAAAAGGTGACGAGAATATGGTCAATGATGTCATCTGGGCATTGAAAAATCGTTCATCGGAAAATGGAAAATGCAATTATATTACAACACAGACAGGATTTACGTTATGGGATTTAGTGTCTTATGATTGTAAACATAACGAAGAAAACGGAGAGAAGAACCTGGATGGACCAGATTATAATTACAGTTGGAACTGCGGAGCTGAAGGACCGAGCAGAAAACGCGTAGTTGTTAATCTTAGAAAGAATCAGGTGAAGAATGCATTAGAACTCCTGTTGACGGCTCAGGGAACTCCATGCCTCCTTGCAGGAGATGAATTCTGTAATTCGCAGAGAGGAAATAACAATGCATATTGTCAGGATAACGAGACAGGATGGGTGAACTGGACACAGTTGAAGAAAGATGACTGGCTGTTTCAGTATACAAAGAAACTGATCGGGCTGAGAAAAGAACATCGTTGTCTCCACCAGAGTACAGCACTATCCGGAATGGATACCACGAGATGTGGCATACCGGACGTATCTTACCATGGAGAAAATGCATGGCAGGTAAAAGCAGAAGTTTCCAGCCGTCAGTTAGGTGTCTTGTATTCAGGAACGAAAGAAGGGGAGTTCCCTTGTTTTATAGCATATAATATGCATTGGCTGCCGCATCACTTCGCAATACCGTCGATTGGAAAGAACGTAGAATGGTATCTTGTTATGACTACAAAAGATGGCGTGCTTTGTGAAGCGAAAAAGCTGGAAAATCAGAAAGATGTATTACTGGAAGAACGTAGCGTAGCAATTCTGGTTGGACGTAGGATAGAAGAAAAGAAGAGTCGTTCAGAAAAGAAACCGATTCATACAGCTAAGACGCAGAATGTAAATAAAATAGAAAAACGGCAGGGAGCAGAAGAACTTTGTAAAGAAGAACAGCCGGCCAGAGAGGGAAAAGTATGAAGGCATTTGCACATTTTTGTACCATAACAAAACACAAAAAACTAGTCTTAAAAGAGTGTTTTCGTGTTGGGTTGTACAAACAGGGACTGCTCCATGATATGTCAAAATACAGTTGGACAGAATTCCGTGTGGGATGCAGATACTATCAGGGGACAAGAAGCCCTAATAATGCCGAACGGGAAGAAAAGGGGTATTCTTCCGCATGGCTCCACCACAAAGGCAGGAACAAACACCATTATGAATACTGGATTGATTATAGTCTGGAGGGACCGAACCTTCTGGCGGGAATGAAGATGCCGGTGAGATATGTAGTAGAGATGTTTCTTGACCGCATTGCAGCAAGTAAAGTGTATCTCGGGGATGCATATACCTCTGATGCACCGCTTGCTTATTATGAAAACGGACGTGCAGATGAGCTGATGCATAAAGATACAAGAGAATTATTAGAAAAACTGCTTCATATGCTTGCGGAAGAAGGCGAGGAAACTACTTACAGATATATCAGGAGAGAAGTATTAAAAAGATAAGAAGAGGGAGTGTAGGCAGCAGTGAGGCTATATATTGTGCGTCATGGAGAGACGGATTGGAACAAGAAAAAACTGGTACAGGGACGAAAGGATATTCCCTTAAATGAATATGGGCGTCATCTTGCCCGGGAAACTTCTTATGGGATGAGACAATACCAGATTGATCTGGCTTATACAAGTCCCTTACGGCGTGCAAAAGAAACGGCAGAGATTCTTCTTGAAGGACGCAACATTCCGCTTTATGAAGATCAGAGAATCCAGGAAATTTCTTTTGGCTCGTATGAGGGAATGTCTTGTGTAGATAAGACGAAAGAAGAGAATCTTGCATTCCAGAAATTCTTTCAGGATACAGGAAATTATATTCCGCCGGAAGATGCTGAAAGTGTAGAACAACTTTATGAAAGAACCGGAGAGTTTTTAAAGAGTCTTGAAGAGAGTAAGAAGCTGAAGGATAAGAATCTTCTGATTTCTACACATGGTGCTGCGATGACAGCAATGCTGAACAGGATGAGAGGTAGTCTTTCCGTAGAACATTTCTGGAAAAATGAAGTACCGCCAAATTGTTCTGTTACGATTGCGGAACTTGAAGGCAGTGGATTCAAAATTATCCAGGAAGGAATTATCTTTTACAAAGAAGAAGTGAAACATTGGAAAGCAGTGTAGTATAAAAGGCGGAATGTAAGTGCTGTGGTACTTGCATTCTGCCTTTCCTTATGCTATTCTTTAGTTGTCTGGCCGGCAGATCCTTAAGCCGGCAATGATTCACATGAACTTCAATTCTTCTGTTTCAGGAAGAGGATTCCATGGTATATCGTATTATTGCAACAAAATTAAGGGGAAGAATTATTGTTGACATTTTGAAAGAAGTATAATAAAATCTATTCATAGACGAACAACTGTTCGAAAAAGAGAGAATGGGTTTTATACACTAAGAGAGATAGAGAAGGAGAAAATTATGGCAGGCAAAGAGAGCGTTACAAAGCTGGCGAATAACGAAGAGAAGAAGAAAGCACTGGATGCAGCGATCGCAAAGCTGGAGAAAGATTTTGGTAAGGGTGCAGTGATGCGGCTGGGAGAATCAGGGGCGCATGTAGCTGTAGAGACAGTTCCTACCGGATGTCTGAGCCTTGATCTGGCACTTGGACTTGGCGGTGTGCCAAAGGGACGTGTGATTGAGGTTTATGGTCCTGAATCAAGTGGTAAGACAACTGTCGCACTTCATATGATTTCTGAGGTTCAGAAGAGAGGCGGAATTGCCGGATTTATCGATGCAGAGCATGCACTGGATCCTGTATACGCAAAGAATATCGGAGTAGATATCGATGAACTCTATATTTCACAGCCTGACAGTGGAGATCAGGCCCTTGAGATTGCAGAGACAATGGTACGTTCAGGGGCGATTGATATTATTGTCATTGACTCTGTAGCTGCACTTGTTCCAAAGCAGGAGATCGAAGGGGATATGGGAGACAGTCATGTTGGTTTGCAGGCAAGATTGATGTCACAGGCATTGAGAAAACTGACACCGGTTATCAGCAAGTCAAACTGTATTGTGATCTTTATTAACCAGCTACGTGAGAAAGTTGGAGTAATGTTTGGAAATCCAGAGACAACGACAGGAGGACGTGCGCTGAAATTCTATGCATCTGTGCGTATGGATGTCAGAAGAATCGAGACTTTAAAGCAAAGTGGAGAGATGGTAGGAAACCGTACAAGAATCCGTATTGTGAAGAATAAGATTGCCCCGCCGTTCAAAGAAGCGGAATTTGATATTATGTTTGGAAAAGGTATTTCCCGTGCAGGAGATATTCTTGATCTCGCAACCAATATTGATCTTGTGAAGAAGAGCGGTGCGTGGTATGCATATGAGGGAGAGAAGATTGGCCAGGGAAGAGAGAATGCAAAGGCATATCTGGAATCACATCCGGAAGTGATGGAGACACTGGATCAGAAGGTGAGAGCACATTATGCATTATCTGGATCAGAAGAAGCAGAGAATGAGCTTCCAGATGCTGAGAAGAAGACAGGAGCATCGAGTGATCTGAAGCTGACACCGGCTTCTAAAGTGGCTGATGAGGCAGAAAAGAAAGAATGATTGTTACTGGGATAGAAGAGCAGACAAAGACGAAGTTTAAAGTATATCTGGATGGAACATTTGCATTTGTGCTTTATAAAGGTGAGTTGAAGCGTTTTGGTATAAAGCAGGGAGAAGATCTCGCGCAGGAAAATTATGAAAAGATTCAGAATGAGGTACTGTTGAAACGCGCAAAGAAGAGAGCAATGCATTTGCTGGAGGATATGGATCGTACTGAGTCTGCATTAAGGGAAAAACTGAAGGCGGGACAATATCCGGAGAATGCAATCAGCGGAGCAATTGAATATGTGAGATCTTTTGGATATCTGGATGATGCAAGATATGCGGAAAATTTTGTTATGAGCCGCAAAGATACTAAAAGCAAACGGGAAATCAAGGCACTGCTGTCGCAGAAGGGAGTTTCTGATGATTTGATTTGTCTGGCTTTTGAACAGTGCTATAGTGAAGATTCTGAGGAAGAGGCAATCCGAAGGATACTGCGAAAAAAGAAGGTTGATCCGGAAAGAATGGAAGAGCAGGAATATCAAAAGATATTAGGATATCTTGCGCGAAAAGGATTTCGTTATGAGGTGATCCGCCATGTTATATCAGATTATGATAAACAGAGTAACTGACACGGGAGTGAACAGTAACCCGGGGTGTGTCATGTGATACAAAATAATAATTACAATGCTTGACATTGTTGTTGAAACAGTATAAAATTTAAGTGTTGTATTTGAGTAATATGTACAATGAAAATCGAATAAGGAGGTGCTCCTGTGCAGATAAGTCTAGGTTTATTTATAGGCGTTGCCGTGGCCCTCGCGTTGATAGTCGGAATCATTACTCACTTTGTTACAGTTTCCAATCTGAGAAAGAATGCGGAAAGCAAGATTGGGAATGCAGAAGCAAAAGCAAGAGAAATCATTGACGATGCTGTAAAGACTGCAGAGACGACGAAGAAGGAATCTCTTTTGGAAGTAAAGGAAGAGTCCATCAGGACAAAGAATGAACTTGAGAAAGAGACGAAAGAAAGAAGAGCGGAGTTACAGCGTTATGAGAAGCGTGTACTCGCGAAGGAAGAATCGGTCGACAAACGGTCAGATGTACTGGAACATCGTGAGAGCAAACTGACAGCGAAGGAAGAACATCTTCGCCAGCGTGAAGCCAAAGTAGAAGAACTTAGCCAGAAACGTGTGCAGGAACTGGAACGAATTTCAGGATTAACCTCTGAACAAGCAAAAGACTACTTATTGAAAATTGTTGAAGATGAAGTGAAGCATGAATCGGCCGTGATGATCAGAGAACTGGAAACTCAGGCAAAGGAAGAGGCTGACAAGAAAGCAAAAGAGTATGTTGTGAATGCAATTCAGAGATGTGCAGCAGATCATGTTGCAGAGACTACAATTTCTGTAGTTCAGCTTCCAAGTGATGAGATGAAAGGAAGAATCATCGGTAGAGAAGGAAGAAATATCAGAACACTGGAAACATTAACCGGTGTGGAACTGATCATTGATGATACTCCGGAAGCGGTTGTATTATCAGGGTTTGACCCAATCCGCCGAGAAGTTGCAAGAATTGCACTTGAGCGTTTGATCGTGGATGGACGTATTCATCCGGCAAGAATTGAGGAGATGGTTGAAAAAGCTCAGAAAGAAGTGGATACAATGATCCGCGAGGAAGGAGAAGCTGCAGCTCTTGACGTTGGAGTTACAGGAATTCATCCGGAGTTGATCCGTCTTCTTGGACGTATGAAGTTCAGAACAAGCTATGGACAGAATGCATTGAAGCATTCAATCGAAGTAGCTCAGTTATCAGGTCTCATTGCAGGAGAAATCGGACTGGATGTCAGACTTGCAAAACGTGCAGGACTTCTTCATGATATTGGTAAATCAATTGATCATGATGTAGAAGGATCACATATTCAGATTGGTTCAGATCTTTGTAGAAAATACAAAGAATCAGCAACCATTATTAATGCTGTGGAGGCACATCATGGTGATGTGGAGCCGCAGAGTCTGATTGCTTGTGTTGTTCAGGCAGCGGATACTATTTCAGCTGCAAGACCGGGAGCAAGAAGAGAAACCATCGAGACATATACAAACAGATTGAAACAGTTAGAAGATATTACCAACCAGTTTAAAGGTGTAGATAAGTCTTTTGCCATTCAGGCAGGTAGAGAGATTCGTGTTATGGTAGTTCCGGAGCAGGTATCTGACGATGATATGGTGCTTTTAGCAAGGGATATTGCAAAACAGATTGAGTTTGAATTAGAATATCCTGGACAGATTAAAGTAAATGTTATTCGTGAGTCACGAGCAACAGATTACGCAAAATAAGAGAATCATAACAGAAGATGAAAGTTGGCCCTTGTCGAAAGACAGGGGCTTTTAGTTTACTGAGAAAGCTATTACAGGTAAGAGTAAAAGTCTTTGATATAGAATGCATACGGTGATGTAAGGTAAAAGAAGGGAGAACGGAATGAGCGAGAAGATTAAAAGAATTAACAGAGAATTGAAATTTAAAGGAAAGATTCTTGATTTTTATCAGGACACGATAGAAGTGGACGGGGATCATACCGTAGTATGGGATTTTATAGGTCATAAAGGAGCAGCAGCGGTAGTTCCGGTTACAGCAGATGGTAAGATTTTGATGGTGAGACAGTATAGAAATGCGCTGGATCGATATACATTGGAGATTCCGGCAGGAGCACTTGATGAAGTGGGAGAACCTGGTATAGAGTGTGCGTCTCGCGAATTAGAGGAAGAGACAGGGTATCGCAGCGAGAATCTGGAGTGGCTGATCACTTTACGGACAACAGTAGCATTTTGTAACGAACGGATTGAAGTTTATGTGGCACATGATCTGATACCGTCAAAACAGCATTTGGATGAAGATGAATTTAT
>ENA-OUQH01002049-OUQH01002049.1-human-gut-metagenome-genome-assembly--contig:-NODE-2049-length-12801-cov-6.772007_pt1 | contig 12801 bp, 10 predicted proteins | sample MGYA00237948_ERZ548828 | MGnify/ENA primary metagenome ERZ548828 (study PRJEB26490, sample SAMN05194711) | human gut metagenome | biome: terrestrial biome; feature: human-associated habitat; material...
AATCAAGCCCTGGGTTTATTTTACGACAGGATGGGACAAAGGAACTGTCTATGCTTTTTTCAGGAATGCAGAAAGAAATGGATAGATTTGTCTGAAAATGAAAAACAGGGCAGGAGATAACTGCCAGAATCCTGCGAGCAGGAAAGCCCGATGTTGTTCAGGGAAATTCGCCACAGGCAGAGAATCCTGCAGCCTGGATTCTTCCTGCAGAAAGAAACGGTCATGCAGGAAATGATTCCAGAAAAAAACTGCCATACAGGAAATGATTCCCGTATGACAGTTGTGTAAATCGTGTTAAAGATATATCCGAATCCTTTATAACTGCAAAACACTGCCAGAATCCAGTAAACAATAAATAATCGTCAAAATTCTATCAGCTCTTGCGGAATGCAGCACGTTTTCGATCTCTGGAATCCAGGATACGTTTACGGATACGAAGGCTCTTAGGAGTTACCTCAAGAAGCTCATCCTGGTCGATGAACTCGATTGCCTGCTCAAGGCTTAATACCTTAGGCGGAACAAGCTTCAGCGCATCGTCTGCCGAAGAAGAACGGGTGTTGGTGAGGTGCTTGGTCTTGCAGACATTCAGCTCGATATCCTCAGCCTTACCATTCTGTCCGATAACCATACCGCTGTAAACCTTCTCGCCAGGTCCGACGAAGAGAGTACCACGCTCCTGAGCGGAGAAAAGACCGTAAGTTACAGTCTCGCCTGCCTCGAAAGCGATGAGGGAACCCTGTTTACGGTACGGGAAGTCTCCCTTGTATGGTGCGTATCCGTCAAACATGGTGTTCAGGATACCGGTACCCTTGGTGGAGGTAAGGAATTCGTTACGGAATCCGATCAGTCCACGGGAGGGGATGGAGAACTCAAGACGTACAGTTCCGTCGCTTGCTGTGCTCATACCCTGAAGCTCACCTTTACGCTCGCTGAGTTTCTGGATGATAGTACCGGAAAATTCTTCCGGAACGTCAACGTATGCGATTTCGATCGGCTCCAGTTTACGTCCACGCTCGTCTGTGTGATAGAGAACCTCCGGTTTGCTGACTGCAAACTCGTATCCCTCACGGCGCATGTTCTCAATAAGAACGGAGAGGTGAAGCTCACCACGGCCGGAAACCTTGAAGCACTCGGTTGTATCGGTGTCTTCTACACGAAGGCTGACGTCTGTGTTCAGCTCACGGTAGAGACGGTCACGAAGGTGACGGGAAGTGATGTATTTACCTTCCTGTCCTGCAAGAGGACTGTCGTTTACAAGGAAGTTCATGGAGATTGTTGGCTCGGAAATCTTCTGGAACGGAATGGACTCCGGGTTGTCTCCTGCACAGAGGGTATCTCCAATGTGGATATCCGCGATACCGGAGATTGCAACAATAGCTCCGATGGTAGCGCTCTTAACTTCAACTTTGTTCAGTCCGTCAAATTCGTAGAGTTTGCTGATCTTTACACGCTCGTGTTTGTCAGGGTCATGATGGTTCAGAAGCATCAGCTCCTGGTTCACGGAAATGGTTCCGCGCTCAACCTTACCGACACCGATACGGCCTACATACTCATTGTAGTCGATGGTGCTGATAAGAACCTGTGTATCTCCGTCCGGATCTCCCTCCGGAGCAGGAATCGCATCAAGGATAGTCTCAAAAAGAGGAGCCATATTCTCAGGCTTATCATCGAGGTTACGAACTGCGTAGCCGGCCTTTGCGGAGGCATACAGGAACGGGCAGTCCAGCTGTTCGTCAGATGCGTCCAGATCCATGAGAAGCTCCAGAACCTCGTCGACAACCTCCTCCGGACGTGCTTCCGGACGGTCGATCTTATTGATGCAGACAATAACATGCAGGTTCAGTTCGAGAGCTTTACGAAGTACAAATTTAGTCTGAGGCATGGCACCCTCGAAGGCGTCCACAAGAAGAATAACGCCGTCTACCATCTTCAGCACACGCTCTACCTCGCCGCCGAAGTCCGCATGACCTGGAGTATCGATGATATTGATTTTTACATCCTTATAATGAACTGCGGTGTTTTTGGAGAGAATCGTAATGCCGCGCTCACGCTCAATATCGTTGGAGTCCATGACACGTTCCTGGACTTCCTGGTTCTCACGGAAAACACCGCTCTGTTTCAAAAGCTCGTCAACAAGTGTTGTTTTACCGTGATCGACATGGGCGATAATGGCCACGTTACGAACATCTTCACGCTTGGTCTTCATATAATCCAAATCCTTTCTTTCCATATATAAGTAATCTTTTTTGTTAAAAATGATGTCCAAATTTATAGTCTATCACATTTTTGTGAGATTACAAGACATAAAAAAATATTTTTGGTTTTTCATTTTTCAGGCATATTATACCGCAAATACACATAGATTGATATAGACGAAATACACGAAGAGGAAGGAGAGCTACTTATTATGGCAGATAAAATTATTGAAAACAATCAGGTATCCGTTATGGGACGGATCGCTACGGGGTTTACTTTCAGCCATCAGGTCTTTGGAGAAGGATTTTACATGATGGATATCCTGGTAAAACGTCTCAGCGATTCGGAGGACAGGATCCCGGTGATGGTGTCTGAGCGGCTGATCGATATCACACAGGATTATGTGGGAGAATATATCGAGATCCACGGACAGTTCCGATCCTATAACCGTCATGAAGAAAAGAGAAACCGGCTTGTGCTTTCAGTCTTTGCCCGGGAAGTGAAGTTTGTGGGGGAGGAAGAAGAAACTGTGCCGGTCAATCAGATCTTTCTGGACGGATATATCTGTAAACCGCCTGTATACAGAAAAACACCGTTGGGAAGAGAGATCGCAGATCTTCTGATGGCAGTCAATCGACCTTACGGAAAATCCGATTACATACCATGTATATGCTGGGGAAGAAATGCCAGATATGCTTCTGCTTTTGAAGTAGGCGGGCATGTACTGATCTGGGGCAGGATCCAGAGCAGGGAGTACATGAAACGGATTAGTGAAAACGAAACAGAAAAAAGGATTGCCTATGAAGTTTCGGTGAGTAAATTGGAATATGTTGAGTAACATTGGATATATTTTGGAATAGTGGTGAGAACATTAAGGTAACACTTGCATTTCCAGCCAATCTGCGGTAATATTAAAAAAATCAGAAAAATGGGGAATTACCGGTTTCACTAACAGTAAGAGGAAAAATCATGGAAAGAGAAATAACAGAGGTTTATTGCGGGAACGGGAAAGGAAAGACAACTCTGGCTGTAGGCCAGGGGCTGCGCTTTGCTACACAGGGAAAAAGTGTGATCATCATACAGTTCCTCAAAGGCAGGGAACGCAGAGAACTGGATTTCCTTGAGGAACTGGATAATTTTGATTTCAAGATTTTCCGTTTCGAAAAAATGGACACCTGCTATAATGACCTGAGTGAGCAGGAAAAGGCAGAAGAGAGAACCAATATTCTCAATGGCCTTAATTTCGCACGGAAGGTAATTGCTACCAGAGAGTGTGATTTTCTGCTGCTGGATGAGATCCTCGGGCTTATGGATAAAGGAATCGCTCCAGTTGAGACGATCATCGATATGCTTAAGCAGAAGGATGAAAGTATGCATATAATTATGACCGGACGCTGGCTTCCGGATGCTTTGAAGCCCTATGTGGATAGTATTACCACGATAACAACAGAGCTGACTGACCAGGAACGGGAATAAGCAATATTTCACAGAAGAAAGAAGGAGGAAGACAAATGGCAATTTTTAAAGGAACAGGCGTTGCAATCGTAACACCTATGCATGAAGACGGTAAGGTGAATTTTGAGAAACTTGAGGAAATCCTTGAGGATCAGATCGCGAACAGCACAGACGCCATCGTTATCTGTGGAACAACAGGAGAATCTTCTACTCTGACACACGGAGAGCATCTTCAGACAATTAAGTTCACAATTGATAAAGTTAACAAACGTGTGCCTGTTATCGCAGGAACAGGTTCCAATTGTACAGAGACAGCGATCATGATGTCCAAGGAAGCAGCTTCCTATGGCGCAGACGCTCTTCTTATTGTAACACCTTACTATAACAAGGCTACACAGAAGGGTCTTATCGCTCATTACACAGCAATTGCCAATGCAGTTCCGGAAACTCCGCTCATCATGTACAACGTACCGAGCCGTACAGGCTGCAACATCCAGCCGGCTACAGCAGCTTACCTTGCAAAGAATGTAAAGAACATTGTCGGAATCAAGGAAGCAACAGGAGATCTTTCCCAGATCGCCAAGATGATGTCTCTGGCAGACGGACAGCTTGAGCTTTACTCCGGAAATGATGATCAGGTACTTCCGATTCTTTCTCTTGGCGGACTTGGAGTTATTTCCGTACTTTCCAACGTTGCACCGAAGTTTACACATGACATGGTCATGAAATATTTCGACGGTGATACCAAGGGAGCAACAGAGGATCAGCTGAAAGCTCTTCCGCTGATCAATGCGCTGTTCAGCGAAGTAAATCCGATTCCTGTTAAGACAGCTATGAACCTTATGGGAATGAACGTAGGGCCGCTTCGTATGCCGCTCTGCGAGATGGAAGAGGACACAAAGGCAGCTCTTGCAAAAGAGATCGAGAAATTCGGCCTTAAGCTTGCTAAATGATCTGACTGTAAGCGAAAGGTAAAGGAGAATATACTATGGTAAAAATCATCATGCACGGCTGCAACGGACATATGGGCCAGGTCATCAGCGGCATTGTGGAGAAAGATCCGGATGCTGAGATCGTAGCAGGTATTGATATTGCAGATCAGGGAAAAAACAGCTATCCGGTATTCACCGATATTGACGCATGTCAGGTAGAGGCAGATGCGATCATTGATTTTTCTTCCGCAAAGGCAACAGACAAGCTTCTTGAGTACAGCGCGGCACGCCAGATCCCGGTTGTTCTGTGCAGTACCGGTTTAAGCCAGGAGCAGCTTGCAAAAGTGGAAGAAACATCCCGAAAGGTAGCAGTTCTGAAATCCGCAAACATGTCTCTTGGTATCAACACACTTCTGAAGCTGGTTCAGGACGCAGCTAAGGTTCTTGCAGCTGCAGGCTTTGATATGGAGATCGTAGAGAAGCATCACCGCCTGAAATTAGACGCACCAAGTGGTACTGCACTTGCGCTGGCAGACAGCATTAATGAAGCTATGGATAACCAGTATCATTATGTATATGACCGCAGCCAGAAACGTGAAAAACGCGATGATAAGGAAATCGGTATCTCCGCAGTTCGCGGCGGAACTATCGTAGGTGAGCACGAGATAATTTTTGCAGGTCAGGACGAAGTGATCGAGTTCAAGCATACTGCATATTCCAAGGCTATTTTTGGAAAAGGTGCTGTAGAAGCAGCCAAATTCCTTGCCGGCAAACCGGCAGGACGTTATGATATGAGTGACGTGATCGGCTGATCCTAGCAGATTGAGCCGCAACAGAATAAAATTACAGGTAATACAGACGGGGTTCGTGTAAGATCGGACCCCGTCTTTTTTTGATGAAATTGCGGTTTTTGAAATTTTTCCCAGAATAGGATAGCGGAAAAAGTGCCATATTAGGAATACAGAATTTTTCAGAAAAAGGAGAAGATCATATGAAAAAATGGAAGGCGATTCTTTTTGGTACTTTGCTTACCCTGTCTCTGTGTACATTTACAGCCTGCGGCACAGAGGTAAACAATGCGGATGAAACAGTGGATGAAAAAGATAAAAACACGAAGGATAAGGAAAAAGATACAAACGAAAATACTGCCGCAGAAGATGAAACTATGGAAGAAAAAGCAGACAATGACGGTGTGAAGGACAATGGAGAGAGCATTAAGGATTCCGGCACGGATAACAATGAGATGTCCGATGGAAATATTACCGTGACGCCTGCAGGAAATGGAAATAACGGGACAGCAGCACCCGGAGCTGCGGATGCTGACAGAAACGAAAATGACGGAACTGTATCCGGTGAGCTGGGTGACAGTGTAAAGGACCTTGGCGACGGTGTAGGTAATGCAGTGGATGATATCGGAAACGCAGTGGGAAATGCGGTAGAAGGAAGATAACAGATATTTTACCACAGCATTGCATAAAACTGTTTCAGATGCTATTATCAGTGCATGGAAAGAAAATGGAGGACAGGATTATGAAATTCAGACCATGCATTGATATACATAACGGAAAGGTAAAACAGATCGTAGGAGGAAGCCTGAAGGATCAGGGGGATCAGGCGGCAGAAAATTTTGTGTCAGAGCAGGATGCGGCATTCTATGCAGAGCTTTATAAGAAGGCAGGATTAAAGGGCGGTCATGTGATCCTTCTGAACGGAAAGGATTCCCCGAACTATGAAGCAACAAAAGCCCAGGCACTTCAGGCTCTGGGAAAATATCCCGGAGGGCTTCAGATCGGAGGCGGCATCTGCCCGGAGAATGCGGCAGAATATCTGGAGGCTGGCGCCAGCCACGTGATCGTAACCTCCTATGTGTTTAAAAACGGAGTGATCTCCTGGGAAAATCTGGAGAAGATCCGTGATGCAGCAGGGAAAGAACATCTTGTACTTGACCTGAGCTGCCGCAAAAAAGATGGCAAATATTATATTGTCACAGACCGATGGCAGAAATTTACAGAAGAGATCGTGACACCGGAGCTGATGGAAAGGCTTGGAAGCTTCTGCGACGAATTTCTGGTCCATGCAGTGGATGTGGAAGGAAAGGCCCGAGGTGTGGAAACAGAGCTTGCAAAGCTTCTGGGACAGTATACAGCCCATCCGGTGACCTATGCAGGCGGTGTGGGCTCTATGGCAGATATTGAAGAGCTTCGAAAAGCAGGTCAGGGCAGACTGGATGTGACTGTTGGCAGTGCTTTGGATATTTTTGGCGGAAGTATACCCTTTGAAGCTCTGGCTAAAATGAAATAGTATATACAAATAGTGAAGCAGATGCTTTTGTCCCATCAATCTTCTGGCACTGGTGTGCAGATATACATTTGTAATGAATTAATTAGATGAAATACTCTAATAGTTGCGCATTCACGACAAAAAAAACATTTTGAAGGAATATATCGAATAAATTTGGAAAAAATTTATGAAATTTTTGAAAAGTGATGTTAAAATTCAATTTAATATGTTATAATAGCAACATAAAACAGCAAAGGGGATGGAAGTCATGAAATTTATTATTAGTGGAAAGAATATAGCAGTAACCGAAGGACTTAAAACAGCTGTTGAGGACAAGCTTGGTAAACTTGAAAGGTATTTCACTCCTGAAACTGAGATTTCAGTAACCTTAAGCGTTGAGAAGGATCGCCAGAAGATCGAGGTAACGATCCCTGTGAAAGGTAACATTATCCGTTCCGAGCAGGTAAGCAATGATATGTATGTATCCATCGATCTGGTTGAAGAGGTAATTGAGCGTCAGCTTCGTAAATACAAGAACAAGATCGTTGACAAGCAGCAGGAATCCACAAACTTCCAGAAGGCATACCTTGATAAGGATTATGAAGAGGATGAGGAAGTTAAGATCATCCGTACCAAGAAATTCGGGATCAAACCAATGTATCCGGAAGATGCATGCGTACAGATGGAGCTTCTCGGACATAATTTCTTTGTATTCTTTAATGCTGAGACAGAGCAGGTTAACGTAGTTTATAAACGTAAAGGAAATACTTACGGACTGATCGAACCAGAGTTCTGATAGGGAATTTTATTATCACAACTGAATATTGAATGGAAGGCTCCGGGAATCTGTGTGAGAAATCGGCAGGTTTCCGGAGCCTTTTATGTCACAGCAAAATCAGGCTTCTTTTCTGTTGCAAGCAATAGGGGAGAATTATATAATGAAGACATATGCGAAAGGAGGAAGGAAAAATGAAAAAGAAGCTTCCTGTGGTGATCTTAAGTGCAGCTCTTGGTATGACCATGATACCGGCTACCTGTATGGCAGCGGAATTTAACAGTGGTGACACCATAAAAGAACAGACTGTGGAGGATCTGGAACTGAGTTCCGGAGAAAACAATACAAAGGATTCCCAAAAGTCAGAAATACAATGGACAGGATTTAAATGGGACAGCTATTCCCAGGCAGAGATAACGCTTACGTCAGCCGTTAACGGCGTTTGCTATTATAAATGGGCAGAGCGGGGGGAAGACGGAAATCCCCAGGTGCCTCAGATCGAGACCGGAAATACCGTGAATGATGAGGTTTTGATCAGTGAGGATGAAGAGTTCGGGATCACACTTGCAGACCTGGATACAGACCAGGCAGTTGATCTGTATATCCAGATTGAGGATGAGAATGGGAAATTAAGTGATCTGAAGCGGATGGAGCTTGATCAGGACAGCCGCCCGGCGAAAAAAACAGATTCTGAGAAAAAACATAAAGCATCCAAACCAAAGGCAGAGGACAGTACGGTAGAGGGGCTGGATTCTCCTCTGGAATTCTACCCGGATACATTTTATGATTTTAAGGTTATCGGTGCAGGTACCGATAATGAGGATCCGGAAAACGGAGACATTAAGTGGGTGCCTGTTTACTGGAGCACATCTGCGAATCCGAATTCCAACCGGATCCGAAGCACCTGGAAGATCGGTTCCAAGGAAGGAATCGACCAGGAGGGAACTTTTAATCTGTATGTTTTCTTCCGCAAATATACCTGCAAGGATTCCAAATGGCAGTCTACGGATAAGATACAGTCTGTACAGTACAAGTTTCAGTCAGCCCCACTTTCTGAAAAATAATACTGTGTGGAGTGCGAATATCTCCTTGACATAACAAATATGTAACTCACGGAGAAAAGGAGGAAGGTAAATGAAGAAAAAAGTTCTGGCACTTTTTTTAAGTGCCGCGCTTTGTGTGACGGTGTTTCCGGCAACCGGTGTGGCTGCAGAGTTTGGCAGCGGTGATGCAGAAATCACAGAAAATGCTGGGGACAGCCAGGAGATGTTTTCCGCAGAGGAAACTACAGAGTCTATGGGAGAGACTGAGCAGCCTGCAGAAGACAGTGAGGATATTTCTGAGGAAATGGTGGATAACTCTTCCGATGCAACCATGGAAGATGTGGAAAACGAGGAAAATGCGGAGAACAGCGAGGATGCTTTCGGCGGAGCTGAGGAGGGAGTTTCAGAAGAGATCTCCAGTGAGGATGATCCGGAAGTATTATTGACAGAACTGATACCTGAAGAAGCAGGAGACAGTATGGAAGAAGAAAACGCAGAAGCTATGTCATCGTCAGATCCGGAGCTGACAGTGACACCGACAGCGGGTCCGGAACCGACAGTGACACCGATAACGGATCCGGAACCGACAGTGACACCGACAGCGGATCCTGAACTGACAGTGACACCAACACCGGTGCCAAAAATAAACGTAAAATGGACCGGAGAAAAATGGGTAAGCCGCAATTCTGTAAATGTGACACTTAAAGTTGATGCAAACGGAGCCTGCTACTACAAAGCTGTAGCGAGAAAAAAGGACGGAACATCTGATGTTCCGAGGGTCGACACGGGAAACTCTCGTGTGGCGGTTACTGCAAACAGAAGCTTTGTGATATATCTTAAGAATCTGGATATAGAGAAAGAATTTGATCTGTATCTTAAGGTATTGGGTTCAGACGGAAGAACCAGCAACCTGAAAAAATTAAAGTTGAATTACAGGGGAACCCGCCCGAAATATGATGTGACGCCGACGCCAGCCTATACACCTTATATACCGGATGTTAAAGATAGTTTTGTAAGAGGTTTGGATTCTCCGCTGAAATTTACTCCGAATAAATATTATAATTTTACCGTGACCGGTGCGGGAACTACAAATTCAAATCCCGGGCCTGGAGATGTGAAGTGGGTGCCGGTTTACTGGAGTACTTCACCAAATCCAACCGATAACAGGAAGAATACTACTTGGCGGATCGGATCTGCCAAAGGAATAAACAAAGCCGCAACTTATAACATGTATATCTTTTTCCAGAAGTATGTTTATCAGAACTCTGAATGGAAAAAGACTGATGAAGTACAGTCAGCCGTATACCAGTTCCGGTCCGCGGCCTTAACAACTGTAAAGCTCACCACTCCCGGGCTATCCGGCACTTCCAACAGCCCTGCCGGCATCGTCTTCAAATGGAAAAAAGCTGCAAATGCTTCCGGCTATAAGATCTATCGAAGGACCGGAAACAGCAGCAAGTGGGTCAATATCGCTACCGTAAGCGGAAGCAATACGCTGGTCTATACAGACGGATCAGTAAAAGCAGGAACCATGTATACTTATACAGTCCGCGCATACAAGGGCTCTGCTTTAAGTGCTTATAACAAAAACGGCAGCAGGATCGTCCGCCTGACAGCTCCGGTGCAGTACAAACCGTCCAGCAAGGCTTCCGGGAAGCTGACTGTCCGCTGGAAAAAAGCAGCTGGTGCTTCCGGCTATCAGATCCAGTATGCGGCATCAAGGTCCATGAGAGGGTCCAGGACAGTGTCCGCCAGTGCACTGACCCGAACACTTTCCGGTTTGAAAAAGGGAAGCACTTATTATGTTCGTATCCGTGCATACAAAAAAGTGAGCGGAAAGACATATTACGGTGCCTGGAGCAGTGTGAAAAATGTAAAAGTAAGAAAATAAGATCTGTAATATCCCGCGGGATCCTCGAAAACAGGATCCTATGCGGGATATTTTCTATTGTGTTACTGAGAACGGAGTGAACAATAACTCTGTTGTTCCTGACATGATTTGTTAAATAATTGTTCATTGTTTTTATAACAGGAAAGTGGTAGAATATATACCATATGTGATCCAGTATAACGGATATCAACAGAGAACTGGAATGATCCAAAATTGGACAGATCAGAGACAGCAGTCTTATTCGAATAAAATGATTGGAGCAGAAACATGAATGTTTTTTCAAAAGTATTTGGAACCCGCAGCCAGCGTGAGGTAAAACGTATCATGCCGCTGGTTGAAAAAACCGAGAGCTATCAGTCTCAGATGCAGCAGCTTACGGATGAGCAGTTACGAGACAAGACAAGAGAATATAAGAAACGTCTTGCAGAAGGTGCAACACTGGATGATCTTCTTCCGGAGGCATTTGCCACCGTACGTGAGGCAGCCAAGCGTGTACTTGGAATGGAGCATTACCGTGTACAGATCATCGGTGGTATCATCCTTCACCAGGGCCGTATCGCCGAGATGAAAACAGGTGAAGGTAAAACTCTTGTTTCCACACTTCCTGCATATCTGAATGCCCTTGAGGGAAAAGGTGTCCACATCGTAACCGTCAACGACTACCTGGCAAAACGAGATGCTGAGTGGATGGGTAAGGTTCACGAGTTCCTTGGCCTGACTGTAGGCGTGGTACTTAACGACATGAAGCCGGAAGAGCGTCGTGCGGCATACGGATGTGACATCACATACGTAACAAACAACGAACTTGGATTTGATTATCTTCGTGACAACATGGTCATCTATAAAGAACAGCTTGTTCAGAGAGATCTTCACTACTGTATCATCGATGAGATCGACTCCGTCCTGATCGATGAGGCACGTACACCTCTGATCATTTCCGGACAGAGCGGCAAGTCCACCAAGCTTTATGAAGTATGCGATATCCTTGCACAGCAGCTGGAACGTGGTGAAGCCAGCCATGAGATGACAAAGATGGCAGCCATCATGGGTGAAGAGGTTGTTGAGACCGGTGACTTCGTAGTAAATGAAAAAGATAAGATCGTCAATCTTACTGAACAGGGTGTGAAGAAGGTTGAGAAATTCTTCAATATTGAAAACCTGGCAGATCCGGAGAACCTGGAAATCCAGCATAACATCACACTGGCACTTCGTGCACATAATCTGATGCACAAAGACCAGGATTATGTTGTAAAAGATGACGAGATTCTGATCGTTGATGAATTTACCGGACGTATCATGCCGGGACGTCGTTATTCTGACGGACTTCATCAGGCAATCGAAGCAAAAGAACATGTTAAGGTCAAAAGAGAGAGTAAAACGCTTGCGACGATCACATTCCAGAACTTCTTTAATAAATATGACAAGAAGGGCGGTATGACCGGTACAGCTCTTACCGAGGAAAAAGAGTTCCGTGATATCTACGGAATGGACGTTGTAGAGATTCCGACCAACAGACCTGTACAGCGTAAAGACCTCGAAGATGCCGTATACATGACAAAGAAAGAAAAATTCAATGCAGTTGTTGAGGCTGTTAAAGAAGCTCATGCGAAACAGCAGCCGGTTCTGGTTGGTACGATTACCATTGAAACATCCGAACTTCTCAGCAAGATGCTCCGTCGTGAAGGTATTGCGCATAACGTACTGAATGCGAAGTTCCATGAACTGGAGGCTGAGATCGTTGCACAGGCCGGACAGGCAGGAGCTGTTACAATTGCTACCAACATGGCAGGTCGTGGTACGGATATCAAGCTGGATGATGAATCAAAAGAAGCAGGCGGTCTGCGTATCATCGGTACGGAACGTCACGAGTCAAGGCGTATTGATAACCAGCTCCGCGGTCGTGCGGGTCGTCAGGGAGATCCGGGTGAATCTCGTTTCTATATTTCTCTTGAGGATGACCTGATGCGTCTGTTCGGTTCAGATCGTATGATGACGATGTTCAATGCGCTCGGTATCGAGGAAGGACAGCAGATCGAGCATAAGATGCTGACAAAGGCGATCGAGACAGCCCAGAAGAAGATCGAAAGCAATAACTACGGTATCAGAAAGACGCTTCTGGAATACGATCAGGTTATGAATGAGCAGAGAGAGATCATCTACGCAGAGCGTCTCCGTGTACTGAACGGAGAAAGCATGCGTCATGTGATCTATAAGATGATCACAGATATT
>ENA-OUQH01002055-OUQH01002055.1-human-gut-metagenome-genome-assembly--contig:-NODE-2055-length-12786-cov-36.705365_pt1 | contig 12786 bp, 14 predicted proteins | sample MGYA00237948_ERZ548828 | MGnify/ENA primary metagenome ERZ548828 (study PRJEB26490, sample SAMN05194711) | human gut metagenome | biome: terrestrial biome; feature: human-associated habitat...
AGTCTGCTTCGTGGGCGTCACTTGATATGGAATCGCGTGTTTTTTCGGCTGTTTCCTCCATTGATTCCCGTCTTGACAACGTCATCATCAACGGCGCTGTGCAGGTCAATACCAGTTCCATTGACGCTCGTTTGGACAAGCTCATCTCCATGTATAGCAAAGTAAACTCTGTTGTGCTGGATACCGCTGCCGTCAATGGCGGTCAGATCAAGTCCGCTGTCGGCGGTGAGCTGAAGGATGTGGTTTTCTGGGGCAGCGCCCGCCGCCAAAATCCCCACCTCCTGACTATGCCGCTGAACTACACCCTGGCGGATGCTCCCGTAACTCTCGGTGCTCCGGAGCTGCGCTCTATCCCGCTGGGCGCTTCCATCCCTGCGTATATCTCCGCTGACCCTGTGCTTGCTGCCGGTGTGTGGAAGTCTGGCAGCACCTACTACCTGTCGGATACCTACAATGCCGTTACCGGCGAGTATGTGCAGCGTATCCAGTCTATCGTCTTTGATGGCTCGGAAAATTGGGTTCGCTCCATCCGTGCCAATGATGCTTCGTTGTTCTCTGTCTCTTGTATCCCTGATAATACCTTGTCTATGCCCATGTGGTCAAGTCGGTATGGCTTTAAGACGTACACCAGCGCTTTTGATTTGGCTGATGATAGTACGAAAACGGTAACTTCCGGCTATTTCTCGCACTACGGCAAATATATTCGTTTTCAGGACAGCTCCACCAGCCTTGACGGTTGGAAAAAATGGTTGTCCAATAAGTACAAAGCCGGTGAGCCGCTGGAGGTCTGGTATGCCTTGGCCGGCGAAAGCGTCACCACGTATCTGGATTTGCGTCCTACTATCGCAATCCCAGAGGGTGACAGCACCATCTCGGCCGACATGCTGCGGATCACCGCCAAGTACGAGACATACGACAGTTACACCCAGACGGCGGATATTATCAACGCCATCAACAACATTCCGCCCTACGATGACAGCGGTCTGATCGCGGCCATTACCAACATGTCCAGGCCCACCGTGACCACGGATCTGACGGAGATCACCACGCGGCTGGACGATATTCTGGGGGAACTGCGCTCTACCTCCGGTTCGGCCACGTGCGAGCATAGCTATGCGCAGGATATGGAGCAGGATGCCACCTGTACGCTGCCTGGCCTGATGATCTCCACCTGCGCCAAATGCGGCGACAGCTACTCGGAAATTGTAGATCCACTGGGTCACGACTGGATCATTACGTCTCACACAGACGCCGTTACCGATCCGGAGACCGGCGAGGAGACCGCCTCGGCCTACGATGTCTATACCTGCTCCCGCTGCGGCCAGACCTACGAGGATCACACGGGGGACGGTGCGCCGAACGAGGATTACAGCAACACGTCCATTTCCAAGCTGGTGGTCAAAGTGTTCAGCAAGCTGGGCACCTTCGCCGGTAAGCTCATCGGCTTTTTCGTCCACCTGCTGGATAAGGCGCTGACCAGCGTGGACAATGTGATCTCCAAATTTAACGACTATACTGCCCAGATCGGCGGCTTCGGCGGAGCCTATCCGTCATGGCTCACCGGCTTCTGGGCCATCATCCCCATGGAGCTTCAGACGGCATTGACCTTTGCCGTCATCTGCATGGCGCTGGGTGCTGTGGGCAGAAAACTGTTCTTCTCGTAACACAACCTTGCTTCAGCTGCCAGACCAGGATCTTAAAATCTGTGTTACGGAGGTCACTATGAAAAGCCTGTTTTGCCTGAAATGTCTATGCTGCTGTGATCTCCCAGACTGTGCCGATTTCATGAACGCCATCGGTATGCCCTATCCCGACCACGGATGCAGCGACTATAAATGGGCCGGTCTGCGGGAAGTGTTCTGCCGGTTACTGGAGGTGCTGTAATGTCAATTCTGCTTGAGCCGCTGCGCTCGCTTCTGAATATGGTCACCAGCCTGATCAACGGCCTGATCGTGGGCTCGCTGCACTTCATTCTTAACTTGCTGGACGGCTTGGATGAGGTGGACGGCCTGCTGGATCATACGGTCAACTCCGTCTCCGGCTTCTTCACGTCTTTTGTAGATCTGGGCAGCAGTCTGTTTCCGTTCATTCCAGCGGAATGGACGGCTATCATTGAGGCGGCACTGATCATCCTGGTCATCGGCATCATCATCAAAAGGAGGGTGTTCTGATGGAAGGTCTCGGACAAGTCCTGCTTTCCTGCCTGGAGCTGTTCCAGATCGAGTTATCCCTGGACGGCTTCACGTTCTCCCTCTGGCAGATCTTCCTCTGGTTGATCGTGGCCGGTGCGGTAGTCTACCTGATCGTGAAATGGAGTGATGATAATTGAGACACATACAATTGCTGTTTAGTGTCCTAATCCTGTGCCTTGCGTTGACCATGAGTGCCTATGCTGCCGAGCCTGCTATGGTAGATCCACCGGCTAACATACCGGAGGATGTGCCGGAATGGGCGCTGCGTCCGGCGCTGGAGCCTGGCGAAGAACCAACGGATGAAACAGACACCGGCACAGTGGATGATCCGGCATCAGAGCGGGGCTATACCACCATCTACAATTCGGACGGCACCATCCGCTACACGGACGATCCGGCGCTGCTGGCGGACCCGTCCCTGTTTGCCGCCGCCGATGAGACGGACGGCAGTCTGTTCCTCTCCAAGTCCTTCGACGAGTACACCGTCACTGAGGGCTTTCTGCTGCTGTTTCTGGTCCTGGCCTTCTGCTGGGCCCTGTGGAAGATCATCAAGGGGGTGTTTTAGTGGCTTCTGTTGTGGCTGAGTTCTTCCAGATCACAGGCGTGGATGCAATCCCGCCCACCAATATGGCGGAGCTGATCCCGTACCTGCTGACGGTATTCATCGGTTTGGTGCTGGTGGTCTGCGTCTTCCGCATCGTGGGCGCTATCGCCGCCGCCCTGATCAACTGGCGGAGGTTCTGATGACGTTTATCATTCTGGTTATTGTGGTGCTGCTCATTCTATCGTTCCCCACGCTGCGCTGTGCTGTGTCCCATCCCATTAAGCTGGTGCACTATGGCATCACGGATCTATACGCCTACATCAAGTACCAAAAGTGGAACGAGTGCAGCACCGGAGAGCTGATCGCTTATGTGGGACTGTTTGGCAAGGGGAAAACCTTGTCAGCTGTCCACAAGGTGGTATCCATGTATGAGCAGTACGACGGCAAAGCCGTCTGGGACAAGGAGCGGCAGATGTGGGTAGAGCAGCGGGTCAAGGTGCTGTCCAACGTGGCCTTGTCTATCCCCTATGATGATTTTGTGTCGCTCCAGCAGGTTGTCTATTGTGCGGAGAAGAACGGTCAGTATGACAAGGAGCACGACACCCTTACCGTAACGCTGGTACTGGGTGATGAGTTCAGCGTCCAGATGAACAGCCGGAATTTCAAGAGCAATATTGATCCGTTGTTTCTCAATACGCTGCTGACCTGCCGCCACTATCACATTTCCATGTTCTACACCGCCCAGCGTTTCGGCCACGTGGATGCCCTGCTTCGGCAGGTGACCAGCTGCGTGGTGGACTGCAACAAGCTGTGGCGCTTCCAGCGGCAGAACCTCTATGATGCCTGGGAGGTCGAAAATGCCACCAGTCCCCGCCTTGTGTCACCGATCGCTCGCCGCTGCTGGTTCGTCACGGACAGGGATTACAACGCCTATAATACCCTGGCCTGTGTGGGCAATCTGCAAAAATCCTTCAAGGAAGGCGACATGCTGTCCGAGGAGGAGATCTTGTCCCTGCGCAGGAACGACCAGCAGGCCAACATGGACGGCGTGGTGAAACCCTCCCGCGCATGGCGGAAGAACCAGAAAAAATTGAGGAAGTAACACAACGGACGCTCGCTGCGGCGCTGATCCAAGCCGGCTGCAGCTGCGCTATGTGTTACAGCGGGGCCCCGCGCCAAGGCTTTAGCCGCGCGGGGCCCTTGCCTATGCTGCGGCTTCTACGGGAGACTTCCAGCCCAAGATCCTGCGTGGGTAATGATTCATCCAGTCCTGCACTCGCTGCACGTCTTCCAACGTCACCTCGTCAAAGTTCGTTCCTTTCGGGAAGAAACGGCGGATCATGCGGTTGTGATTCTCTACGCTGCCCTTTTCCCATGCTGAATAGCTGTGACAATAATAGATGGCAAAGCGATTCCCTTTACACCGGCAGCTCTTGATAAGCTGGTCGTACTCCATAAACTCGCTGCCGTTGTCGGTGGTGATGCTGCGGAATTTCTGGCGGAAGCCTGGTGTTTTCCGTTCCAGCCGGTCTATGGCTCGCCGCACCGTCTCCGCTTTCCGATCCGGCAGCTTCATGATGATCTCCTGCCTGCTCCGGCGCTCTGTCAGGGTAAGCAGCACACTTTTCCCGCCCTGGCCGCTGACCACCAGATCCATTTCCCAGTGTCCGTATTCCTCGCGCCGGTCAATGTGCCCTGGCCTGATCTCGATGCTGGGCAGCTTCGGATGGGCTACCCTCCGCTCCTCGTCCTTCTTCCTGGGCTTTTTCTTCCACTTCTCCCATAGATGCCGGTTTCCAAGCTGGTAGAACACCCGCTTGTCAATGTAGCTATACAAGGTACTGACGCAGATGGACGTATCAAACCGGTATCTCCGTGCCGCCGCCAGGGCGGCTGCTGGGGAATACCGGTCTACGATGATCTTATGCTCGATATAGGCGGCAAAGGCGTGGTCACTGCCGATCTTCAGCGGCCTGCCCTTGGCGGTCTGGTTGTAGTCGTGGATCTGCTGGCCCTTATCCGCCGAGTACCGGAGCTTGTCATAGTAGCCGTAGTCGTGGAGATATTGCCCGCGCTTGATCTCGTTGTAGATTGTCTGGCGGCAGCATCCCAGCTTCTGGGCTATGTAGCATACCGGCCGTTTCTCGTCCAACAGGGTTTGCAGGATGATCCGTTCCTCTTTCGTCATGTAATGTCCCATGAGAGCCTCCCTTATGTTTCAGGATAGTTCGTGGTTTTCCTATTGTAATACAATTTCAAGATCCTGGCGCCGATGCTGCAGCAAGGATTGTATTACAATAGCGCACCCAAGTGGGTGCGCTATTGAGTTCAATTTTTTGTCTTATCTTTGATACAATCCTACGTCTTTGGCGAGTAACAGCCGCAGATAATCCGGGCATCGACTCACGCCGCGCTCCCAATCCTCCAGCGTGCGGGTGGGGATGCAGTACCGTGTAGCAAAGGCCGCCTGGGAGAGGCCGGTGTGCTGGCGGATGTCGCGGATCGTCAGGTGGGCGGCGTCCCAGAGACGCTGTAGCGTATCGATGCGTTCTGCGGGGATGTCCGCATCCGGTGCATCGCCCCAGACGGAGGATAGCGACCAGTCGGAGACAAAGGCGTCGCGGTCGGGGGAGGTGAGCGCCTCGGCGAAGAGGGTGTAGAACAGCTTGTCGGGGTTCATGATAATTTCTCCTTTTCGGTTTTGTTTGGCTTTGATTTTTCCCCGTTCCGGCAACGGCGCTTGGTGTCCGCGCGACGCTGAACCTCTTTTCGGTGGGTGGCGGCGCACTCCGGAGAGCAGGTGACGGTAGGGGTGCCGGAGACGATCTCCCGGCCGCAGACAACACAGACCTTGACGCCCCGGCGGGGTGTTTCACGGCGCTTGGCGCGGTAATCGTGTTCGGCGTTCCAGCGGTTGGCCTGCGCACGGTCGATCTCGCGGACGGCATCTGGTGCGCATTTGGGGCAATACTTCTGCAGGCCGGATCGGATGACATACTCGCCGCCGCAGATCACGCAGTTATCGATGTCTCCCAAGTGCCGGGAGTAACCGGAGGCCTGGTACTTTCGCTCCCGGGCTTTCTGCCGCTCGGCCCGGCATGTGGGACAGTAGCGGGCGCGGGGACCGCCGGGGAAGGCAGCCCCGCAGGTGAGACAGGTTCGGGTGCGCAGGGTGGCGGATTTGGCGGCGGCAAGGCAGTCATCACACTTCGCCTGCTCGGCGCGGTCTGTAGCAAACACCTTTCCGCATGTGACGCATTTTTTCGTTCGCATGGCGGTTGTTCAGCAGACCAGATCCAGATCGTCGTAGCAGTAGTACACGCCGTCGATGATGACGTTTTCCTCCGGGGACCAGCGCTCATCGTTGGCATCGTTGATGATCTCGCCGCCGGCGCATTCGATGGCCTCGTCCAGCGTCATGCTGTGGTTGGATACGATCTCGCAGATCGTGGTGTTGGTGGCGGTGTCGATAAGCTTCTTCATGGTTTTTCCTCCATTCATCCATCGCCCGGAGGGGCGGGTCACCTTTAACTTACAAGTTGAGTATACCACGGATTCCGTGGTATGTCAAGAGGAAATTCAATTTTCGTAACACAAATTCTATTACGGCTGCCGGTGCTGCAGTAGCTTCCGTGTTACGCCGCGTCCCGTGTCCCCATCATTTGAAATTGCGTCAGCATGGCCTGCCGCGCAGGCCATGTTGGTTACCCAGCGCGTGGAAACATCCGTCTGTCAAGACTGCCCGCAAGGGCACTCGCACAAAAAAGCAGCTCCCCCGTGAGAGCTGCTTTTTTCGTGGTCTTGACTGGCGCGATATTTCCATGCCACATCGCGCAGCGATACCACTTTGTAACACAGCTCACCTCCAGCTGCCAGGCGTCCGGCGGCGCACTTGTGTTACATCTTGACTTTGATATTTTTTGTCATTTGCCTAATTTCTTCTTGACACGCTCTGCGGAATAAAAGTTGCAAACCGCGGGCAAATGGGATATGATGGGGAGGAATCTCAAACAGGCAGGGAGGATGCCCTATGTGGTATGTATTGCTGCTGGCGGCCTGCGTGGCAGGCGACCAGCTGTTGAAGTGGTGGGTGACGGCCCATCTGGAGATGGGGCAGTCCGCGCCGCTGCTGCCGGGCGTGGTGCAGCTGACGCGGCTGCACAATACCGGCGCGGCGTGGAGCAGCTTTTCCGGCAAGACCGGGCTGCTGGCCATCGTGACCATCGTGCTGATGGCGGCGGTGGCGTGGCTGCTGGTGAAGAAGATCGTCCGCCATCCGCTGGGCGTGACGGCGGGGGTGCTGATCCTGGGCGGCGGTATCGGCAACGTCATCGACCGGGTGTGCCGGGGGTATGTGGTGGATATGTTCGACCTGCAGTTCATCAGCTATCCCATTTTCAATCTGGCGGACTGCTTTGTGGTGGTGGGCGTCATTTTGGGCGCTGTGTACTACCTGTGGTTCTACGACAAGTACGACAAGAAGGAGCCGAAGGATGACGCTGCATCTGAAAGCTGAGACGGAGGACGCCGGGACGCGGCTGGACGCCTTTGTGGCCTCCCGCGCCAACGGACTGACCCGCTCGCAGGCGGCGCGGTACATCGATGAGGGGCGGGTATCCGTGGACGGCAAGCCTGCCGCCAAGAGCTGCCGCATCGGCGGCGGCGAGACGGTGACGGTGGACGTGCCGGAGGTGCGGGAGACGGCGCTGGAGCCGCAGGACATCCCGCTGGACGTGGTGTACGAGGACGAGGACGTTATCGTGGTGAACAAGCCGTCGGGACTGGTGGTGCATCCGGCGCCGGGGCATCCCGACGGGACGCTGGTCAATGCCCTGCTGCACCACTGCGGGTCGTCGCTGTCCGGTATCGGCGGGGAGAAGCGGCCCGGCATCGTCCATCGCATCGACCGGGACACCAGCGGGCTCATCATTGCCGCTAAAAACGCCGCCGCCCATCTGGGGCTCAGCGCCCAGCTCAGCGACCACACGCTGGCGCGGACGTACGAGTGTCTGGTGGTGGGCAACCTGAAGGAGGACAGCGGCACCGTGGATGCTCCCATCGGACGGCATCCGTCGGACCGGAAGAAGATGGCGGTGGTAGCCGGCGGGCGGCCCGCCGTGACCCACTGGGAGGTCATCGCGCGGTATGCGGGCGTGACCCATGTGCGCTGCCGTCTGGAGACGGGGCGAACACACCAGATCCGCGTACACATGGCCTACATCGGGCATCCCATTCTGGGGGACACGGTGTATGGCGCGAAAAAGCCGGTGGCGGGTCTGACGGGGCAGTGTCTCCACGCGGTGGGGCTGCGATTTATCCACCCGCGTACCGGCCAGGCGGTGGAGCTGCACTGCCCGCTGCCGCAGGAGTTTCAGGAGCAGCTGCGGAAGCTGGAAAAAAGAGCATAAACAAAAAAGGGAGGACACGCAAAGCGTGTCCTCCCTTTTTGCATGTATGGAAATCACTCGATGACGGGGAGATTCTTGACCACGGCGGCGCAGCGGGGGCACAGCTCGGGGTGCTCCGCATCGCTGCCCACGGTGGGCAGGACCTTCCAGCAGCGCAGGCATTTGGCGCCGGCGGCGGGGCGGACGGCCACGGCCTGCTCCGCGCCCACGTCCACGCGGACCTGAGAGACGATGAGGGTATCGGCCAGGTCGGCGGCGTCCATATCGGCCAGGAAGGCGTCCTCGGCGGTGACGGTCAGGTCCACCTCGGCCTCCAGACTCTTGCCGATGGTCTTGTCGGCACGGGCCTGCTCCAGCGCGCCGTTGACGGCGGTACGGAGGGCGGCGATGCGGGACCATCTGGCCATCTCGTCCTCGGTCAGGGCGTAGCCGCGGTAGGGCTGCACCATCTCGTTGAACAGGACGTTGCGGGCATCGTCGGCGGAGCGGTGAGGCATGGCCAGCCAGACCTCATCGCAGGTGAAGGCCAGAATGGGAGCGAACATGCGGGTCATGGCGTCCAGGATCAGCCAGACAGCCGTCTGGGCGCTGCGGCGCTCCAGCCCGCTGGCCTCGCCGCAGTACAGGCGATCCTTGATGATATCGAAGTAGAAGGAGCTGAGGTCCACCACGCAGAAGTCGTTGATCATGTGGGACACCACATGGAACTCGTAGTTGTCGTAGGCGGCGAACACCTTTTCGATCAGGGTGTTCAGGCGGGTGACGGCCCACTTGTCCAGAGGCAGCATCTCATCGGGCTGCACCAGATGGTCGGGATCGAAGCTCACCAGGTTATCCAGGCAGAACTTGCAGGTGTTGCGGAACTTCAGATAGTTCTGGCTCAGCTGCTTGAAGATCTCGTCGGAGCAGCGGACATCCACGTGGTAGTCGGCGGAGCCGGCCCACAGACGCAGCAGATCCGCGCCGTACTTGTCGAAGATCTCGGCGGGGTCCATGCCGTTGCCCAGAGACTTGTGCATGGCCTTGCCCTCTCCGTCCACGGTCCAGCCGTGGGTGACGCACTCCTTGAACGGAGCGCCGCGGCCCAGAGCGCCCACGGCCACCAGCAGGGAGGACTGGAACCAGCCGCGATACTGGTCAAGACCCTCGATATACATGGTGGCGGGCCAGAAGCCCTGATCGCGCTCCATGGCGGCGAAGTGGGTGGAGCCGGAGTCGAACCAGCCGTCCAGCGTGTCGTTCTCCTTTTCGAAGCCGGCGGACTTGCCGCAGTGGGGGCAGGTAAAGCCCTTGGGCAGGATGTCGGCGGCATCCATATCGAACCATGCGTTGGAGCCCTTCTCCTCGAACAGGCTGGCCACGGCCTCGATGCTCTCCTCGGTGCAGACGGGCTTGCCGCAGTCCTTGCAGTAGAACACGGGGATGGGCAGGCCCCAGCGGCGCTGGCGGCTGATGCACCAGTCGGTGCGCTCCAGGATCATGGAGCGCATGCGGTCTCTGCCCCAGGAGGGCACCCAGCGCACGTCCTCGCAGGCGGCGATGGCCTCATCCTTGAAGGAATCCACGGAGCAGAACCACTGGGGGGTGGCGCGGAAGATGATGGGCTGCTTGCAGCGCCAGCAGTGGGGATAGCTGTGGACGATGTCCTCACTGGCGAACAGGGAGCCGTTGTCCTTCATATCCTGAAGGATCACGGGGTTGGACTCATCGGTGGTCATGCCCTCGTACTTGCCGGCGTAGGCGGTGTGCTTGCCCTGATCGTCCACGGGCACCACCATGTCCATACCGTAGCGCTTGCAGGTCACATAGTCGTCGGCGCCGAAGCCGGGCGCCGTGTGGACGCAGCCGGTACCGGAATCCATGGTGACGTAGTCCGCCAGCACCAGACGGGAGGTCTTGGGCAGGAAGGGGTGGAAGGCCAGCATGTTCTCGAAGAAGGAGCCGGGGTGGGTCTCCACGGTCTCATAGCTGTCGAAGCCGCCGATCTTCATGACCTTGTCGGTCAGGGCCTCGGCCATGATATACATGTCGCCGTTGGGGGCCTTCACCACCGCGTAGCTCTCGTCGGGATGCAGAGCGATGGCCAGGTTGCCGGGCAGGGTCCAGACGGTGGTGGTCCAGATCACGAAGTACAGCTTGCTGTGGTCCAGATGGGGCAGCCTGCCCAGATCATCGTGCATGGGGAACTTGACGTAGACAGTGGTGCAGGGATCGTCCTTATACTCGATCTCCGCCTCGGCCAGCGCCGTCTCGTCGTGAGGGCACCAGTACACGGGCTTGAGGCCCTTGTAGATGTGGCCGTTCCGGTACATTTTGCCGAACACCCGGACCTCCTGCGCCTCAAAGCCGGGGTCCATGGTCTTGTAGGGATGCTCCCAGTCGCCCACCACGCCCATGCGCTTGAAGCCGTCGCGCTGGACGTCGATGTAATGGTCGGCGAACTCATGGCAGGCGGTGCGGAAGTCCGCCACGCTCATGGCCTTGTGGTTCAGCTTGTTCTGCTTGATGATGGCGGACTCGATGGGCATGCCATGGTTATCCCAGCCGGGAATATAGGGGGTGTAGTAGCCGCGCATGGCGTACATGCGGTTGATGAAGTCCTTCAGGGACTTGTTCAGAGCGTGGCCCATATGCAGCGCGCCGTTGGAGAACGGAGGGCCGTCGTGCAGGGAGAACAGGGGCTTGCCCTCGTTCTTCTTCAGCAGCTCGTTGTAGAGGTCGATCTCCTCCCAGTGCTTCAGCATGTCCGGCTCGCGCTTGGGCAGGCCGGCACGCATGGGAAAGCCGCTCTTGGGCATGTTCAGGGTCTTTTTGTATTCCATGTTGCGTCTCCTTTTATCCGAAATTTTTTGTTGAAACAAAATAAAAAGCGCCTTTGTCTCGTTAAGAGACAAAGGCGCGTGAAAGCATCCTCTGCGGTACCACTCTTGCTGCCGCGGAAAGCGGCCACTCAGTCCCACCAGCCGTGGGTACGGGGTGATAACGGCCCGCTGCCGTCCGCGCTTACCGGCCAGAGGCCATCAGGCGGATGCTCGGGAGTGATACCCCAGACCGGCTGCCCGTCCGCCTTGCACCAAACGGCGGCTCTCTTCGCGCGGCAGGGAGGCGGGGCGCGTCTCCTTCATCGCAGTTGTACGGTGTTTCCTTAAGATAACGCTACTATACTCACAAAATTAGCCCTTGTCAATGGCTATTTTGCCGAAAAAACCGATTTTTTACAGGATACCGGCCAGCGAAAGCAGGCCCACCGCGCCCATAAACGTGTAGATGACGCCGCAGACGGTGAGCACCACGGTGATGATCTTGTAGACGGCGCTCTCCTTTTTCGTGTGCTTGAAGCGGCGGATATAGAACAGGGACAGGCAGGCGATGCCCAGCAGCAGGGAGGACAGGGAGCTCAGCAGGATGCTGTCCTTATACACCGCCAGACGCAGGATCAGCACCACGATAATGGCGGCGAACAGCACCGCCAGCCAGATGTTCAGCCAGGTAGGGAGCTTCACCCGCTCCTGCTGGTTGGCCTTTTCGATGATCTTCTGGGTCACGGGATTGCCGGCGTAGCCGGCGTAATTGCTGTTTTTCTTCTTCTGGTGTACGTTTTTGTTGGGATTGCCCCGGGCCTTGCGGCGGGCTTCCTCCTGATTGGCGTACTGGTTGACGCCGGGACGGTAACTGTTTTTGGACATGGGTCATTCTCCTCCTGTCATTTGATCCGTGAGATAGCGGCGCAGCAGGTCCAGCGCGTGGTGGGCGGAGAGGGTGCGGATGCGCTCCCGATCGCCGCCCAGCGCCAGCTGCCGCACGAAAACGCCCTGAGGCGTGGAAAGGGCTGTGAACACGGTGCCCACGGGGTTGCCGTGGTCGTCGCCTGCGGGGCCGGCCAGTCCGGTGACGGACAGGGCCAGATCCGAGCCGGTAAGGACGCGGACACCCATGGCCATGGCGCGGGCCACGGGGGCGGACACGGCGCCATACGTCTCCAGCAGGGAGGCGGGGACGCCCAGCACGTGCTGCTTCACGGTGTTGGTGTAGCTGACCACGCCGCCCAGAAACGTCTGGGACGCGCCGGGGATGTCCGTCAGGCGCTTGGCGATGAGACCGCCGGTGCAGCTCTCGGCGGCGGAGAGGGTCAGGCCCCGGGCCTGACAGAGGCGCAGCGCCGTTTCCTCCAGCCCCGACACGTCCGTGCCGTAGAGATAGCTGCCAAGACGGCGGCGGACCTCCGCCAGCAGCGGGGCCATGCGGGCTTCGCAGGCGGCATCATCGGCGGCGCGGGCGGACAGGTGCAGCGACACCTCGCCGGTACCGGCGTAGGGGGCCAGCGTCAGATCCTTCTCCTGATGGAGCAGGTCGTTCAGAAGCTCCTGCACCTGCGGCTCCGTCAGGCCGAAGATGCGCAGGTCGTGGGAGCGGATCACCTGGCCGTGGAGCCGCTCCAGATAGGGCAGCAGGCAGTGCTCCGCCAGATAGCGGCACTCCGAGGGGACGCCGGGCAGCAGCACGGCGGTGACGCCTCCTGCGGTAAAGGCGCAGCCGGGGGCGGTGCCCACGGGGTTGCGGAACACGGTGCAGTCCTGGGGCAGATACGCCTGCCGGAGATTGCAGGCGGGCATCTCCCGGTGGAACACGGTGTCGAAATAGC
>ENA-OUQH01002067-OUQH01002067.1-human-gut-metagenome-genome-assembly--contig:-NODE-2067-length-12765-cov-4.078678_pt1 | contig 12765 bp, 9 predicted proteins | sample MGYA00237948_ERZ548828 | MGnify/ENA primary metagenome ERZ548828 (study PRJEB26490, sample SAMN05194711) | human gut metagenome | biome: terrestrial biome; feature: human-associated habitat; material...
GCAGCGTCAGATGTGTATAAGAGACAGCAGATACTCCGCCGCCCACTGCTCCGTCAGGTGATTGGGCACCACGAACAGGCTCTTGCTGCACAGCCCCATCCGCCTGGACTCCTGCGCCGCCGCAGCCATCGTGTAGGTCTTCCCAGCCCCCACGACGTGCGCCAGCAGCGTATTGCCGCCGTAGAGTACATGCGCCACCGCGTCGGCCTGATGCGGACGCAGCCGGATCTCGGGATTCATGCCCGCAAAGCGCAGCCCGCTGCCGTCGTAGGTGCGCAGCCGGATGGCGTTGAACCGCTCGTTGTACAGCGCCGTGAGCCGCTCCCGCCGCTCCGGCTCCTTCCACACCCAGTCGGCAAATGCCGCCTTGAGCTGCTCCTGCCTGGCCTGCGCCAGCGCGGTCTCCCGCTTGTTGAGCACGCGGGTCCTGCTGCCGTCCGCCCGCTCCACCCCATCATACACGCGCGCGTCGTGCAGATTCAGCGTCTCCTCCACGATGCGGTAGGCGTTCATGCGCTCCGTGCCGTAGGTCTGCGTGGCGAGCACGCCGAACCGATCCACGTTCTTTCCTTCAATGCGCCACTGCGCGGTGACCTCGGAGTAGTGAACATGGACGCTCCTGCGCGCGTAGAAGGGCGGCTGCAGCGTTTCCAGCACGAATTGCTCCACGATCTCGGGCGGAATCCACGTTGCGCCCAGCCGCACAGAGATCTCCGCCGCCGGGATGGGCTGCGGCTGTGCGCCTTCCAGCGCGGTCACATTGTCCGCAAAGCGCGCATCTTCCTGCGCCGCCCGCCTCGCCTCCCGCAGCTTCTCGCGGACGTTGCCGGATAGGTATTCGTCCGCTGTAACGTATCGCCCGGGATGCTCCGGAAGCGGGAAGATCCTCCCCCGCAGAGCCTGCGTCAGCTCCTCCGACGGCTTTCCGGACAATTCTTCCATGTAATGCAGGTCAACACGCCCCTTTTCGGACAGAGAAACCGCCAGCGCATCGCCAGCGCTGTCCGCATGCGTCACCGCCCGATGGGGCCGAATGGTGCGCCTGGTGAACAGATCTGCCTTGCGCGCGAGCTGGCCGTTTTCGTCCAGTATTTCCAGCGAACACAGCAGCGGATAGGCGCTGTCGTCAGAAAGCGCCTGACTGTTTGCGCGCCCGGACAGCAGCCCGAATCGCGCGCGAAAGCCATCGTAAAGCCCATTCAGCCTGTGCTGCAGTTCCGCGATGCGCGCATCCGTCTCATCATCCAGCTGTGCCTGAATCAGCTCCCGCACACAATCCCGCAGCGGCAGCATGTGCAGCACGCGCTCCCGCGCACTGTTGCTCTGCTGCACCGGCACCATGCGGCTGTTCTCGCGGTAGTAGATGCGATCGTGAATCGCTGTATAGGAATAGTTGCGTACGGTCGGGTCGGCGGGGATGGACCCGTCTGGCTCTACTGCGTCTGACAGCTCCGCATCCTGTATGTTGTGGTCATCCACACGCAAAGCCTCAACTGCTTGTGCAAGCAGTTCTTTCAGCCTGCGGTTCAGAAATGGCTTGCAGACCACATCCCTGCCATACTGCGTGGTCACCTCCGCCAGTTCACCCAGCACCATCTCAGGGTGTTGAACGAAGTAGGTATTGACGACCAGACCATCCGAGGTTGTGCCCAGATGCACCCAGTCAGGCTCCTCCACCACAGGCCGCTCCCGCTTCCGCAGGAAGAGTATGTCGCTGGTCACGTCCGCGCCCGCCTCGGCATGGAAGGTGTCGTTGGGCAGGCGAATTGCACCGACCAGCTCCGCCCGCTGCGCAATGTACCGCCGCACGGCGAGATTCTCCTTGTCCATCGTACCCTTAGCCGTGACAAACGCCAGCACGCCGCCCGGCCGCAGCTTGTCCAGCGTCCTTGCAAAGAAGTAGTCGTGGATGAGAAAATGCTGCGCGTCATATCGCCTGTCCGCGACGGAGAATGCCCCGAATGGCACATTGCCCACCGCCGCGTCAAAGAACTGATCCGGCAGATCGGACTGTTCGTATCCCTTGACCTGAATGTGTGCCTCCGGGTAGAGCAGCTGCGCGATGCGCCCGCTGACGGAGTCCAGCTCCACACCATAGCAATGCGCCCCGCCCATGCCCTCCGGCAGCATCCCGAAGAACCGCCCGGTTCCGCAGGCAGGCTCCAGCAGATTCCCGCCAGAAAACCCCATGTTCCCCAGCGCCGCATACATGGCCTGAATGACCACCGGCGGCGTATAGAACGCAGTCAATGTGGACGCGCGAGCGGCGGCATACTCCGCATCCGTCAGAATATCCTTGAGCGCCCGATATTCCTCCCGCCAACCGTCCTTGTTCGGGTCAAACGCATCCGCCAGCCCGCCCCAGCCGACGTATTGTGCGAGGACTTCCTGTTCCTCAGGCGTCGCAACCCTGCCCTCCACCTCCACAGCCTTCAGCGTGCGAATGGCGTCCAGATTGCCCAGAAAACGCGCTTTCGGCCCGCGTGAAACATCTTGGTGGGTTTCGGAAATATGGTAGGTTGCAGGTTCAACATTCAGCGCAGGTTCTTCCGTCTCATCCGGCAGCATCGCCTCCAGAATCTCCTGCTGATAAAGCTGCGCCAGTCTCTCGGTGACAGCCCGCCAGGACAACAGCACCTGATCTTCTGGCTCCAACAATCCACCCAGCTTGATCTCCATGCCTTTTCCGCTATGTCCCTCGTACAGCCGCTCTCCCACCGTCATGCCGCCAATGCCGTACCGTCCCCTAATAAAGCGGACGCGCTCCTCCTGCGAATCATGCTCCGCCAGAAACGGCACAATGCCCTCCTGCCCTCCCGCGAAGGTGCGGCAGCTGTCCGTCAGCGCGCGTTCGATCTGCCGCTGTGTAATGCGCTGCTGTTCGTACTGCGCTGTTGTACCTTCCGGCAACGCCTCCTCCAAATCCAGCGCCATCTGATACCCCAGAGACACAGCAAGGGCAGGCGGTGCGATCACACGGCCTGCCCTTGCTCTCGTTTCCTTCTGTCTGCGGGCCTCCCCGCCCGCATCACTCAGTCCATGATCTCCTGCATGACCAGCTCGTCCGCCGTCTTGCGGATGGCGTTCATTCGCCGGACCCACTCCAGCGGCTCCCGTTCCTTGAACTGCTCGGTCAGGTTCTCCTCCTTCGCCATCTGCTGCACCAGCCTGCCGTGCAGCTCCTCCATGTCCGTCTGCACCTGCTGCAGGTGCTGCGTCAGCTTCCCGCTCGTCAGCAGCTGCGTGTATAGGATTCTCCGCTGCCTCCGAAGGAAGTCCAACCGCATCCTGCCCCAGCGGTTGAGCTCGATCCGCTCCCCCGGCGTCTCCAAATCCGGAATCCGGTACCCGTTCTGCATCGTGTAAGTGATCTCCATGCTCCTCGCTCCTTTCGTGGGCGTCCCTGCTTTCACTTTTTTGCGTGGTTTCTTCTACGGTTTCATTGTATAACGCTTGTTGCCCCGCTGCAAATTCCTGCGTTTTCAGGCTGCGCTGGATGTGCACCACTTCAATGAGGATGTCCCGCGAGATGAACGACACCGCCGTGCCCAGCGCCGTACCCAGCAGCGGCGTATCCATCACCGCCAGCGCCGCAAAAGCGTCCTCCCCAATCACCCTCTCCGGCTCGCATCCGCACTTGGTCAGCAACACAAAGCCCACGCTTTCCGCAACAGCGGACGAAAACACGTCCCCGATCTCCTCATCCGTGCAGTTTTCCAGAAAGCTGCCGTCCAGACTGACCAGCACCTCCCGCATGATCTCCGGCATCCGCTCCCGCACGACGTTCTGTGCCACGGAACACAGCGCCTGCTCAAACGAATCCCGCTCCGCAAGCTCCCCCACAGCGTCTTCCAGCGCATCGACGATCCCCGGACGCTCATCCGGCAGCACCTCAAACCGCGGAATCGGCCGCGTCTGATTGGTCTCCACCGTGTCCGCAATGTCAAACAGAAACCGCAGCTGCCGCCTGGAAGAATAGTTTTCGTCAAACACCGCGATGGCCTTGGCACCGCGCGCCACCCACCGCCCGTACCGCAGGTTCCAGTCCTCCATAGGCAGCATAACGGTCGCCTCGGGCCGCTGGGCATAGAGCAGGAGCTGCTGGTCAAACGGATACTGGTAATGAGCCGCAGCAAACCGCAGAAACCCCATCCACTCCGCCCGCTCCGCCGTTACCCTCTGCAGTTCAGTTTCATACAGCTCCGTAACCTGACGCAATCTGCCCGCCATGTACCCCTCCTCCTTCCTTCACTCAAAAGAATCTCCGGTCATACGAAATCCCCTCACCGCTCCGTCACATCTATGGTTGGTTCGGCATGGCTGAGGATCATCTCGCGGCTGTAGCGCTCCATGTACTTCGCCTCGTGCTCCGGGGTGATCGAGACAAATTCGCCGTCACGGTTTTCATCGCAGAGTACGAACGTGCCTGCGATCACATCATAGGGGATCCCGTCGGCATCATACACACATCGGTTGTACGGCAGGCCCATGATCTTGCCCTCCTCATTGCAGATCACCAGCGCATCATCCCCCAGTTCGGCCGGAACCACCTCAATGCTCCCGCCAACGGCCTGCTGCAGCTCCTGCAGCGTGTTCCCGATCTCCTCCACTCTGGGCATCCTCATGGGTTCCACAACGATCGCTCTCATCTCTTCCTCCCAATCAAACAGGCCAACGGATCCGTATCGAGGCGAACCCGTTGGCCCATGCTACGCATCACTCGTCAAACACGAACTCCGCGGTGTAGGTAATGTTGCTCTTGTTGTACATACAGTCGTGGTTTGTGTAGTACTGCATCTGCAATTTCGTATAGACGCCCGGCGTCAGCTCCCGCGAGAAGGAAATGCCGTTGCTCGTCGTGCCGTAGTCCAGCTCGTCCCACTGGCCGGTGATGCGGTTGTACCCGCGCACCCTGCCGTAGTCATTTCCGCTGTGGCCGTCCACGGGCGGCACCGTGAAGGTGTAGCGCACGAGCGTCGCCTCCTCAATGCCCGGTTCCTCCAGATAGGAATTCGGGCCGGTCAGCACCATGCCGCCGCCACGATTCGGATCGCCCACGATGAACATCAGCCCGTTGCGCGAGCTCTCCGCGCCGAACGCGTCCACTGCCTTGACCCGCACGACCTGCCTGCCGTCGGGATAGACGTGCGTCTCCTCCGGGCGGTTGTCCCAGACATAGGTCACGGCATCGCCGTCCGGATCGACCGCATTCACCGTAATCGTCACCGGCGTTCCGGGCATCACAAACCCGTCCGCAGGCAGCCGGGAGATCGTCGGCCTCCCCGGCGCTTCATTGACGATCTCAAAGTCCACCTCTGCCCAGTCGGACACATCCCCAAAACTGTCCCGCGCACGAACTCGAACGGTATGCTTCCCCAGTGCGTAGTAGTCGTCCGCCGTTCTGTCTGCCCATTCGTACGTCACCGAATCACCGTCGAGATCGACCGCTTCCGCCGCAAAGGTCACATACGCCATGCGGTTCCTGACGTTGTCACGGTGAATCGTCGCTGTGCCGACAGGTTTTTCCGGCGGCGTGTTCGGCACTTCAAAGGCAACCTCCGTCCACTGGGAAACATCCCCCACACTGTCCCTTGCGCGCACCCTGACGGTGTGCTGTCCAGCAGGGTAGATGTCGTTCTCCGTCCTGCCGCTCCACTCCAGCGTGATCTCATCGCTGTCAGGATCATCCGCCGCAGCGGAAAGCTGCACCTTAACGCCATTCCCGACGCGCTCCGCCGTGACAACCGCAGCCCCCTCGGGCGCATTCGGCCGCCGGTTCACGACGGTGACCTTGCGCACCGCCTCAAACACGCGATTGGTTCTGGGGTCAGTGACCTTCGCCCGGACGGTATATGCGCCCAAAAAAGGCAGCGAAAGCGTACCGCCGTCATTCGTAAATGCCGACACATCCACCACGCTCCCGTCCCTGTGCACGCACGACCAGACGATCTGCTGGTTCTCCACGAGGATGTTCTCCCCCGTACTGACCTCGATCTGCACATTTCGGTATGCAGACGCCGGCACCGTAAACGGGATCTTCAGCAGCGGATAGACGCGGATCATCGTGCGATGACTGTCCCCCCGCTCATTCACACCGGCCAGCGTATACAGCCCGCCTTCGCGGAACGTGATATACCCTCCGTCCACACCCAGCGTCCCGCTGTATGCCCGTTCAGCAGACACCTACCCGCCGTCCCGGCACAGCGTCCAGGTCACGTTCTTGTGTTCACCCAGCGCCCTCACCTGCACGGCAGTATCCGTATAGGCGACAGCTGGAAGCCCAAACGCAAACCCTCTGTCCTGCGCCGCAGACACCGAAACGGTAGATTCCCCCGTAGCCACCGGCGCAGCAGTTGCCGCAGGCTTCTTCGTCGCGCTGACCTGTGTGGCAGGCTTCGGCGTAACCGTAGGCTGCACCGTAGGCACTAGCGGTTCAACAGGCTCGACCGCTTCCGGTGTCGGTGTGACAGTCTGCACATCCGGAAGTTGCGGTTCGATCGCGCCCTGCTCCGGGGTGGGCATCGCGGTTGCGCTCGGCATGACCGTCGCAGTCGGCACCGGCGTCGCATTCTGCGCCTGTTTCAGCTGCTCCGCAAGCGCCTCCGCGCGCCTGTCCGCATCGCTCGCCGCCCTGCACGACGCAAAAACCACGAGCATCACCAGCAGCAGCACCAGCGCGCCCGCCCTGAGCAGCAGCCATTTGAATTTTGGATTCATATTCACACTCCTCATTTCAGAACAGAAAAAACCGCCACGCAATTCGTGACGGTTTCACTGTTTTCAGTTTGACTAGCTGTGCAGAAGCCAGCGGTAATCCTGCCGGCAATCCAGCACATATTCGACGTAGACCGTATTCTCACGCACCTGATAGAGCATCAGGTAGCATTTCTCAAACACCTGATAGCGATACACATTCCGCGGGATATAGTTGGCGCTGAACCACGCGCCACGCAGGGGCATCTCTTCCAGGGAATTTGCCGTCTCCGCAAAACTCTCAACCAGCCGGTCGGCGGCTTCACGGTTGACCTTGGCAAGAAACGCAGCATGCCGAACGAGCAGCTGAGCCGCCCTTTCCGAGACGATCACACGGTATTTCGCCTGCTCACTCATGTTCCGAAACCTCTCGGATCGCATTGCGCATCATGGCCGCAACCTCGCTGACCGAGTGTCCGCTGTTTCCGCGCAGCCTCTCTTCTTCAACGGCCAACAGTTCTTCACGCAACTGAAGCATCTTTTCCCGTCGGGTAAAGGCCTCAATGTCCATCACGACAAGATCCCCTTCCCCATTCTTGGTCAGATACACCGGCTCCGCCGTCTTTTTGCACAATTCAGAAATCTCATTGTAGTTCTGGCGAATCGCTGCAGAAGGCCGGATGTTCATGAAATCCCTCCTGTTCATGGTCATATTCTGATTTTATTATACCCAAATCCTGCTACGCCGTCAATCCTGCCTGCGCCGCTTCATCAGCAGCACCCCGGCGATCCCCAGCATTACCAGGACCGTCCCCGTGACAGCAATCGGAACGTTGTACCTGTCCATATCCAGCCCCAGCTTCACAGCGGGCGCGTTGGCAACGGTCACCTCCAACGGCGCTTCCGAGGTGTGCTCCAGTGTGATCATGCAGGCGACGGGCGCAATGGGGAAGTACCCGTCCGGCGCCTTGCTCTCCTCCAGATAAACCCTGCCCGCGGGCAGCCCGTACACCAGCGCTTCGCAGTCGCCGTTCAGCGTGATCGTGGTCACAGCCCCCTTGGGGTCGTACCAGAACACCCCGCCCTTTTCCGTGAACCGAAGAGGCGCACCTAGATCCCCATCCGCCTTCAGCTGAAATTCCGCGCCCGCAAGCGGTTGTTTCGTGACAGAATGGATCTTGCGTATGCGCAGCGCCAGCGGATGATCCAGCACCGCAAGGCTGGTCTCCCCGAGCAGACTCTCGCCCGCTTCACCGCTCCACGCGCCTTCCACGGTCTGCCGGATGGTTTCCGTGCCCACCTCCGTGTCAACAGGCTGCGCAATGCCGTACCCCGCAGACGCAACCGTCTCCACAACCGTATACGTGCCCGCAGGCAGATAGTCTATCACGATACCTCCCTCGTCATCCACAGGGATCACTTCAACGCCCTTCTCCCCCTTCCCGGTAGGATGAACCGTTCCGTCCTCCTGTCTGACCAGCAAAACCGTCTTTCCCTCCTGATCCTTCAGGGCAAACGACGCACCCGCAAGCGCTTCCTGCGTCACGCTGTCCTGCTTCTCAATGCGCAGCCGCGTGGGCAGATTGCGCACATTCAGCTGCAGCGGCTCCTCCTGCGTGTGTTCGTTGGTCAACGTAAACGCAATGGGCTCCAGCGCGGCATACCCCGTGACCTGCTGCTCCTTCAGCGTGTACGCGCCCTGCGGCAGGTACTCAATGCGCACCACGCCGCTCTCGTCGGAAACCAGCTCACTGCTTCCCGTTCTTCCTTCCTTTGCAGGGATATACACCCCGCTCTCCTGCCTCTCAAACGTAACCGCCTTTCCATCCTTGTCCAGTATCTCAAATGCCACGCCCTCCATAACCGCGCCGGTCAGCAGATCGGTCTTGGTGATCTCCATTGCAATGGGCCGGTTTTCCACGGTGACCGTACACGGGTTTGAGACGATATTCTCATTGCCAACCGTGATCTCCATCGGCTTTCCCATGGAATAGCCGGAGTATTCTTCCTCGGCCAGCAGATAGGTTCCAGCGGGAATATACCGGAACACCAGCTTTCCCTCCGCATCTGTCGTCACCGTTTCCACGCCGCTTTCATCCGGGTGGTACACGCCGTCCACCTGCCGCATGAATTTCAGCGTGTTCCCCTTGCCATCCGCCAGCCGGAAGGACACGCCCGCCAACGGTTCCAGCGTCTGCGCATCCACCTTGGTGATCTCCAGCGCCAGCGGCTGATTCTCCACGCCGATGACGGTGGGGGCATCCAGCGTACTCTCCGCCGTGACCGTGAACTCCACAGGCTCCACTCGCCCGAATCCAGGATTGTTCTCCTCGACAAGCCGATACGTCCCTTCCGGGATGCCGATCAGCGTTGCAATGCCATCCGCACCCGTAGCAAAGCCCATATCGCCAACCTCATCCACGCGAAACCTGCCCTCCGCCACCGTCCTGACGCGCAGCGCCACGCCCGTCAGCGTCTCTACACGGAACCGCACACCGGCCAGCCGCTCGCCCGTCAGCCCGTCGGTCTTTGTGACCTGCACCGCAAGCGCACAATCCTCGATCACAATCTGCGCAGGGCATTCCACGGTATTTTCATTCCCAACCGTAACGGTTTCCGCCTCTTTGGAAAGCGCATACCCCGCAGGTGCTCTGATCTCCACGACCTCATACACGCCAACCGGCACTTTGAGCAATGTCACGCTGCCCGTTTTCGGAATCGTCAGGTTCTCGCTGCCATTGACAACCACCTCAAAGGTATCCGCCCTTCCCAACACAGGCGCAAACCCGAGCAACTCGCCATTTTCCCCCTTCACATTGAACACAGCCCCGCCAAGCGTCTGCCGCGTGTCTACATCCACCTTGGTGATGCGCAGCGCAAGCATTTCATCCTGCATGGCGACCGTCGCAGGCGCAGCAGAAGTGCTCGCATCCGTGACCGTCACAATAACATCTTCTGCCAGCGCATACCCTTCCGCAGCAGTTACCTCCTCAATCCTGTATGTTCCGGGATTGATCTGCACAACAACAGCCTTGCCGTCCACCGTGGTAAACGTCGTCTTACCACTCGTATCCGGCACATACACACCGTCCGAGGCCATTCTCAGCTTCAGCACATTCCCATCCGCACCCTTCAAGCTGAACATACAGCCATCCAGCGCGGCCCCGCTCTCCGCGTCCACCTTGCGGAACTCCAGCGCCAGCGGCATGTCCTGCATCGCAATACGCACAGGATTTGCCGCTCCATTCTCACCGCTTATCACGAACTGCCGCGGACTCTCCTTGGTATACCCATCCGGCGCGCTCACTTCCTCCACAGTATAGCTCCCGCACGGCAGGTAGCGGATGCAAGCCTCGCCCTTCTCCGTGGTGAAGGTCTCCTGTCCATCCTGTGCAGGCCGGTAATTGCCAGAACTCTGCTGCTCCAGCTTCACCGCCTTACCCGAAGCATCCACCAGACGGAATGTCGCCCCGTCCAAGGGTTCCCGCGTCGCAGCGTCAGACTTGGTCAGTATGAGCACAGTAGGATCATTGACAAACCGCACACGCACAGGATCAGACAACCCGCTCTCCGCAGAGACCGTCACCTGAACGGATTCCGTCTGCACATATCCGTCTTGCATCTCCTCCTCAAGCATGTAAACGCCAACGGGCAGATAGTACACCGTCGCCTTCCCGTCCGCGCCCGTGGCCAGCGCATCACCCTGCGCCGTCCGGTCAAAGACATACACGCCATCCGCATTCTTTCTCAGCGTCACGCGCGCGCCCTGCGCATCCTTAAGCACAAACCCGACGCCCGACATCCCCTCGCCGGTGTACCCATCCGCCTTGGTAATCTCCAGCGTCAGCGGCTCATTGGTGATGGTGACGTCCGCCCGCACGGTCAGCTCAAACCGTGAACTCGCATCCAGCGCAGCATACCCCTCATGCACAGACTCCGCAATGGCGTAGCTCCCCTGCAGCAGACCCAGTATCCTCGCCTGACCGTTCTCATCCGTGACAAAGTACGCGCTTCCCTGCGCATCCGGCCGATACACGCCATCCGCGCCCCGCGTCAGCGTCACCCGCTCCCCATTGTCATCCAGCAACGAGAACTGCATCCCCGCAAGCCGTTCGCCCGTCAGACCGTCCTGCTTAGTTACATTAACCTCCGTGGGCACGTTGTCGATGGTCACCGTGCCGCTCGCGGTCAGCTGCAGCGTCTCCGGCGCAATGGCCGCGTACCCCGGCGAAGGCGGCGAAACCTCGGTCAGCGTGTAGCTCCCCGCTGTCAGCCCCTCGATGACCGCCGTGCCGCCGCTGGTGGTGAACTGCGCCGCACTGCCGCCCGCGGTATACCGTCCCGCGCCCGTCTGCGTCAGTCCCACAGGGTTGCCCGAAGCATCCGCCAGCGCAAACACCGCGCCGTCCAGCGCTTCTCCCTTGGAGCCGTCCCGCTTGATCACCGTCAGCGACACAAGCTGCGGGCCGGTGATGGTCACAGTGCGCGTCTCGCCCACGCCGCTCCCGTCGCCCAGCTGCACCACCGCCACCGACTGCGACGACGCCGACGCCGGCTCATACCAGTACAGCGTCACGCCGTTCCCCGCACCGACAGCCGCCTCGAAGGTCAGTTACACCGTCTGCCCCAGCAGCGACGCGGGCGCGGTCACGTCCAGCACGTCATACGCACCGCCCGTGTAGCCCGACACGCTCACCTGCGGATGGCTGCAGCTGAGCGCATAGCCGTCCGAGCTGACCACCTCGATGCGCGTGCGCAGCACATCCCCGTCCACCGTCCAGACGGCCTCCCGCGGAGAGACGCGCACCGTCCCGCCCCCGCCGCTGATCACGTCGCCCGCCCGGGCATACCCCAGCAGCTCGAGAAAGAACGCCCACGTCCGCTGCGCCGCCGTGCCTGACAGCGGCCGCACATGCCCCTTGTCCACCCGCATGAACTCGTACCCCACGTCCGCGGACTCCTTCATCCACGCGCGGATGGCGTTCGCGGTGGCGTAGTGCGCCTGCTCCTCACTGAGCCCGCCGTTGCTGTTGGGGTAGCCGTGATCCACAATGGCCTGTATGCCCGTGACGGTATTCTGCCCCCACAGCGCCGATGCGTCAAAATCCGTGTACTCGGCGGACGACGACGGCGAGTCCTTCCTGTGCTCCAGACAGTAGGCGACGTTGCCCGTGGTCTTGTCGTAGTGATACGGCGTCTTGAGCGGGTTGTAATTGCCGCTCGCGCCCAGCGCCTCGAAGTATTCCGGCCTCGACGCATCCGTCCCGATGGTGGTCGAGCCCGCCAGCGCGCCCACCGTCATGGGCAGCAGCAGCGAAACCGCCAGCACCAGACACAGCAGCGCCCTGCATGCTCTGTGTTTCATACGCATTCCTCCATTTTCTCCTTGGGTTTTATGTGAAAGGGTCTACCAGAGAAGAAGTTTTCTTCTGGTAGACCCATACCAAATCAGGGTAACCGAAAATACATCCCAAGCCCGCTCCTGTCAACGTTCCCCACTTTCATGTGCTCTTTTCTGCTCCCTCGACCGCTGCCACGAGGCCAAAAGCCGCAGGATCACTGCCTCCATCTCCTCGGGATTGGTGCCACGTGGGAAGCACGGCGCGATGCGCTCCACCTTGAGCGTCACCTTCTTTTTAAGCACCGGCTCCGTCAACAGAACCGCCTCAATGGCAGACTCATCCAGCTTGCCCAGCGAGGACAGCTTGTGCAGATTCTGCGCCTGCGCCAGCGACGGCGACAAATTCGTCCCGCTCCATGATCGAACACAGAATGTTCTGACTCTCCAGCGACAGATACGACAGCTCCACCGCCGGATTGAACGCCAGCCTGCCGTTGTCCACCATGTCCAGGAAAGGCGGAATAAGCTCCGTCAAACGAATATACCGCGAGATTTGATTCTTACTCTCACCAGCTTCTTCCGCCACTATATCTCTTGATTTCTGCCCTGGGAACTTGTGCCCAACTTGGGCACAAGTTAAATCTGCTCTGAAGCCTTGCCGCTTAATAGCTTCCAGTTTCATCCGATACGCCCAAGCCTTCTCGCTCGGAAGCAGCGTCTCCCGCTGCCGC
>ENA-OUQH01002076-OUQH01002076.1-human-gut-metagenome-genome-assembly--contig:-NODE-2076-length-12722-cov-5.258862_pt1 | contig 12722 bp, 10 predicted proteins | sample MGYA00237948_ERZ548828 | MGnify/ENA primary metagenome ERZ548828 (study PRJEB26490, sample SAMN05194711) | human gut metagenome | biome: terrestrial biome; feature: human-associated habitat; material...
CGTTAGAGGGGTACCGCCGCAGAGCCGCAGGCCGGGCATGCCCGGCCCCTACCGGGTGGTTTCTCCTTCCCGTGCAGTTGCCGTAAGGTCTGCCCTCATCCGGCCCTGCGGGGCCACCTTCCCCCTCGGGGGAAGGCTGGGGTTACAGCGCCTTGGCTGCCGCTACGGCGGTTGACCAGGCGATTTGCAGGTTATACCCGCCAGTGCGGGCGTCCACGTCGAGGACCTCCCCGGCAAAGTACAGACCCGCGCATAGCTTGCTGGCCATCGTCTTGGGGTCTACCTCGCGGACATCGACGCCGCCGGCGGTGATGACGGCGTGCTCCTTATCGCCCAGCGCGCTGACCGGCACCTGCCAGTGCTTGCACAGGTCAACGAGCGCCTGCTTCTGCTCCCGCGTGATCTGCGCGGCCTTCGTGGCGGGGTCGATGCCCCACTTTTCGACGGCGACGGGGCGCATCGAGTTGGGCAGCAGCTTTGCCAGCGCCCCCTGCGCACTGTGGCTGCCCTGCTCCGCAAAGTCGCGGGTCAGGCGGTCATAGAGCGTTTTTTCATCCAACGCGGGCTTTAAGTCAAACTCACAGATATAGCGGTGCTTCGTTATATCCTCAATGTAGGTGCTGGCCGACAGGACGAGCGGCCCGGACAGGCCGAAGTGGGTGAACAGCGCCTCGCCCTGCTCGGTAAACAGCGGCTTGCCGTCGCAGAGCAGCGTCAGCGTAACGTTGCGCAGGGCCAGGCCCATCATGCGGCGGCAGGCCGGGTCGGGGCTGACCAGACTGCACAGGCTGGGCTGCGGCGGCATGATCGTGTGCCCCGCCTGCCGCGCCAGCCTGTAGCCGCTGCCATCGCTGCCGGTGGCAGGATAGCTGATGCCGCCCGTAGCGATCAGCGTGTTTTCTGCCCGCAGCGTCTCGCCGCGGTCCGTCACAGCACCCTTGCAGACGCCGTCCTCGATGACCAGCTTTTTTGCGCTGCCGCGCACAAATTCCGCATCGCGTGCATAATCGCGCAGCGCGGCCAGCACATCGGCGGCGCGGTCACTCCGGGGAAATACCCGCCGCCCGCGCTCGGTTTTGAGCGGCACGCCGAGCGACTCGAACAGCTCCATGGCCGCCGACGGTGGGAAGGCATAGAGGCTCGAATACAAAAACCGCCCGTTATGCCGCACATAGGGCAGAAACTCCCGCACATCGCTGTCGCTTGTGACGTTGCAGCGTCCCTTTCCGGTGATAAGCAGCTTTTGGCCCGGTCCCTTGGGGTTGTGCTCCAGCACGGTCACGGTCAGCCCGCGGGCACAGGCGGCCCCGGCTGCCATCAGGCCCGCCGCGCCGCCGCCGATGACCAGTAGATCTGTCATGCGTTCTCCCTTCGTTTGTCAGTTTTCCTCGGTCTGCCGTACAAAAGCAGCCCGGCAAATGCGTACAGGACCAGCAGCGGATGCACCGTTGCCAGGTACATCGTGCTGGTGCCGATGCCGAAGCTGGACACCTCGACAAAGGCGATCATGGCACAGCGCAGCAGCGCAATGCCGAAGATGCCGAACAGCAGCAGCCACAGCACAACGGTCTGTGCCGTGCATTTTTGACGCCGCTGCGGCAAAAGCTCTGCCAGCTGGCACAGCACGGCGCAGAGCACGCCCACCGTAAACAAAATACTGCAGACCCGCGTCCAGCCCTGCATGACGGCAAAAACCGTCTTTTGGTACGGGCTGTAGTAGGGTGTGTCCTCCCCCGCGTTGGCGGCGCTGTTGAAGCCGCAGTGCAGGTAGCCGGACCAGGCGGCAAAGTCGTCCTCGGTGCCGATGGACCGCAGCGTCTCATAGGGCGCACAGTCCCGCAGGCCCAGCACATGCCAAAAGCCGTTCCAGGTCTCGGCCAGCGTCGAAGGGACGTAAGCCGCCGAGATCGGCTGGCTCGTCGCCACACGTCTGCCGGTGCGGCTGGGCAGTGTACCCGCGTCGCAGGCGGCGTTGATCTTATCGGCCACGGTCTGCCAGTAGGCGTCGGCGGTCTTAGCGTCGGCGTAGATGCCCTCAAACTGCGCAGCGCGGCGGATGGCCCAATAGAAGCTGCCCGCGCGGTAGTCGTCGAGATTTGGGTCGCGGAAATCATTCTGCAGCTGGGCGTCCTCCTCCAGCCAGTAGGCCAGCGGCTCCAATTCCGGCACAGCGTCGTAAATTTTCTCGCGGGCGTCGGCGGGCACGGAGAGGTAGGGCGCGGTGCTGTCGGTGTCCACGCGCATCATCGCGCCCATGGCCGCGGCAAAGGAGCCTTCCGAAAAGTCGGACAGCGCAAACACGCCGTAGTGTGTGTAATTGAGGGTGCAGAAGGTCAGCACGCCGGCGCCGAGCATCACATACGGGATGACCTGCGCGGCCAGAGCCTTCCAGCGGCGCTTGCCCGCCAACACCACGGCCACAATGACGGTGGCCGTCGCGGCGAACGGCAGCAGGAACAGCCCGGCGTCCTCGCGGTCCAGATAGCCGCAGGCCAGACCCGCGCCCGCCGCGGCCAGCCACGGCCAGAGCGGCTTTTCCGGCGTGAGCACCGCGCGCAGCGCCATGCCCGCCATGCCCGCAAAGAAGTACAGACACAGCGCCGGAAAGATGTTGTCCCGGTAGACGCGCAGCGTGTAGGCCGCCCAGCTCGACGGCAGAAACGCCAGCGCCGCAAACAGGCCAAGCGTCAGCACACGGCCCTGTGCGGGGTCTTTTTTGCGCCACAACGTCGAAAAGGCAAACGCCGTCAGCAGTGCCGCCCCGCACCAGAGCGCCGCCCCGCTGATAAGATACGGCAGGTGCAACGCGTGCAGCAGTGCCAGCCACACCGGGAAGAACATGGCCTTGGACAGCGTCAGATAATCATACGCGCCCAGCCACTGCCCGGCTGTGATATGGTTGGCCGCGCGGAACATCAGCTCGTCGTCCAGCGGCGCACCGCCCACCCAGATGTACGCCTGCTGAAAGCCCGTCAGCGCCAGACGCAGGCAGACCAGCAGGGCGCAGAGCACCCAGAAAGCGCGGCGAGACAGCCTCGGGCGAAAATGCTTCATCGGTAACTTCCTCATGCGTTATTTTTGCAGCTTCTCAATGCTTTCCACAAGATATTTCTGCTGCCTGAACGTCAGATTTAAGAGCAGCGACAGATACTTGACGACGATGGTCAGCACGGCGAACAGCCCCGCAAACCCAACGGTGATGACGAACATCGTCGTCGTCCAGCCCTCTACCGGGTGGCCGGTGGCGAAGATGACGAGGGTATAGATCAACTCGGCCAGCGCCAGCGCCATCATGCAGAGCGTGACGGTCACGCTGGCCTTGAAGCCGAAGTTCGTGTAGAGCGTCAGGCTGTCCAGCGCCAGATTGAACCGGCCCTTCTGCTTAACGGTCAGCTGGCCGTCAAATTCCAGATCGACCATCCGTAAGCCGCTGGCCGCGTAGGCCGCCTTGCGGTAGGGCAGGTGCGTGCTGGACGCATGGACGCGGTTGATGGCGCGGCGCGTCACCAGACGGAACGCGTCGGTGCGCAGGCGGTAGGCGCTCTGGGAGTGGGCGTTGAACACCTTATAAAACAGGCTGCTGCCGCCGCGCACGGTGCGCGGGCAGACCGACACAATATCGTTGCCGTCCAGCGCCGCCCTGTATGCCTGCATAATAAGCGACGGCGCGTAGCAGAGCTCGGTGGAGTCGAACTCATAGACATAGTCGCCGATGGCGGCATCGAGGCCGGCGTTCATGGCGTCCTCGAGCCCGTGGTAGATGCTCATGTGCAAAATCGTCAGTGGGGCGTCCTGCTCCCTGCCCCAGGCGCGCAGCTGTTTGACCGTGTCGTCGGTGCAGGCGTCGTCCACGACGACCAGCTCATATTGTTTAAAGTTGGCGTCCAGCTCTGCGGCCACCGTGCGGCAGAACTCCACGGCGCGCGCGCCGTCGTTGTGCAGGTAAACGACTGCCGAAATAAAATTGTTGTCTTTAAGCATCATACATCCAATACCTCGTCCAGGTCGTATACCGTGTTGATCTTGCCGGACAGCACGCTGACGAGCTTCGGCTCGTCGTTCATCACGCGGACCACCGTCGGGCGCGAGTCGTCGATCTCGCTGGCCTTTAAGATGGGCTTCATGCTGAACAGGCTGCTGTGGTAAGCAAAGCCGTATTCTTCCTTTAAATACTTGCGGGCCAGCTGGCTCATGTAGGGCCAGGCGCTTTGCGGCTTGGCCGGGCACTCATTGCAGTTGTACAGGCTGCCCGGCTTGCACACGCCGCCGCATTCCTGCTGGCACGGGAAGGTCGCAACGCTGTCGTAGCTCGTCTCGTGGGGGGTGAAGGTAACGCTCGTCAGGCTGTGCAGGCCGGTCCGGCCGAAGGGCATCAGGCTGAAAAACGGCCCGTCCATGACCGTGATGCCGGTGTTTTTCAGGCTTTTGTCCACGGTGCACAAAATGATCTCGCATTTTTCGTACTTAATGCCGAACGGCGGCAGGCCGAGCATGGCGTGTACGTCGTTGACGCCCGCATAGGTCGCGTTGAGCAGGTAGGGCGCTTCGGCGGTGATGTCCCCCGCCTGCACGCGCCACGCGCTGCCGACCTTCTCGATGGCCGTCGGCTTGTGGCTGTACAGTACCTCAACGTTGGGCAGTGCGGCGAGCTGCTCCAGAAACCAGCGCTTGAGTATCTGCGCATCGTAGGTGTACTCGGTGGTCAGGAACGCGCCGTCGCAGAGGCCCGGGTTGAAGTAGCGCTCGGGCGCAACGTCGTCGCAGCGGATGCCTGCCGCCGCGCAGAACCGGCGGAATTCCGCCGCGTTCGTCCAGGAGAAGTGCGCACTGGTGGCGTAGACCTGGTCAAACTCGGTGTGCAGGCAGAAGCCGTAATCATTGCAGAACCGCTCAAAATAGTGGGCGGACTTGATGGCCGTGGAGTAGCTGCGCGGGTAGTGGTAGCCCATGTGGACACGGGCCTGGTTGATGTAGGTCGCGCGCATGAAGGGCGCGGGGTCGCGCTCCAGCACAAGGACGCGCTGCCCCGCCGCGCCGCATTTCTGCGCCGCGTACAGGCCGTACAGCCCCGCGCCGAGGATGATTTTATCGTAGGTCATAGAGCGTTTCCCCTTTTTACATTCCTTCGGACGATTGCCGGGTGGATATGGGATCCGCCCCGGCATTGTAGGGGTCGATGCTCGTCATCAACCCGGGCACTTTGCGGCTGCCGCCAAGTGCCGCGGGCGAGCACTGCTCGCCCCTGCATCTTTGCAAAATAGAACTTACGGATTATACTTCCCGGCCAGCGCATTCAGCAGGACCTTCATCAGGTCGCTGTTGCCCTTGAAGCCGCTGATCTTCGTCGGCGTCTTGCCGGTGGCAGGGTAGGCGCGGGTCACGGGGACCTCGCAGGCCTTCAGGCCCAGCTGGGTCGCGCGGATGCTTAAATACGCCAGCAGCTCATACCCGCCAAAGACATCGCGCAGCGGGCGGACATCCGGGTGGGTCAGGTACTCGCGGCTGTAGGCGCGGTAGGCGTTGGTCGTATCGGTGAACCACTGGTGCGCCCCCAGGCTGACGAGCGGCGCGTGGATGAGCCGCACGGCGGCATAGCGCACCGGCGGCGTGTTGATGGCGTGGCCGCCGCGGATAAACCGGCTGCCCTGCACGAGGTCATAGCCCTCCTGCAGTTTTGCGATAAACTCGGGCACGTCCTCGATGGAGTCCTTGTTGTTGCCGTCGATGGTCAGGATGCCTTTATAATTGCGGTCCAGCGCAAAATACATGCCCATGCGCAGCTGGGCGCCCTGCCTGCCGGGGCCGGTTTTCGTCAGCAGTGTGTTGACGTGGTAGAGCGCCAGCGTCTCCCGCTTCATGCTGCCGTCGGTGGAGCCGCCGTCGCAGATGACGATGTCGCAGAGCTGGTCGATGCCCGCCTTCTGGGCGCGGCCCAGCTCGGTCAGGATGCGCGCGCCCTCGTTGATGACGGGGATCAGCAGGCAGTAGTCATGGCGGCGGCCCTCAAACTCCACAGCCGTGTAGTCGGGCACGCCGTTCAAGTTTGTGCGCTCATACTCGATCATGCGAACACCTCCGCGATATAGTCCATCGTGCGGCGGATCGTATCCACGTCGGTGTGGGCCATCTCGACGGAGACGAAGCCGCGGTAGCCGACAGCCCCCAGCAGCAGCGCCAGCTCCTTGTGCTCGGGGCGGCGCTCAATCGGGACCAGACCCGGCTCACTGATGTGGACATGGCTGACATACTGCATATCATCAATGAAGCTCTGCAAGTGCTCTCCCTGCGCCAGCACGGTGGACAGGTCCAAATTGACCGACAAGCCGGGGTTGTCCAGCCGCTTGACGAGCGCAAAGGCGTCGGCGGTGCCGTTCAGGTAGTTCGTGTACATCGGCGGGTTGGCCTCCAGCGCCAGATGCACACCGTACCGCGCGGCCAGGTTGCCCGCCTGCACGAAGAACGCCTCGGCGGCGGCATCGTTGGCCCCCAGCGGGCGCATACGGTTCTTCGGGCAGCCGAACACCAGCGACGGGCAGTTCAGGCTGTGGGCAAACTGGAACGCCTGCGCCGTGTAATCCAGTAGGTGCTCGGTGTCGGCAGGGTCAAAGATATTGCCCTTCTGGCCGTACCAGATGCTTTGCAGACTGGGCACCGAGAAGCCCCAGCGGTTTTTGAGGTAGCCGCCGAACAGCAGCGCACTCGTCAGGTTTTCATACGGTGCTTCGGAGAAAATGCGGGTTGGGGCCAGCTCCAGGCCGGTGAAGCCCGCCTGCTGCATGGCCGCGTATACGGTTTCGTCATCGTCCTTCTGCCATGCAATGTTCGAGATGGCAAGCTGATAGCTCGGCATGGGTCAGTCCCTCCAACTGCGCATAAAGCGCGTAATATCATCCAATTCCTGCTGTTTTGTGCAAAGGTAATCGCCACTGCCGCCCAAAAGCGCCGCGTGGCGGCTGCGCAGGTCGTAGTCAAACGGGGGCTTGGGCAGTTCATTGTGCCAGTCCGTTTTGCCGGTCACGGCGGTGTAGACCTCGGCGGCGGAGACCGGCGGCGTGCAGAGGTGCAGCAGCTTTACATCAGCGGCGCGAGCAGCCTCCATATCCGACCAGAGACGGCCTAAATTATAGAACTGGTAGCGGCTGCGGGCATCGGTGAAGGCCAGGGCGTTGAAGTCGTTGGCTGCAAAAAAGGCGCGCAGCGCTGCCGGGTCGGCGGTGCCGTTCAGCTTGTAAAAGCCGTTGTCCGCCAGCGTGTAGGCTGATTTGACAAGCGGCGATTTTGCCGCCAGCTCGCTGTATTTTTCCGGCCTGAGCATGGCCGGGGTGATGGTGTGCAGGTCAAAGAGGAAGTTTTTCCTGATGCCGGCGCCGTACAGTGCGGGCAGGCGCACAATGAGCGCGTCGGGGAAGTCCTCGCGCACCCAGCGCTCCAATTGCAGACGGTTTTTGCCGTAGGCGGGCAGACCTTCGGTGTCCTGTGCGGGGCTGTCCTCATAGACGCCGCGGCTGTCTGCCAGCACGGCAATGCTGGAAATCAGGACAAGTCTTTTGGGCGCGATTTGGCGGATATTCTCCCGCGCGGCGCGCATGACGGCAAGGTCGGCCTCCGGGTCGGCGTTGGCCAGGAACATGGCCGCCGGGACGCCCGCGTAGACACAGAGGTCCGGGCGGGTGCCGTACTGCGCGGTTATGTCACTGCTGTGGCATTCCGCGGCGAAGGTATGTTTGGCCAGCAGGTTGCCCCCCACAAACCCGGTGGAGCCGACGAGCAAGTCACAGGACATAGCAATTCCCCTTTGCACATTTATACAAGATACATTATAGCCTATTGCGGGGGAAAAAGCAACGCCCTGTGCGGAATCGCACAGGGCGTTGTAAATAATTGCTATGTAGGGGCCGGGCATGCCCGGCCCGCAACTGTACGGCAAGCCGGCTTTTATGGCAAAGCCCCGGGCCGGACATGTCCGGCCCCTACCGCTCGGTCATTTCAAAAACTCCTCAATAATTTTCAGTCCGACCGCCCCGGATTTTTCCGGGTGGAACTGGCAGCCGAGGACGCTGCCGTGGCTGGCGGCGGCGCAGATCTCGCGCCCGCCGTAGACGGTGTCGGCCAGGCGGTCCTCATCACGGACGGGCTTGGCCTCGTAGCTGTGGATAAAATAGCACTCCTCGCCGGGCTTGAGCGCGGCCAGCGCCGTGCCGGAAAAATCCGTGCGCCCGCCGCCGGGGTAGAGCGGATCCCAGCTGATGTGCGGCACCTTCTGCGGATGGCCGTCCACGTCCGTGTCGGGGATCTTTACCACACGGCCCGGAATAAGCCCAAGGCCCTTGTGCAGGCCGAACTCATCCGACTCGTCAAACAGCATCTGCATTCCTAAGCAGATGCCCAGCAGCGGCGTACCGGCGGCGGCCTTCTGGCGAATCGGCTCGATCAGCCCCAGCCGTGCCAGACCGTCCATGCCGTCCTTGAACGCGCCGACGCCCGGCAACACCAGCTTTTCCGCGGCCAAAACATCCGCCGGGTCACTGGTCAGCAGCGTTTCGGCCCCAAAGTGGGCAAACGCATGGCGGACGCTCAACAGGTTGGACAGGCCGTAGTCAATCACTGTTACCTTCATACCTGGCGCACCTCCACCCCGCCCGCGCGGATGTCCTCTTTCAGCTCCGTCACGGTTTCTTTTTTGTAATGCAGCACAGCGGCACAGGCCACGGCGTCCGCGCCCGCGTTGGCAGCGTCCACAATGTCGTCGCCGCAGCCGACACCGCCGCCGCAGATGACCGGCACGTTCACGGCTTTCGTCACGGCTTCGATCAATTCAAGGTCCATACCCTGCTGTAACCCCTCGTTGTCAACGCTGGTCAGCAGAATTTCGCCCGCGCCCAGCGCCACGCCGCGCTTGGCCCACTCGACGACGTCATAGCCGGAGTGGGCGCGGCCATTGTCGTAGTAGGCTTCCCACTTGCCGGGCCAGGTGCGGCTGCGCTTGGCCTGAATCGACAGCACCATGCACTGGCTGCCGAACGCCTCAGCCACCTCGGTGATAAGCTCGGGGCGCTTGATGGCCGCCGTGTTGATGGCCGCCTTGTCCGCACCCATCGACAGGATGTGGCGCACATCCTCGACGCTGCGCAGCCCGCCGCCCACGCAGACGGGAATATACACATCATCGACTGTTTTTCGCACAATATCGCTTAAATTGTTGCGGTTGTACAGGCTGGCGACGATGTCGATATAGAGCAGCTCGTCTATCCCGGCCTCATAATATTCTTTGGCAAACGCATTCGGGTCGCCCAGCTTGCGCAGTCCCTCGAGCTGGATCCCCTTGACAAGGTTGGTGTCCTTGACGTCCAATCTTGCGATAAGTCGTATTTTTTTGCTCATAGCTGAACCTTTCTAAGGCCTTCCCCTGTGGGGGAAGGTGGCCGCGCGAAGCAAGGCCGGATGAGGGGCGCGTATGCCACGATTGCCCGCAAACGGGTTACCGCGGAAAGTTCACCCCTCATCAGTCCGCTTTGCGGACAGCTTCCCCCAAGGGGGAAGCCTTTTCGCTCAAATTTCGTGGTGCGTTCCCCTCGGGTCGCCCCACAGTACCTCGCTGTCGCCCTCGTAGGGGGTGTGGCGGAGCTTCCACATATTGTCCTCCCACTTCCAGATGTGGGGGGAGCGGAAGCGGTCCGCCAGGTCCATAAAGTAGTCGCGGTCCATCCTGGGCTGCTCAAACAGCTGGCTGGCCCAGGGGAAGTGCTGGCGGTCCAGCGACAGATATTTGAAGATTTCCTTTTCAAAACGGTCCGGGTACTCGCCGTCAAACTTCTTGCAGAGCGCCTTGCCCTCGTCCAGCGTGATCTCCTCGTTGCGGATCTCCTGCGCGGCGTCGTAGGTCGTGCGGCCGATGCCGTACTTGATGTAGGTCGTGTAGTAGAAGAAGTCGTCGATCTTGTCATCGATGGAGTTGTACTTGGAGTAGGTGCCCTGGGTGCGCTCCGGCGCGGGGCGGAAGCCGCCGTGCTCGACGCTGTAGTAGTACGCGCCCTGCGGATGCCACTTCTCGTAATAGCCCAGATACCGCACCTGAATGTGGTTTTTCTCAAGGTTGGAGGTCTCGGACGGCAGGTAGATGGCCAAATCGGCCTTGTCCACTTTGTAGTCCTCCTCCAGCTGGCGCAGGCTGACACCGCCCAGATAAATGTGGTCGTAGTCGTTGACCGCAAAGAAATGCTCATCGCGCAAGGCGGAGTTGTTGTCGGCAATCGGGTTGCCGAACTCGGCCTCGTTCTCGCCGTAGAACACCAGCGGGATGCCGAACTTCGCGGCCATCTTGGGTGCCAGCTGCTTCTGGCCCAGAATGAACGGCTGGAACGGGTGGAACAGGTTCTCCGTCGCAAGGCGGGTCAGCAGGCGGTGGGTCATGCCGTTGGGGGTGCACAGGTAGTTGTCAAAGCCCGCGTGGATCCACGCCTGCATGTTCTCCCAGCCCCAGGGCGTGTAGATGTGCGGGGCCCAGGTGACGGTCAACGGGTGCATACCGTACTTATATTTCAGCAGGTGCGCGGCGTAGAAGCTGTCCTTGCCGCCGGAGCCGGGCACAAGGCAGTCATAGCTGCCGTCGTTCTTGCGGTACTGGTCGCAGAGCTCGCGCAGCTCCTTCTCGCGCAGCGCCCAGTCGATATGGCCGTTGGCCTTGTTGTGGCAGGCATGGCAGGCATCACAGACGCCGTCCTCCTGAATGACCATCGTTTTCTTGATGGAGTTGATCGTATGCTCAAACTCATAGCAGGAGTTGGGCTTCTGGTTGCTCATGACGCATTCCTTGCAGAACTGTACGTGCTTGGGCAGGCCATAGTAGGCCTCCCGCTGGTCCTCCGGGATATCGGGGGCGTATTTGCTGTAATCAATGTCCACATGGCGGGGAATCTTTTCCATATTCTTTACACTCCAATCGGCTCTGTATCAAAATGAAAAGGCGCCGTCCGATAGCAATGCTATCAGACGGCGCCTTTGCCGTATGGGGATATTATAGCACAAGGAAAATTATTTTGCAAGGGGTGTTATTCCGCAACCTGCACGCCGTCGATAAATACGGCCCGCACCTCGGTCATGACCTCGAAGGGGCTGCCTGCGGTGATGACGACGTCCGCGTCCTTGCCCACCTCCAGCGAGCCGACGCGGTCGGCCACGCCGATGTGCTCCGCCGGGTTGATGGTAATGGCCTTCAGCGCGTCGAACGGGTCCATGCCGGCCTTGACCGCCATGCCTGCGCAGAGCGGCAGATACTGCTGCGGAATGACCGAGTTGTCGGTGATGATGGACACGTGGCAGCCCGCGTTGGCCAGTACGCCGGGGGTTTTCCAGGACTTGTTCTGCAGCTCAAACTTGCTGGCAAACGTCAGGCTCGGGCCTACAGCCATCGGCACGTCCTTTTCTTTTGCCAGCTCGTCCGCAATGAGATGCCCCTCGGTCACGTGCTCCAGCGTCAGGCGCAGATCGAACTCCCGCGCAATGCGCAGTGCCGTAAAGATGTCGTTGGCCTGGTGGGCGTGGGCCTTTAAGGGGATTTCCCGCGCCAGCACCGGCAGCAGGGCCTCGAGCTTCTGGTTGTAGGCGGGCATTTTGGTCACGTCACCGTTTGCCGCCTGCTTGCGCGCGCCGTAGTCCCGCGCCTGCATCAGTGCACCGCGCAGGAACGCCGCCGTGGACATGCGGGTGGAGTCGCACTTGTCACGGTAGCAGCGCTTGGGGTTCTCGCCAAAGGCGCACTTCATGGCGACGGGGTCGCGGACGATCATGTTGTCCACGCGCTCGCCGACGGTTTTCATCGCCAGGAAGGTGCCGCCCAGCACGTTGGCGCTGCCCGGGCCGGTGACAACCGTGGTCACGCCGCCCTCCCGGGCCTCCTGAAAGCAGCGATCAAAGGGGTTGATGGCGTCAATGGCCCGGAGCTGGGGGGTGACGGGGTCGGTGATCTCGTTGCCGTCGTCACTTTCAAAGCCCAGACTGTCGCCAAACATACCCAGATGGCTATGGGCGTCCACCAGACCGGGGTAGATATGGCAGCCGGTCACATCCAGCACCTCGGCCTGCTCTGGCAGCTGAAGCTCATCCATGCGGCCGGTGGCGGTGATTTTTCCGTGCTCAAAGGACACGAATCCGTCGCGTATCACGTCGGAGGCCATGGTGTGGAGAATTCCGTTGATCAGATACATGGGAATTTACCTCATTTCGACAGAATTAGAATTTGACAATAATTGGTTTATGAGCTACACTGAAGGTGCAGCTCATCCAAATCAATGTTGGGCCATATGGCCCGCTCCATTCTCCCTTCGGGCGCATATTCGGGAACGGACAGCTGCCGCGCCCTTGTGCACTCTCTCCGAGAGTGCACTTTTTTTAGCTTATGGGAGACAGACGAAACGCCGTGCATCTGCACGGCGTTTGAATCTTGGTTCAGCTCTTGCGGCCGTTGTTGCGGCGGCGGCTGCTGGGCTTGTCGTAGCGGCCAGAGAGCTTACTGTCGGAATCGGACATGAACTGTTTCAGCATATCGTCAAAGGTCCTGGGCTCCTTCGGCGCGGCGGGACGGGAGGGACGGCCTGCGCCGGCGCGGTCACGCTGAGGGGCAGAACCCTGCGGCCGGGGGCCGCGATCATCCCGGGAACGGAAGGCACCGCGGTCTCCGCCCTGGGGGCGTGCGCCGCCGCGGCCATTGCCGCGCAGCTCCACAT
>ENA-OUQH01002078-OUQH01002078.1-human-gut-metagenome-genome-assembly--contig:-NODE-2078-length-12718-cov-7.061992_pt1 | contig 12718 bp, 10 predicted proteins | sample MGYA00237948_ERZ548828 | MGnify/ENA primary metagenome ERZ548828 (study PRJEB26490, sample SAMN05194711) | human gut metagenome | biome: terrestrial biome; feature: human-associated habitat; material...
ACTTAGAATTATGCGGTGTTGCCTTAGAATTTTCCGCCGGAGCTGCCGCCGAAGCCGTCGCTGTCGGTACTCGAGCCGCTCGAGCTGCTCGAGCTGTCGTTCTTGACGGGGTCGTACGTTTCGGTCTCGGTGGTGTGGGTGTAGGTGTCCTCCACCACGGACAGCGCCAGACCCTCGGCGGGCATGTAGGCGTTGGCGTGGGTCTGCTCGTTGGCAGTTTTCATCTGCACATAGAAGATGCCGCAGACAATACACGCTACAGCCAGCGGAATGACAAACACAAACACCCACTTGATCCAACCCTTGGCGGGGTCGTTGCCGCTGTCCAGCGGCGCACCCTTGTCGGCATAGAAATCCAGCGTGTCAGCGCACATTTCTATGTAGGTGTCGGAGGCCTTGTAATACGATCCGTCCGAGAGCATCGGCACGATCTTATCCTCGATCTGGGCGATGCGGTAGTCGGTAAAGGCGGTCACGCCGCCGCCGTAGGTGATGGTAACATAATCGCGGGAATCCAGCGCAATCAGGAACAGGATGCCGCTTTTGCCCTCGCCGTAGCCAAGGTCATAGTTGCGGTACCAGTCCTTGGCAAACTCGCGCACGTTCTGCCCGCCGATGTCAGACACCGTCAGCAGGTAGACGTTGACACCGTGTCCGGCACTGGCGTCCTGCGCCTTTTGTTCCAATTCAGCGGTCGCTTCGGGTTTGAACAGCTCGTAGGTGTCCATCACCAGCGGCATTTCGGCAAACGCCGGCACGGCGCAGAGCAAGCACAGCACCAGTGCCGTAAGCAGAGAAAACAGTTTCTTTTTCATACTCTGTTTCCCCCTTTCAAAGCAGGATGGCAAGCAGGATCATCAGCGGAACACTGATGCCTGCAAACCAGGCGGCCACCTTTCGCTTATCAACCGGCAGATCGCCGACCAGCTTGCCGGTCTGCCCGTTCATGGCGAACAGATAATCCTTGCCCTGCCACTTGGTGTGCAGCATCCAGACCGGCAGCAGCGCGTAGTGCTTGGCGGTGTAATCAATGCTGATGTTCTCGCTCAGGGTGCTTACGCTGCTGTAGCCGGTAATGCTGGCCGAAAGCTCGCTGCTGACCGAATTCTGCATCCGGCTGTGGGCGCGGGCCTGGCAGGTGTCGGCGTCCTCGTCGTATTTGTCTGCCATATAGCCCGGCAGGTACGCGGTCGAGAAGGGCTGGAAGGCGCGGTAGTCATACGGCTCAATGGCGTCCATGTGGCCGTTGGGCATCTTGGTCGAGCCATCCACCGGCACACCCATAAACTGCGTGGTGCCTGCGCGGCGGACATCATAGTGTTTGGTCGTGGTGATGACGTAATCGCCGTTGCGGTGGCTGGAGCTGGTCGTGGCTTCATATAGGCCCGAGCCGGAGGCGTTGGCATCGAACAGCCAGAACGGGACATACACGCCCTTGATCTCCTCGATATGGTTCTGCGAAGAGAAGGCATTGGGCAGGAACCTCTTGCCGCGATAGTATTTTTTTAGCGCGGCCTTGGCGGCGTTCTTATCCAGCACAAACGGCAGGACAAGCTCAGGCCGCTGCATGCCGCTGAACTGCCCCGCAATGACCGTTGGGTTGCCGCAGTACGGGCAGCTTGTCGCGGCGGTCGTCTCGTCACAGATCAGCTCTGCGCCGCAGGACGGGCAGGAATAGCTGCGCAGTCCGGCGGCCTCGTTTTCGCTCCAGACGGAGTCGGGCGGCGGTGCCTGTTTATTCTGTGCCGCGGTTTCGGCAGCGGCTTCTTTTTCAGCATAGAGCGCTTCGATCTCAGCAGTATCGTAGCTGCTGCCGCAGAAGTCACACACCAGCTTTCCGCTGGCACCGTCAAAGTGAAGCGGACCGGTACAGGCAGGGCATTGGTAGTTGGTAAGCTGCGTTGCCATTATGCGTCACCTCTCTTTCCTTCGGTTTGCAGCTGCCCTGCCAGATCCTCAAAAAAATCACGCAGGGCGCTGCGCGTATTGCCATCGGCATCCAGATAACGGTAGACGGTCTCGTCATCCGGGGCCTTGTAAATCAGGCAAACGCTATCTAACGTTTCATCGGTGATAAATAAGCCGGGAGAATTTTTCTTTTCGTCCGGCAGGCTTTCCAGCCCCAGCTTTTCTGCCAGAGCCAGGGCTTCTTGCCAATGGGTGTCCTCAACAGGGATGTTTTCCAGCTCCACCCATTCATCATCCTTGTAATTACAGCTGAAAAGGCAGCCGTCAGCCGGGTCGTTTCTTATGCTGAACCCATAGGTGTCGTCATAGCACATACCGGAATAACTGATGCTGATACCGGTCAGTGTGCCGGGCGGCGCTTTTTTACAGCCGGACATTGTCAGAAAAGCGGCTGCGGCGCAAAGCACCGCAGCAATTTTTTTGCGCATCACTGGCCAAACGGCTTACCGCACTCCGGGCAGAACTTGGGCGGATGGGCCGGGTCGTCGGGCGTCCAGCCGCACTGGCTGCACTTGGCGGGGGCCGGTGCGGGCTTGGGGCTGCCGCAGTTGCAGCAGAACTTACCGGTGTTGGAAGTGCCGCAGCTGCATACCCAGCTGGCGGCTGCGGGTGCCGGGGCAGGCTTGGGGCTGCCGCAGTTTGCACAGAATTTGCCGGTGTTGCCGGTCTGGCCGCAGCTGCAGGTCCACCCGGCGGGGGCAGGTGCCGGGGCCGGGGCGGGCTGTGCGGCGGACTGCTGCTGGGCGCCCATCTGGTACAGGTTCTGGGCGTTCATACCGCCGGCTGCACCGGCCATATTCATGCCCATAAAGGCCATGGCGGGGCCTGCGCCCTGATTGCCGGCTGCGGTCTGCATGGCACTGGCCTGTGCGCCGACAAGATGCGCAGCGGCGCGGGTCGGGTCCATAAAGGCTGCGTTGCGCTGCATTTCCTTGAGCATCTGCTCGTCTTCCTCGCTGGCCTTCACGCTGGACACGCCGAAGGATACGATCTCAATGCCGCGCAGCTTGCCCCACTTGGCGGAGAGCACATCGTTGAGGGCCTCGGCAAGCTCCATCGTATGGCCGGGCAGTGCGGAATAGCGGATGCCCATATCGCTGATCTTGGCAAAGGCGGGCTGCAGGGCGGTCATCAGCTCGGATTTCAGCTGCCCGTCGATTTCATCGCGGGTGTAGCCTTCCTCCACATTGCCGCAGACATTGGTGTAGAACAAAATGGGGTTGGTGATGCGGTAGCTGTACTCACCGAAGCAGCGGATGGCAATGTCGATGTCGATGCCGGCGCGCTGATCCACCACGCGGAAGGGCACCGGGCTGGGCGTGCCGTATTTGTTGCCCACCAGCTCCTTGGTGTTGAAGTAATAGATGCGCTGATCCATCGGGGCCTCGCCGCCGAAGGTAAAGCGCTTGCCGATGTTCTGGAACACTGCGCCGATGGACTCGGACAAATCGCCGCTGAACAGCGTCGGCGCGCTGCCGGTATCGTAGGTGTACTCACCCGGCTCGGCGCACATATCCACGACCTTGCCCTGCTCCACGATCATGGCACACTGGCCGTCGGCAACGGCCACAATGGAGCCGTTTGTAATGATGTTGTCGCTGCCCTTTGTGTTGGCGCTGCGTCCGCTCTGGCGTTTCCAGCCGCGGGTAGCCAACAGGTCAGCCGGCATGGCTTCACAATAAAAGTATTCCTTCCACTGGTCGGCCATAACGCCGCCAGCAGCGCCCATTGCAGCTCTGATAAGTCCCATAGTGATCCTCCTATGTCAGGGGCGGGCAGGACCCGCCCCGTTTTGTTACAGATAAATCAGGTCGTCATTTGTTGGCCAGGGCGGCCTTGTACTCCTCATAGCGGGGCGGCAGCTCCTCGAGCTCCTCGTTCCACTCGGTGCCGTCCAGCCTCATGTAGAAGCTGACCGCACAGGCCGTGCCGTCGTCGCCCTCGTAGTCATACATGAACAGCGAGATGCAGTCGTTGTACGGGTAGATATTGAAGTTGTATGCTTCGCTGTCGTCAATATGCTGATCCAGCACCCAATCGCTGCCGTCCAGAATCGGCTCAATGTGGTCATCATAGACATTGACCCACATCGTGATGACCGGGTCATCGGGCATACCGTCGCGGTAAACCTCAAAGTAGTGGCTGCCGTCCTCGCTCTCACCGATGTAGCCCCAGCAATCGTAGGTGTCGGTGTCAAAGTAGTCGCGGTTCGGTACATTCTTGTAGTTTTCCATCCGGAACCAGCCGTACCAGTTGGTGTTGCCCAAATCATCGTAGGTGTTGCCGTCGTCGTAGGTGTAGGGCGGGTCAGGCTCATCCGGGCCGTCAATCCAGCCGTCGCCGTCATATTCGTCATCACCGCCGTCCAGCAAAGCGGGGTCGATTTCAGGCTTGGTGTCGCTGCGCTTAAAGACCATGGTCATACCGTCAAACTCAATGGTCAGCAGGTCACCCTCGCGGGTGTAGGTCATGGCCGGGGTATTGGGGTCGGTCAGCGCGTAGAAGTTGCCGTCCTTCCATTGGAAGGTGACAAAATCCTCCATGTAGGTTTCGCCGGTGCCGTCCGCGCGCAGCTCAATGTAGAAGTCCTCCATATCGACGAGGGCAAGCTCCTCCTTGGAGAGGGTGTACTCGCTGTCGGAGGCGGATTCCAGCACATAGATGCCCACATCGGTATCGCTGCCTGCGGTGGTGCCCTGGGTCATCTTGTCACCGTCCATAGGCTGCTGCATGGTGCTGCCGGACTTGACGAAGTAGAGCGTCACGCCCTGTCCCTGCACATCGTTCAGGGTCAGGATTTCGTCTTGCAGGGTGCCGGTGCAGCTCAGGCCGCCGCAATCCAGCTGGAAGACCCCGCCGTTCAGCGTCCACTTGCCGTAGGACTTGGTGCCGTCCACCGTTACAACGCACTTGCCCTTATCATTCAGGTCCATCAGGAACCCGCTGCCGAAGGCATCCTCGACCTGCGTCACGGAGCCGCCGACCTCGGCGTAGGCTGCTTCCCAGGTGCCCTGATTCGGGTCACTGGCGTTCGGCTTGCCGGTGCGGATGGAGCCGCTGATCATTGTTACGATGATCATAAGCAGGAATATCACCGGGATGGCGATCAGGATCATCCGCTTGGGGGACATTGGTGCGCGGGGGCGCTTGGGCTTGCCGCCGGGGGCCACATTGCCGTAAGGGTTGCCGCCCGTGCCGCCGGGTGGCGGCGGCGTGACAGCATGGGGAGCATCCGGCGGTGTGGACGCGGGCGGGGGTGTGTTTCTGGCGTAAAGCGGTGCGCCTGCGCCGGTCTGCGGCGGTGTGCCGGGCGCATTGCCTGCGTAAGGATTCGCTGCGTTCGTCTGCGGCTGCGGGGCGGCAGGTGCGCTGCCTGCATAGGGATTGCCGCCGCTTGCCTGCGGCTGCGGGGGCGTCTGTGCAGGCTGTGGGGGTTGCGGCGCAGCCTGGGTAGGCTGAACCGGGGGCTGGGGCACAGCTGCGGGCTGTGCGGCGGGCTGCGGTACGGATACTTTTGCACCACAATTCTCGCAGAATTTAGTACCGGGCTTTAACTCGGCACCACATTGCGTACATGTTGCCATAGTGTCTGCCTCCTTTTATAAAGTAATATTTTAGAACCTTGCTTATTCCTGTGTCATTTCAAACCATACAGCTTCCTGCTGCGGCAGGTTCAACAGGGATTCCCCGCCGATGTGCATTACATTGACGCCGCTGTAATCATCGGGCATCACAGCCAGCGTTTCGCGCTGTGTACGCCCTGAATCCATACGGAACAGCGAAACGGAGCAGATCCAGCCGCGGTCATCCATACCAAGGTAGGAGATGCTGCTGTCCCATGTGGCCGGAATCCTCTGGCCGTTGGTGTATGCGCCGGTGTAGAAGTTCGGCTGATCCTCGCAGATTTCAAACCAAGTGCCGGTATCCTCACTCACAAAGGAGCCGATCATGCTCGGAATGCTCAGCGGGGCGGTGTTCCAGACAGCCTCCATCAGATTGAATTTTTCGTTATCGCGGGAAACGCCGTACACTGTCGTGTACTCGGCGCCGTACTCTGCATCGTAGGCCGTGCCGGTCTCAAACCGGACAATGCCGTTGATACCGAAGAGAGGACCACCGTTGACCATCGTGCCGCACTGTGCGCCGCTGATGACATCAATGTATTCGACGTTGCCGTTCTCGGTCAGAAGGAAAACATAGGGGGCGTAGTCCTGCCCGATGCTGGTCATCAGCATCTTTATATAGTCGCTGTAGCAGCCGCTGACCGCTAACTCGGTCTTGTCGCCCAACTCGTACCATTCCTTCATGGTCTGATAGGTCATAGCGCCGTCAGGGGTAACATAGTCGGTCAAGGCGCGCACCGTCACAGCGCCGTCGGCACTTACATCGCAGGTGAACCATTCATCCTGCCCGTGCAGGATCTGGCCGCTGCCTTGGCGCTTGTCGGGGTCGACCTGAACATCCGTCCAGTACATTCCCGACCCGGCGGGGGTGTACATCGGAACCGTGGCAACAAAACCGTGGCTGTATTTCGGATACAGGGAATAGTAGCTGTACAGTCCGTCCAGATTGCTCAGGCTCTGCGCGCGCATCATGTACAGCATGGCGCTCTGGTCGGGGTCGATGTAGCCGTAGTAGGTGTCAAAATGCTGCGCTACTGCGCGTTCCAGCGCGTGCATCACCTTGGCGTCGTCGGTGTAGCCCAGATGCGCCAGCATCTCCGGGTTGGAAAGCTCCTGCCCGGTGGCAAAATTGTAATGGTACGAACCCACATCGTGGTTGTACATCGCGTCAGAGCTGGTGATTTGCAGGCTCAGCAGGGGACCGTCCCAGTTGCTGACCCAGATGATGTAGCTTGTGTCGATAAAGTCATTGCGGGAACGGGCGTCCAGCGCGCGCTCCACCAGATAGCCGAAGCGGTAGCCAATCATCTCGTTGATGTTCTTTGCGCCCTCGGTGTCGTCGTCGATCTGCGGCACCTGGTAAAAGTAGGTGTCCTCGATGCCGTAGGGGTCGGTGTAGGTAAACCGCTCGTCATACAGCGTAGAGATGCGTGAATCATCAAGCCTGCGGGAGGACTGCGGCTTTTGCGGGGTATCCTCCGCGGCTTCCACATTTTCAACGGAGGTCTCGCTCACTGCGCTTGCAGCCGGTTCGGTCGGTTCGGGCCGCTTGCTGTCCTGTGCGCAGCCTGCCGCAGACAGCAGCATCGCCGCCGCCAATAGTACGGCACAGCTTCTTTTCATGGTTGGTTCACCCGCCTTTCGGTTGAGAGTGCGGCAAACTGCCTGTGTTTAGCCAAAGGTAACGCTGCTCAGCACGGCGTCGCCCTCGGTGCCGGGGTCAATGTCCACGCCGGAGATCTTGATGGCCAGCCAGCCGCCGGTGGGCATTTCGCCGTAGTATTCCGTCCACCACATACCTACGTTTTTGTAGGTGCGTCCGGCCATCTCCACGCCGCCGATGGTGCGCGGGGCAAGCTCCTCCACGTTTTCAAAGTCGTCGTAATAATAGTTGATCTTGTCCAGCCCGCTTTTCAGTTCAAAGGTTATGCGCGGGTCTCCGGAGAAGATATGGCTGGGGTCATCGGTCGGGAACAGCTTGATATCCGCGAAACGGGGCGAAACGGACTTGTACCAGCCCTGGTCGGGGCAGGTCACGTTGAGCACCAGCGTAAAGTCCGTGCCGAATGCCTCCAGGGTCTGGGTGTTCAGGCCGGCAGCCGACGGGTAATCGGGATTTTCTGCAGGAGCGGAAGCGGGGGCCGGTTCGGCGGTGGCTTCCGGCTCCGGCTCTGCAGCGGGCTCCGATGCAGGTTCGGATGCAGGCTCGGATGCCGCGTCGGTCTTGGGCTCTGCCGGGGTCTCCGTCTGGGGTTCAACAGCCGGTTCGGCGGCCTGCGCTTTCAGGTCGGATAAGCCGGAATTGACCTCTTTGGTTACATCCCCCTTGGAGCAACCGGCCAAAGCCATAAGCATCATGGCTGCCAATGCGGCAGCGAGCGTTCGTTGTACTTTTTTCATAGCTGTCCTCCTTTTGGTCATAAAGTGTCCATCATAGCGCTCAGATAGGCAGGCGAGACGGAAGCGTAGACGAAATCATCGACAATGTGGTCCTTTTTTGCCAGGCACACGGCGGTGGCCAGTTCGGGATATTCGGCCTCATCCACAAGCAGTACCGTTTTGCAGTGCGGGCATACATCCCGCAGGTCGTTTGCCAGCAGCAGTCTGTCCTGCAGGGTGCGCGGCGGATGCGGGCAGACCTCCAGCAGCAGGACATCCGCCCTGCAGGAACGGCATAGCTTTACAATATCCTTTGTCTTAGGGCCAGCGTTTTGCACCTGGAAATCCGGTCTGCCGTGTTTCAGTGCCATTGTCAATGCGCTCGTCATCACAGAGTATTGCGCGTCCAAAACGATCCTCCGCACGGCGCAGCCCTCCTTCCCTGCAAAGAATACGATTTGTCAATTTCATCATACAGGAATCGGACGATTTCTGCCCCCACCATTTGGATAGTTTTTTGCGCTTTTTACTGCTTTTTTTCAGCACTATTGCAAAAAAGTGCAGATTGCGTCATAATAGGACTGGAAAGAAACAGACGGATGATCTACCCTTTGGAAAGGACAGGCGCTATGACAAAGGTACGGCTTGGCAATCTGTGTTTAGCCGCTGCGGTTGCAGGGGTGATTCTCTGCGCTGTCCTGATGCGGGCATTTTATATGCCGTATTCCGGCTTTTGGCGCACGGTGCTGTATAATATTCTGATCTTTTCCTGGGCGGTATCGGTCTGGTGGCGTATCCTGCACGCACAGACCCGCCGCTGCCTGCTGGGCGCCGCCGCCCTGATGCTGTTCTGGCTGGATATACGCCTGATCCGCTATGACTTTGCCCAGACACCGGAGATGCTGCGGCGATTGTGGTATGCGTACTATATCCCGATGCTGCTGATCCCGACCCTTGCACTTTATACGCTTTTCTTTTTGGATCGGGGGCAGTCCGCCCCGCTGTACAAGTACCGGTACGTGATTTTTGTATTCCCTGTGGTACTGTTCAGCCTGGTGCTGACAAACGACTGTCATCAGCTTGCGTTTGCGTTCCCACCCGGGCAGGAGGTACTGGGCAGCCCCGATTACACCTATCGGTTCGTATATTACCTCTGTCTGCTGTGGATATTTTCCTGTGCCGTGTTCACGGTGGTGTACCTTGTACGGCGCTGCCGTATTCCGCATACAAAGCGCATCCTCTGGCTGCCGCTTGTGCCGATTTTTTGGGCCACCCTCTATGCTTTACTGTACAAGCATATTTTAAATGTGCCGTGGATGCATGCGATTGCCGGTGATATGACCGTGGTGCAATGCCTGACCTTTACAGCGTCCTTTGAGGCGTGCATCCGGTGCGGGCTTATCCAATCCAATATGGGGTATGCCACGCTGTTTGAGGTATCTATGGCCAAGGGTCTGATCACGGACCGGGCGTTTGTGCCTGTGCAATGCTCGATGCAGGCAGCGCCGCTCCGCGAGGAGCAGCTGCGTCAGGCGCTCACCGGCAGTGTCCAGCTGGACGCCACGACCCAGCTTCACGGCCACCCGATCCGGAAAGGGTATATTTTCTGGCAGGAGGACATCACCGAATTGGTGGCACTGCTGGAGGAGCTGCGCCTCACGCAGGAGGAATTGCATGACATCGGGGACATCATACAGGCGGAAACAGCCCAGAAGGCACAATGGCTGAAGCTGAGCGAGCAGAACCGGCTGTATGACAAAATCGAGACCGTCACAGCCCGCCAGCTGGCACGGATACAGGAATATCTGATCGCGCTCAAGGCCACGGACGATGTCGATACCGCCCGGCGACTGCTGAAGCACATCGTCATTTTGGGAACCTATATCAAGCGGCGCAGCAACCTTGTTTTTGTCTGCGACAAGGCGGAGGACATCGACACCACGGAGCTGCGGCTGAGCCTGTTTGAATCGGCCGAGAGCCTGCGCCTGAGTGATATACGCTGCGCCGTACAGATTGCCGACACAGCAAAGATTCCCCCTGCGTCCGCCGTGGCGATCTATGACGCCTTTGAAGCCATCATAGAAGCGACCCTGCCGGGATTGCAGGAGATCCTTTTCTGCGCCGAGCATACGGCGCAGGGCTGGGGGCTGCGCTGCAGCGTTCAATGCACCGATGCACCCGCTGCGCTGCCCGGCCTGCCGCAGATGCAGCTTGAACGGGATGATGACGGGCTTTTGTATTTCACAATGTTTCCGGCAGAAGGAGGCAGCCTATGATTTTCCGGATCTCCCGCAACGCTGTCAAGGAAGGCTTTGACACGCTGCCGGCGGCCATCTGCTACTTTGACCGCAATGGTCTGCTGCGTCTGATCAATCATAGGATGCAGGAAATCGCCGCAGTCCTCTGTGGCCGGGATCTGCAGACCCTTACGGATCTGGAGCAGGCGCTGCGCAGTCCCGGCGGCGGTGTGCGGCTGCGCGATGAGGCCGCCCGCATCTACGAATTCCCGGGCGGAACGGTATATCATTTCACGGTGCGCCCTGTTCAGGACAAATACGGTATACCATACACCGAGGTGATGGCCACCGATGTCACCCAGCTGGCTAGATTGCATGCTGCACTGCAGCAGGAAAACGAGCGCCTTGCCGATGCGAACCGCCGCGCAAAGCGCTTATATGACAATATGCCCGACATTGTGCGGGAGGAAGAAATCCTGAAAATGAAGATGCGGGTGCATGACGACATCGGCCATACCCTGCTTGCCGCACGGCGCGCACTGCGGCATGAGCATGACCTTGCCCGGATCAAGAGCGAGGCCGCGGAGTGGGAAAGCTCCATCTCCCTGCTGTGCCGCGCCCGGCAGGAGGATGCTGCCGAGGACCCGCTGACCTGTATGCAAAGACGGGCGGCTGTGCTGGGCGCAGCCGTACAGCTGCGCGGTGCGTACCCTGCGGCACGCACCACCCGCGAGCTCTACGCACTGATCCTGCGGGAGTGTACCTCCAACGCTGTGCGGCATGCGGGCGCCACGGAATTGTACGCCGATTCCGAGCACCGGCCACAGGCATGGCACCTTTGCATCACGAACAACGGCACACCGCCCAGGGCGGAGATAAAGGAAGGCGGCGGGCTTTCCTCGCTCCGCCGCCGTATTGAAAAAGCAGGGGGTACGGTAACCGTACACTCCCTGCCTGTGTTTGTTCTGGAAGTCACCCTGCCCGATAAGGAGAGCACTAATGATACGCGTTATGATCGTTGAGGACCAAAAGCTGGTACGGAGCCTGCTTGAAAGCTATATTCAGAACGAGGACGGGTATCAGCTTGCTGTGTCTATCCCCGGCGCTGCAGAGGCACCGATCCTGTGCGATACCGAGGACATAGACCTTGTGCTGATGGATGTGCAGACCGAACACCGCGAAAACGGTTTGGCCGCCGCCAAAAAGATACGAGAATCGCACCCCGCAATCAAGATCGTGGTGGCGACCTCGCTTATTGACACACAGGTTTTAGCCCGCGCCAAGGCCGTGGGCGCGGACAGCCTGTGGTATAAGGACGGCGATGAAGGGACCCTGATGCAGGTCGTGCGCCGCACGATGGCGGGGGAGCATATCTTCCCCGATGCACCGCCCAGCGTGGAGATCGGCACGGCCATGAGCGCCGAGTTCACCAAAGGCGAGATGAAGGTCCTGCGCTGTCTTGTGCGCGGGCTGTCCTATAACGAGATTGCAAAAGAACTCGGCATCGAGCCATCCACCGTGAAGTACCACGTCATCAATATGCTGCAAAAGACGAACTTAGAGAATAAGCTCCAACTTGCCATCGCCGCCACCGAAGCCAAATTGGTGGTGGAGTTGGCGGACACCTGAACCGTTATTCCATAGCAAATAGTGCGTAAAAATGAAGCACCCGGGAGGGCTGAATCCCTCCCGGGTGTTTCAATTTAGAACCGCTCCACGCCGTCACTCGTTACGCGCGCGTAGACGAGGGGCGGAAGCGTCGGCGGCTCATCGCGGATGACAAGGCCGCCGCGGTACATTTCCTCGGCTGCGGCAAACAGGCTCTCATCGTCGGCATAGAACGTGCAGATGCTCTCCCCTGCCTTGACGTAGTCGCCCAGCTTTTTGTGCATCGTAATGCCCGCGGCAAAGTCGATGCTGTCCTCCTTCTTGATGCGGCCCGCGCCCAGCAGCACACTGGCATTGCCGATCTTCTCGACGTCGTTTTTGTAAATATAGCCGTCGGCGGGGGCGGTCAGCTCATAGCTGTACTTTGCCTTTTGGAACTTGTCGGCGTCGCGCAGTACGCTGATGTCGCCGCCCTGCGCGGCAAACATCTGGCAGCACTTTTCAAACGCGGAGCCGTCGGCAATGACGCTCTCGGCCAGCTTACGGCAGGTAGGCATATCGCCCTTGCCCGCCAGCACCAGCATGTTGCCGGCCAACTGCAGGCAGACCTCGGTCAGGTCCGCGGGGCCCTTGCCCTGCAGAACGGCCATGCTCTCGGCGACCTCCAGTGCATTGCCGATGTTGTGGCCGAGAGGCTTGTCCATATCGGTGATGAGCGCCGCGACCTTGCGGCCATGCGCCGTGCCGATGGCGACCATCTGGCGGGCCAGCTCCAGCGCACCGTCCAGGTCCTTCATGAACGCGCCGTCGCCCATCGTGACATCGAGCAGGATCGCGTCCGAACCGGCGGCCAGCTTCTTGGACATGATGGAAGAGGCGATGAGAGGGATGCAGCTGACCGTG
>ENA-OUQH01002080-OUQH01002080.1-human-gut-metagenome-genome-assembly--contig:-NODE-2080-length-12714-cov-8.989415_pt1 | contig 12714 bp, 16 predicted proteins | sample MGYA00237948_ERZ548828 | MGnify/ENA primary metagenome ERZ548828 (study PRJEB26490, sample SAMN05194711) | human gut metagenome | biome: terrestrial biome; feature: human-associated habitat; material...
CAGGATCAGGGCGTCCACCCCCGCCGCATCCAGCTTTTCCAGATGGGCGGGCAGCGCCTCCGCCTCGTTCCAGCGGGGCATGGTGTTGACGGTGGCGTGTACCTTCACGCCGTGGTCGTGGGCGAACCGCACCGCCTTCGGCAGCGCCTCATCGTCAAAATTTCCAGCGAAGGAGCGCATGCCGAAGGACGTACCGGCCAGATACACCGCGTCTGCGCCGTACAGCACGGCCATCTGCAGCTTTTCCCAGTCCCCGGCCGGGGACAGCAATTCAGGCTTCTTTCCCATGGCGTCAGGAGTAGATGGGCTGGTATTCATCGCTGTTGATGAACTTCAGGTGGTCGTTGTAGTCGGTGAAGAAATGGCTCTTGCCGTCCGTGCCCAGCGCGAAGAAGTAGTAATCGGTGTCCGCCGGATAGATGGCGGCCTGGATCGCGCTGAGGCCGGGGTTGCAGATGGGTCCCGGCGTCAGACCGGGATTGATATAGGTGTTGTATGGGCTGTCGATCTCCGTGTCGAAGGTCTTCACGCCGTCGTGCTTCATGATATAGTTGATAGTGGAGCACAGCTGCAGAGCGCGTCCGCCCTTGTTGCTGTCCGGGTTCTCCAGACGGTTGTGGATAACGGAGCTGATGTTCTTGCGCTCCGTATCGTCGCCGATGGACTCCTTCTCGATCAGGGACGCCATGGTGACGATCTCCTGCAGGGTGTAGGGTGAGGCCTTGATGTCCGCCAGCATCTGCTGGCTGATGGAGTTCTTGAAGTACACCAGCATGGTCTCCACAGCGTAGACGGCGGAGCGGTTCTTGTCGAACTCATAGGTGCTGGGGAACAGGAAGCCCTCCATGCGGTCGATGGTGCCGATCTTGTCGTCGTCCAGGAAGTCGTAGTCCTCATAGGCGAAGTTGGCGCAGGCGTCCTCCAGATCCTCCTTGGTGGCCACGCCATTTTCCGCCAGCAGGTCGATGATCTCCCGGACGGTGTAGCCCTCTGGGATGGTGACCTTCACAAGCCCCTGTGCCGCCTTGGCGTCGGCCTCCCAGTCGTGCATGTTGGTGATCAGGGCGCGGAAGTCCATGTCGCTGTTCAGCTTGTAGGTGCCCGGCTCCACATAGCGGTCGTAGTGCAGGAACGTGCCGGCGATGTTGAACACCAGACGGGAGTTCACCAGTCCGGCGTCGTGGAGCTTCTTGGCCACGTCGCCCCGGCTGTCGCCCTCCTCCACGGTGATCTCCACCTCCACCGGCGCCTTGTTCAGGGAACAGACGTCGTTCACCAGCAGCCAGCCGATGCCCGCCAGCAGGCAGGACACCAGCAGCACACAGGCGAAATAGGCGATGGTGCGGTTGCGCTTGGCCTGACGGCGGCGGCTGCCGCCGCTGCTGCGGCGGTGCTGCTCGGAGGCCGCCTGACGGCGCACCTCCTCGGCGTCCCATTTCGCCGTGGCGTATTCGTTTCGTTCGTCTCGGTTTGCCATAGATATGCTCCTTTCAGCGCGTCAGCCGATGAGGTCGGCCACGCGCTCCATGACTTCGTTGTGTATATCGTCGATCAGGCGGGGCGCGCCCTCCCGGGCGCAGTCGATGCGCGTCCAGCCGCAGCGCTCCACCACATAGGCGGCGTTTTCGCGGCAGCGGCGCAGGTAGCCCTCGTCCCTCTCATGGATATCGGCGGTGGTGTGGGTGGCGGCCTCCCGCAGGCGCATCATCTGCTCCGTGGCCTCGGTGGGCATGTCCAGATACAGCACGCGGGTAGGCTCCGGCAGCCCCAACAGGTCGTACTCAAAGTGGAACAGCCAGTCCAGAAACGCGTCCCGCTGCTCAGGCGGCAGCTTGCCGGTCTGGTGGACGGCGTTGCTGGTGGTGTAGCGGTCGGCGATCAGCAGGCCGCCCTGCTCGTAATACGCGCCCCAGTCCTGCTTGTAGGAGGCGTAGCGATCCACGGAGTAGAACACCGACGCAGCGTAGGCGTTGACATCGCCGGGCTTGTCGCCGAAGGCGCCGCCCAGATACAGGCGGATCAGCGCCGAGGATTCCTCCTTGTAGCGAGGGAATTCCAGCTTGCGAAAGGAAATACCGCGGCGTGTCAGCTCGTCGCACAGCAGGCGGGACTGGGTGGCCTTACCGGAGCCGTCCGTCCCCTCGAACACGATAAGTTTTCCCTTCATACCATAGCCTCCCGCGGGCACACTGCCCCATGATGACGTACATTGTACCATAGTTTTCCCCGCTTGTCCATATTGCAAACCAAAGACCTCCTTGTCATTCCGAGTCTGTAGGGGGCGATGCCCACATCGCCCCACCATTCCCCTGTCCTGTCATTGTGAGGAGCGAAGCGACGCGGCAATCCGTTCTCCCCTGCCCAAAGGAACGGATTCCCACGCCAGTGACAGGGTCACTGGCTCGGAATGACAGCGCTTCACGCTGTTCGGGCGGACAGAGTCGTCCGCACCCGCAATGCGGGACAAGAACCGTGCGAAACGGGACGTCGCGGACGCCGTCCCCTACGGAATGACGAAGGGCGGACAGAGTCGTCCGCCCCTACAAAATGCCTCTTACCGCAGCCAATCCGGTTTTGCGCGGCCATGCGCGCCGGAGACCAGTCCCATGGCCGCAAACAGCATCACCAGCGACGAGCCGCCGTAGCTGATAAACGGCAGGGTAAGGCCGATGACCGGCATGACGAACAGGCACATGCCCACGTTGACGATCACCTGGAAGATGATCATTCCGGCCACGCCGATGCACACATAGCTCTCCAGCTGCGTCTTGGCGTGCCGCGCCACATAGACGCACCGCAGGACGATGGCCGTCAGCAGCGCCAGCGTCAGCAGGCAGCCCACCAGACCCAGCTCCTCCCCGATGACGGAGAAGATGAAGTCCGTGTGGCGGTGGGGCAGGCTGGACGCCGTCTCGCTCTGGGTCTGCACACCCTTGAACAGACCCTGTCCGAAGATCTTGCCGCCGCCCAGCGTCAGCAGGCTGCGGGTCTGCTGCCAGCCGGTGTTCAGCGGGTCATAGCTGTGGTCGAACAGGACGATGAACCGCTTTTTCATGTAGGAATCCAGCAGGTTCAGATCCCACATGGCGTAGAACAGCAGCGCCGCCGCGCCGCCGCCGATCAGGAACCAGCGCAGCGCCACGCCCGCCACAAAGCACATGCAGGCGAAGATGAACAGGAACACCAGCGCGCTGCCCATGTCGCCGGATATCTTGTAATACAGCACGAAGATCACGCCGAAGTGTACCGCCAGCATCGCCACAGAGGTCACGGATTTCAGATTCCGGTTCTCCTTCAGCCACGCCAGCTGCTTGGCCAGCACCAGAATGAAGGTGATCTTCACGATCTCCGCCGGCTGCACCTTCACCGGAAGGAAGGGAAAATCCAGCCACGCGCGGTTGCCCGTGCCGCCGTCGATGCCCAGCGGCGTGGCCAGCAGCAGGATGAAGCCGATGCCCACCAGGAATATCCACTTCCAGTATTTCACCAGCTCGCCCACGTCGATCTGTGACACCAGCAGATACAGCAGCACGCCAATGACCAGCGCCGCCGCCTGCACCAGCACAAGGCGGTTGGTGTGCATATACCGGGTGGCGCTGGACACCATCAGCACGCCGAACAGCGATGCGCCGCCGCACAGCGCCAGCAGCAGCAGATCGGCCTGCCGCAGCACATCGTTGAACAGCTCCCGTATACGGCGCAGCATGGCGGCACCTCCCTCTCAGCAAAATTTCTCATTCAGGTGTAAGTTTACCACAAGATGCTTTCCGTGTAAACCGACAAATGGTAATATCCTTCGCCAGCGTATATGAATATTTATGCATTTTCCCCGTTGACAAATTCACCCCCTGTGCTATATGCAAAGCAAGCTGAATATGGTAATGCTTCCCTTGGCACCGGCTGAGGGGTCGAAGGCATCCATGACCGAATCGTAGGTATTCCGGCGTTTGTCGGATAAGATTTGGTCGTGGATGCCTTTACTTTATGACAGAGATGACGGTATTGAACGGCGTGGCTATTGAGGAGCTGCTGATGGCCGGTACCGGCGCGCTGGCGCCCTATCTCATTGCCGCCGCGCTGTATCTGCTGCCGCAGATCAAGACGGTCTATGTGACCAACCCCCACCCTCTGGAGTGCTCGGCAGCCGCCTACAAAGCCATCACACCGCAGGTGGAGAAGCTGCTGTCCGGCTGCGGCGGCTGCCACGCCGCTATCACCGCCGCGCTGCTGCAAGCGGCGCAGGAGGCCGGCAAGGGGCAGACGGTCACACTGTAAGAAAAAAACACCGGCTCCGCACCCGAAACGGATGCGGAGCCGGTGTTTTAATTGAGCAGGTTTTCACATATTCTTCCGTATGCTGCCCAGCGCTGTCTTTTCCAGCCGGGACACCTGCGCCTGGGAAATGCCGATCTCCGACGACACCTCCATCTGCGTCTTGCCCTGGCAGAACCGCAGCGCCAGTATGCTCTGCTGCCGGGGATCCAGCCGGGCGATGGCGTCCTTCAGGGCGATGCGATCCAGCCAGCTGTCGTCAGTGCCCTTCTCGTCCTTCACCTGATCCATAACGCACACCGGGTCGCCGCTGTCGGCGTACAGCGGCTCGTACAGGCTCACCGGGTCGCTGATGGCGTCCATGGCGAACACCACCTCTTCCCGCGGGATGCCCAGATACTGCGCCAGCTGCTCCACCGTCGGCTCCCGCTGGTTTTCCGCCATCAGTGCCTCCCGCGCCCGCAGCACCTTGTAGGCCGTGTCCCGCATGCTGCGGCTGACACGCAGGGCGCTGTTGTCCCGCAGATAGCGCCGGATCTCCCCCACGATCATGGGCACGCCGTAGGTGGAAAAACGCACCGGCTGGTTCACATCAAAGTTGTCGATGGCCTTCATCAGCCCGATGCAGCCCACCTGAAACAGATCGTCCGCACTCTCGCCACGCCCGGCGAACCGCTGCAGGACCGACAGCACCAGCCGCAGATTGCCGCAGATCAGCTGTTCTCTGGCTACACTGTCCCCTGCATGGGCGCGGCGCAGCAGCGCCGTCATCTCGTCATGTTTCAGCACAGGCAGCTTCGCTGTGTTGATGCCGCATATCTCCACCCTGCTCCGCATAACGCCACCTGCCTTCTTCTTGATAGAGGCAGTATTTCCCGGCGCGGCGGCGGTTATTCCCTGCGGCGGAAAGCCCTGGTTTTCGCCAGAATGGGACATGCGCCGCCGCGCATAGGATAGCGGCAGGAGGTGATGGCGATGCTGTGCAGATTCACCGCGCTGCGGCGTAAGGAGGTCATCAATCTGTGCGACGGCTGCCGGTTGGGGTATGTGGGTGATGTAGAGGTGACGGTGCCGGAGGGAGCGGTAAAGGCGATCATCGTGTTCGGCCCCTGCCGCTTCTTCGGTCTGTTCGGGCGGGGCGAGGACTATTATATCCCCTGGGAATGCGTCCAGAAATTCGGAGACGACATCATACTGGTGGATAAGCCCTTCCGCCGCGACCCGCCGCCACCACCCAAGCGCCGCAAAAAGTCATTCTTTTCATAAGGAGCGGGCGCCGGACGCGCCCTGCGCCACGCCTATACGGATCAGCGAGCGCCTATGCTTCGCTTCAAAATGGCGGTATTCCCGGGAGTCTGTTTCGCCGGGATGACTGTTGAGATACGCCTCGGCGTATTCCTTGGCGTGCCGGGCACGGGTGAGGTCGATGTCCTCCGCCCACTCAAAGGTAGTCGGAACAAGGCGCACCTTGCCGTCCGCCACCGCCAGCATGCCGCCGATGCAGGCAGCGGTGCGCACCTTGCCGTCCACGATCAGACGCGCCTGTCCCATGCCCAGCACCGTCACATAGTCGCAGTGTCCCGCCTGCACGCTCATGTCGCCGCCGGCGGCGCGGACGCTGATGCTCTCCGCCTGTCCGTCAAAGACCATGCCGTCCGCGGTGACGATCTGCAAGGGAAAGCTTCTCATTCCTTTGCACCCTCCCCGGCCTTTGCCACCACCTCGTCGATGGTACCGGCATAGAGGAAGGCGGATTCGGGAATGTCGTCATGCTTGCCGTCGATGATCTCGCGGAAGCCGCGGATCGTCTCGGCGATGGGCACATACTTGCCCTGCATTCCCGTGAACTGCTCGGCCACGCTGAAGGGCTGGGACAGGAACCGCTGGATCTTCCGGGCGCGGGAGACAGTCAGCTTGTCCTCCTCGCTCAGCTCGTCCATACCCATGATGGCGATGATGTCCTGCAGATCCTTGTAGCGCTGCAAAATGCGCTGCACATCCCGCGCCACCTCATAGTGCTCCTTGCCCACGATCTCAGGGGCAAGGATGCGGCTGGTAGATTCCAGCGGATCCACGGCAGGATAAATACCCAGAGAGGCAATGCCGCGATCCAGCACGGTGGTGGCATCCAGATGGGCGTAGGTGGTGGCGGGCGCGGGGTCGGTCAGGTCGTCGGCGGGGACATACACCGCCTGTACGGAGGTGATGGAGCCCTGCTTGGTGGAGGTGATACGCTCCTGCAGCGCGCCCATCTCGGTGGCCAGCGTGGGCTGATAGCCCACGGCGGAGGGCATACGCCCCAGCAGAGCGGACACCTCGCTGCCGGCCTGGGTAAACCGGAAAATGTTGTCAATGAACAGCAGCACGTCCTGGTGCTTCTGGTCGCGGAAGTACTCGGCCATGGTCAGTCCGCTGAGCGCCACGCGCATACGGGCTCCGGGCGGCTCGTTCATCTGGCCGTAGACCAGTGCGGTCTTGTTCAGAACGCCGCTTTCGGTCATCTCGTTGTACAGGTCGTTGCCCTCGCGGGTACGCTCGCCCACGCCGGTGAACACGGAGATGCCGCCGTGCTCCTTGGCCACGTTGTTGATCAGCTCCATGATGAGCACGGTCTTGCCCACGCCGGCGCCGCCGAACAGGCCGATCTTGCCGCCCTTGGCATAGGGGCAGATCAGATCCACCACCTTGATGCCGGTTTCAAGGATCTCCGTGGTGCTCTCCTGCTCCTCATAGGAGGGTGCGGGACGGTGGATGGGCCAGCGCTCCTCGGCTTCGGGGGCGGGGCCGTTGTCCACCGGCTCGCCCAGCAGATTGAAAATACGGCCAAGGCATGCCTCGCCCACGGGAACGGTAATGGGGCTGCCGGTGTCCGTGGCGGGAATGCCGCGCTGCAGGCCGTCGGTGCTGCTCATGGCGATGCAGCGAACCACATCGTCGCCGATGTGCTGCGCCACCTCCGCCACCAGCTTTTTCCCGTCGTGCTCGATCTCAATGGCGTTGAGCAGCTGCGGCATCGCATCGTTGGGAAAACGGATGTCCAGCACGGGGCCTATCGCCTGCACGATGGTGCCCACGTTTTTTTTTGTCATAGGATAGTCTCCTTTTCTGTCATTCATACTGCGCACCTGCCACGATCTCCGTGATCTCCTGCGTGATCGCGCCCTGACGTGCGCGGTTATAGCGCAGGGTAAGATCATCGATCATGGCGCCCGCGTTCTTGGTCGCCGAGTCCATGGCCATGCGCCGGGCACCCTGCTCAGAGGCAAAGGCCTCGCACAGCGCGCCATAGATCAGGCCGCCCAGATATTCCGGAACGATCATGTCATACACCGTTTCGCTGTCCGGCTCATAGGTAATGCGCGTGCCGGAGCGTCCGCCGCCCTTTCCGCTGTGATCCACCACGATCGGCAGCAGCCCCATGGTGGTGGGCGTCTGCGACAGGGCGGAGACAAATGTGGTAAAGGCGATGCGGATCTCGTCAAACTCGCCCCGGCGGAAGTCGCGGCAGAGCATGTTGGCCATGGTGAAGCAGTCGCCCACGGTGACGGCGCCGGCCTCCTGATAGGCGCCCGACCACACGGGAATATTCTTGTGCCGGTAATATTCCAGCGCTTTCTTGCCCACGGGCACCACGATCATCTCCCTGCCTGCGGCTTCAGCGTGTACAAGCTTAAAGATGTTGTTGTTATAGCCGCCGGCCAGACCGCGGTCGCCCGCGATCACGATCCAGCAGGTGCGCTTGACCTCCCGCTGCATCACATAGGGCGAGAGAATGGTGTCATCCAGCCCGGCTATATCGTGGATCGTCTCGTGGAGTATCTCGAAATACGGACGGCTTCGTTCCATCCGCTCCTGCGCACGGCGCAGCTTTGAGGCCGCCACTAGCTCCATGGCGCGGGTGATCTGCATGGTGCTCTCCACGCTGTGGATGCGCAGCTTTATGTCTTTCATGGAAGAGGCCATTTGTTCCCCTCCCGGTCAGTGTCTGTCCAGATAGGACGCCACCGCGTCCGTCAGGAAGTCCTTGAGCTGGGCTTCCGTGGACTCGTCCAGCTTCTTTGTGCTGCGGATGGCGTCAAGAATGCCGGCGCCCTCGTTGGCCAGCGCCTTGTGCAGCCCGTCCTCAAAATCGCGGATCTGCTCCACGGGGATCTGGGACAGGAAGCCGTTGACCACGGCATAGAGGATGCAGACCTGCTGCGCCACCTCCAGCGGTGTGTTGCGGTTCTGCTTGAGAACCTCCACGATGCGCTCGCCCTGGGCAAGGCGCTCCTTGGTGTCCTTATCCAGATCGCCGCCGAACTGAGCAAAACCTTTGAGTTCGCGGTACTGGCTGTACAGGAGCTTCAGCGTACCGGACACCTGCTTCATGGCCTTGATCTGGGCGTTGCCGCCCACGCGGGACACGGAGATACCGGGGTTCACGGCGGGCATGACGCCGGCATGGAACAGCTCCGTCTCCAGATAGATCTGGCCGTCTGTGATAGAGATAACGTTGGTGGGGATATAGGCGGCCACATCGCCGGCCTGCGTTTCGATGATGGGCAGAGCCGTCAGGGAGCCGCCGCCCAGCGAGTCGTTCAGGCGGGCGGCACGCTCCAGAAGGCGGCTGTGGAGATAGAACACATCGCCGGGATACGCCTCGCGTCCGGGAGGACGGCGGATCAGCAGGGAGATGGCGCGGTAGGCCACGGCGTGCTTGCTCAGATCGTCATAGACCACCAGAACATGCTTGCCCTGATGCATGAAGTATTCGCCTATGGTGCAGCCGGTATAGGGCGCAATGTACTGCAGGGGCGCCTGCTCGGAGGCGGTGGCGCTGACAACGATGGTGTAGTCCATGGCGCCGGCGCTCTCCAGCGTGTTTACCAGCTGCGCCACGGTAGAGCGCTTCTGACCGATGGCCACATAGATGCAGATGACGTCCTGTCCCTTCTGGTTGATGATGGTATCGGCGGCCAGAACGGTCTTGCCGGTCTGCCGGTCGCCGATGATCAGCTCACGCTGGCCGCGTCCGATGGGGATCATGCTGTCAATGGCCTTGATGCCGGTCTGCAGGGGCTCCTTCACCGGCTGGCGCTGGATAATGCCGGGAGCAGGACTTTCAATGGGCGCGTAGCGCTCCGACACGATATCGCCCTTGCCGTCGATGGGACGACCCAACGCGTCCACCACACGGCCGATCATGGCCTCGCCCACGGGCACGGAGACAACGCGTCCCGTGCGGCGCACGGTGTCGCCCTCGCGGATGCCCACGTCGCTGCCCAGCAGAACGACGGCCACGGTGTCCTCCTCCAGATTCAGCGCCATGCCGTATTCGCCGTTGGGGAATTCCACCAGCTCGTTGACCTCACACTTGTCAAGGCCGGACACACGGGCGATACCGTCGCCCACCAGAACGACGCTGCCTGTCTCATCGTGCTCAACGGTGCTTTCATAGTGCTTGATCTGGGAGCGGATGATCTTGGATATTTCTTCTAACCTTAATTCCATAGTTTACATACTCTCTTCCTTGAGATCAAAATACTGCTTTCGACAGCAGATCATTCATATCCTCCAGATGTCTGCGGACGGTGCCGTCCAGCCGCTGGCCGTCCATTTCCACACGGACGCCGCCCAAGCAATCCGGGTCTGTCCGGCAGGTCAGCCGGATGGTCTTTCCGGTGACGGCGGAGAGCTTCTGCCGCAGCGCCTCCTGCTGCTCCTGCGTCATTTCCACAGCTGTCACGGCGCGCGCCTTCAGGATATTGTGATCCTGATCGTACCGCCTTTCATAGCTGCGCAGGCAGCCCGGCAGAAGCCGGATGGCTCCGGCCTCGCAGAGGATCTTCATAAAATTCAGCACATAGGGGTGTACCTGCCCGGAAAAGGCCTGATCCAGCAATCCTGTGCGCTCGGCCTTGGATATGGCCGGGCTGCTGAGAATATACTGATACTCCGGTGCGCCTGTCAGCAGCTCTGCGGCTCCGCGAAGCTGGGGCAGCAGCTGGCTGTCCAGTTCCTCGCTGCGCGCCAGCTCATAGAGCGCTTCGCCGTATATCTTTGCCGCGTCCTTCATGAGGCTTCTCCGATCTGGTCGATAAACGAATCGATCAGCTCACGATGCTTATCCGAGTCGATCTCCTTCTCCGTCACCTTTTCGGCGATCTCGATGGCGATATCGGAGATCTCCGTTTTCATCTCATTGAATACCTTCCTGCGCTCCTGGCGGATGTCGGAGTGCGCCTTGGCGGTGATGGCCTTGGCCTCCTCCCGCGCGGCATTGAGAATGTCGCGCTCCTGGCGGTGGGCAAGCTCGGCCGCCTCGCGGACGATCTCGTCGCGCTTCTGCTTCGCCTGCGCGATCTCCTGGTCGTAGGCGAGCTTGGCCTGCTCCGCCTCCTGCCGGCGGCGCTCCGCCTCGGCGTACTGGTCGGCGATCTCCTTCTGGCGGTCGTCGATCATTTTTTTCACAGGCTTGAACAGGAGCTTTTTAAGGATCAGGAATGTGATAAGCATATTGCACAGCGTAAACAGAGCCGTCCACAAATCTACGCCCACAATGCTTTCAAAATTCTGCAACTTTTCGTTCTCCTTTGCTCGGTATAGTCGGTTATGTTAAAACTTGACGAACAGAAGCAGCAGTGCCACGACCAGCGAGTAGATACCGGTGGACTCGGTGATGGCGCAGCCGAGGATCATGTTGGTACGGAGCGTACCGGTGGCCTCCGGCTGACGGGCCATGCCCTCCAGCGCCTTGCCGACGGCGTTTCCTTCACCGATGGCCGGGCCGATAGCACCGATGCCCATGCAAAGACCGGCGCCCAGGGCGCATGCTGCGGAAATAATAGACTGTTCCATTTTTGTTCTCCTTTTTCTTTATTCGTTGTGAGTAGGTTGCTGTATTCTACACCGTCCCGGGGGACAGCATACGAATCTATTCGATCTCCGGCGGCGGGCAGGCATTGCCCACATACACCATGGTCAGCAGGCTGAATACCAGCGCCTGCACAAAGCCGGAAAAGATGTCGAAGTACAGAGAGAGCACCGCGGGGATGCCCACCTGCAGGAAGGGTATCTCTCCCAGAAGGCCGGGCAGCCACCCGAAGATCAGGGACGAGGCTGCGGCCAGCGCAGAGTATAAAAGGCTTGTCAGCACGCCGCCGCCCATGATATTGCCGAAATGACGGAATGCCATGGAGATGGGCTGCGCGATCTCGCTGACGATATTCATGGGCAGCATGACCGCCACAGGCTCGGCATAGCCCTTGAGCCAGCCCCACACGCCGTTGGCGCGGATGGAGCAGACCCACACCAGAACGCTGGTCATCAGCGCCCAGGTCAGCGTTGTGGACAGGTCAGACGTGGCCGAGCGCAGAAAACCGGTCATACCGATCAGGCTGCCCAACGCAGAGCTGAGAAACAGCGTGCCGATATAGGGCGCCCAGTACAGATTGTGCCGCCCCATGGTATCGCCTACCATGTCGTACAGCGTGGTAATAAGTTTTTCCGTCAGCACCTGCCGGCCGCTGGGTCTTTTTTGCAGATGCCGTCCCAGGATCCCGCCGGTCACACACAGTATGACCATCACGAGAAAGGAAGAGACGGTGGTCTGCGTGATGGGAATACCACCCAGGATCGGGATGGTAAAATAGATCATAGGTCCGTTCATTGTTTACTCTCCTTCGTTTTCGTTGCCCTGCTGAGCGCCATTGTTCCGACACGCGTAAACAGCAGCGGCAGGATCATGGACACCGGCTCGCCAACGCCTGCCTTCAGCAGTACAAATATGACGGCGGCCATGACCAGAAGCCGGACGGAGGAGGACAACTGCACGGCCAGCTTTGCGCCCGCAGGATTGCCCTCCCGGTCAAAGGTCTCGACGCTTTTCTCCACGCCGATGCTCAATACCGCAAAATTGGCCACAGCGAGCACGCTGCCGACAATGGCGCCCACAGCCACCTGCGGCGTATATTTTCCCAGCAGCGCAAAAACGCCCACCATCAGGCCGGAGCACACCAGCTCCGTGGCCGCAAATGTCAGAAGCATGCGGCGCACGCCGCCGTCGTTCCACAGTTTTTTTATCATATTCATCACTTTATTCATGTCCGTTATAGCCTCTGGGCGGTTTTTTCCCGTCGTCCTCCGCGCTGATGCGCCGCAGGCTGCGCAGCGATTGCCGCAAGCCCGCCACGCCGCTGAGTATGCCGACAAGGATTAGCACCCACAGCACCCAGCTCCCCAGCGCGTATCGCCGTTGCAGGTAGTCGCCCAGCAGGGCGCAGAGCACCGGCGGCGCTGCGACAGATATCCCGAATTGGGTGATCCATGCCAGCAGGCGCAGTGACCGCATGGTATTACTCCCTGTGTGCCGCATATCCACGTGTCCTCTTCATCATTACTTGGCGGCCTTGGCAGCCTTGATGGACTCGATCAGCTCGGGAACGACCTTGAACAGGTCGC